>Ga0207866_1001183_pt1 | contig 27678 bp, 23 predicted proteins | sample HigsolmetaAR203D_FD_184835 | JGI IMG/M metagenome (GOLD analysis project Ga0207866, IMG submission 184835) | Ionic liquid and high solid enriched microbial communities from the Joint BioEnergy Institute, USA - AR20-3-D (SPAdes) (version 2) ...
GGCGGTAAAGTGCGAAATACGGTTCGGATTTCAATCCACGCACCCGCGCGGGGTGCGACTTAGAGTTTCCGGCGGTGTTCCTGGTCGGGCTGGTATTTCAATCCACGCACCCGCGCGGGGTGCGACAAACAATCAGCCCGTTACAGCGGCCGCGGCTGAATTTCAATCCACGCACCCGCGCGGGGTGCGACTTCCTAGCGCTTCACAAGACGCGGGAAATGATCCTATTTCAATCCACGCACCCGCGCGGGGTGCGACGCGCCGAGCAATCGACGAGAATGCGGAACAGATAATTTCAATCCACGCACCCGCGCGGGGTGCGACGTCCGCTTACCTCCCGGCGTTTCCTTCACTGGAACATTTCAATCCACGCACCCGCGCGGGGTGCGACCACGCTGCTGTCGTCGTTTATCCGTGACAGTGATATTTCAATCCACGCACCCGCGCGGGGTGCGACAAGTTGTCGTCACGTTCGGACTTATACCCTTCCCATTTCAATCCACGCACCCGCGCGGGGTGCGACCTGTCTGGGCTGCCATCGAGCCGTTGCGGGGGCGGATTTCAATCCACGCACCCGCGCGGGGTGCGACCTTGCCCGTGTGCTGTATCCATATCAGCAACAGATTTCAATCCACGCACCCGCGCGGGGTGCGACTCGGAGGATTGTACACGGACCATGAGATGATGTTGATTTCAATCCACGCACCCGCGCGGGGTGCGACCCGGTATCGAAGTTCGTCGTCAATCAGTTCGTCATTTCAATCCACGCACCCGCGCGGGGTGCGACTTCTCTTGAAATAATGATCTGCAAGGGTTGCGGAATTTCAATCCACGCACCCGCGCGGGGTGCGACCTGGATGTCATCTACACGAAAGCGCCGATGGAGATTTCAATCCACGCACCCGCGCGGGGTGCGACTCACTTTCCGGGGCATTCCCGTTGATGTGATCCTATTTCAATCCACGCACCCGCGCGGGGTGCGACGGCTTCCTTTTGATGCTCCTTGTCGAGCATCCGATTTCAATCCACGCACCCGCGCGGGGTGCGACATCTGCACAGCAGGAGATCAAGCGGTTGGAACAGATTTCAATCCACGCACCCGCGCGGGGTGCGACTCACTTTCCGGGGCATTCCCGTTGATGTGATCCTATTTCAATCCACGCACCCGCGCGGGGTGCGACGGCTTCCTTTTGATGCTCCTTGTCGAGCATCCGATTTCAATCCACGCACCCGCGCGGGGTGCGACATCTGCACAGCAGGAGATCAAGCGGTTGGAACAGATTTCAATCCACGCACCCGCGCGGGGTGCGACCAGAGTAAAATAAAACCCCCCTCGCGGCAACGATATTTCAATCCACGCACCCGCGCGGGGTGCGACCGAGCTCCGTTGCAATCTTGTCAAACTGGTTCGTATTTCAATCCACGCACCCGCGCGGGGTGCGACTATCACCAGGCACCGATCTATGCATTTACTGCCGGGATTTCAATCCACGCACCCGCGCGGGGTGCGACGGCGTCACCTGATTCGAGCCGGCGCATCCATTCGAGATTTCAATCCACGCACCCGCGCGGGGTGCGACTTGATTACTCAGTCCTATGAGGAGGTTAATATGGATTTCAATCCACGCACCCGCGCGGGGTGCGACGATGATCTGCGCACCTTCCAACAGTCCGCGCAGATTATTTCAATCCACGCACCCGCGCGGGGTGCGACTGGGTTTAAGACGTGAAAAACAGTTCCAAGGAACTAACAATACGACAAAAACCATCAAAAACCTACATAAATTGGTTCCGGAATTTTAAATATAAATAAAATAATAACCAATTATGGAAAAGTATAGTATATTATTGGGTGCGAATCTCTTATGCTTTTCATGTGAACTACATATTCGCACATATCACAAACGTGCCTTGAAAAAAACGAGTACAAATTTGTAGCTGGTCGTGACAAAAGAGGGGAGCTCGAAAGGTCCCCTCAGGAGATCTTTAACTAAGGAATGGTTGTCATGTCAAACGGCCGAAGCTAGCATTATTTCATCAAATTAGCTTCTGACGAAAACAATGGATCCTCAAATAATAAAGTGTCTAATTATCATCTGCCATCCAGTATTTCCACCTTCAAGCCCTCCAGCGAACGAACTTCAAATTTGTAATCCTCGAATTTTTTCGGCTCATCCACTAGACGCTCCCACGTTAGTGACTGATGTACTTTTGCAGAAGAATACTGGCCCATCTTGGAATTGTGCACCCACCAATATACCTTGTTCACTTCCATGCTGCCCTCCGGCCTTGCGGAAGAAGCATCATTTTCAAAAAGGGAAATGAGTGCCTGTTTGATTTTTTCCGCATCTTCATTCGTGAAGCCGGTTTTCTCTGCGAGCTGCGTGTTGATGCTGCCATAAAACACATACACGCCAAAATCAACGCGATGCTTCATCCCCATCGTATCGGACCCTCTGTCACTACCCGGCTCAGAGTTCACGCTTTTGGTGATTTGTGTGCTGGTAATATCGACCGGATCCAGGCTGACAGCGGCATGAATGGAAACCGGTCCGCGCACGCCAACAGAGACACCTGAACCCGAACTTGCCCCCTTGAATGCGAACACTTGTCCAAAACTGCGAACATCTATCCACTGTTCACAAGCAATTCTTGCAAACTCGTCGCTGGATACATTTTTCGACTTCAAAATTTCTCTCAAGGCAGCATTGGCATCGGCACGTTCCCTCAAACTGCCATATTCATCCGATCTCCTATCATTGGATTGGACAAAGATGGGCTCTCCCATGTCCTGCAGACGGTTGCGGATTTTCCGTTTGATTGCTACGTCCGAAATCTCTCCGTGACCGTCATAGTTTTGGCGGGGACGATTGCCATTGAGCGGGTCCCCATTCGGGTTCGCCTTCTTGACGGTTAACACAACCGCAAAATCGATTTTGTGATCCAGAACGGACATTCAGACCTCTCCCCTCTATTCATTTTCAACATCTTCCGCATTTGTTTTCTTCTGATACAGTTCATGACGCTGACTATAATAGCCAAGCAAATAGATGCCCGACAATGGTTTGTTGCTAAAGTCTTCCAATCGTATGCGTGAAGCAACATCATCGATCAATTTGGACAAGTAATTGGCCTTCGTTCCCAAACGCGCCTGGTAAGGCTGCAAGCTTTCCTGAATGGTCTTCCAGGTTCTGGCCGGATGTCTGGAAAAAGCGTTCATGTAGCGAATGGCGTTGGTTGCACGCGTCTCCTCTTTGCCCAGCGCCCGCCTCTCCAGTACATCAGCAATCGCGAGCAGGCGGCCAAACAAATAATCGCGATGGTTGTTGCGGTCATCTAACGCCACGCCAAATCCCTCCTTTTCATACTGTTTGTTAATCAGTGCACAGGCAATGCTCAGCGTCTTTTCCCAATCCCATGACTCCATTCCCGATGGATTGGATGCCCGATGGAAGACACTCGTCACGATATCCCGCGGGATCGGCTGTCCATCCACCATGCAGGGCAACATGCGTGAAACCAACCCTTTGACCACTTTTTTGTCCACTCTCGGGCCATATGCCGCATAGGCAATATCCGCCGTCGCTGGCGCACCGTAAAACTGGACCCATTTTCCATCCTCATCCTTCCGGTACCGATGCAGCCACGTGCAGCTTGAGTGCCATTCCGCAAGCTTGTTCAGATACAATTCCTTGTTCATGTTGCGGTAATACAAAACCGCCATGCGCCCGGTAGTAGCCGAGTCCAGGATCATGATGTTGACGTCTGCTTTAGTTGACAATTGGCTTCGATAACCATCCAACGCTTTGGCAAATTCACGGGCATACTCTTTGTTCGTAAAGGGTATTCTCTCGTGTACCACCGAAGTCTCCGGGGCAATCTCGAACGAATCCTCGGTGATCCCTGGCAAATCGGGTTCATCATTGCCCCAAACGAGAAACACCCGGTCATCAATGATCTTGCCCTGGCGGTTGATGAGCCATTTCAAAGCATTATGCGCTTTCTGGGAAACCTCGTAACTAATGACGGCAGCTTCCCTGCTCTCCCGAAATCTGCCCCGAAACGTAAACCCACTCGTATCGTTGGAGGATATCAATTTCGCCTTGTCCGCGGCATTGCGAATCTTGTTCGCGTGTCGTTCCGTGCTCGGGCGCCTTTCGCCAATGACGTAGCACAGATCCTCGTCCGACAATTGATCATTGTAAAAACGGATAAAAGAGTCATACATCTCCGGATCTTTCCAGACGTCTTGCAAAAACTTGTCCGGGGAGTAAACAGTGAAACGGACAAAGGCGCTTTCCATCCCCCCCGTCACTACCGAATAGATGGGAGGTTTGGGACCATACATCTCCTCGTAAGATTTGTCCCATTTGTCGATGAGGCGATTGTTGCTATCCAAAAACAAGATCTTGTCCCGCACCAGGTCTTGAATGAGGCAGCCCTGGCTTAAATACTTATAAATGCTTTTGACCTTGGTAGTGGCATAAGGCGAATGCGCCCATTGAAACAAGTTGTCTATGTAAGCGTTGTATTGATTTTCCAGGTTGGTATTGCCGCTGTACTTTGAAAAATCCCCTGCGACATAACTGAGCTTGTCATGAAGCGGATAGGGCGCAACGAGGGTTCCGGATCGGCTGGCGGACTTCTCGGTGCTGGGAATCAGCGTGCTGGCATCGTTCTTGTCGATCACCTTTGCTGAATGGTACTGACCGTCCTCAGTGACCCTCACTTCAATGTGTGCATTTTGTGTCGTATGGGAGATCGGCAGAAGCGTATACTCCTGTTCGTTGTGTTTTTTCTCCATTTTGCCAACCGCATCGAGATTGGACTCATAGGTTTCATACAGGTTCAGCAGCCAACTCATATCACCTCTCCTCCCAATTGGGCAAACAAATCATCCGCTGACTCCATGTTTGCTGCATCAAATGGTTTTGGCTTCATCTCGGATACCACACGCACTTGTGTGCATTGTTCGGGGCGGATGAATTGGATGATTCCATTTCTCATGACCGGATTCCAAAGTCGCACTTCCATCTGGTTGCGTCCCGTCTCGTCCGGATAGTTGATGCCGTGTACCATCGTCCCCAGATGAATGTCACCATAATTGTCATAAAACCCCTTGCCTTCACCAAATACACATGGTTCAACGTACGCCTGGCACTCTCTTGCGCCGAGAAAAATGTCCCTGCGCCCGCCTGCCCGCAATGCACGCTTCAGAATATTGTGGTGCTTATGTTCGTTGCGGTCATATTCCAGATCGGGGCGGTTTAAGTTGAATTCAAAATGGGCCCGCACCTGGTAGCATGGGTCTACCAGATAGGTGTAGTTCGCAAGCGTGTTGCCCCCGCCGTATTCCAGGGGACGAATCCCTTTCGACTCCATGCGGATCGGGTTCATGATCCGAACTTCATCAATGTAGAAAATGAGAGTTGGTTTCCAGTAGATCGATTCGACGATTCCTTTTAATGCCTGGTAAGTGGGAACCTGGTACGTCAACTTTTCCCCGCCCAACTTCGTCAGAGGGTCCGTAAACAACGCATACTTGCCATACACCACAAATTCGATGGAATTTCTGATTTTTTTCTCCATACTTCTTCCTCCTTTCCCAAAAAATTCAACCTATTGACTACATCATATGCCAAAATAACCCAAATAGTCAATTCACATTTTTCTAATATATGAAGATTTATTCTGTATTTTTCTTTATGTCTCGATATATGTTAAAATGAATTGTCGCCAGCTCGTTTGGCGTGGATTGAAAGATATAGTAGAAAAAGTGGATTAACGGAAACCTGTCTCGTTTTCCAGCAGGTTTCCGCCCCCCTCTAAAGCATGGCCAATCCGAATCCGCTGTTGTTGTCCAGATCTACTCCAAACTCCTCATGATATGCGCTCTCCATCAGAACCTGTATTTTCCCGTCCAGAAGCGAGACGATCCCTCCATTCCCCATCAGTTGATTTCGCTCATGTGGAAACAGATTGACCGTATATCGCTGCGCATCCTTCAGCAAGTGCGACAACTCCTCAATCGCCCCTTTCCCATTCAATCTTGCAATGATGTCCTTACCCTTAGCACCATAAGGAACGATCACATCGGTAGTATGATTTTCAATGACCTGAAAATATTCAGCGGCCGTATAATAACTGTTGACAAGAAAAAGCGGCAAACTTTCTCTCTTGTTCCTGGTGTAACCCTGGATATATGGTGAACTTTTTCTTTCTGCCATGAGCAGATCGAGCATGTTCAATTCAAGTTTTTTGATAAAATAATCCAGGCTCGTTTCAAATGCGGAATAGAACTCCTGAAAATATTTGTTCATTGCCCTTGTGGACAAAATGTCGCCGCCATGATGGGAATTGTCCAGACGAAGATCCCGGAAAATACGTTTCGCGATTTCCTTTCCCTTGCGAATTTCCTCCAATTCCTTCAGATTTTCTTCCTGATGATCGATCACATAGACTTGCCGAATTCCGTCCTTGCCATGGCGGTTGCATCGACCCGCCGCCTGGGCGATGGAGTCAAGCCCCGCCAATGAACGGATGACACATTCAAAGCTCGCGTCCACACCCGCTTCAATCAGCTGGGTACTGATGCATATCACTTTTTCCTTGTTATCAAGAAGTGTTCTCACTTTGGTCAAAATATCGTGGCGGTGCGCGGCGCACATGGATGTGCTCAGATGATAGACGGGCACTTCCACGCTGTTCAGTTGCTGGAACAATCGCTTGACCACCGTTTTGGTGTTCAATATGACGAGGATGCTGTTCACTTCGGCCAGCTTTTCTTTTACAAACCCGGCAAGTTTGTCGGTGTCAAACACCTCTTCGGAAGCACGATCGATAATTTCCACTCGTTTGAATGCCTGAACGATCTCATCCAAATTTTGAACGATTTCCGCATCCGACTCTTTTACGATTTTATGTTTCACAAAATCGAGCGCCGGTTGGGTCGCAGTGCAAAGCACGAGGCTGGAACGACCATAAAATTTCAAAAAATTGAGCGCCTGATTGAACAAAGAGATGCAATGGATGGGCACCTTTTGAACTTCATCGAAAATAATGACGGATTCACACAAATTGTGAAGCCTTCGAATGTTGCGTGTTCCTTTTGCGTAGAAAACATTCAGAAATTGAACCATCGTTGTAAAAATAATCGGTGCGTCCCAATTATCTTTGGCCAGCTTCCACTTCTGACGAACGCTCATAGTCCCGTCTTCCATCTCATCATCGTCATCGGCATCGTCGATCACGTTTGAATGATGCTCCAGGATGTGGGCGTCATCCTGTAAAATGTTGCGCACCTCTTCAGCATTTTGCTCAATAATGGTCGTGTATGGGACAACGTAAATGATATGTTTTTTATTCGTACGTATCGCATGTTTAAGCCCATACCGCAAACTGGCCAGCGTTTTTCCCCCGCCCGTCGGAATGGACAAGGTGTAAATATCCGAAGGTTTCTCCGCAAACAGATCACACTGATCCGACATTTGTTTTCTGAGGACATTGATGGGTGAATGGGCATCCGGAACTTGCTGAAACTCCGCCAGCTTGTCCATCAGCTTGTCGTAATATGATCTGAACAGGGTGGTTCGGTCCAATTGCTCCTCATCTGTCTTGTTTTCCTCAAATTGTCTCGTATTTGTACGGTCAGCATCAATCAGCGCGCTGAACACGAACTTGGCAAGGAACATGAGCCTCCCTGCGTAACTCAGTGGAGAGGGTTTGTTAATGTACGCTTCCAATTCCTCAATCGCTTGGGAAACGTAGTTGTGAAACTCTGTTTCGTTCATGACTTTTTGGAAAAATTCCCGTTTCACCGTTTCGAATTCTCGCAACTGTTTGTCGCGCACCCGCTTCAAGTAATCGGATTCCAGATCAGGGCCCAGAAAGTCTTGCAAATAAGCATGATGCGAAATGACCGCATTCCCGACAAGTTCTGCCAAAATCCATGGGTAAGGAGAAGGCTTCCCAGTATGCAATCTCTCATACAACAACTTTCCGCCGGCAGTGGAGTGGTCGACGCTTCCGCGCTTTGGAGGAGCATCCGGGTTTTTTACCGCTTCCAAAATGTAATTCTTGAATTCCTCCGTGTATTTCCCCATGTCATGAAGCAAGCCCGCAAGCCCCGCAATGTGGCCGACGCCGATTTTCGCCCCAATGGACTCCGCCAAATGTTTGACTCCCAGCAGGTGTTCCTCGACGCTTTGGATTTTGCTGTCACTTGCCCGAATATGTGCAATGGAACCCATCACAACACCCCATTTTTTACAAATCTTGCTTTTCATTAGGCAAAATTCCGTCGTATTAATACTACAAGTTGTCGAATTCCAATAAATGCACACGGATACCTTTATTCTCAACTCTGATGCATGTAAAGCACAATTGATCAGAATGAAAGTAAGTGCGATCCGATCTGGAACACGGTTTGTTGGTGATCATAATTTTTCAACACACTCACACCCGCGGGGTGCATTGCTCCGCCCGCCAAGTAGGCATGATACAGCGCACCCCTATGGGGTGCGACCCTGCACACAAGGTGCATTCCTTCCACCACAGCACTTTTAATCCACGCACCCCTGCGGGGTGCGACCACGCCGGCAAACGTGTAATAATAGACGCCATTGGCATTTCAATCCACGCACCCCTGCGGGGTGCGACTTCCGCCCGCAGCCAGACGCTTCGTGACTTCCTCGATTTCAATCCACGCACCCCTGCGGGGTGCGACAGTAGGTGTTTTCCGTCGTCTGCCACACCTTCGACAATTTCAATCCACGCACCCCTGCGGGGTGCGACGGTACAAGGATGACGGCGTCACCGGCACCATTCCGCTATTTCAATCCACGCACCCCTGCGGGGTGCGACGCATGCTGTTTTTAATCTGGTTCCCAATATCACCATTTCAATCCACGCACCCCTGCGGGGTGCGACCCGCTGAACTGGTCGCCGCCTTGTTGGTGGCGGCTCATTTCAATCCACGCACCCCTGCGGGGTGCGACTTGACTTTCATCCGCCATTATTCTCATACCTTTCTGATTTCAATCCACGCACCCCTGCGGGGTGCGACCACCACCCGGATACCGTGCATTCCCAGGCGATCTAATATTTCAATCCACGCACCCCTGCGGGGTGCGACTTCGTATTTCGTCAGGCTTTCCGGCACGATAAATTTCAATCCACGCACCCCTGCGGGGTGCGACATGCGCTGCTACGAAACGCTTGTCACCTACCGCCGATTTCAATCCACGCACCCCTGCGGGGTGCGACTTTCCTCCTCTCCGAACTCGCATCCAGCAAATTTCAATCCACGCACCCCTGCGGGGTGCGACGCCACGACTCGATCTTGAACTCTCCTGCGCCGTGATTTCAATCCACGCACCCCTGCGGGGTGCGACAAGTTGTGGACGTGGTTCCGGGCTCGTCTCTCCCGATTTCAATCCACGCACCCCTGCGGGGTGCGACTCGTGCGAAATCTCCTTAATGTCGCGCTCTTTGCTATTTCAATCCACGCACCCCTGCGGGGTGCGACCCTGAGATCGTTGTGCTATCGGCATCATGCGAAATTTCAATCCACGCACCCCTGCGGGGTGCGACTTTGAGCATGTAATTGCTCTAATAGTTCATCCCATTTCAATCCACGCACCCCTGCGGGGTGCGACCCTGATGGGACTTCACGAGGTCAATCCCGGTGTATTTCAATCCACGCACCCCTGCGGGGTGCGACTGTTAGCGTCCGAGTCGATACAACCCAACTGGACATTTCAATCCACGCACCCCTGCGGGGTGCGACTCAAAACAAAAACTCGTTCGATTGCGATATTGGACATTTCAATCCACGCACCCCTGCGGGGTGCGACCGCCGATTACATCTTTCTTGCGGACATTGAGCACCCGATTTCAATCCACGCACCCCTGCGGGGTGCGACGGCCGACTCAAACGACCACATTCCCACATGCTATTTCAATCCACGCACCCCTGCGGGGTGCGACTACGAAAACACTACGACCGAATATGTTCCGTCATCGTATTTCAATCCACGCACCCCTGCGGGGTGCGACGTCCTCCTCGGCCTTTTCCGTCGCCGCGACGATCGATTTCAATCCACGCACCCCTGCGGGGTGCGACTTATTGAGGGGGTGGGTTTTAACGATGACGCAAATTTCAATCCACGCACCCCTGCGGGGTGCGACCAGAGTAGGCATTTTTTCCCGCAGTTTCTTTGTGATTTCAATCCACGCACCCCTGCGGGGTGCGACTTTGTCCCCTGCGTCTTGCCCCTCGCCGTAGGTCATATTTCAATCCACGCACCCCTGCGGGGTGCGACAAAGGATGTCCGCATTCTGGACACCCCCGGTGATTTCAATCCACGCACCCCTGCGGGGTGCGACATGCAACCTATCGCCCGCTAATGCACAGTCGAAATCGATTTCAATCCACGCACCCCTGCGGGGTGCGACATCCGGGCGGTTGAGTCCGAAATGAAGGGGCTGCTATTTCAATCCACGCACCCCTGCGGGGTGCGACGTCGGGTCGCTAACCGGAGCGGCCATCGTGTTATTTCAATCCACGCACCCCTGCGGGGTGCGACGTTGAGGTTAAAGTCGATACAACGCAACTTGACATTTCAATCCACGCACCCCTGCGGGGTGCGACCTTGTTGGATTCACCATCGCCCGCCATCCTCCGAATTTCAATCCACGCACCCCTGCGGGGTGCGACTCGAAACCATCAACGACCTTGACGGCGACGTCGTATTTCAATCCACGCACCCCTGCGGGGTGCGACCCCGACGCTGGCTTTGTCGCTGCGATTGCGGAAACATTTCAATCCACGCACCCCTGCGGGGTGCGACTGGGCATTTCGCACCCCCAAACGTTTGTTTGCAAGATTTCAATCCACGCACCCCTGCGGGGTGCGACTGTACTCGCTCATGTGCAGGTAATCGCAGGCTTCGATTTCAATCCACGCACCCCTGCGGGGTGCGACCCGGGTCCGGATGAAGTTGTTCATCTCGTCTTTCTTATTTCAATCCACGCACCCCTGCGGGGTGCGACCCATTTTCCACATCAGGTTGTTTGCGAATCAAAAATTTCAATCCACGCACCCCTGCGGGGTGCGACCCGATGAGTTGGGCGACATGATCGACACCTACGGAATTTCAATCCACGCACCCCTGCGGGGTGCGACCCAATTGGTGATTATCTTCTAACTGGATTATTAATTTCAATCCACGCACCCCTGCGGGGTGCGACTCGTTTTCAAACCCCTGCTGCGCCCCACTGAGAGATTTCAATCCACGCACCCCTGCGGGGTGCGACTGTAAGACGGGGAATCCTCATAACTGTCCGACTCAATTTCAATCCACGCACCCCTGCGGGGTGCGACTATCAAAGAAAAGCACATTGATACGAGTACAAATATGATCGTAAAAGTGCGAACCATATTTTTTTAAACTGCAGAATTAAAATATGATTCAGCAGGATTAACAAAAAACGCAGTAGCAGCAATATGTGCGTACCCGCCAGTGGTTGAATGATCGCTACACATTCGCATCTTCTTCCTCATCAATGATGAGAACCCCTTCGGGATCATAACTCTTCTTGCATCCATAGTGTTCAACTCGCCGCTTCCAGTTTGTTCCTAAAAAATAAAACCGCAAACTGTCTGTATCCGGATCAATGACCTTTTCGAGTTGATGACGCAGCAGTTTGTATTGGGATGGATCCAGCAAGCATTCAAAAACGGAGTTCTGCACTCGCTGACCATAATTCTGACAATGCCTCGCCACCTGACGCAGTCGTCTTCTTCCCGCAGCAGTGGTTACATTCACATCGTAAGTAATAAGCACCATCATCGCCGCCACTTCTCCTTACTTCCAGAAGAATGGAGGATAATCTTCCAGATCACCCCGAATGTGCCGCGCCAAAAGCAAGGATTGGGCATATGGAACAAGTCCCACGGGGATTTTTTCTTCGAGGTACGGATGCATGATCTCTTCCTGCTTTCTTTTTTGCCAGGCCGCAATCACCGCTTTCCTGGTCGCGTCATCCATCACTACCGCTCCATTTTCCTTAATGACAAAACCGCTGGAGCTGATCTGATTGCGGTTGACCAGAGTCAAGGCCAGCCGATCCGCCAAATAAGGACGCAGTTCTTCCATGAGATCCAGTGCAAGGCTGGCCCTCCCGGGTCGATCTCTGTGTAAAAAACCGGCCTGTGGATCAAGCCCGACGCTTTCAAGAGCGGCCATTACCTCGTGTGATAACAGAGTATACAAAAACGACAGCAACGCATTCATACGATCCAACGGAGGTCGCCGACTCCTGGAAACAAGGTAGAATGCTTCCTTCTGGCTTAAAATCAACTGATCAAAAACCGAAAAATACAGATTGGCGGCCTGACCCTCGATTCCTCTTAACACATACAAATCTTGGGCTCTATCCGCCTGGTTAGCCAATGTTGCCAACTCCCGCATCGTGTCCAGCAGCAGCGATTCATCCACCACATCCCTGTGATCTCTGACTGCACGATGCAGTACTGCCCTGCTGTTCCATATTTTCGCCATAATAAATCGGGATGCAATTCGAAGAGCTTCCGCTTCATTGTCAGACCAGCGAAACTGTTTCTTTCTCAACAAGATATTTCCGGAGACTTTTCCCGTTACTCGCCCCATGAATTTTCCGGATTCCGTGAGAAACGATATTGCCACTCCCTTTTCACAACAAAGCTGCATCAAACCGGGACTGGCGCCTGCAAATCCGAAGCACACAATACCCTCCAAATTGTGCACCGGTATACGAAATCGGATCTCCTGATCCACTTTCACAAGTACGTTTTCCCCGTCCCTGGCCAGATAAGCCTCAGGGATTGTCACATACAAGGTGTTCAGCAGTTTTCTCATCAATCCGTCACTCCGTCTCAAGCATTCGTTTCAAGTACTTTTCGACCGGCCGGTGTCGGATAGTTAATTCCGGCTGACAAATGTCTTTCAGCGAACATAATGAGCAGTGCTTGCCCTTGTGTGCCTTGGGCGTCTTACCTTCCTTCATCAGAACATGCATCTTTTTCGCAAGCTCCTTCACACGTTCGCGCAAAACATGATCCAGAGAAACCTCCACTCTTCGTCTGAACTCGGCATAGAACAAGTATCCTTTGTCAATCTCAATTCCTAACATTTCTTCCAGAGCGATCGCTTGGGCGCAGAGTTGCACAGCATCACGGTCATCTTTTTTGGGTCTTCCACGCTTATATTCCACCGGCACCGGAAGCCACCAACCCTGGCGATTGGGAATTTCTATTGTTCTTCCTTCCACCTTTTCCGTCGACCTGTAAAATTCGACCACATCCGCAACACCGCGAAGTCCCAACTTCCGGCTTATCAGCGGCATTGATCTGACCGTCCTGATGTCTTTACGGGTCTCATCGGCAAAAGGATCATCCGCCCGTTCGTGGAGCAATCTGCCCTCTGTCGTGCGTACGTTTTCTTCCCAAGCCTGTTCAACATGAATGAGCGCCCACTGACGTTCGCAAAATGCCATATGCTGAATTCCGGAAAGAAGAAGGTAGTCGTCTTCTTCAACGAAAAACTCTTCCATCCTGAACATCTATCCTCACTTTCAGCACATTCAGGAATAGTCCTATTACACCAGCAAAGTTGTTCGGAGTATCTAGTACAATAGTTCTACAACGAAAGGAAAATTCCTCCAACATCTATCAAAATATTCACATATTTTAGGATAATGATTCAAAATTTGTCGACGGATGATGTTGCCGAAATAAAAAAAGCCCGCACATTTGCTCGATCCTTCAATGACCGAACCATGTACGGACTTGATTTGATACTTTTAACTTCCCTCTTTCAGGATCAATTCCGGTACTCCTTCGGGATCTTGCGGGCGACGCCGGTTTCGATGGCCGCCCGGATGACGGCGTCGCTGACCGCCTTGACCACCTCCTGGTTGAACACCGAGGGGATGATGTAGTGGCGGTTCAGCTCCCGGTCGGGGATGATCGAGGCAATCGCACGGGCGCTGGCCAGCTTCATCGCTTCGTTGATGTCCGTCGCGCGGCAGTCCAGCGCCCCGCGGAATACGCCGGGGAAGCAGAGCACGTTGTTGATCTGGTTCGGATAGTCCGAACGTCCCGTCGCCACCACTCCGGCAATGTCGTCGATTTCCTCCGGCGCGATTTCCGGAACCGGGTTGGCCATGGCGAACACGATCGGGCGCGGCGCCATCGTCAGGATGTCCTGCCTCGTCAGGATTCCCCCGCTGGACAGGCCGATGAACACGTCGGCTCCCGCAAGGGCGTCGCGGAGCGTGCCGGAAAGGCCGAACGGATTCGTGTTCTCCGCGAACCACTGCTTCATCGGATTGCCGTGGTAGTTGCGCTGCCTGTTCAGGATGCCTGTGCGGTCGACGCCAATGATGTTTTTCACCCCGGCCGAGAGAAGCAGCTTGCTGCAGGCGATGCCCGCCGCTCCGACGCCGGACACGACGACCCTGATATTGTCCAGCCTCCGGCCCGTCAGCCTCAGGGCGTTGAGCAGCCCCGCGTACATGACGACGGCGGTGCCGTGCTGGTCGTCGTGGAACACCGGGATGTCCAGCTCCTTCTTGAGCCGTTCCTCGATTTCAAAGCAGCGCGGCGACGAGATGTCCTCCAGATTGATGCCACCAAAGGCCGGAGCGATCTGCTTCACGGTGCGGATGATTTCCTCCGTATCCTGGGTGTCCAGGCAGATCGGGAAAGCGTCTACATTGGCGAACTGCTTGAACAGCACCGCTTTCCCTTCCATGACCGGCATGGCCGCGGCGGGGCCGATGTTGCCGAGGCCGAGCACGGCGGTCCCGTCGGAAATGACCGCCACCGTGTTGCGCTTGATGGTCAGCGAATACACCTTTTCCGGCTCCTCATGGATCGCCTTGCAGATGCGGGCCACCTCGGGCGTGTACATGCGGGACAGATCATCCCGGTTCATGATCGGAGTTTTCGGCTCCATCCGCAGTTTGCCGCCAATATGCAGCAAAAACGTCCGGTCCGAAACGTGCACCAGCTTCACGCCCTGCGTGCCGTTGATGCTGTCGGTGATGCGGTCGATCGTTTCCGTGTCCTCCACGGCGATGGTGATGTCGCGAATCATGTGATCCGCTCCCGTCTCCACCATGTCCATGCCGATGATATGGCCTCCGTTGTGGGCAATCTGGTTGATCAGTTGGCCGAACAGCAGCCGGTCCGTGCTCATCTGCAGCCGCAGGATGATGTGCTGGCCGCCCAGCTGGTTGCGCTGCAACATGTTCATTTGGTTCGCTCCTCCTCCTGGTTTTATTTTTATACATCTTTTTCTGCATCAATCTGGATGAAAAATGAAATTATAGCGCATAGCATAACACACATCATTTTGCATGAAAATAAACGATATTGAATATTTACTTAACTCATATATTTGGATCGTCAGCTTTTTGGTATCTGAACGGTTGACATCGGGAGAATGCCGGTGTACAATTTTTATAGTTAGATAATTTTCTAAATGTCTACAAGTTGGGAGGGTGTACAGGGGAAATGGAGGCAGACAGGGAAAGGAGTCATCCGCAATGTCTCTGAACGATGCGTTCAAGGCGCTGGCCGATCCGACCCGCAGGAAAATCCTCGATTTGCTGAAACAAAGAAGCATGAACGCGGGGGACATCGCGGCGCATTTTGACATGACCAAGCCAAGCATCTCCAACCATCTGAACGTGTTGAAGCAGGCGAACCTTGTCAGGGACGAACGAAGGGGACAGCACATTGTGTATTCCCTGAACACGACGGTTTTTCAGGATGTTTTGAAATGGATACTGGACCTGCAGCATGCGGGGGGAAAGGATGATTGACATGTGGAAACGATGGGGCATTCCGATAGTTGCGGCGATCTTTACGGCCGCGGTCAGCGTGTTTGTGTACCAGGATCTGCCTGACCCGATGGCGATCCATTTCAACGTCAACAATGAGCCGGACAACTTTGCCTCAAGGATCGTGGGCGCCTTCATGATCCCGGTGCTGCTCGTTGTGCTGCCCATGCTCATCAATTTCAGCGCCCGGCTGGAAAAGGACGGACAGAAGGTCGGGCGGCACCTGGAGATGAGCGGAACCGTCAACGCGGCCGTATCCATCGTGCTCGTCGCCGTGCACCTCTTGGCCATCGCATACAATCTCGGCTACGACATCGACATTTCCTTTTACGCTCCGCTGGTTGCCGGCGGCCTGTTCATCGTCGTCGGCAATGTGCTGCCCCGCGCGCCGCAGGGAACCCTGCGCCTGTTCCGAATGAAGGAAGAGGCGTACGCCCGGTACGCGCGGTTTTCCGGCAGGGTCCTGGTGGGCGCCGGCTTCGTGATCATGGCGGCGGCGCTCTTGCCGGGCAGGGCCGCAGGGTATGCGGTGGTGGCGATATTGGCCGTGCTCGTTTTGTGCAGCATTGTCTCGGCGGTATACTTCAGCCGTCAGGCAAACACACGATAAATCTCACGATGAAAAAAACGCCGCAAATCCGCCTTGTCCGAAGGCCGGCCTTGCGGCGTCTTTCCTTTTACGCCCATCCTGCCGGGAAACAGATCATTTGAACCAGCCCTTTTCCCGGAACCGCTTGATCGCCTCGATCCGGTTTCCGACGTTGAGCTTGTCGAGAATGGCGGAGATGTAGTTGCGCACGGTGCCGTTGGAAAGATACAGCATGCTGGAGATTTCCTTGGTGCTTTTGCCCTCGGCCAGCAGCATGAGCACCTCATGCTCCCGCTCCGTGAGCGGGTTTTCCTCCTGGAAGGCGAAATCGACCAGCTCGGAGGCAAACACCTTTTTCCCCGCCGCCACGCTCCGGATCGCCTCGGCCAGCTCCTCGCTCGGACTATCCTTGAGCAAATACCCGCGCACGCCGGCCTTGACCGCCCGCTCGAAATAGCCGGGACGGGCAAAGGTCGTCAGGATGATCACCTTCACCCCCGTGTCCTTGAGCTGCTCCGCCGCTTCCAATCCGCTCATGCCGGGCATTTCAATGTCCATGACGCACACATCCGGCCGATGCTCCCGGACCAGCTTCACGGCTTCCTCGCCGTTGCCCGCCCGGCCAACGACGCGGATGTCGCCCTCCATCTCCAGCAGGGCGGCCAGCGCTCCAAGCAGCATTTTCTGGTCTTCCGCAATGACAACCCGGATCATTGACCCACCTCCCGTTCCGGCACCTGGATGCCGGGCTCTTTTCCGTCAGAACCTTGCCCCTGCGGCATCCGCATGACCGGCACCCGGATCACGATCTCAGTCCCCTTTTCCCCTGTTCTGTCCTTGTCTCCTTCGCCCGCGGCTTTGCCCGAAACGATTTCCAGCGAACCGTTGATAAACTCCAGCCGTTCCTTCATTCCTTTCAACCCGCTGCCCCGCGAGAAAGCGTCCGCCGGATCGAATCCCGCTCCGTTGTCCCGCACGCGCACGGTCACCTCGGCCGGACCTCCGTCCAATGCCACCGCGCATTCCGAAGCGCCGCTGTGCTTGACGATGTTGGTCATCGCCTCCCGCAGGCACATGCAGATCACGTGCTCGTGAAGCGGCGGCAGTTGGTGCAGCTCCTTCAGCCGCTCTTCGCCCTCCACCCGAAACTGGATCTCCGCCGCCTCCATCATCTCCCGCGCGCGGGACAGTTCCTCCTCCAGCTTCGCCCCGCGCATTTCGGTCACCATGTGCCGCACTTCCTTCAGCGCCGTGCGGGCGATTTCCTGCACTTCCCGCATTTCCGCCTGCGCCTGTTTCGGCCGGGTTTCCACCAGCTTGCGAGCGAGCTCGCTTTTCAACCCGATCATGGACAGCTTCTGCCCGAGGGTATCGTGCAGATCCCGGGCGATCCGCTGCCGCTCCTCCAGCTTGATCAGCTCGTTGATCCGCTTGTTGGCGTCCTGCAGCTGGCCGAGCAGGCGGTCCGAACGGTTTTTGTCGTAGGTGCTGACCGGCAGCAGGATGACGCCGAACAGGCAGAGCACCACAAAGGGAAGCTGCCGGATAAAATCCGGATCCTGTTGGGCAAACCAGTAATAGGCGACGCCGGAGGTGCTGGCCAGGTGGATGATGTAGATGGTCAGGAAGGCGGCCTTGTTGCGGAGATTTCCGATAAAATACGCAAGAAAAATCGAAAAATAAATATAGCCGAACAGATAGCCCATGGCCGTGGAGATGACGATCTGCACGCCGGTCCAGACGTAGGTCGGCCATCTCCCGCGGGAAACGAAGGAGAGCAGGTAGCAGACAAAAAACAGGATGACCATCCCGATGCCGGCCGCCGCCTGCCAGGTGGAGGAAGTCCGGAAAATGAAATAAAACGGAAGGATGTAGAAAAAAATCCAGACATAGGGGCTCAAGCCCGTGTTTTTCAGGAACAGGTCGTTCCATTTTCTGAGGTGCGCCCGCATCGTTCATCCCTCCGTCTGGCCGGCGCCGGTCAGGCCGCTTCGCCGGCGGCCTTGTTCACGCAGCCTTGTTCGCGCAGGCCGAAGCAGCCGATCGCGCGGCTCATCTTCCTGCGGCCCGCGCCTTGATCGGCTGCCAGTTCGTTGCGTATATTATACCACAATCGGTTCAGGACACTCTTTCGACGCGCCGGACCGCCCTGGACGTCTGGGCCCTCGAGGTTTCGGCAGCGGCCTTCGCGTTGGCCCTGCGCTCCGCCCGCAGCGCCCGGATGAGCGGTCCCGCCTCCCGGAAACTGCGGAAATCCTTGATGGATTCGTCCCATAGCCGGAAGCGAAGCGACCGGAGGCTGGTCGCCAACGTGATCGTCGGCGCCTTCTGCAGCGCTTCGGAGGAGCGGTGCGCCTCTTCCAGAAGATAGTTTGGCACCCGCGAGTTCAGGTGATGCACATGGTGGAAGCCGATGTTGCCGGTGATCCACTGCAGCGGCTTCGGAAGCTTGTAGAAGGAGCTTCCCTCCACGGCGGCGAGCACGAATTCCCATTCCTCATCCCGTTCAAAGTAGGATCGCTCGAAGTTGTGCTGCACGTAGAACAGCCAGATGCCGAACATCCCCGAGAGGAAAAAGATCGGAAGCTGTACCGCCAGAAGCGCCTGCCATCCCACGAGGAAGTACAGTCCGGCGTACATGGCCACAAGCAGCGCGTTGGTCAGCCACGTGTTGAGCCGCTCCCTGCGGGGAGCACCTTTGCGGTTGAAGCGGTACTGGATCAGGAAGACGGCAAACGGGCCGATGCCGAACATGACGAGGGGATTGCGGTAAATCCGGTAAAACAGCCGTTGCCACCAGGGTGCGGCCGCGTATTCCTCCACCGTCATGAGCCAGATGTCGCCGGTTCCCTTTTTGTCCAGATTGCCGCTCGTCGCGTGGTGTACGGAATGCTCGTATTTCCACTGGCGGTAGGGCACATGGGTCATCACGCCGGTGATTGTCCCGAGCAGGTCGTTGGCCTTGCGGTTTTTGAACAGCGACTGGTGGCAGCAGTCATGGAACAGGATGAAGGTGCGGATCAGAAAACCGGAGGCGAGGACGATGAACGGCAGCGCGAGCCAGAACGATGCGGCAAAATAAACGGTATAAGCAGCGGCGCAGAGCAGCACATAGGGCACGATCGTGTTCACGATCTGCATCGCGCTTTTGCGCGGATCCGGCTGCTCAAAGACGCTGACTTCCTTTTTCAGATTGGTGATTTTGGATGCGGGTTTCATCAAACACATTCCCCCTGCCGGAACCGGCAATGGTTCCGGGTTTCATATTCATGTTTCCAGTATAGGGGAATGCGGCCGCTCTCCAGAAGTCATAAACGTCAGCAATGCGATATGACATTTGTCATATGATGTTCGGCGTACAGGCGCCAACGGAACGGAGCGACCTTATTTGGCACATGAAAACGGTCGCAAACAATCCAGCGGAACCCAGAGACCTTATTTCGATCGTCATTACCAGAAATTACCTATTTCAGGACAAATAAGGTCTCTTGTTTCCGTTAGCATCGCCAACCGGCCGAACATGGTCCAAATAAGGGCGCTGAGTTCCGTTACGAATGCAAAGAAGCCATTCCAAGCCCCCCGCTACTTTGCCGTCAGCACGATCGGCCTGAGCTCTGCCACCTCACGGGTCCTCGGGTTGCGGCCCCTCATCTTCGCGGGGATGAGCGTCAGCGTCAGGGAGCCGAACCGGAAGTCGCACAGAATCGTTCCCGTCGACATGGACGCGTGGCTGCGGATGTGAATCCGGAACGTGTCGTCATCGGTCCACCCGCCCGACAACAGGCTTTCTCCCGGTTCATACCCGAGAATGAGCGGGGCGATGCGCGAATAGTCGTTTTCGATGATGACGTCTCCCTGGCACGCCGCCCACTCCCCGTGGTAGGCGCAGGGCGCCTCGCCCGCTTTTCCGTTCTGCGTGTACCGGATGATCGCCTGTTCCTGCCCGAACTCGATGCTGAACCGCTCCAGTCCGACCTCGTTTTCATCGAACCCGAACACCCTGCCGCTCAGCTCGGCGCAGCGGGACGAGGCGGCCGAGGCCGGGACCGGCGCCAGGGTGAAGCGGGCGAGCTTGTCGTTCAGTTCCCTCAGCATGCGGGGATTTTCCGGATACGGCCTCGCCTGGATGTGCCGGTACAGGCAGTCCGTGACCAATTCCGGAATCTGGTGAAACTGCTGGCTGAACGACATCGTCACGACGGCCAGGTTGGCATCGGGAAAAATCATCGCGTACTGCCCCCCGCCGCCTGTGAACCGGTATCCCCCGGCCGCATTGCGCCACAGCTGGAATCCGTAGCCGGCGCGGGAATCTCGGTCCGGCCAGTCGAGGGCAGCGGTGCTGACGAGGGCGCTGCCCGCCATGCGGACAAGCTCCCGGTCCAGGATGCGCCGACCCTCCCATTCGCCCTCCTGCAGGTACAGCAGGGCAAATTTGACAAACGATTCCGGCGTCAGGCATGTCATCGGGCCGTCCAATTCTCCCTTTTCGTTATACGCGAACAGGATGTCCAGCCCGAGCGGGTCGGTCAGCCGCGGCTTCATGTAATCCGGCAGCAGCTGTCCCGTCGCCTTTTGGATCACGCACGCGAGAATGTGGGGAACACCGTTGTTGTAGAGGAAAAAGGTCCCCGGCTCATGTTTCAACGGAATGGAAAAAAACTCCCGCACCCAGTTGTCCGTGTCCATCATCCGGCCCAGGGTGTCCTCGGCGTGGCCGGTCGTCATCGTGAGCAGGTGATAGACCGTCAGGCGCTGGAACTTTTCGTCCATCTGCTCCGGCAGCTCTTCCGGAAAATAGTCCACGACCTTGTCGTCGAGGCCGATGAGCCCTTCCTGGATGGCGAGCAAAACCGCCGTGGAAATGACCGCCTTGCCCGCCGACTGGATGCGGTGGTAGCTTTTGGCCGTGAACGGCTTGGCGTTGCCCGCGGCCACCGCCTTGCCGTTGCGCACGACGTACAGGCTGTGCAGTTCGATCCCGGCTCCGATGATCGCATCCATCAGCCGGATGATCGATTCGGAGCGGATTCCCTGGGACTCCGGCGTCGCCGTCGCAAACTGTCCATTGACCATTTTCATCTGCTCTCTCATCCGAAGCTTCCTCCTCTGCAGCATGGTGCCGGCCGCTAAAAGCCGGAGTGACCGGACGATTCCCGCCGGCCTATGATTTTGCCGTCAGGACGACCGGCCGGTATTCCCCCATCGCCTTCGTGAGCGGGTCGCGCACCCTCAGGTGGGCGGGAATGAGCGTAATGGTGCATGTATCAAACCGATAATCGCATATGATCATGCCCGTCGCCAGGTATGCGTGGCTGCGGACATGGATCTTGAACGTGAAATCGTCCGTCCACCCGCCGGAAAGGAGCGTTTCCCCCGGCTCGTGGCCAAGGGTGCGGCCGAAAAATTCCGTGTAGTCGTTTTCGGCCAGCACTTCTCCCTTGTTGACCGCCCAGTCGCCGCGCAGCCCGCAGGCCGCTTCCATCGCTTTGCCGTGCTGCGTGTACCGAAGAATCGCCCGGTCCTCCACAAAATCGATGCTGAACCGCTCCAGCCCGGCCTCGTTCGGTTCGAACGCAAACACTTTTCCGCTGATCGCCGCGCTGCGGGACGAGGCGGCCGACGCGGGGGACGGCGCCAGCGTGAACCGCTCCAGCCGGTCGTACAGCTCCATCCGCATGCGGGGATTTTCCGGATACGGCCTCGCCTGGATTTCGCGATAGAGGCACTTTTCCACCAGTTCCGGAATGCGGTGGTCATTTTGCGAGTACGCCAGCGTCACCACCGCCAGGTTCGCATCGGGATAGATGACCGCGTACTGGCCGCCTCCCCCGGCCATGCGGTACCCGCCGGCCGCATTGCGCCACAGCTGAAACCCGTACCCGGCCTGAAAGTCGCGGTCCGGCCGGTCCCTGTGCGCGTTACTGACGAGGGCGCTGCCCGCCATGCGGACGAGCTCGCGGTCCAGGATGCGCTTCCCCTCCCATTCGCCTTCCTGCAGGTAAAGAAGCGCGAACTTGACAAACGATTCCGGCGTCATGCAGATGAGCGGGCCGTCTATTTCCCCCTGCCGGTTGTAGCCGTACACGATGTCCAGACCGAGGGGCTCCGCAAGGCGCGGCTGCAGGTATTCCGGCAGCTGCGCGCCCGCGGTCTTGTGGATCAGGCAGGCGAGAAGATGGGGGATCCCGTTGTTGTACAGGAAAAAGGTGCCCGGCTCGTATTTCGGCGGAATCGAGAAAAACTCCCGCACCCAACTGCCGCTTTCCCTCATCCGCTTGAAAGTGTCGGCATCGTGGCCGGATGTCATCGTCAGCAGGTGATAGACCGTCAGCCGGTGGAACTTTTCATCCATATCATCGGGCAGGTGTTCCGGAAAATAGTCGACGACCTTGTCGTCGAGACCGATGAGCCCCTCCTGGACGGCAAAAAGCACCGCGGTGGAAATAAGCGCCTTGGCCGCCGACTGGAGACGGTGGAAGCTTTTCGCCGTAACCGGTTTGGCGTTGCCGGCGGCCACCACCATGCCGTTGCGTATCACATACAGGCTGTGCAGCTCGATGCCGGAGCCGATGATCGCATCCATCAGCCGGATGATCGATTCGGATCGGATCCCCTGGGATTCCGGAGTCGCCGCCGCAAACTGCCCATTGGCCATGATCATTTGATCGTTCATGATTATCATCCTCCGAAGATGTGGTCCGTGTACCTCAGGCGTTGGCCGGAATGAGCGGCAGCACGATGCGCGACGCCCGATCCCCCCCGCGGTGGAGCGAAACGGTCGGCGGATCGAACGGATCATACATCGGGTGCTGATAGGTGACCATCTCCGCGCAAAAAACCGTCAGCCGGATGCGGCTGCCGACCCCGAACTGGTACGAAATCGGCTCCATGTGAAACTTCAGCAGCACCGGTTCCGCCAGGCCTTCCTCCAGCCTGGCCTTTACATCCTCCTCCATGCCCGGGTGAAAGGGCATGCCGGCCGCATCCCATACCTCGTTGGGCGCGATCGTGCGGTGAGAGGCTCGGAGCTTGCCATCGGTGATGAAGCGGGACCGGCCGTCCGGCAGCACCTCCTCCAGAACAGCCAAAAAATCGCCGTCGTTGATCGTGGAGCTGACCCACAGTTCCACGATCGGAAAGCCGGTCATCTCCCGCAGATCCTCCTCGCCCAACGGCTCGCCGGTGAAGGTGAGCGAGCGCTCGTCGACGCCCTTCGTCATGTCCCCGTCCCATTCGCGGTTGTAGATGTCGTAGGTTTCGCCGCTCGGTTTTTTTTCAAACATCTGAATGCTTAGATCGACCCGGTATTCGTCCTTCTCCTCCCGCTCCGGCTTCACGGCGGACAGCCTGCCGTCGTTGACGGATGTAACTGTTCCGGACGGCCCCCCGTCCAGATACAGCTCCGTGTACACCGTCTCCTTCAGCGGAAACCGGTCGGTCGAGCGCCAACGCTTGCCCGGTTCCGCGCCGATGGTGTAGTACCGGATGGGCGGCTCCCTGTCCCAGCCGTTGTCAATGCCCTTCAGGCTCCAGTCGAACCAGCGCTTGTGCTCCTCGGCGATATGGACCGTTTCCTCGGGGTATTTTTCCGGTCTGTAGGTGCCCCGGATCGCCCCGAAATGGCCCCACGGCCCGATGAGGATGGTGCCGCCCCAGGCGTTCCGCGCGGCGATCTGGCCGCCCGCGCTGGCGTCAAACCAGCCGGCGATCTGATGCTGCCGGATGCCGCTTTGGCGGAACTTCCCGGTATGGGGCAGCGCCGTCAGCTCCAGATTGGGCCGCTTCCCGAACCTTTCGTTGAGCGTGTCCCGGCACATGTTGGGCACGAGCAGGTTGCCCATGAAGTTGACGTTGTTCGGGTATTGGTCCTTTTCATAGGCTTCATAGGCCAGATCCCCGTCGGGATCGTCGTCGACGGGAGCGACCATGGCCAGAAACTCCTCCTTCGACAGCTTCCGGCTGCCCATATGCCCGGACAGGATCTTGTTCGGAATGCAGGAGACGCCATTCGGATAAACGGTATAGTAAAAATTGATATTGGAAACACAGGGCGTAATCGCTTTCAAACCCTTTGGAGCAACATCCCCTGCGGTGCACACCTGGATGAAGCTGCGGTTGGAGCCCCCCATCATGCCGACATTTCCGTCGCACCAGGGCTGCCCGGTCATCCATTCGATGAGCGCCGCCACGTCCAGCCGGTTTTCCCTGGACGCGAACGAGTCGTTCACGCCGAAGGACGCGCCGCAGCCGCGCATTTCCGCCGCGACATACACGTATCCCCGGGCGACAAGATACAGCGCCAGCGCGCCGTTCCCGTTGAACTCGTTGCCGGGCGGGCCCGGCCGGCTGCCGTCGCTGAACCTTCCACCGCGGGACGCCATGAACACGACCGGCAGCGGCTCCTCGACCACGTTTCCGTCCGCATCGGCGGGCCGCACCACGTCCACCGCCAGCTTCGTTCCGTCATACCCCGGCACGTACAGCGATCTACACACATAGCCCGGATACTGCGCCGGCGACAGGTCTTCGAATGTTTCCATCTGGCTTGCGCTCCCTCCCGCGAAAAATCACTTTTTTAGATATCTAACAATTTTGCAAACGGAACCTTTCTTCAGTCTTTCCATCGGAATTGGTTGTCTGCTTGAACGGGCTGTTTACGGGTCAAGTTCCCAGGCCGGATTCCACGCCACTTCCCACAAATGGCCGTCCGGATCCATGAAATGGCCGGAATAGCCGCCCCAAAACGTGTCATGCGCCGGATCGGTAATGATTGCTCCCGCCCTTTCCGCCAGTTCCATGATGCGGTCGACCTCTTCCCTGCTGCTAACGTTGTGGCCGATCGTCAGTTCCGTGGAACTGGGTGCCGACAACGGAACCTTTGCCTCATGGGCGATATCCCGGCGGTTCCAGATCGCCAGCTTCAACCCCGGCTGCAGGTCGAAAAACGCCACTGCGCCATGCTCGAATTCCCGTCCCACGATGCCTTCCGTCGGAAATCCGAGCCCGTCCCGATAAAAAGCAAGCGAACGCTCCAGATCGTCCACTCCCAGGGTCAATACGGTGATTCGGGGGTTCATCCCGCCTGCCCCTCCCTTCGCCAAAAAGCGAGCGTTTTCATCTTCACAATCAAAAGTGTACACCATCTTCCGGAACTTTCAAAGATTGGCAATAAAAAAACTGCCGGACCTTTTCCGGCAGAAAAACGGAGGGGTATATCAAATAAAAGGGTGCATGCAATGTTGGTTTTGTGCATTCAAATGCAGAGTGGTGCGTTCGGGGACGCGCAAGTCCGTTACTGTTTTTCCGCAGCTTTTGCTTCGCCCCGTTCCCGGCCCCGTTCCAGGATCGCGTCGATCACTTCCGCATAGCCGTCCGGCGCCTCGTAATTGAAGTACCGGTTCAGCTCCAGATCCACCAGCATCTGCAGCTTGTTCCGCGTCGCCTCGGACATCGTGCCGTCGAGCTCGGCCGCGCGCAACGTGTGCAGCACCTCTTCCATCTCGGCGACGCGCCGTTCGGCGTGAATCGCCGAGCGGGAGATCAGGTCGTTCGCCCGCTCCTTGAGCGGTTTGCGGGTGATGCTTTGCTCGATCGACCGGAGGATCTCCTCCTCCACGCCGAAATGCCGGCTCAAGCTCAACGTTTCCAGCAACAGCATGGTCAACCCTTTCAAAAAAATGCTGCGAGCCATCTTGATGGCCGAAGCGCTGCCGGGCTCGTCGCCGACCAGGGTCGCCTGCATGCGATACCGCCGGGCGATGTCCGCAAACCGGGAAGCCCCGCTGCCGCTGATCAGCATCGGCACCCGGTGGCGGTACGCCGGCACCGATTCGACGACGGCGACATCCACAAAGGGAAGATCCCCCAGCGTTTGAGCAATCTGCCGCTTGACGTCCGGGGACGCGGCGTTGATGTCCACGTACAGTTTTTCTTTTGTCAGATGCCTTGCCGCATCCTGCGCCACCGCCAGCGCCACCTTGGCGCTCGTGGCGCTCACAATGACGTCGCTGTTCCGGATGAGCTCCTCCACCGACGGATCCAGCGCGACGCCCAGTTCTCCGGCGCGTTTTTGGATCATCTCGCTGCGCGGATGGTTGCGCGCCTGCACATCATAGGCGCGGACGGCCTTCGCTCCTTCTTCCAGCAGCCCGCCGGCAATATGATAGGATGCTTCGCCAAAACCGATAAATCCGAAGGTGACCGTTTCCGTATTCATGCTGATGCCTCCTGGTCCGACGAAAATGATTCAGCTGTCCGGTGTCTCCGGCTCACGGCTTCACCCGGTCCTGTACGGTATCGTAATAGTTCACCTTTTCCTGGGCCAGCGTTTCCCGCAGGTTGTAGAAATCCAGGCTCAGTTCCCCGTTCATGATGCGCTCCCTTGTTTTTTCTTCCCGCGCCATCCTCTGCCGGACCAGCTCGATCACCGCCTGCGCGTCTTCGCGTCTGACGGTGACGATGCCGTCATCATCGGCCAGCACAAGGTCGCCCGGCCTTACGACGCAGCCGCCGCAAAAGGCATCCGCATTGACCCAGCCGCCCCTTGTTTTCGTTGTGCCTTCCGGGGAAATCGCCTTCGACCAGACGGGAAAGCCCATGTTCCGAATGTGCGCCACGTCCCGCACCCCGGAATCGATGATGAGCCCCTTCACGCCGCGGCGCATGAGGGCCGTGACGATCAGCTCGCCGATCATGCCGTGGGTGCCTTCCCCGATCGTGGAAACGACGAGCACGTCCCCGGGCTGGCAAACCTCGATGGCCGCGTGGATCATCAGGTTATCTCCGGCGTAGCAAATCGCCGTCACCGCTGGACCGCAGATCGAAACTCCCTGCTGGATCGGGCGGATGCCCTGAATCAGGCCGATTTTGCCCTGGGCTTCATAAACCGTCGAAACGTCAAACTGCTCAAACTGCTCCAGCACGCTTTTGTCCGGACGCTCGATGTGGCGGATCACATATTTTTCCAATATTCCCAGGCCTCCCGAAACTGTCAATCATCATTGTTGAACAATTATTCTATACAGGTCGAGTATAGGAAATATTCTTTGCTATGTCAACCGAAATTTCGGGCTCGTGTTATTGTGCTGTGATAATGTCACGGTATAACTGTTCTGAGATAATGTCACTATGGGAAAGGAAAAAGTGACATTGACCAGAGCTGAATTGAAAAAAGTACTTGTGGTGGAAAAGATCCTGGATGG
>Ga0207866_1001191_pt1 | contig 27394 bp, 22 predicted proteins | sample HigsolmetaAR203D_FD_184835 | JGI IMG/M metagenome (GOLD analysis project Ga0207866, IMG submission 184835) | Ionic liquid and high solid enriched microbial communities from the Joint BioEnergy Institute, USA - AR20-3-D (SPAdes) (version 2) ...
CCTGAACTATTGAGGTAAAATTCAATGATGCCCCGACTAGCAGTTCCTAGCGGGTATTCCGAAATCTTAATATGGAACGCGCACCCCAGGGTGGTCAGGTTCTGTCCAAGCGGTATTCTCAGACCGTTATTTAACCCAACTACGTTGTTGAACTTTACGGACTTGCCTCGGCCATAGGGCGTGTCGTCGGAAATTTCCGCCGGAAGGCTTCCTGTCGTAGCCGACCAGAAGGCGTACGCATCAGTCAGGACGCCATACTGATCAAAACCGTCGCAAAAGAGAATGGCCATCTTAGCGGCTCCCCGCAAACGTAATGCCTATATCGGCAATGCCGAACACATTGTTTGGAGCCACGATGTCAAGCCTGTCTCCAGGCTCCAGCTCCACGACTGATGGTGCTGCAAACGTGCCCTCACTCTCGTCGGCAGCGAACTCAATCGTTCCGACTACTAGGCCGTTCTTCTTGACCTGGAACGTGACCGTGCTGGTCGGTGCTGACTGGGCATGAGCGCGACTGCCGTAGAACCCTGCCTGAAGCGTAAGGGATCGGACGGCCACGAAACGGGCTACGATTTCATCTGCCTCTGGCTCTCCGACAATGAAGACCGAGAGATCAACCTCTACCGGACCCTGGCCACCAACCTGGGCACCCGGCTTCCAGACACCGGCGATTTCGTCCCAGACAAGTGCCTGGCCGTGCTGGGGCGGACTGGTGGAAGTGTCCACATCCGTGAGATCGTCGAGAGACTCCGCCCCTCCCCCAGGACCACCGGGGCCACCCCCGCCAACCGGATTGCCTGCAGTCCAGACCTGGCGATCGGCATCCCAGACAAGAGCCTGGCCGTCTTCCAGCTCCTCCTCACCAAGGTCCACGTCCGTCAGGCCGCCAAGATTGACGTTGACCACGCCTTGCCTGATGCGGCTCTGAGCCGGGAAGTCCGGGTCCTCCCAGTAGGTCACGAGCATGCCCACTTCGCCGCTCGTGGCCTGCTGCACGCGGTTGTCAAGGGCGACCTTGTTCGGAGCACCGCCCAGCGCCGTGGCCGCGCTGACAGTTCCGAACTGGTGCCAGATCAGGCCGTCATAGGAGACCAGGGCTAGGACGTTGTTGCCGTCAAAGATGAGGCGCATCCACTGGTAATGGTTCGGCTCGGTGATCAGTACCGTCTCCGTGCCGGAGGCGTTCACGTAGCCGAACCGCATGCTGTACTGGGTGTCCGAATTGGAGTTGCCCAAGACGAGGAACACCAGCGCACCGTTGGCCGCCCGCTGGATGGCCACACCAGCAGCATGGCCGCCCGCCTCAAAGCCCGTGGGGGCGATACGCGCCGTGATCTGCCAGGGGGCGGTATTGTTGATCAGCGTGCGGGACGCAAGGCAGTGCTTGATGCCAGCAGGCTGAGAGCCCGGCTGGAACAGCATGCCACGGTTCTTCACGTCCATGAGGACCGCCGAAGGTGCGTTGAAGCGGTCCGGGAACATGTTCTTGTTCGGCGGTGCAAACGGACCGAACTCGTAGAGCGCAGGCTCCACGGTGCCGTCCACCTCGCCTACCGTGCCACCCGTAGGCCGGTCAGCCCGCCACTTACCGGCGAGCGCGTCATAGACCAGAGCATCGCCGTCCTGCGGGGCCTTGGCGCTGAAGTCCACGTCACCCAGCGTCGAGAGATTCCCGCCCCCGCTGTCGATCGTGACGATGTAGTGGTTCGGGTTCTCCTCGTCCTCGACCGCTACGACACCCGAGCCTTTGAAATTAATTGCAATCGGGTCGATCAGAATCTGATCGTTGATGTAGAAGTCAACCTGCTCCTGCTCATCGATCGTAACCGTGACCTTACCGGGCGAGGTCTCAACCGCCGTGGCCCCCTCGAACGTCAGCTCCGTCAGCTGGGTCGTGATGTTCTGGTTGTCCCAGCGCACCGTTATGGTGGGCGGGAGTGAGGCATAGACGAAGCCGTTCTGGCTGTTGTTGACGACCAGCACCTGCCCCGGATTGCCGTAGCCGGGCGGTACATCGCCCAGGGAGCCGAGCTTGAAGTTCGAGTTCTGCAAGAGGTCGTCGAGGCTCTTGAACTCGAGCTGGCTCTCGGTCGGGTCCACTACGAGGAAATGGTTCGCATAACCCTCGAAGGTCTGCGGACCATCGACCATGCCCAGGAAGCTGTAGGTGATGACAGCAGGGGACGGCCCCCACGCAGAGCCGTTGAACGCCAGAACGTCCCCCGGCTGGGCGTCGTCCACGAACACGTCTGGCAGATGATCCAGGCCGGGGACCGGGATCGTGTCCTGCGGCGGCTGGAACTGCAGCTTGCCGTCCTGCCAGACAGCCACGTAGCCGTCTGACGCGCCGGACAGATCGACATCGGACAGGTCATTGAGCTGGGTCGCGCCGCCGTCAAGGTTGATCGTCTTGTTGACCCACTTGCCCTCTACCGCGTCGTAGACCAGGGCCTGGCCATCCTCCACGTTCGTGATGACCACATTCTGCAGGTCATCGATAGCAAGATCGGCAGACGGAAGGGGCGAAGGCACCCACAGACCCTCGGACTGGTTCCATCTAAGGACGTAGCCGTTGATCGGGGCCACACCCGACACATCCGTCAGATCGCTGAGTGCTGCGGGCGTGCCTGCCGGGTCCTCTGTCCAGTTCGTGGCCTGCCTGGTCCAGTACGATCCGGTGGACTCGACCCACAGCTTCATCTTCTGCGGGACGTTGATGATGTGCCAGCCGTTGAACCAGAACGCGATGTGGTGGGAGTAGCCGTTCCAGGCACCAGTCGGGTTCGAGCCGATGATGTACAGGTCACCGTCATCGGGGTTGGCCGGAGGTGCGTTCGTGATGCCCTTCGCTACACGCGCAATGAGGGCGTCGAAGGTTACGAAACCTTCGTTGATGATGACCTCCTTGTTGACCGTGTTGGTCGCAAGGAGGTTCACTCCGAGTTTAGGCGTCGCAACCATCAGACCCAAACCTCCGCGGCAAATCCTCTGCCGACGATGCTGCCAATTTGATACAGCCTTAGCTGCACCTTGTCTTGGATCGTCCCGAAGTCAGAGAGGTGGTTGGCTGCACTGTAAGTCCACTGACGGGTCTCATTCAGATGCTCGGTCCGCACAACGGTGTTTCCGTTGAGCACCTCCACCTCGTACTCCTCTGTCGGCTGATCGAATGGCGTGCCCTGACCGTTGAGCAGCAGGCCGTTCTGGCGCACACGGGGCAGCCACTCGAGCTCGATCGAGCCGTCATCCCTCCTCAAAGCCGACTTGATGAACGGTGAGTAGGGGCGCTTCGAGTTTCCGGTGTTCGTGAACTGGAGATCAGTGGCGGAGTCCAGGTCCTCGCCCACCGAGATTGCCCGGAACCGCCCCTCCACGTTCAGCAGCGATGCGTCGTGCGTGACGCGATCCGTGCCATTCATCGTGAGCATGACGAAACGGTCGGCCTTGTCATGGAGATCGATTGCCCACTCGGTGCCCCTAAGCCCACGGAGCAGCGTGTGCAGCTCCCACAGCCCGTTGCCCAGGTCTATCGCCCCAGCGAACTGGATGATCTCATCGCCCACCACAGCCACGTTGACGGGCATCTGCAGGAGCTCCTGCTCGGTACGGCTCTGGATCACGGCGTGGGCGTTTCTCAGGCGGACACGCAGTCTGTTGGCCCGATCCCACACCCCAGGATGCCCATAGCCCAACTTGTTCAGCGTGAAGCCGTGCGGCACGTCCTCGTCATTGTAGGCGACCGTAATCCATTCCGCACCGGAGCTGTCCTGGGTGGGCGTCGTACCGAAGACCGGGACCACCCCGCCATCTGCCATGTCGAGGACCAGGTACCCGCCGTTCCATCCCGTCCGCGTCCCACCTAGCACCACGTAGAACCCTACATTGTCCTCCTCGGTGTCCATGAGCAGCGGCAGATCGAGGAGATAGGGCACTGTGATCGAGGCGATGGGCGGCGCATCCGTCTCGTCGTCATCTACAATGAGATCGGTCGAGGCGTTTGCGGCGATAAAATCGACCGGGTGGTGGTCGATCATCTTCATCTCGATGATGCCGTTCGCGCCGGTATTTACCTCAGTGATGCGGGCACCACGGAACATACGTGTGCCCTTCACCTCGGGGATCAGCACGAAGTCACCCGGCTCCATAATGATGTACTTGCGAGGCAGGAAGTACGTGTACTCGCGCCGTGCCTTCCAGATGTTGGACAGCGCCTCCTCCACGCGGGACTTGGCCTCGGAGCGGGTCAGAGCGATCGTGACATCGATCTCCCGAACCATGTTCGAGGCCGTCACCATTCGCTGGGCCGTCATGGTGTTCATCGAGTAGTTACGGCCCGGCTCCTGGTAGCTGAGCGTGAGCTTCTGTGGCAGGTCGAACTCCTGCACGCGCACGATCGTCTCTGACGGCGGGGGCTCGTCGCCCTGCTCGTGAGCACCGAAGTCCTCTGGCCGAAGGATCGCCACAGCCCGCTTGTCTAGCCAGGAGAACCTCAGACGATACGCGGTTTCCGCGCCGTCGAAGGGATAGATCATCTGCAGGTCCTGGATAACGTTTCGGGCAGACGTGGCCTGCGTTACGGCGAAACCGGGCACGAAGGCATCCCCGATCTCAGCCGTCGAGAACTCGCTTTCGTCCATCCCGCTTTCCCGGCAGATGTCGGCCAGGATTTCCCGGAGCTGCACGTCACCCGGAGTTTTCTCGACCTCCACGTTGAAAGCCGGGATCGAGTTGCCGAAGTCCTCAAGCTGCAGGTTGTCTATGACGAAGTAACAAGTTCCCCGGAAGGCCGGGACATTGCCCACGCCCTTGTAGCTTTCAATGGTCGGGTCGGGGGTCTGATCCTCTGTGCCCAGATAGATGCGCAGCCGGTCGAAGCGGCTCTTGTAGCTGAGGTACTCCTTTTCCTTGTCGAGGCCGGAGAACATTCGGGACACGACCTCCGACACCCCGGCATAGGAGGGCTGCGTGTTGCCGATCGGGTGACTGATCACCCAGTTGATCGCCTGTTGTGGCGTCTCGAGCGTGTACTCCCCGAGCTCGTAGTTGTTGAAGGCAAAGATGAACGCGCTGACGTGCGCCTCATCCACGTCCACGCCCGCGTCCAGCAGCCGCTGGCCCTCCTCGTAGTACGCAGTCAGGAAGTCCTGCTGGGCCTCGCCAGCGATCTCCGGGTTCTGCCAGAGGAGCTTCTGGTTCGCCCAGATGCGCCGGATACGGTAGACCGGCCCCTTGCACACGGCGATCGCGCAGTAGACCGAGTACGTATAGGTGATCTGCTTCTGCTTACGTGAGCCGCCTCCGCCCTTTCCTCCCCCGCCGACCTTTTCCACATGCTTGGTCTCGATCAGCTTCGAGGTCCAGATCAGCTGACCAGGGAGCTTCATGGTACCCCAGTGCCGGACAATCGGATTGCCGGGGCTCACCGCGGGAACGTTGATGTCGGACAGCCGCGGCCCTTCGATGGGCTTCGGCTTGGGCATGAACGCCTGCTGCAGGAAGTAACCGCCGACACCAATGGCGATGCCGATTGCGAGTGTAGCCATCAGACCGCCTCCGTTCCCGGAAACTCGTAGATGCGCACGAGGCGCTCCCGCCAGAACTCATCCCAACCGTGCTCGACCACCGACCCGCGCTTCGAGAAGGCGTGGATCATGGTCAGGCGACCGGCGTGCTCTCCCACGATCGCGAAATGCTGGGGCTCCCGTTTCCAGCCCCACAGGATGGCGATGTCACCCGGATAGAGTTCCTTGCGATCGGTGATGACGAGGTTCTGATCGGCATGCTCCTGCAGAAGCGTGCCGGACGGGCTCTCCGTGTAGTTCGCCGGTATATCGACGGGCGGGAAGCCAAGATCGAGCCACACGCCATAGACCAGGCCAATGCAATCAATTGCACGACCTTTCTGACGGCCCTGGTGACGGTACGGCGTACCTATCCACGACCGGGCGACCTCCACGATCTCGCTGCGAGGGATGATCCTAACGGCCCTTTCCACCACGGCGGTTCTCCACTGCTGTTCCCTGCTGCGAGTAGTTGGGCGTGGACAGAGCCTTGTCCTCAGTCGGCATGTCGGGGAACGCCCGCATGTTGTCGATGTTGCGGAAGATTTCCTTGCAGGCGTATCTGGTCTTCGGGCACCCCTGCCAGGCGCGGAACGTGTCGCCCGGCTTAATCGGGTAAGGCATCGCTTCCATGAGCTTGAAGCCGGGGCGTGGGTTCCTGGTGTACTCGCGGATTTCCATCTTGAAGCCCGCGTTCTCTCCCGTCTCCCACTGCAGGTAGCCGTACTGGAAGTAATTGTTCGGGTACGCCGTATTGAAATCCCGGCAGTCGAAAACCGCCCGGTTGTAGACGCCCGTAACGGTTCCGGTGGCCTCCCTCGCGAGACGCGCCTGCCATGTGACCTCTCCGTCCACCACGGTCGCGCCTTCCGTGGTCGGCCATGCAGGCTCCGTGTTGCCTGTCTTGCCATAACGCAGCGTACGCACTGCTGGCTGGGCCACCATGGCGTTGCCGGTGCCACTGTGTACACGGCTCCACACGACCCGGAACATTTCGGTGATGGGGCCGAAGAACTTGGACAGTTCCTCCAGCGCCTTGAAGTGGGCGCTCTGGAAGTACGGATTGTTCGCCGGTACGTCGGTGCTGACCGTGTTCGCGCCGTTCACGCAGTAGTACCAGAAGCCGTTCGGCGTGGAGGGCCGCACCACCGTCCCCAGGGCCGCGTCGGAGACGACCTCCGCCGTGCACGACATTTCGGGAGCCCATACGGGCGGGTCCATCCTCACCTTGCAGCGATGGTCACCCAGCGTGGCCGAGCACTCGAGGGTGTAGAAATCCCCGAAGTCCTGCTGCAGGAGCTGCGTCAGAGCCCGTAGCTCGGTCTCGAATTGGCCCTTGTTGATCTTGACCTCGCCAATCCGGCCACCGCGGATCGGGATGTGACCCCATTCCGGCTTGTCCGGTCTGATCCAGAAGAGCTCGACCTTGGCGTTGTCGTAGACCCCGCCCATCAGGTCCTTCTCCGTGATGTGGTCGCCGGTCAGGGCGATGGCGTTCATGTTGTCCACGGAGAAGTTGTTCTTGGAGACGTGGGCCGAAGCCGAGAACGAATTGGTCGGCAGGTACTCCACACCACCATACGTGAACGGCTGATCGCCCGAGGTGAAGCCCATGACGACACCATCCGTCCGGGTCACCTTCCAGGCGGCCACGATGTACGAGGAAGTCCGGCGCAGCTCATTGAACAGCTCGCTGTTGAGGCGCTTCATGATTACTGCTCCCCTGGCCTCACTTCGACGAGCTTCACGTCAGCCGCGCCACCGATGCCGTACTCCTCCAGAGAGACCGGCAGCCGGTCGGTGTCGAAGCGTACGGGCACCCAGAAATGATAACCTGCCGTAATCTCGGCTCCCTGATCCGGGGCCGGATGCGAGTAAATCGACACGCCGTTGCGGTTCGTCTCGTTCATCCCGTGTGGGGCCGGGAGGTTGATGTCCATGTAGCTCGGCGTGATGTCGAGGATCGGCACTCGGAGTGACTCGCTCGTGTTGTTCTCCGCGTTCAGCCAGTTGATCATCACGATGCGCTCGCCCACGTGGAACCCGGCGAACAGGTCCGTACCGTCCGCGGTGATCCTCCAGCGGGTCGAGGTGGAGCCGCCCTGGCGAATGATCGAGGCGTTCTGCAGGTTCGTGACGGCGTGCCTTGGCGTGAACGTGATCTTTCCCGTGTTGTAGTCACACGTCCACCAGCTGACTTCCTGACCGTCTATCGCAATCTTCACGGTGCCGGGCTTCGGCTTGTAGATCGGGCGGGTCGCGTAATGTTCCCCGGAAAGCGTGGGGTACCGCTTCACGAGCTGGAACGTCTTCGTGAAGTCGTCCCCGACACCGATGATCTGGTCGAGCGGGGTGGTATCGGGGATGCTTCTGGCTTCCTCGCGCTGTGCCAGCGTCGAGGTGTAGTCGATATGGTCGTGGTACAGGAAGGCGTGTTTCTTGCCCTGCATGACCCGGAAGAACGCGATCAGGTCGTGCAGGTGCTCCATGGTGCGGACGCCGTAGGCAACATCATACTCCATGAGCGGCTGATCCCAGCGGCTGTTGCGCTGGTCGTGGCCGCTGTCCACCATCACCACGTCCGTCTGGTAACGGGTCGCGCCAATCGAGTTGAAGCTGATGTCATGCGGGAACTCTTCGTTGATGAACATCTCTATCCACTCGAAGTTTGGCGTGAACGTCATGAGGATGCGCAGCTCGGCCTGCGTCATGTAGATGTTGTCGCTGGTCGAAGGAGCGCCGTAGATCGGGTCCTGTGGCGGTCCAGGCTGACCGGGCTCCTGCCCCCCAGGCCCCTCTGGATCGGGGTTGTACGGGTCTTCCGGGTCGTAGGGCCGATTGCGCTGGATGCCGACGAAATTGAGATACGCCTGGGTCGCACGAAAGCGTGGGAAGAGCGCGGTCGCACTTACGCGCTCCTCGACCTGCGTGACCCTGGTCTCCGGCTGCTCTTGCGGAGCCAGTATTCTGGACTCGCCTTGTGTGACCCGGATCGACATCAGAACAGCTCAAACCCAAAGTGCATATCCTCGACGGCCTCCTTGTCCCAGGCACCGCCACCAGGCTTGGTCTCGAGGATGAATTGTCGGGTGATGTATTGGGTCGGAGCGGTCAGCATGGCAGACTGCTCCTCGATGCTGTCGAGACGGGCGCAAATCTTGTAGTTCGAGATGCCCGCTGCGTCCTTTTTCGCCCGGACGCACACACCTACCGCCAGCACGTCGATGATGTTGTCCGGCAGCGGATTGATGCCGAACATCTCCTTCACCCCGACCGTGTTCGAGTAGATGTACGACAGGTCCTCGTCCGGCCCGATCTCGTCGATCGCCGTGAACTTGGCCAGGCCACCACCGAACTGGTTACCCTGGTTCGGCCCTTCATCGCTGGCGGGCATCATCGAATGGACGACCACATCCCCGAGGAAGTCGTTGAAGCTCGTACCGGTCGTGTCGAGGACGTAGAGGTCGTCAATCCAGTTGTAGACGTAAAGCTGGCTGCTGTTCGACCACTCACCCGAGCTCTGCCCCCAGAAGAGCGTATTCACGACCTCCGGCAGGTCATCCGGCTTGGTCTTGCCGTTGTAGTCTATGAACGTGACGCCATCGACGCGGACGACAATGCGGCCTCCGCTAACCCGAGGCTTGTACTTGACCTCCACGTAATGCCAGACGTTCGGGAAGATGATGTTGGGCGGGCTGTAAGCGACCGGGTTGTTCGAGCCCACGCTGATCGTCAGGCCCGCATTGCCGTTGATGTACACGGACATCATCCGGTTGCGGCTGCCGAACAGGTTGTCGTACTCGAACCGGACAACCTCATCGAGGGTCGTAGGCACGTACTTGTAGGCGAAGCCCGCTACGATTTCTCCCTTTGCAGGGAAAGCCTTCCTGAGCCACCCGTTTCCGTTAGATGCCGTATCAGCGGCAAAACGGAGTGAGCGTCCCCGTCCGGTCCTGCTGTCGGTCGCGCAGAACACATTGTTGGCGTCCACGTACTCCGAACTGCGCAGGATGGCAGTCGCGTCATACTGGGAAGGCGGGCTGATACTATCTCCCGACCCACCCACGTTGTAAGCGTCAAAGCCATCTATCCAGATCAGAGACATCTCGCACCTCGTGTGCAATTAATTGCACGTTCAGTTGTTCCTCATGGCCATGCGCTGCATCTTCAGCTGGGCGTCGGCAAAGAGCTGACCCTCCGACTTCCGGAAGCCGCTGGCATCCCGCACGTTGATGTTGTTGACGATGGTCTGGTGCGTGTCGCCGTACCGGCCGCGACCAGCACGCGAGGTCTGGATCACCTTGCCCATCTCCTCAACCTGACGGGACAGCCCGTCGATCAGGGCGAGGTTCCTCTTGTTCTGGTTCTCGGTCAGCACGCGCTCGCCGCGCTTCAGGATGGCCGGATACTCATCCTTCTTGAACAGGCCGTCATGGAATCGCGGCGCACCGGCCCACGCGAAAGCGGGCATGGGCCTGGTCATTCTGGTCCGTCCGACCACACCACCGCTGTGGAACAGGAAGCCCAGGATGCCACCGAATAACCCGCCTCCCCCTCCGAGGCCGGAAAAGAGCTGCTGCACGAGGCCGAGGATCGCGCTGGCGAAGTTGCCAAGACCGGGGATCACCTGGTTCAGCGGCGCGAGCAGGCCCTGAATGCCGCTCTCCAGGCCACCGAGGCCGGGCTGAGCCGTGCTCGCCTGCTGACCTGCCTGGCCCGCTTTCATGCCCGCGTTCTGGAAGGCGGAAGCCGCCTGGTCGATCTTGGGCGCGGCCTCGGCAGCATACTGCCCGGCGTTCTGGGTGCCGAAGGCAACCTGCTGAATATTGGTCCCCGTCATTTGCATAGCGGAGGACGCCTGACCCGCACCCTGCTGCACCTGCATACCCGCCTGCTGGATGGTCATGCCGGTCTGCTGGAACTGCTGATTGATCTGGGTCGTCGCCATCTGAGTGGTCTGACCCAGCTTCTGCATGTCCTCAGTCGCACGGCGGATCGCAAGCTGGTTGGCGTCGTACCAGCTCGTCTGCACGCGGTTGCTCTCGTTGCCAGAGAGCATCTCGAGCTGTAGGCCACGCGGACCCATGCGCGTATTTCCGGTGGCGAAGCCCACATGCGCTCCGGTCTGTCCGGGCTTGCGGCCACGGTGGGCTATCAGCACGTCACCACGCAGCACATCCTCGGGCCTTACGGCCTGGCCCCAATCCAGGAAGTCAGCGGCGATAAGCGAACCGGTACCCGTAACGCCGATCTGCTTCAGGGCCGAGTTGACGAACCCAGCGCACCAGGCGGTCTTGGCCGCGTCGATGTTGACGCCACCCGCCTTGAGGAAGGAGTTGATCGTGCCCCGGTTCGTGACCTCGTGCATGCCAATGAACTTGGTCACGTTATCGACTGCAGCAGCCGTAGCCGAAGAAACTGCCTTATTGACCTGGGTAACAGCCTGGGAAGCAGCCTTAGTGATGTTGCCCAGCGACCCGCCCGTACCGAGGCGGGTCATGCTGTTCCCCAGCGTGCTGCTCAGGTTCACCCCGGACGTGCTAGGGACACTCGAGGCACCCTGGTTCCCGGCAGTCTGGGCGCTTAACAGGTTGCCCAGGTCCTGGCCATTGATGTTGACCGAACCGGCATTGACGACCGCCTGTGGCGTGTTGATGCCAGACTGGCCGATCGTTTCTAGGTTGGTGATGGCCTGCTCCAGCCGGGACGTGGAGTCCTTCTTCTGCTGCTGGGCAATCGGGGTCAGCAGCTCGCGCATCGTGTTCTCGACCGCGAACTTGACCATCATCTGGCCAAGGCGGACGAGGAAGTTGCGGAAGCTGTTCTCCGTACCGTTGATGAAGCCGGTGATCGCGTCGGCCAGACCGCCGATCGCGTCCTCCTGCAGCTTAGCGATGCCGTCCTGGAACGTACCGACCGCATCGAGCCACCCCTGGATGCCGCCTTTAGACTGCTGGTTGGCGTCGGCCAGCGCCTCTGCGTACTCGCGGATCGCCTCGGTAAGCTGCGGCGTGATCTGGACGCCCTGCTCGCGCAGACGGTTGATCTCCTGCTGGGCCGTCCTCTCGACATCCAACTCCCGGCCACGCAGCCGCATCAGGTCGAGCTCCTGGCGCATGGTGCGCACGCGCTCCAGGATCGGGTTCCGGGCGGATAGCGTCGTCTCGTTCAGCCTCTGCAGGAGGAAGTTGTAGCGATCAGCATCGATCCAGCCCTGACGCAGTGCCTCGTTCAGGGTGCGGACATTCTGCTCATAATCGCGTATGGCGGCCCCGACCGGATCGAGTTTGTCGAGGAGGCCACGGAACGCCTCCGCTTGACGGGTAAGCGTGATCATCTCGGCAATCTGCTGCTTCCGCTCGGCAGTCAGTTTGCCGATCTCGCGCTCCGTGTCCTCGATCGTACGCAGGACCTCGAGCTCTATCTTGCGCTCCAGAGTCAGCGCGGTGGCATCCTCAAGAGTACGGCGCAGCTCTCGGGACCTCGCCTCGAAGGCGTTGGTCTTCTCGATCTCCTGGAGCGTCTTCAGGCGCTCCGTGAGCTGCCGGGTCTGCTCCTCGGTGAGCTTACCGTTTGCCTCCTCGTACTCCCGGATACGATCCAGGATGTCGAGCTGGTTCTGGCGCTCCTTGGTAACAGCCTTGGCCCGCTCGATCTCGCGATCCAGCCCCTCAATCTCGACCTTGAAAGGTTCGAGCTCCCGCTCGGCCTTCTTGATCAGGGCCTCGAGCTTGGCAATGTCCTCGGGCTTGTAACCCGCGTCCTCCTGCGCCTCTCGGCCCAGTTGCTTCAGCTCGTCCAGCGCCTTCTTGTAGGCTTCGATCTTCCTGCGAGCCTCATACGGATCGAACAGCTCATCAAGGGCCGCCTTGGCCGCCTCAGACAGGCCCTTGCCGATGTTCGTCGTGATCTCACCGATGATGCCGTGACCGCCCTTTTTAACGTCCTCCAGGGCCTGCTGAGCCGGTTGGGTGTCCACATCTAGGGTGCTGCGCAGGTCCGCGTCGTCCTGCTTCAGCCAATCGATCACATCAGCGAAGACGCCCTTGATGTACTCCCCGATGCGCTTGAATACCCCGGTGATCTTTTCCCAAGCCTGCTTGGCGATCTCGGTCCAGCTCTGGGAGAAGAACGCCTTGACCTCCTCCCAATTGGAGATGACAAGCGCCGCGGCACTCGCGATACCGGCCACGATGATGCCGGGCCACCCGACAAGCGCGTACATGGCCGCGCCCACACCCATGATGACGGTGCGGAGCAGCGTGAATACGGCAGCCGCAGACTTCAAACTGAAGATGGCCTTCAACAGCGTGCCGAACATGGCTATGGCCCGCCCGCCCCAGCCCAGGATAGCACTCATGCCGGGGAGGACTGACAGCAGCTTCAACGCCGTGGCCACGCCCATGACGGCGGGGCCAAGCGTGACCATGACCGCGACTACCTTCTTCGCGTTGTCAGGTAGAGCGGCGAAGGCTTCCGATGCCCAATTGACGAGCTCGCGCAGACCTTCGACGACAGCCTTGGCAGCCGGAGCCAATGCACTGCCCAGCTGCTTGGTGAGCACGGTCGCACTGGAGACCAGACCGTCCCACTGGGCAGACAGGCCCTGGATGGCGTTCTGGTATTCCTTGGTGCGGGCAATGTCCTCCTGCCTCGCCCGCGAGGCGTCCATCTGCTTCTTCCTGAAGACATCCAGGTTCTGCGAGGCCGCACCAACCACCGATAGCGTCTCGATACCGGTCAGGTTGAAGTCGCGCATAAAGTTCGTGATCGACTGGCCTTCATCGCGCATATCCCGGACGACCTGCAGGAACACCAGCAAGGCATTCTCCGGGTGAGTCTCCAGCATCTTCTGGAACTCTTCCCGCGTGATGCCGGTCATCTCGGCCAGACGCTGCATACCCTTGGTGTTGTTGATAACAGCGTCATTGAGCTGGATGAACACGCGGCCCATGGCCGTACCGAACAGCTCGGGTCGGAAGTTCAGCTCGGCAGCCGCGGCGGCCAGGCCCAGAATGGCGGTCGAGCCCAGCTTGAACTGGGCCGTGGCCTGACCAATTCGGGAAGCCAGATCGAGGATTTCGGACTCGGTCGCAGCCGTGGTGTTACCCAGCTCGACCAGAACGTCCGTGAACGTGTCGGCAGCTTGGATGCCTTCTCGAGTGATCGTCAGCAGTCGGGAGATGATCTGGGCACCGTGCTCGCCCTGCACCGTGGGAGCCGCGATCGACAGCTCGCCCATGATGCGGGAGAACTCGGCAATCGTATCCGCGCCGCGGATGCCCATCTGACCGGCCACGCCCGCGATGTCCAGCATCTGGCCGGGACGCACGCCGCTCATGGTCTTGAGGAGCCGGTCAAAGGTCGCCTCGAACTGCTCCATCTCCTGAGCAGTCATGTCCGTGGTCTTACGGACGTTGATGAGGCCCTTTTCGTACTGGGAGAAAACCCCGAGGGTCTTGCCCAGCATGCCTCGGCTGGCGAAGGCACCGGTCAGTGCGGTGCCCGCCGCCTTTGCCGCTCCAACGATGCGCTCCAGGGAGGAGACGGTTTTCTTGGCGTTCTTGTCTACCTCGTCCGCCCGCTTGGCCACGCCAGCCAGTGTATCCGCAACCTGCTTCAGATTGCGGCTGATCTGATCGTGCATCTTCAGCACGAACTCTAGTTCCTGCTGGCTGATCGCGGCCATCTCTGCTTACCGTCTCCGGGCTGGCATCCGGCTCTCTCGGTTCTGCCTTTGCTTTTCCCTGTTCAGCTCTTCCTGATCACACTGGTCATTCGCGTCATCGATGATGCGGAAGAGCTCGATCAGCTTGTTCGACTGGTCTACGATCGCGCCTTGGTCCGGCAGGAATCCCTTCTTGTAGAGCCCGTAGAACTTCAGCACTTTCGACCAGAAGAACGGATTTTCCCGGATGGGTTGACGGGGACAGGCCCATGTCTCTTCACCCAGGAGGGTGATCGGGAGCTGCGCCGGTCGGTGCCAGCGCACCTCCTCCACACCCTGATCGTTCACCACCGTGTACGGCTTCGCGTGACAGCCCCATTCGTCCTGTCGCTTGCAGCCGTCACACTGCCGCTCCGGCATTAGCCGGATGGCGGCAACGCACTTCCGGAGTTTTTTTCTTCGTTCGCGCTAACCTCGCTGATGTCCTTGATCTTCTGAGCCAGCTCGGCAATCAGCCGGACACCCAGCATGTTCATGATGTCATCGTGCACGACCTGGTATTCGCGCCCATTGACGATCGTCTTCTGGGTCTTGAACCGGACAGGGTTGCCGTACCTGTCCATGAAGTTCTTGAAGCCAGCCAGGCCATGCCGGACGGCATCGATGTTCGTCTGGTTGATCCGCGTGTGGATGCCGACCGTATCGTCACCCTGCTTGCCCGAGATCACCGAGGCGTTGTCGTAGATGTGCCCCATCAGGAACACGTCGAGCGGGCGGAGAAGGAAGACAGTCGCACCGTCAGCAATGGTCTCCCGCGTTTCCGTCCCCTTGGACGGATCGTTCGGGTCAACCGGGACCGTCTCCTTGGTCTTCGCAGGGTCGAGATCAGAAACGTATTCAACCGTGTCATGCACGGTCAGAGCAACGAGTGCCATAATCTGCCTCCAGGCTGCATGGCTGTTTTCGACAGCCGTAAAAGTTACGCAGCTAGAGGCGATTTGCAATTAATTGCATTGCGGATGGTTCGAGACGTGTTCCGGCCCGTTCAGGTATGGCGTCTTGTCGGCCAGAATGCACGTCACTTTAGCCGGGGCGTGGGCCTTGGCGATTTCGTGGGCGGCCTGGAATGTGAGCTTGGCCGCCAGAATATCACCGTACAGGTGACCCTTCCTGTCGGCTTTCTGGACGATATAAACCTTGACCTTGAACTTGCTTCCGTTCCCGCTCATGGGAGCCACCGAACACATGAGTATGCAATTGATTGCACAAGACAAGTTCGGTGATAAGCGGGGCGGTCTACTCACTAATCCGCCAGGAGATCAGCTTGCAGGTCTTGTTGTCGATCACCCCATAGGCAAACGCCCTGTTGATCCCGCCAAATCCGTTCTTCGCTCGGAACTCCATGCGCACCTTGTTCTGACCGTTTACGACCTTCGAGGTGCGGGTCTCAACGTGCTCGAAGCTCTTCGGGTCACGCAGGGACGCCTTCACCTTCTCCTCGAAATCGAGGTGCGATCCCGTCCACCCGTTCATGCAGTGCACGCCATATTGGCGCTCCTCCTCGGAGTGGCTCGAAGTACAGGCACAGAGAGCCCCCGCGAGGATAACGAAGATGCCTATCAAACCTACTGCTCTGTCGCTCATGCCTACCCTCCTTGGTCTGTGCATTAGCGATTGTTTCTCAACCAATTCTTACGTTGGTGATTAGTCGTTCGAGGTGCAAAAAAGAGCGGCCCCGGAGGGCCGCCAGTCTGGTTCAGGCTCGCCTTAGGAGACTAGCAGAAGAAGAAACACACCTCGTCGTTCGTGTCATAGGCCGGGAACCGCAGTCCGGCATCGTAGGACAGAATGCCATTGCGGTCGGCGTAAGTCAGTCCGGTGTACTGGACACCCGGAGCGATGATCCACGCCGTGTTGCCCTTCTGATGGCCTACGCGCATCTGGAAAGGCATCCGGTCTGCGCGGGCGAACTGGGACCAGAAGTCGTTGTTCGCCACGAGATCGGCTTCAGGGTTGATCCCGCCTTCCGGCGCACGGCTGACGATGCGGGTGCCGATGTAACCTTCCTTGGACGACACGTCCGGTCGGACCTGAATGTCGTTCCCCTGATCGAAGGTGAACTGCTCCACGATCGCGTAGAAGCCGCCCACCCGGAGACGAGCCAGCTCGACCTGGGGCGGAAGCGTACGCTCGTAGTTTGGCGACGGCATCGTCTCATCGACGGGCGGCTGCCAGATGCCGGTGAACGTCCAGTTGATCGTGGCGAACTCGCCTGCGGTCGCCGTGATCTCGAACGTGCCGAATGCACCCGGCATCACGTGCTTCACGCCGTCCTTGTACATGACAAGGGTGACGGACTCGAAGTTGTCCGAGATCGGATCGAGGCGCAGGCCCACAGGCATGAGCCATACGACCCACTTCTGCCCAATCTGCAGATCACCCGTGAACTCCGGTGTCAGGACCAGGCCATGGGTGCCTACGTTGATGTCCACTCCATCGGAGATGGCCTGGGCAGCGGAGCCCTCGCCCTGAGTATCGGACGTGATGGTGATCTCGGCCACGCCGGAAGCACCGCCAGTCGTCACCTCGATGAAGTAGCAGATGACATCCTCGTTATCGGCGTTCTGGACATCAGCGGTCCATTTCACGCGGTTCGCGTGATCATCGATCTCGAACACGCCTTTGACCCAGGGAGCTGCCTCCTCGGTCATGGCGTAGCCGCACGCCCGGAACAGGCGGGAGATGATCGGGGCATCCAAAGCATTACCGGAATGCTGCTTGCCGTTACCGCGGAACTCCGTCTGGAACTCCATCTGGGCCAGCTTGCGGCCAATGATGTGAGGCGTCTGAGAAAGGCTGTCGCGAACGAAGGTGCGCTCCAGCACGTTCGGCTCGATCGTGTAGGTCGGCTCAGCAACGAGAACGCCGTCATCGACCCCCACGCTCTCAGTCTGGCCGTAGACAGTCTCGACCTTAGCCTGAACGACAGCCCTACGAGTAAGAAGGACGGCCATGGTTATCTCCTTTGTCGCTCGGGCTGCGTCTTAATCTTCAGTATCCTCACCAGGTGCGGCAGGCGTCTTGAGGGCTGCAAGAATTTCGTTGAGCTTGTCAGCTACGTCTTTGGCCGTAGCCGTATCGGTGTCCTCGATCGGATCGATCGTGTCGAAGTCCTCACGGTCCGGCTTGGTGTTCAGCACGTACGCGAGGTTCTTGTCCTTCTCACCGAAAATCCGGCTCAGGCCGGAGAAGTGGTCGCGCTTCAGCTTCATCGTGGAGCATCCTTTAGATGCGCCGGAAACCCGGCTCCATACAGTTGCAATTAATTGCATTTTCGGGGAGCCGGGGTCAATGAAGCGCTATCTGCTTGGCGCCTCTATTATCCCACTAGATCGTCGGGTTGGGGTCAGTCGGCTCGTCTGTCGAATGACGGAACTGTACCTCGATCCAGAGCACGCCCATGACGGTGCGGTCCCCGTAGGTCGTCATGTCGATCTCGTTGTTCGTGAGCTGGGTATCGACAGCCAGGCCGTCCCACTGCCTGTTCCTGGAAACGACCTGCTCCACAACCGTCAGCACCATTTCACCGAGATGCCCCGGAAAAGGGTCGTCCCGGTTGACCGTGATCCGAAACTCGATGCCGACCGTCATGTTGCGGACGGTATACGGGTACAGGTGCGAGTACCGCTCCGGCCCCGGCACGATGCCTATCGAGAACCGTTTGCGGTGATCGGCTTCCCCCAGCGGACCCAGCTCGACCGTGGAGAACTTGATCGGCCAATCGGGCGGCTCGACCGCCTGAAACTTGGCGATCATCGTGGTCAGTATCCGATGGCGGACGCTTTCGGCCATGGCCGCCTCCTCAGTTCGTCAGGAAATGCCGGACCATGCGATCCATGGCCCGCTCCACAAAGTGCGGAAGCCCCGTATTAATGGTCTCCCGCAGACCGAGACGGGGCGGGATGGTGGTCGTCTCTCTGAGTAGATAGAGCGGCACGATCTGGGTCGCCCGCTTCTGGAAGATGATGAGGTTACCAGCCTTGGTCCGGGCGACGAATGTGTTCTCCCAATCCCTGGCGGATTTCTTGAGCGGAACGCCACGCTCATCCAGCGCCGGAGGAAGCGGGATCGTCAGGTACTTGGCTTCCTTCGCCTTGATCGTGGCCCCGAACTCGTGGATCACGCCAGGAAACCCGACCGTGATGTACGCTTTCAGGGACCGCCACGTCTGACCCTTGACGGTTACGCTGCGCTCCAGGGAACTGACCAGCTGTCCGGTGCGACTGGAGAGGCTCTTATCGGTCGTCCCGCTCGGCCATGGCATACCGTGACGGGAAGCTAGAGCATGGGCCACGCTATCCAGGAACTCCTTCAGCTCCTGGCTCATGACCTTGGCGGAGCCGTCCCAGTCCTTCTGCAGCTGCCGGGCAAACGCCTCCAGGCCCTTACGGGCATCGTTGAAGCGCCTGTTACGGAACCGGACCTGGAACTGGAATGAGGAAGCCATGGCCTCCTCACATCGGCAGCAGGGCCATGGGTGCGTAGCGGAGATGACGGTGGATCAGCGCCGCGTACTGGGCTTCCAGCACAGGCGTGTCGAGCTTGATCCCGACCTCCGTGATGCTCGGATTGTTCGCAATGTGGATCAGGCAGCGCAGCTTCGCCGCTTCCTGCAGCCAGCTCGGCACCTGGTCGAGGTTGTAAGACTGATCGTTGTCCGGGTCAGGCTCGAAACCCGCCTGGTACGTGAACCTGACGTACTGCTGGGTGAAGCGGGTCGTGAAATCGGTTACCACCCCACGCTCAAGATCGACCGCCATGGAGCCGGTAACATTCTTGGACGCGCCGCTGCTGAAACCACCCGCCTCTACCACCTCTATGGTCGGAGCCGAGGCTAGAAAGCCCCGGCTCAGCTTGAACTGTGTCTCCGAATGCGCTCCCTGAACGAAGCCAGGTCGGTAGACCCAGAACGTGTCCGTCACATCGCTCCGCTCAAAGCTCGTCTGCAAGACGGATGCGATCTGGTGCTCGGCAGCATGAAGGGACATCTCGATAGCCGTGTTGATGTCCGTCATGTCGTCGTAACCGAGACTCTCGCGAATGCTCTGAACGGATGCGAGGAGCATCTTAGACCTCCACAGCCCCCTTGGTGGTCGGGTCGTTCTGGGCCGGTTCCTTGACCTCGACCGGCTCTTCCTTCTTGACGCGCTTGATCACCACGCCGCCCTTCTTCGTCTGGCTCTCGGCCTCATCGAGTACGGGCTTTGCCTTGATGTTCAAGGCGTTGTCCCTCTCCTCAGCCGTAATATCGTAGCCGAGAATCTTCTCGAGGGCTGCGACCTGCGGCTTGCCGGTGGCGGTATAGGCATCCTCGTCATCGGGATCGAGCTGATCAGCCGCGGCGCGGATCGCCTGATAAAGCTCCTCCTTGCTCTCCGGGCGCTTGCTTTCAGCCTTCGGAGCTTCCTGCTCCACCTCGGCCTTAGCTGAAGCCTCCTCCACCTTCCCGGCAAGAAGATCGTCAAGGCCAATGATCTCGAACCTGGGGTCCTGCATCAGGACTCGGGCGGTCGCGATATCGACCTCCACTTCCTGACCCTGTTCGTAGAGTGTGTCCCCTCTGTAGAGGCGCTTTGGCTTCTTGAGTTTTGCTTTCAGCATACCGCTCTCCTAGCGTTCAAAAAATGCGGGGCCAGATTAATCCACTGACCCCGCATTTGCAATTAATTGCGCTTCACAGCTTATTAGGAAGCGATGTTCTCGTAGACGACGAGAGCCTCGGGCTCCTCGATCTGGAAGTCGATGCGGCAGGTCAGAACGATGATGTAGACGCGGGACGTGATGTCCTTGTCAAACTCCATCGAGACCTGGCGCTGAATGCCGAAGATCAGGTTCAGCGGGTCAGTGAACATGCCCTTGTCCTCCGGCATCAGAGCCACGCCTTCCACAGGCGAGCCGTAAGCGAAGGTCGGGCTGGTGCCCTGGGTCATCTGGTCACCGAGGGCCGTGCCGCGGTCGGCCAGCGTGTCGCGGTACTCGGTCTCGTTATTCACCGAGACGAAGTGCTTCAGAGCCGCCTTGTTACGCTGGTACTGGCTCGGCATGGCCTTCAGGCCGCGCTTGAAGACGCTCTTGGAGATAGTCTCACCATCAGCGTCCACAACGTTGCCCTTATCGGAGCCGATCTTCAGCCAGCCGTCGAGCTGGGACAGGTAGTCCTCGTCATCCTGGTCAGCGCCATTCGTGTAGTCGGTGTCGGCCAGGAGCGCCAGCTCTTCGAGGTCGAGCGCTGCACGCTCAGCGATCAGGTCGATGATCGTCTGACGGAGACCACCCGGACCGGTGTTCGAGGCTTCGTTGTTGGCAGCCGTCGCCCGCTCGATGTTGTCTTCCAGAACATCGTAAGGCAGACGCACCTCAGCGATCTGCTCTTTCGTGCTGAGCTCGATCTGCTCGGTCGTCGGCTTGGAGCGCTGCTGCTCGGTCAGCGCAGTCGCGGAGACCGCCTTGCGAAGGATGCGGCTGCCGAAGCCGATCTTGTTGATCTTACGCTTCGAGGCCAGCATCTCGACGACGCGGCACTGACGGATCAGCGTCGGCTGCTTGATGAGCTTGCGGATGAACGCCGCGCCCTGCTCAGGCGAGAGCTCACCGCCATTGGACTGCAGGTCCGCAATCGCGAGATCGGCCTTGCGGAGGAGGCTGCTGTTCGTGGTCATGCTTCTGTTCCTTCTCAATACGGATAGCGGTCTATTCTCCGCACTCACGCGACTTCGCGTCGTTCGTAGGCGGTGTCCAGAAGAGGCGGGAGAGACGGCTCGGACTTGGCGACACGCGCCACGTCACCACCCGCTTCATTGAACACGGTTCCGTTCAGTGCCTCGTCGGTCTTCTGGATACGGATGTCCATCTGATCGACGCGCTCGCTGAGCGTACCCACCTCCTTCTTGACCTCAGCAACAGCCGCCTCGACCGACTTCTGGAGCTGCGCGATGGCATCCAGGATGTCGGTGTTGTCGGCCTTAGCAACTTCACCAAGGTCGCTCTCCTGCCCGGCAGCCTTCTGGGCTCCCGCGCCGGATTCCTCATCGGGCAGCTTCTTGCCCTTGCCCTTCTTGCCAATGTCGGCGTCACCCTCCTTGCGCACGCCACCCAAGCGGCCAAGGCCGGAGTCACCATCCGGGATCGAGCTCCCGTTGACACTGCCGAAGGTCGTGTTGTTGCGGTCGTCCTCCGTCGCACGGCGCGTGGCTTCATCGCTGTCCGTGGGCGGGGCGGCAAAACCATCGGGGTCACCAGGCTCATGACCCTTGGGATCGGGCAGGCCCTTCACCTCTTCCTTGCGAGCCTCTGCGGGACCTTCATCGGGGTTGCCGGTGGTGGACTCGCCCGGAACGGCGTTCACAGCAGTGTTGGCCAGATCATCAGCAGTAGCGCGAGGATCAGTGCCAGTGCCCTTGCCGTGCTCGAAGCCAGCGCCCGTGCCGTTTTTCCCGGCATCGGCCTTCTCGACCTCTTCCTCAGCAACCTCGACCGGAGCCTCATCCCCGAGGGGAAACTTCGACTCGGACTTGGCGAGCTCGAACTCCATCTTGAACGCCTGCATGGGGACGTTCTTCAGGAGCATGGTCATATAGCCCTTGAAGTCGTCGATCGCCTGACCGATCTGGTTCGACGCATCTTCAGGGGAGGCCGCCTTGTAGAGGATGTTGGCGATGGTGGTCGCCAGGGCGTCCTTGGCAACGCAGATGGACGGGTAAACACCCTCGGTAGCCATGACGACATTGAAGTCCGTGGAGCCGTAGGAGAAGTCGTCGAACAGCTTCTTCACATGGGTGATGACCAGGCCGACCTCATCGGACACCTTCAGCACGACGGTACTCTTCGCCTTGTCGGCATCGGCCTTCGCAACCGTGATGCAGTCGCCCGTCTCATTCTTGACGAACTGCTTCGGATCGAGACCGACAGACTTGAAGATTGCCGCAATCTTGTTCAGGTCAGCACCCTTGGCAATTACGGCTGCAACGATCTCGGGCTTGGGGTCGGCCTTATGGAAAAACCGGCGACCAATCTTGTGCAGGTCCAGCATTTCATCGTCCTCTTTCGTGATCCGAAACGGGATGCGATTGGCTCCCCGCTTGACCAGCGATACGAAGTTCACGTCCGTGTCGATCAGCTCATTGGCCTTAATGCGCAGCTTGGGCATAGAGCACTCCTTCAACGAACGAGAACCGGTGAGCGTGGCCGTTGTCTTCTTCCGTGACCGTCCCGCGCAAAATGCGGTGCCTGGACCCATCTGGCCCGACATCGGTCCATCCGCCGAGGAAGTTTCCCTCCTCGTCGTATTTCACGAAGAACCTATGCTTGTGGCCATTTGCTTCATCGGTTTCCCCCTCGATGATCGGTGGAATTTCGAGTTCGATGAAATTCTCGACCCGGAAACCAACCCCATCGAAGGAGAACCCGTTGAGCTCACCCGATTTTACGAGAGCCCACACATCATCGGTGCATTTCACGCCGATAACCCATGAGCCTGGAATGAAAATCGGGTCGTCGTCCCGTGCAATGAAGCTCTCGACAACGTAGCAGCCGGACTCTTCCTGATTGTGGTTCAGGTCGATCTTGTTGACGAAGCCCTTCCGCATGAACTCGTACGCCATCTGCTTGATGGACTCTCGAGTCATGAAATCTCCCTGGCTGTCAGGGAAACCCGGAGCATAGACCTCGCCAAATACGAGCTGCTCTTCCTCGTCGGTCTTCCGGATCGCGACGGTGTGGTTGTCGTCGGAGACAGCGGGCGACGAAAAGCCCGAAAGGCCAAAGCCTTCCGTCTCTTCTCCGAAACCTGTCGCTTCCTTGAACAACGCTTCGCCTCGATCTCTGCGCACGGTTAACGTGGCGCAGAATACTCACGCGCACGCGCGTCTCAACGAGAATTTGCAATTAATTGCACGTCTCGGACTAGGAAATGATCCAGAGACACTGAAGGACTGAATGTCTCTGGGTCACGTCTCTCAGGGGGACGAAACGAGCCCGCCCAGAGGGATTTCCTCCGTTACGGTTCCTACAAGCGCCAGAACACCTCGGCACCCCGGATGGTAAGGCGGAGAACCATAGCCCTCAGCCTGCATCTCCTCGAGGCTCATGGCATTGAGCTTGGCGAGACCTGCCTTGGACTGATTCGGCCATGGAGCAAGGCTCTTCAGCTGCTGCGGGTCCTGGGTTCCCAGGGCCTGCATCACCCTCCCGTATTCCTTCTGCACGTAGAACGTCTTGCCGTGCATGTACTGGCATACCGGGCAGGTCTTCTCGTCGAGCACCTCGTTGATCTGGTACGTCTCGATCTTCTTGTTGATCGCCTCGGCCAGGAACCCAAGCGTGACCAGGCGGCTCGTCGTGAGGTTCGCCGCAATGTCGATGGCCATGCGCCCTGTGCCCATGACGGCTTGATTGAGGCGTTCGGCCATATCGTCATCCTTGCGGACCTTCTTTTTCTTGCGGGGACCGGCCTGCTCTGGGTTCTGCATCCCAGCCTCCTCCAGGTCCTCCGAGGACATGTCGTACTTGCGCAGCTCCTCCCGGCGAATGGCCTTATGCAGTTCCTGGCGCACCATCTCAGCCCCATGGAACTCAACCATGTCCGTCATCTGATCCAGGGCCAGCTGGATCGAGTACGGGAGCGACTGCTCGCGCTTGACGTACGAGGTGGCTTGGAGGCTTCCCGTCACGTTGTGTGCCCCGAACAGAAAGGAGCTGACGGCCAGCTCCTCCAGACGCTTCCGGTGCCGCTCCACCACCCCGAACATGGAGAGCTTGTTGGCAATGTCGTGGGCGTCGTCCCACTTGCGTGCCGCAAGCAACGGCCCGACCTGGCTAACGATGCGCCGCGCAACATGGTCCCATGCGGCATGCATGGTCGAGGCGACCGATTTCTCCAGAGCGAGGAACGCCTGCAGTTTCAGCATGGCTCCCCCCGCCTAGTGATGGTGCTGATGCTCTGACTGCATGACTGCGATCGTGCAGCTCATCAATTCCCCAAGCCCCTCGAGGTCATAGGACGGGTCTATGAACTGCAGGCTCGCGCAAGCCTTCTGGAACTCCTTCCTGCCACGCTCGTCTAGTGATGCAATTAACTTCACATGCTTGGCCAGCTCGGCAAAATCCCTGCCCCTCAGAGCTGCGAGCGTGTCGTGAGCGAGTGCAAGAACTCCTAACGGCGCGGCCTTCTGGGTCGAGGACGGTTTAGGAGCCTCGACTGGCGTTCCGTTGTCGCCGTTCAGGGTTCCAGCCCTATTGTCCAGCGTGTTGACGTGGACGATGTTGCCTTCCTCATCGACCGTCATGGCCGCATCAAAGGTGACCGGCTCTTCCGAGTACCGGATGCTCGTCTTGGCAACCTCGTTGATCTCGCGGATTATGTCGGAAGGCATCACATGGCTGGTGTTCATGGCAAGCTCGATGCCCTGCATCTTGAGCGAGGCATCCTCGATCACCAGCGGCTTCGACTTCATCCGATAGCCGGAGTAGCCCATGGCCGTGAGCAGCTTCATCGAGATAACCTCGTCGAACTCGTCGCGCTCCGGCTTGAAGACCTGGGCCTCGGCCACATTGTACGAGACATAAGCCGTCGCGAAGGCATAATCCGCGGCCTGACCGACGAAAATGGGCGGCAGACGGAAGGCGCGACGGATGCGCTGCTCGCACTTGTCGTCGTACTTCTCGAACATGCTGTCGTTCTGGCGCTCGCTGCCGAACCTCTCCACCGTGACCTTGGCCTGCAGCGGATGGTCCATCGAGCCACCGGTCGGCTCCACTTCGAGAACCTGAACTCGGTTCTTCGATAAGGCGCTTCCCAGGCTCATCTTCTGCTCAAGAGCCTGGCGCGTCTTGTCCTGCAGCGAGCCACCCTGAAGAATGATCAGCACCGGCGGGACACCGCCATTGTCGAAGAACTCCAGATTGAACTCCTCGGCCCTACGAGAGCCCAGGATCGAAGGCAGCTGGTTGATCCAGCGCGGCACTCCGTAAGGCGTCTTGGAGTCGGGCAGGCAGGTGAAGTGGATGATCTCGGTCGCCCGCTGGTTCGCTGGCAGCCTCTGGCCGGTCTGTGCCCAGACGCCCGTGTTCTTGTTCAGGTCACGCTGCACGCCGAAGTCCTTGAAGTAGACCAGCGTGACGCCGTTCAGGAGCTGGACGTACCGGCGCTGGCGCTCCATGACGGTAATGCGGACCTCGCGTCCGTTTCGGCGCATGACCTTCTCGACCGGTACCGGGTCGTCCAGCTTCAGGAGCCGCATCATCTTGGCGTCCACATGCCGGAGGAAGACGATCTGGTCCTGGGCGTTGCGCAGCACTTCGAGATAGGCGTTGCCCGTGCGCTCGTAGTCCCGACGCAGCTTCTGCCGGATGGTCATGAACGACTCGCCCGGCCACGGCTCAGCGAAGAACTGTCTGAGCTGCTCGATCTTCTCGTCTACGCTGTCATCGCCTTCCTCGGCGTCCGCGCGGATGAAGTCGTAGCCAGTGCCGTCGATGTTCGTCACCATGGCCTCGATGCAGGGAGACAGGGCATTGTTCTCCTGCGCAAGGCGATCGAGGGTGCTAAGGTTGTAGGGCGGCTCCAGGACGCCAACGTCTCGGCTCGCACCGACATACAGGTCCTGGTATTCGTCCTCGGGCTGAAATGCGTTGCCCGCCACAGCATTGGCGGGCCGTTCCTGATTGAGCATCTGTCGGGGCAGCAGAGCCTTCTTGATCTCCTCTTTCGAGGGGTCAGCCCCAACCAGCCGGAAAATCTGCGCAGTAGGCCGTTCAGACTTTTGCGTGTCGGCCTTGTTTCCATCCTTGGCCATGATCATACCCTTCCCGCATCAGCATCAGGCATGACACCGCTGCAATTAATTGCAGAGACTCGGTCATGCGGCGAGCTTCAGCTTCTTGAGTTCTGCGAGGTTTTGGCCAGCTTCCGCATCCGCGGGGAACTTGAGCTGCGGCTGCCAACCGACCTCATGGAAAGGAAGGTTTGACATAACTTCCTGCGCTCTGGAAGCCCACAGGTGTGCATCTTGTTCCGGGATGTACGCGATCATGGCGTCGTGAATCATGCCCACAATTTCGATCTCTGGGTACGCATCGTCGATAAGCGCGATCGCCCAGAGCATCATGTCGGACAGGCAAGACTGGATCGGAGAGTTGATGGCCTGGCGCTCGGCCTTGGCTCGAACCGCCTTGTCCCAGCTGCGGATCATGGGCAGATGGCGGACGCGGCCCAGCGGAGAACGGACCATCTCGTGCATGCTGACGAGCTTGCGCTGCCTCTCATGGTAGTCGATCAGGCCGGAGTAGAGAGCAAAGAAGTCGTTTCTGATCTTCTCGGCTTCCGCGTAGGTCAGTCGGAGACTGTAGTTCGCCCACGCATAAGCCTGGAAGCCCTCGACACCCATGCCGTAAAGCAGACCGAAATTGCCTGCCTTGGCTCGAGAGCGCAGTTCCTCGAACAGCTTGGCGAGCCTTTCGTCCGCGCTATCCTTCCAGCTCAGGAACTCCTCATAGCTCACGCCACCAAGCTGCGCTCCGGTCACCGCGTGCAGGTCCTTACCCTCCTCATAGGCGGCGATCATGTTCTTCTCGTTCGCCACGCAAGCCACCACGCGAAGCTCGCCCTGGCTGTAGTCCAGGGAGCATACGACCTTGCCAGGCGGTGCTGGGAAGCAGGCCCTGATCTTCTTTGCCCAATAGGTCTTTTTCGGCAGCGTCTGGAAGGCGGGGTCCTTCGCTGACAGGCGGCCCGTCACGGTGCCGGACTCGTCATCATCGTCATCATACAGACCACCATGGAACAGCATGTAGGTCGGGTGCAGCCGACCGTCCGGCCTCAGATGCTTCAGGAATCCCTCGATGAAGGTCGAGAGCGTTTTCGAGGCTGCGTCCATTTCGGTGAGCGTCTCGATCATCTCCGCAGCCTCCGGCACGTCCGCGAACTGCCGGAGATGGGATTTGGTCATGGATGGCTCGCCCGTTTTGGCTGTGAGTTCCTTGGGTTTCAGGTTAAGACCCAGGGGTGAGAAGAAGTATTCTTTGAGCAGAGATGGCAGTAGCGGGCTTTTCCCGGCCTTTAGCTGCCCCTCAATCTTGTCGCGGTATTTGATCTTGAGGCGGTTCGGGA
>Ga0207866_1001198_pt1 | contig 27336 bp, 34 predicted proteins | sample HigsolmetaAR203D_FD_184835 | JGI IMG/M metagenome (GOLD analysis project Ga0207866, IMG submission 184835) | Ionic liquid and high solid enriched microbial communities from the Joint BioEnergy Institute, USA - AR20-3-D (SPAdes) (version 2) ...
TATGCTGGTGACAGGACTCGAACCTGCGACCCCTTCATTACGAGTGAAGTGCACTACCAGCTGTGCTACACCAGCACTACTATATCAATGTATATCAACGATTGTATACGATTTTTTTACAATCCAAGTCACTTCACAGTGTCATTTTATGTACATCATTATAAAGTATACGTCCAAAAATGTAAATTGTTTTTTAAAAAAATAAAATTTTATTGCCACTGATAATATAAGTAATTATTTACGTAATTTATTCACTATGTTAAAATGCAAATAATACAGTGTGTAATACATTGAAGGGGTTGATCAGCAATGACAGACTCAAATTACAAGGAAATAAATGATAATATTTCTTCAACAGAATATGTAACAAGTCAAATGCTTTCTTTAAAAGCTAGGACAAGAAAAAGATTTAATCGAACCATTTCCCTTGATATACCATTGACTATGCGTTTCTATGATGAAGTAAGAAAAAAAGGTTTAGTGCCTTCTCAATCAATTGAAATTGCCATGCGTGATTACCTGTTAAAGTGGTTTAATGTAGATATGAATGACCCTAAAGAGTTAATAAAGGGTTGGGAACTGTATTACAAAGAGAATATTGAATCTTGTGTAGGGCGTTTCTACCATAACCGCAAATTTGATGGCTCAACTCCAATTGTCTTTGCTAAAAAATCCACTATTAAAGAATCCTACAAAAAGCAAGCATTACAGGCATTTGAAGAATATGAACAGTTCTGCAAGGAAAATAATTTGGAGATTGACCAATTGTATATAGACAAATATTTTCAATTATTTACGAATGCAATTGAGCATTTTGGGTTAGATGATAATGAATAATTGTGCCCTTCCCATTTGAGAAGGGCTTATTTTCAACCTTGAATTACATATACAACCCATTTAAATTCTTTTTTAATCTTTGTAGCCATTTGATCTGCATCTTCTTTACCTGTATAAGTGCCAGTCATAAGACGGAGGCCATTTTTATTTACTTCATAAACTCCAATTTTTTCTTTGCTTTTTAGCTTTAATGCCGCCTTATGAAGATCATTTTTTGTCGGAAAAGTTCCAGTTAATAGACGATATTTTCCTGATACAACGCTTGGATTTGTGGTCAATTTACTATTGCTTGTATTTACTTTTGCAGGTTTTTCATTGGCTTGTAATTTCGCAAGAAGAGCCAAATTTTGGGCTGCTGTTCCCGTATAGTTCGTGATACCGTACTGTTTTGCCAGCTTAGCTCTATTCGCAAACGAAGCATCCATTCCTTTTTGTTTCATGTAATCGACAAGAGACACATTTCCAATCGTTCCAACGGTGTTTGTAATAACTTGTCCAGAAGACGTTTTACTTGTGTACTTTCCAGCATAGTCTTCACTGACATCGAAATATCCAAATCCACCTAATCCATTAAACTTGTAATCAGAAGCCCATTGCCAAGCACCTTTGCCATTAGTGAATTTGGCAGTTGGTTGGTCTTTTTGAGGATTAGCAGGATAAGCAGCCAGCCACGGCTTGTCTACTATCAGATTTTTAGGTTGAAGCTTTGTATTGTAATAAGAAGATCCAGAATAAACGTCAACACGTTTGTATCCAAGCTTGTTCATTTGTTGAATAAAAGTATTTGTGTATTGCGTTAATTTTGCAGGATCATTAGACAAGCTCGGATCTTCCACATCTACCACTACAAAGCCATCTTTATTCTTATCAAAGCCCACCAATTGTAGTTTTTTATCAAACCAATTAGCTTCATTAATAGCTTCACTATCACTTTTGAAGCGAGCAAAATGATATGCGCTAACAATTAATCCTGCCTGTCTTGCATTTGCGATATTCACGCTTGCAGAAGGATCAACATAGTAAGATCCTTCAGAAACTTTGACAACTACACCTTTAACGCCGGCCTTTTTGATAGTTTGGTAGAAAGATAAAGGCAGACCACTATTAGAGTTGTGATGACTTACATCAATAAAATCGGTATCTGGGGCTTGGGCATAAGAAAAACCAACAAAAGAAAAAGCTAGCCCAGTTGCTAAGGCTAGCGCAGAAATAGTTTTAAAGATCTTATTCAATTAAAATCACCTCATTTTTATTAATTTTGAGCAGTATTCGAGGCTTCGGCTTGTTTTGCTAATTCAACTAATCTTTTCGCTTCTTCAAGTTTTGCAGCAGCTTCAGCTTTCTTTTGTTCTTCGTAATCTTCAGCAACTTGTTTTGCTTTTTTCTTGGAATGTTCTGTTACATAGGTGTTTACAATCGTCGCAAAGGAACCGACAAACAAAGTACCGAGGGCTACAATAAACGATGTAAAAGCGTTAATAGAATCGGCTGTGAGCCAGTTGTAATGGATATTAAGTATGCTAAGGAAGGACAAAATCGAAGTTAGAACCCCACCAACATTAATAGCCAGCTGTTTCCACCAGTTCAAGTCGTTAAGGTATTTCATCATTTAACTCACCCTTTCAAATTGATTAGCAGATTTATTAATCCAAAAAGAAAAGTGAGCACTACAGATGTGGCGCTCACTAATAAAGCGTTATTAGCTTTTTTATTTTCTTTCAATTCTTCAACTTCTTTTTCTACATTCTCAATCTTATTTTCGACATTTTGGAACCTTATATCAGCTTCATTTCTAGTTATGAAAGTTGAAGTAAGTAAATCTAGCTTTGTTTCGATTCTCTCCATACTTTTAGTAAGTGTTTCCAGTTGGGTCTCTAGTGTGGCAATGCGTTCGTAGTCTTTTTGCTCCAATTTTAGAACCTCCTATCTTCAAAAAGGCATAAAAAATACGCCTACTGTTCGGCGTTATTAAGTAATAGATCCTTTAGTTTCCTCACATTCGTTCTATTGATTTGATCATTCTGCGGCATTAATTCCAGAGGATAATCTTCATCAATTGGCGGCAAATTCATATTGAAAAATTCAATCGTTTGACAATTTGGGCAGATAACGGGGAAATTTTCATAAGCGCCAAATTCCTCCATATAATTGATCGTTTTCCCTGTTACATCTTCTTCAAATTCAGTCCCACATTGATTACAAATAATGGTTAATTTTGAACCGTTAATCTCTTTAAGCACTATAGGTTCCCCTCCAGTATCGATAAATTTGTTCAGTCGTTTGTCCTGTAAGGTATAACCAAAAACCGTTGATTGTAGCGTTGGTAGTCTGCACCCCAGCCAAACTGCTTAAATTATGTGATCCTGTTGTAAGTGTCACGGATGCGGGTGTATATGTTTTTCTTACTCTAAAAGGAACCCATACCCCAGCGAATACACCAGAAGTCCCAATAGAGTTGATTCCGGCTACACCACAATTCCCAGTCTCTACCGAACTAGTTAAAAGCTTTTCAGGATTGACATAAATATATCCATCAGCTGAAAGAATTCCACCAATATTTACGGTATTTCCGTCCATTTCTATAGAAGCACCATTATTATTCGTTAGTGTAATAGTATTGGGACCACGTAAGCTTAAAAGCGTTCCATCTGACGATATAGAAGCTTTATCGTTAAAAGTGATCTTTTTCTGTGAGTAATCTGTTAAACCACCAAGATTTACATTGTTTCCAACGTTAGCATCAGCAGAAGTCGAGATATTTCCACTAAATGTTCCTGTGGCTCCGGACAAATTTCCTTTGAAAGTAACATTTCCGTTTGAATCAACAATGAACTGATTGTTTATGTTGAGACCATTTAAAGATTTAATAGATCCGGCTGTTAAATTTCTAATAGTAACGACATCCGCATCTATTGTTCCGGCTGTGAGCTTATCAGCACTAACGCTTTGGATCATTGCATCTTTGATTACTGCGTTATCAATTGTCGTTTGACCAGTAATATGAACTTTTTCCCCATCAATCAGTATGCCTTCAGTTGAAAGGTTGATTTGATTGATGATATCGTCCTTTTGAACTCTCAAATTAATATCATTAGAAAGTTGAGTAATTTGAGATTGGTAATTATCCAAATCTTGTTGAATGCTGGTGATTGTGCTTGTTAAGCTATTTGCCGTTTGAGTAAGTTGGGATTGAGTTGCATATTTAGCATCTGCATCGGCTTGGCTAATTTTCGTGTCTACTACATTTGCAAGTTGTGTTACGGTTGATTGATCAGCTTTATTCGCAACGGTACTTTGTAGCCCTTCTACTGTTTGGGATAAAGTGGAGAGTTGATTTGTTGCTTCATCAGCTTTAGTGACCGCATCTTGAGCCGTATTGAATGCTGTTTGTGCTTGATTAATAGCATTCTGTGCATTACTGTTAGCATCATTTGCAGCACTTATAGCACTATTTGCTTGTGCTAGTGCATTTTCAGCATCTGATAGTGCTTGTTGGATGAAAGAATTATCAACATCTAGTACCCATTGGCTGCCATCATAATGCTTTATAGCCGTTACATTACCTTCAGCATCTTCAACAAACCATATATCACCGTTTTTAGGATTGGATGGCTCATTTTGACCATAGTAGTTGGTGTTCTTACCGTTTGCAGATTCTAAAGCAGTATTAGCCGTATCTTTGGCTTCATTTGCCGTTTCTAAAGCATTATTGGCTGTATTTTCAGCATTTGTGGCTGTTTGTTGTGCGTTTTCAGCTGTAGTCTGTGCAGTATTAGCCGTTTGCTGTGCATTATCGGCTGCTGTTTGCGCTGCTGAAGCTGTTTCTTGGGCCGAAGATGCAGTTTGTTGTGCTGTATTTGCTATTTCTTGAGCATTATTCGCCACTTGCAATGCTTCTCCGACCTGATCCCAAGTAGCCTCTTTCTTTAGAAGTTTGGATTGCAAAGCACGCATTTGTGCAGTGATATTACTTTTGGCAATCTTGTAGTTCCCCAAAGTGCATTTATCATTACTAGGGTCAGAAAAGCAGGTTTCGAGTTCTAAAACTCTTGCTTCTAAATACAAAGCCGGAGAAAATGTTTCGTCTATTATATAGACCGTATCGCCTATCCTTACTTTTTCATGTTCAATCCCGGCTAATCTTTCTAATAAGGCTACATCCATTTCATATGTAATGGATGGTTCTTTCAATGTTTGAAGCTGTTCCCATGTTTTATCTAATAGCGTTTTAGGGTCTGTCGTGTCATATTCAAATTTGCCAAATATATGTTTTCCTTTTTTCCCCCAGCGTTGCAAAGCGTCTGGATCTCCTACCCAGTCCTGATTTAACGGTTTATCAAAGCCATTTGCAGACTTTGTATATTCAATACTTTTAAAATTGGTATCGTTGCTACCAACACCGACCAAAGCCGTCACGACATTTGACATGTCTACTTTACGCTTAATCGATACAATGTCTTTTGAGTAAGTAAACCGTTTTTTTGTGTCTGTTCCACGTTGTTTCACTAAATCAACATATCGCCCAGACACTTCACCGTTTTTTATCTCTACTCTAAAACTCAATTCACCATTTAGCTGTTTTGCTATTGATTGAAGCGTAGCAAGCACGTTGTCATAGTTTTCAAATGTAAAAGTATCAAAGCCCAAATATTCGGTTTCTCCACGTTTCCATCGTGAACCCAATAGCACAATGTCCAATATTTCATCTTGGTTTTTATTTTCGTAAGTTGCTGGTCTTACAATGTCATTCAGCAATTCAAGTCCTGCATCTTCCGCATATACATACTTTTTGTTTTCGCTCCCATGTGTTTCTTCAACTTGCATAATAGAAAACATTCTTAAATTCCCATCAAGATCAGCCCTTACAACATAGCCGCCTTCTTGAATCGTATCGGCTACATCATGATTAGATGGCACATAAAATTCATATGTCGCTGCGCCGACCTCAATTGATTCTTTGAGAACATCGTCAAAGTACGGACAACTATTGGGGTTTCCATTGTTCGTGAGGATACCAACCACTTTTTCATCGCTGTTTAAGATGAAAATCATTTCCTCACCACCTTTAAATGCAAATTAAAAAAGCACTCAATATGAGTGCTTATAAAAATCTTTCTGTAAATGTAGCTGAATGTATAGCCGTGTCATCATCCGTGTTCACTACAACCTCTGTGGTTCCTTCATAGATTGGGAAAAATGTGCTTGCCACATCTAATTCATTCATGAATAATTCACCATTCAGCCATACACTAGAATCAGTGAAATCAATTTCTAACTCATCGCCTGCATGAAAAATAGTTACATTATCATCATCGTTTGTATCATTCGTTCGAATGACTTTGACTTCTGCTACTCCTATTTCTGGAACAACTGGCTGTGTATCGAATTGTGCAAAATGAATGACGATAAAAGCTAAATCCCCTTTTGTGTATTTGTTTTGTGTGTCATAGAAGGTTCTGGATATTGTTTTGTACCTTCTGCCGTTACTATCCAAACGTGCGACCTCTGCATACCACTTATTCTTAATACGTGAAAGTGTTAACGCTCCATAGAAATCGTTATAATCACCGACAGACGTTGGATATACTGTTTTTGTGACGGTCTTATCATAGATTTTCAGTTTTTTACCGATTGGTAGAATATCATTTACATTCATTCCGTTTATTCTTGCTAAATCATACATTGAAATATTATATTTCCTTGCAATATCCCATAAAGTATCGCCTTTTTTAACTGTATAAGTCGTATATTGTTTTTGGGAAACCGTATATGGCTTCGGAGGTGCTGGCTCTTTTGTCAAAAATGATTCATCTCCAATAAAAATTTCTGGAACGTTATATTCATAATTTGAATAAGAATCTCTCATGCACATTTTTCCGATCTTTCCACCATTTTGGTCAAATAAATAAATCTCAAGAAGTCCCATTTGGTTAACATTATTATTTTGTTGCGATCTGAAAAAGATTCTTGCTTTGACCGTAAAATCAGTGACCGCCGTTGATAAGTTTTGTCTTATTGCTGGTCCATGCCATATCTTGGCACCTGCCGTTCCAGTACCGTAATCACTAGCCCAAATTGCATCCCCATGTGAAACAATAGTGCCAGTGTTCACCCTGCCCCCATCCAATATGTCTCCTGCATTTGACCAATTGGCTGTTGATGTCATAGGGTCTTGCAGGATGATTGTTTCTTTAGGAACCGTATTCGCTTGTGCGTCTGGAGGACGACCAATTAAAACAATCCCATCTGGTGATGTTAATGATAAAAATGTTGCATCATTATTGAATGTTGTACTAAAAACGGGAAACGTTGTTGCCGTTCCCTCATTGACGAACGTAAATTTACCATTTTCATCTGGCGTTATCGTCTTCTCATCGGTGCTATAGGCGAAAGGGTCCGAGCAGTGTATTTCTAATGTTGCTTTACCATTGTACAAAGAACGCTGAACTTCAGTTGAATTCGCAACGTGACCGTAGTAAATCTTATCTGGCTCATCATCAAAAATGATCTCTTGATCTGCATTTGTACTAAAAAGCCAGTACGCAATCAACCGAGATAAAGATAATCTCTCGGCGTGCGAACTGGCAACGATATCGATATCTATTTGTATGACTCTATGGTTTACTGACGTTCCAGTATAATATGAACCATATCTACCTGGTATAGAAAGCATACTGTCGCTTAGTTCCGGGAAAATATTTCGGCGAATGTCAGTGATTTTTATATTAAAATTACTTGAATGTACTGTCGCGAATGTAAACCCGAATTCATTTTCTAACATTAGGGAGTCTCACCACGCAATCTCATAGATCTGACGTTCTCTTGATTTTGGATATCCGTAACGGTTTTGGCGATGACTTTTCCATCTAAGACTGTATAGACTGTGATCGGGTCCATTTGAACTTGAATGACAGGGTTATCCGTGTTACCCGTAATAATTTGATGACTTATATGTTGTATTCCAACACCATCCGCATAAGCAGGTATAAACGGCGTTGTAATGCTGCCAACTAGCGTTTTCATCCAACTTGTTGCTTTTTCTACGTTGATTCCTTTTAATGCTTTCGAACTTGCACCGGATAATAATTTTTCTGTTTCTCTGTTCGGAATAACGCTTGTTCCGCGAGGTAAGTTCAGCAATTGTGGACCTTTCAAACCTACCAAAACAAGCCCTACACCTGGGATGTTCGCCAGCTCTCTCCCTTTTTCGCCAACTAAAGCAAGACCGCCAGGATGATAGTTTGTACCTTTGGCATAACCTTTGTAGGGTCCGCCTTTAAATAATGGAGTGTTATAAACCGATCCGTAACGGCTTTTGATATAACGGATTGCAGCAGCCGCGTTGTCAATCGGATTGAAAATATTTCCATGACCTTTTAGCATGTACGCCCGGAAAGTTGACGGTAGCATTTGAAGTAACCCAGTTGCATGCTGTCCGAGCACAGGGATTCTGTTAATTGCGCGCGGATTTCCGCCCGATTCGGCTTGGACTAACTTTTTCAGTCCCGGTAACCATGATAACGGTGTTCCGGTCAATCCAAGGGCTGCGGTTAGCCATGCGGTTACATTGCCACCACCACTGAAACCTCCACCTAACAAAGCAGTTAAGAACGATTTAACCGAGTTCCAACCTTTGATGACACCGCCACCAAAGTCTTTGAGTACGGACATACCAAGTTCTTTTAGATTTGCGCTGGTCAGCCCATTCACCAAACCTTTAAGGACGTATCCGCCTAACTCTTGGAATACGCGAGAAGGTGAGTGAATGCCAAGAATACTCTTGAACTTATTAATAAGCGTATGAGCTACATCAGAAATGGCTTTGCCTGCACCTTTAGTCATAGAACTGATACCGGAAATAAGACCTTTAATGATGTCTTTTCCTATATCTTTCAAGCTAATCCCTTTGAATTTTTTAATCAAAGGATCGATGACAGACGATTTAACGCTTGATAAAAGAAGTCCTACAACTTGAATAATACCTCTGATCAAAGCTTTGAGTATTTGTATTCCAGCGCTTATGATTTGCGGTAGATTTTTAATAATTGCTTTTGCGATAGCAACAACCAATTTGATTGCAGCCGAAATTAGTTGAGGCAAAATTTTCAGAATACCACTTATTAAAGCAGTTAATATTCTAACCCCTGCACTTATAATTTTAGGTAGATTGCTAACAATTGTGCTTACAATTTTTGTAATTAACTTTACTGATGCGCTGATAAGTTGAGGCAATACTTTAACAATTCCATTTATCAATGATGTTAAAATCCTTACACCTGCGCTAATAATTTTCGGTAGGTTGCTAACGATCGTGCTTGCAATTCTTACAATTAACGTCAATGCCGTACTCATAAGCAAAGGTAACATTCTAACAATTCCATTTACCAATGAAGTTAAAATTCTAACACCCGCGCTTATGATTTGAGGTAAATGGGTTACCAAAATGGACACGATTTTATTGATCAATAAAATCGCTGCATTAATCAACGTTGGAAGCATTCTAATAATGCCGTTCACCAATGCTAACAGGATTCTTACTCCGGCATTTATAATGAACGGAAGATTATGAATTAATATATTAGCAACTTGCATGATTAATTGAATTGCACAATTTATCAGCATCGGCAACATTCTTACGATTCCGTTCACCAACGAAAGCAACAATTGAATGCCTACTTGGATAATCATTGGAAGCAATTGCACCAATGTACTTATGATCACGTTGATAAGTCGCATTGCTGTCTGAATGAGGGTTGGCAACATCTGGAGAATTCCATTAATGAGCGTCATCAATATAGTCATTCCTGTGAATAACAGTAACGGTAAATTTTGAGCAAGCAAATTTACTAGTGTTTGAATTATTTGTAAAGCTGCAAACATTAGTGATGGAACAGCTTGCAGTAAAATTCCGTTTGTCAACGCTTGCAAGATTTGAATTCCTGCTTGTAATAACACTGGCAACATTTGAACGATTATCGTCAATATCATCGTAATAATATTGACAAACGCATTTGCTATAACAGGGAGTGCTGTTGCTATACCTTGCACTAAATTAGTGATGATTTGAACCCCCGTTTGAAGAAATCGAGGAAATTGAGTAGTAAAAAACGTAACAATGCCAGTGGTTATGTTCAAAATAGTCGTTGAAATTTGTGATGCATTGCTTTGAATTCCTTGTACAATCGCAGGAACGAAACGTGAAGCCGATATAATCAATCCTGGTATTCCACCGACAAGAATGCCGATGATAGTAGGAATCAAATTCCGGAAAATACTTTCGATTCCTGTGAAGTTACCATTAAACGCATCAATAATTGCTTTTCTTAGATTGCTAAGCGCTTGACCGATTTTTTCGACAGCGCCTTGCCAAGCTTGAGGTAAATGACCAAGCCAGTCATTTAACTGATCGCCGTCAGCGATTACCCAAAAGAAATATTTACCCAAATTCAGCAATGCTTGTCCAAAATTACTGATAGTTGCTATGCTTTTATTTACTACATTTCTAAACGTTTCAGAATTTTTCCATAGCATGATAATGCCAGCGGTTAATCCTACAATAACCGATGACACCAATAATACGGTTCCTGACATAGCAGCAAGACCCGTTACTGCCGGACCAATAAATGTCCACACAGAAGCCAACGCTGCTTTAAGTCCGTTTAATAAACCGATACCGATTGACAATGGAGATAGAATCAGCGTTAATGCAGGTAATAGTAACAAGATTGCGCTTGCTACTTTTGCGATGGTGGGATGAACTTCATTAAATTTTGTAATCATCTTCGCAATAGCGCTTATAAAGTTATAAACATGGATCATTACAGCTGCAAACACTTGCACCATCGGTTGAATGGCTTTTTGTAAGTTTGCAAGCATACCTTCAAATGCTTTTTTATATTCTTTATTAGTGTCCATAGCCATTTTGTGCATGGAACCATATAAAATAGCACTTGTAGCTGCTGCTCCTAGCGCTACCGTTTGAAATCTCATCACGCCTTGTGTAATCATCATTTGCATATCGCGTAGCTTTTTCATGTTTGCGGTTGGTCCTAACATTTTAAGAGCCAATACAGCAGCATTACCTTGATGTGCCATTTCATTTAGTGCATTTGCAGCCGCCAATCCAGCTTTATTTATGCCGTACAATGGATTTTTCATGCGTTGATAGTTTTCTGTGATACGTTTGGCTTGTGATGTCATGTTCAACACTTGTCCCGCGGTTTGGATCATCGACATAGCCAACATCTTGTCATTTTTGATCATTTCATCGCGGATCTTTTTGTGCTTCGCACCAAGTGCTACGACTTCATCCATGAATTGTTTGTTTGTCCCGGCATATTCTTTCATGCTCAAACCTAATTTGAACATGTCTTTTTCGACTTCCATCATTTGACGATGAAAGGGCATAAGAGCTTTCATATTGGCAAGTTGAAACTGATAATGCATTTGACTTAATTCACGGCTTAATCGTCTATATTCGGCGTAATCTGGACCATATCTGGCTAAATCTTCTTTGAATTTACGGGCGCTATATGCTGCGAAATCAAATGATTTTCCGATAGTATCGCCCATTTTGGTAAACTCTTTGCCTATTTGGTTCCCTGTACCAGATAGGCTTTTGTTCACTGTGTCTATACTTTTGGAAGTCTGTTTAATTTTGTATTGTAATTCTCTCAAACCGCGGTCAATTTCTGAATTGTCCAACTTGGTATCAATAATAACTTTTCCGTCAGCCATTCACTCACCTCCTTTTGCTTCGTAGTAATGCTTCGGCAAACGCATTTAAACGTGCTTCTGCTTCTTGTGCGTCTGTTTCTTCTTCTAATCGATAGATCCGTTTTAATTTGATAAGATTTTCGCGTTCTTCCTTGTTGTATTTGGTTGGTTTCGGTACTTTTTGTTTTCTTATGTTCACAACTTCCATGAATTTTGTTTTGTCGCTTAAGCTTCCTAATAGCGCTAAAAATTTTTCCCAATGAAGCACACCTTGCATTTCAAATAAATCAATATTGTAATCTTGCAAAAAAGACGCGTATATGTATTCCGCGTCCTTTTCTAAGTCAAAATATTTTTTTCCTGTTGATATCTCACTTTCTTTACCGCCGAAACCAAGTAATTCTGTGAAGATTGCTTCTACAATTTCGTTTTTCTCCATAAAACTAAAATCGTAGTTTTCGCTGTCAATCACGAACATATCAAAGAGGATTTCCACCTTTTCATAAGGTGAAAAAGTATCATCCTTGAGCAATTCATGAGCGCGGAGAACGATGTCAAAAGCAAGATTAACATGAATTTCTTCCCCACCGTATTCGATCACATCATCAAAGCGATCTGTTAATTTCATTTAGATCACTTCTTTTTCGTGTAGTATTCCTTCGCTTTTTCCTTGAATTCGTTTGAGCGCTCATTGATGATGTCCATTACTTGTGAAATAATGTCGAACATAACAATAGATGAACGACCCGTCAATTCATAGATTTCCTCAAATGCTCCTTCTCCTAAGATGACATCAAAGGTGCGTTTTGTAAGTTCTTTGCTGCGTTTGCGGTATTCATCTTGTTCTAAAGGAGAAAGTTTCGTCACATCTGTTTTTTCTAGCTTCTCTGCTTCTTTTTGATATTCATTAAAGAAATCTTGATATTCTTTTACTTTGTCATCTCCTAAATCAACCCGATAAATTTTATTTCCAATTTCCACTTCTTCATAAGCTTTTTTGATCTCAATTTTTCTAACCATTTAAGATTCCTCCTTAAAAAATTAAAAATAATAGGGCAGTTAGGCTGCCCTGATTAAGTGTTATTCACCTGTTGTACCGCCTTGAGTTGTGTCGGTGACATCTGGTTTACCGTTGAACGTTACTTTGAATTCAAAGTCTGATTTAGCGTTTGCATCGCCGCCAGTAATTTTTATATCAGAAACAGTTACGTTTCCAGTCACTTGTTTTCCGTCTGGTTGAGTCCAGCGAAAACGGGTTTTGCGTTTTTGACCAACTTCAAAGGCAATGCTGGCAATAAAGTCCTGTGCAGGATCACCATATAATCTATTTCCGCTAAATGTTAAAGATGCTTTTATACCTGTTACATCATTGCTCCCAAAACCTTGTCCATCATAGTAAGCAGTGTCATCCGTATCATCATCGAATGAAGGGTCTACTGAAGAAATACCTGCCGCAATTGTTGCCCAAGTTGGCTCTGTAGCATCAGGTGTCGTGTCAATTTCGTAAACGTTTTTATAGTTCAAAGGAAACTCTGACATTTATATCACTCCTTCTTTGGTTTAATAAATAAATCAGCACTAAATTGTGCTGCGTAAATGTAATATTTATCATCTTTCCCAATCACGTTTGGGTCTGTGGTGATCTTTATATTTTCAAACTCATATGAACCATTTTGGCTTGGTATATCGTCAATGTTTTCCAATAGATTTGCAATATCAATAATCGTATGATAGGCGGTTAATTGATCAGTATGCTTTGTCATTATTTGAAAAGCATATCCTTGACGATAGGAACCATCAAAATAATGTTCATAGTCATTAGAAGGCATCACCATAATTGCAATGCTATTTCCATCTACTAGGATAGGAGAAACGACAGTAGCATAATAATTTTGCCTGTTTAAAAACTCTACTAGTCTTTCTAAAAAATCCATCGTCACAAGTTTTCATCCACCGCCTTTTGAACGACATTCGCCCAATCTCTTTGATGCACGGATTTAGCTTTTTCAAACCAAAGCCCTTGTGCATTTGGGTTTCTGTCTTTCGAGAAATTGTATTGAGGATTGTAATAAAGCCGCCTTGCGTATGGTGTATCCCATATAACTTGACCTTTACCAATTTGACTGGCGCGTAATGCAGAACGCTTTAATTCCCCTGTATCTTCAGGCGCATAATAATTAGAATCCTTAATAACTTGCATATCTAAAGCGAATTGCGCTTTATTGATTGCGTTATTAATTCTTCCTGCAATCTCATTTTCATCAATATCTATCTTTGCGTTGAATTTGATCATCCGATCATCACCTCATAGTGATGGGGAACATCTGGATTAAGCGTATAGTATGGTTCACATTGATAAACGCGCCATTCTCTTCCGTTGAAATAAACCTTTGATTTAACTGTCAATGGCTTAAAATTTGGTGTATTTACCGCGTCAAGAAATATTACAGCGTTAATTTGTATTTCTTCGTTTTTTTCGTCCCGATGTATGAGTGTTTTCGGATGAACTAAAACATTTGAAATCGTTTCTTTTTCAGCGTATTCTTCGCCAAAGGGTCCATCCCCTAAAAATTCTTCATATTCGATCGAATGGATGAGCAACTTTTTAGGAATTGGTCTAATGTCCACAAATATTCACACCTCTATACAAAAGACCTGTGCCGTTTAGATACCCATACACACTCGAACATACGAATTGCGACAAATCATCTTTCGATGCCGAATGATTGATGTCTGGATCATTTGTGTAGTTGAAAGATCCAATCGAAACCGAATGCGGTTCACCTTCGCCACTCATAGACGTAAAATAACCGCCTTTTAAGGCGAAGTATTCCGTTTGTGCGCTTGTTGCTAATTTAACTTGATTTGCAATGTAATCGTTCAATAGCAACGATGGATCTCGCTTCAACTTATCGCCTGTGATCATGTCAATTACTTCGCTTGCTCTTAGTGCATAACGGTTAAAAGCCTTCTCATCTTCAATCGGTTCACCTAGATAAACATTGTCATAGAATTCTTTGTCAACGTAAGGCATATTGTCACCTCATTAAAAAGCGAGTGACTTTTTATTTGCCACTCGCTTTTTTAGATTGCCCTTGTTGTTGTTCTTGTTCTGCTTCTTCAACCAATTTGTATCCGTCAGCGATCAATTGGCTTTCAAGTGCTGATCCTTCAGCAGCTCTAATCACCACATTATCTTTTTTATATGTTTTCATTACCCCTCACTCCTTAGCTTGCAGGTTTAGTAACAACCGTAATAGAATCTTGTTTGTGTTTTAATACAAATAATCCATGATAAATACGGTTTTGATATAACCATCCGTCACCTTCAGTGTGTTGACCCGGTGAGAATAGATAAACGGAATTAAATTTTGCTTTTGCGATGATATTTGGTTTAACAACACCTAAAATTTGAATATCTTTTGCATTTGCAGTTGGTACAAAGCCTTCTGTGAAGTCGAATTCTGTTTTGAATCGTTCTTCTGCCCAAACTTCACGCAATTCAACGCCATCAATAGAAGTTACACGACTTTCGATTGTTCCGTTATTGTTTGTCACATCAATTTTGCGTGTGAAGTCTTTAGATCGTTCTAACAAATCCATAGTTTCGCTAGATACATAGACAATAATGTTTTGTGGACCATATTTGCGGATAGGGAAAATTGCATCCTTGATAGCACCATAAACATTATCAGTCGTTAATGCTAATTCTTGAGCATAAGGTTTTGCTAGTTGTGTACCTAGTGAATCTTGATATTGTTGTGCTAATGTAGCCAATTTACTAAAACGGTAAGCGTCAATTTCTGGTGTAGCATGTTCTTGAGTGAAAATTCTAGTAATATTTGCAGCCGATGCAGCTTGGTTTGATTCGTCTACGTCTGCTTTATCCACAAAGAATTCAATGTCACGGTCTTGATCTAGCGTGTAAAGATCTTCAGTAGTCGTTACAGATCCTTCATTGTATCCTTTCGTACGCGTATGCGGTTTATATCCACTTACAGATAAATGTTGCACTTTAAATGTTTTGGCATTTAAAAAGTTTAATGTACCAGCAGCAGCTTCTAAATCTGCGGTTAATGCCCCTTGAACAAGAGCTTGGTCTAATCCTTCTTGATACATGTCTACATAGTTAATAGCATTTGGCATTTACACATCACTCCTTCGGTTTAATTCCTAATGCTGATAAGAATGGATCAAGTTTTCCACTTTGATTATGAACACCTGCTGAAAATTTTGGCTTTGGAGGATTATCTTGTGGTTTTGCTTGTGTAAACTGTGGGTATTTTGCAATTACTTCATCGATTGCTTTTTCGATGTCATCACCACCTCGCGCTTTAGCAAGAGCAATCACGTCATCTAATGCATCAGAATTCACGCCCTTAGATAACGCAGTTACTTTTGCTGCTAAGGTAGCATTTTCGCTCTCTTTCGCTGAAAGTTGTTTCTGCAAAGATTTCAGTTTCTCTGCTTGCTTTTCTGCTTCTGTTTTCTTTGCGTCTTGTTCTTTCTTGTACTTAGTAAGAACATCTTTCAGCGAATCAACATCATCAAAGCCCAAACCCTTCAATAATTCTGATTGCGCTTGAGCTTTGATCTTAGCAACATCAACCGATGTTTTTTCCTGGTTCGATCCTTGTTGTCCTTGATCGCCACTAGGGTTGTTCGTTCCTACTTGTCCACCATTTTGAGGTTCACCTCCTTCCGGTGCTCCTTGTCCACCTTCTCCGCCTTCAGCAAAAAATTGAAGGTTTAAAGGAAAATATTTAGGCATATAAAATTCCTCCTTTCCAAAATAAAAAGCCCTTATCAATTTTTTTATTGATAAGAGCCTTTTAAAGTAGTTCTAACTTTTTAATTTGTTTTAAATCAAATCCATAGTAATAACCAGATTCACCTTTTGGCATTAAATCCACATTTTCGATGAGATTATCATCGTCATCTAATTCTGCCACATAATTCGTTAAATACCCTTCAAATTTTTGACCAGTATCAAGGGTAACTAAAACATTTTTGTCTAAAAAAGGTTTGATTTCTTCAAGAGTCATGATTTTCGCCCCTTTGACGGAAAAATATGAACTCCCGTTTTGGAGTAACGTATATCAAAAACATTGGTTAAAATATGATTTCCATCACTATCTACATAATATCCTATCTGTTTATCGTTTTGTAATATTTTTTCCTTGTTTTCAAACTGTAGGTTATTATTCACGCTTAGTTCGCCGGTTCCGGCATACTTATTAACCAATTCCTGGGCTTCTTCTTGACTAATGGTTAAATAACTTGGTCCATATATGCCTTTCTTTGATAATTTTTGTTTATATGCTTCATAGGCTGGATCGCCCAACATATGACGCGCTTGTTTTTCAGGATTGATCTTCGTACTGATTTCACCATTGGCTATCTTATTTCTAATTTCTTGTTTAACTTTGTCCATCATTCTTTGATGTTGATCTTGCGCATCTTGCTTTGACAAAGGCGTTATTTGTTCACGTTCATAGCGTCTAGTTCTTCCAGTTTCTTTAATGAACGCCCTCATATTTGCTTGTTTTTGTCTAATCTTTTCTTTCGCTTGCTTTATCCCTTTTTCATCGCCTAGAGCCTGCATCATATTTAATTCACGTTTTGCTTTACGGATTTCGCGTTCAAGATACCTTTGCTTTTGGCTCTGTTTGTATGCTTCGTCGTTTTCTTTTTTATTGTAAGGATGAAATGTCCTTCTGCTCAATCCTTCTATGTACGGAATGATGTAATGACCGCAATTAATACCTAACAAACCAGCAGGTTCACCATATGAAGTCGATGAAAAAGGCGGATATTTTTTGCTTTTTCCACTTCTTGAATAGATTTTTCCTTGAAATGGCGCGCACCGTGGACGCGCACCGATATGGCTAGACACTTCAATTAAATCAGCACCATAGTCTTCCATCCTGGCAAATTGCATTTCGTTGGCTACATTATTGCTAAGGGATCGCGTCACCATGTTTAAATAGGCTTCTGTACTCCATTGCCTGCCCTTTTTATCAATTAATGCAGGAACGCCTTTTTCAGCCCATTTTTGAGCCATTTCACGCAATGCTTGCTGTGGTGTGCTGACACCCGCCAGAACCTTTCCTACGGTCTGATTTACAATGTCCAGATATATTTGTTGGGATTGCTGTAACATCGTTGTATTGACCAAATTAAAGGTGTTTTTTGCCTGCATTTGATAGGTTAATAACACATCAGAAAGCATTGTGCTTTGTAAAATAGATGGCGGCTTAACGAGTAATCCCATCTGAACAGCTTTTTGCAAGTCGCTTTCGATTTCATCAACCGATTCATAACCCACTTTTTCTAGCATTTTTGACACTTCATCAATGGCTAGACCACTTTGCTTTGCAATTGTGATTATATTCGCTTGTGTAAGCGAACCTAGCTTTGCTAATTGCTGCACTTGCCATGAATGAACATTATCTTCTAGCAAATTTTTACCGTCTTTCAATGCCTTTGCAATGTTGATAAGAATTTGTTCTTCAATAGCCAGATAAACTTCTACTGTAGGCATGGCTAATTGCTGCTGGCGTTTTGTGTCCATTATGCACCAGCACCTTGGTTGTTATTTGTATTCGTTCCAAAAAGATCAACCATTTCTGGTGTTACTGTTGATTGTTCTGCTTTAATTTCTTCAAGCCATTTTCTTGCTTCTTCCTCTGGTAAATCAAAAATACGCATGATCGCTCGTACTTTTGGCATTAGACCCTGACTGACCAAACCACTGTAATATGTCGCATTGGATTGTCTATCCTCTGCAATACTATCATCAAAATCAACTGTGACTTCGATGTCGGGAATCTCTTTTAATTCCCCATACAGAACAAGTAATTGAAGAATCACGTCAATTAATTCTTTGATTCCTGCTTCGATCAACGTTTCATGACTGTTTTTTGTACGGAAAGTTTGGCTATTCTCTGAAATAACTTGAGTAGCCGTTTGAACAGTAGCACCGCCAGTAAATGCGAATGTACCTGCGCTGAATCCTGTTTGTGAAGCTAGGATGTTCAGCAATGCATTTATAGCTGAAATATGTTCTTCAACTCTTAAATTATCTGCCATTTGCTCAATTTTAGCGTCATCACTGGCAGATGCATAACTGATATATGCTTCGTCATTTACATCAAAATAACGTCTTAATTCACCTGTTTGGGGATCTACAACTGTTCGAATAGCAGTGTGAGGAACCATAATTCTACGCTTGCCAAGTGTGAACTCTCTTTGAAACGAATCAAAGGCGATGTCCAGTGATTTCAATGTGTCAATTGCATTTGCATAAATCGAGATGCCCAAAGGTGAATCAGGTTCGAAGTTATTCGCTATATTGGGCTTGATATACACAAATAATGGATGAGTCAGACCCTCAATTGTTACTTTCTCTTCCAAATCGGGATAAAGAACGGATAAAGGCACTTTTGTCCCTAAATCATTGGCAGTGGTGCTTTGGTACAATTCGTTTCTTATGACATAGGTGCTCCCTTCCCAATCGTGCCATTCAAGTAACGTGTAATATTTATCGCCTTTTCGGGTTTCGTTCAAGAAAACGCCTGCTTGGATCTCGTCATTGGTTGTCTGTGTTGGCAGGAAACTGTCAGCAGTAACGAACGTAATTTTAATGCCGTCGTCATAGTACGGTTTGATCACGAATCCACCCATCGCAAAACCAAACTCAAGGTTGTTTTGAAATCTCTTTTCAAATCGGTTATCATCTAATATTTTCCTGATTAAATCAGCGATCGGGTCCGGCGCATTACTTTCTTTACCAGCAGTCGAAACATTAATAGCACACTTTTCATTGAACACTAGCGATGCCATTTGCTCGGCTAACACTTTCGCCATTTTCATGCTTGCTCGTCTGCGTTTATGCTTAACACCCTGCGCATCCGTCCAGTGTGTATCGTGGAAAGGAACACCGTCATATTCGCCTAAATAGCCGTGATATAATGCTTTCCAGGCTTCTATGCGGTTATATTGTTCCTCGCTCTCTTGCACCGCGCTGAACTGTGTCACGCTGTTTATTTGCCTGATCAATCCCAATTTCATCAACACCACCTTTGCGCTGGCGATTAGATTGGCAAACATATGATCACCGCCTGTTTACTTCATCGCTTCTTCACGACTATATCCACAACACCGGATACGCAGAAAAACACCCAGCCAATAAACCATGTGGTTAAAAAAGGATGTTGATAAATAGTTTCCATGTTTTCACCGCCCTAATATTTCAACCTCAATTTTTGCAAGTTATCATTGACATAGTATTGAAACGCGTCGCATGTATGGTCATCCTCTTTAATCACTTTTGGATCATCACTTTGCAGCGTGTCTGCATCCCATTGATATTTCTTGTGTTCTTCATAAAAGATTTTGTTGTTCTCATTTCGGAGCATAAAAAAACGACCTTGCGCCAGCAGGTCTTGTACGTTTTCGATCATGTTTACTTTTTTCTTTTTAGCAATGGGATGTAACCAAATCCCGTAATCTTTAAAGTATTGATTCCGTAATGCCCCTTCTGCGCTGTCTATCGTCCTCATATCGATGTTTTTCCCAAACCTCGATAGATTAGTCTCGAATTCATGTAACGCCTCTGAAAACTCACTAGGAGCCTTTTTTACGGTCTTATTTATAGGGGAGTAGTAATATGTGTCTAGTAAAATAACATTGCCCCTTTTGGTTAGTCCAAACGCTAAAAATGTGGTTGCTGACGTTTGGTAACCACTATCAATGGCAATGTCTATCAAGAGCAAGTCATCGTCTTCCGGCAGTTCATCAATCCAGTGAAAATGGTTCATGTTATAAACCATATCACCTAGACCGATGACCTCGCCTTTATACATCCATCGCCAATAGTCATAGTCGTTTTCTTTGTACTTCTCAATTTTGCGAATTAGCTGATCCGATAAAAAGCCTTTTTCGTCGTCTAAATACGTCGAATGATGAATAAAATAGTCAGGGTCATTTCGCTTACTGTCTACCCACTCATTCACCCAGTCATATGGGTTTCTAGGAGGGTTAAAAGAGTAATAGATCTTAACCTCTTTATCTCCTAAATCTTGACGAATAAAAGTATCTGAAACAATGTCGATGTCTTCTACTCCTGCAAATTCAGCAAGTTCCTCAAACCAAAGAGCCATAACATAGCCTTTAGCAATTTTCGCCGATTTAATTTTCATTGGATCGTCAACGCCGTAAAAATAAAAAGCCGTGTTCGTTCGCTTATGCCGGATAATTAAAGGTGATTTCCCGAAAAAGAATTCATTTTCCAATTTCAGCATATAAATAGCCCATTTGATTTGCTCATATACTGATGTTGAAAGGTATTTGCCGACTTTCCGCAATACTACTACGTTTCCGTTATCATCGGCGATAAAATCGGTCAACAATTTCAAAGAAATGACCGATGATTTCATAGAAGACCGTCCGCCTTTTAAAATGCTGTTAGGCTTTTCATTGAGCCAAAACGAATAGAAAATAGGATTTATAAGGTCAGTTATTTTGATTACGTTCATTTATAACTGCCCTCATTTCTTCGATGTCGTTCACAATAACTACCTTGCTTTCTTCATCATTTTCTTTCGTCAGCTCTTTGATTTCGGCTTCCGTCTTTTCAATATTTAACCGCATTTGTTCAAGTTTCAAGCGTCTTTCGTCATCTTCATGAGCCAGTTCATTAAATTGCTTGATCAGGCTTCGAAGTTCGGACATTGCTCTGGATTGAGCATTAAGAAAAGTTGCATGCTTATCCCATGCAAATTGGACCTCATATTCCTTTTCGCTGACTTCCATGTTTTCAGTGAGTGTATTCTTCTCTTTTCTTAGCTCTTTGGTCAAGTCGTCTTGATCGGAAACGAACATAATCTGTTGTGCTCGGATGATAGCAGCATATTGAATCATGATTTGATCCCATATTAAATCAGCTGGGCTTTTTTCATCCAACATCCCCATGATTTCCAATGTTTCTTGTGGGATGTATTTGGAGAAGAAGCCATGTTTCAATGCGTTTTGATTTCCTTTTGGAGCTGCACCGCCTTTATTTCCCTTTGCATTTATATTCCCTACAGGTGCGCCCCTTTTATTTTTTGTGTGCACACCTTTTTCTTTGTGTGCACCCTTTTCACGCGTCCAGCCATAACGCTTTTTCCATGACTTGACCGTATTTAAAGACACGCCATATTTTTCAGCAATGTCCTTGTATTTCATGCCTTTGACATAGTCTTTTTCAGCTTGAATATATTTGTCCGTCACCTGCTACATCACCTGCCACCTCCGACATTTGTGTTTGTTTTGGAGCAAAATAAAAAGCACCCGAATGAACGAGTACTTTATCTTCTTTAATCAATCCAAAAACTATTTCCTTTTTACTATTTCTTTCGACACAAAAAAAGGAGTTTACTTCCTTTCTGAAGAAATTTGTAAAAAGAAAGGAGGTGTAATTATGGCAAGACGTTATCAATGGCCTTTTAATGGGAACAGATTCATCGGAAACATAAACACTAATGAGGTGCATGACCTCGACAACGAAAAGACTCTTTGTAGAATTGATGAAATTAAACCATATCATGTTAAAACTTTTATCCCTGATACTCTCGAGCAGGCAAAACGAGAAGGATTTGATAATTGTGCCCATTGCTTAGGTAACTCTAAATATTAACAATTCCAATATCTCTTCGATAAGGGATGGCATTCTCTTGGTGCCATTCCTTACATTCTTCTTCTGACATACATCCTGTTTTAAGGTACATTTGCCAGACTCCTTTATTGTGGCCATCCGCGTAATAATACGGAAATGGCCGATACCCCAATTCCACAGCAATACGCACACTTTCTTCTTTTATCAAAACATGCGGCGGCTCGTGATGTCCCTTCCATTTTCCGTAAGCATTTTCCCATTCCGTAATTCTTCCGGCCTGTCCATGCCCACAGCAGGAAGATAAGGTAATCACTCCTTGATCATTTAAAAACTGTATTTCATCGGCAATGCATGCATCGACTTTTACAGTTTTATTTTGTCGGGCAGGATTAATAACTTTTACCCATTGGTAAACTCCATATAGACACATCTATAACACCTCATTAAAACATTATGACATTTTAGAGTATTAAATAACCGGCATCAAATGATAAAACAAAAACGCCACCCCAATCGGAGTGACGCCCTGCTTCAAAATATCTCACGCTATCATCATAACACGTCTAAACAGAAATATTCTGTCATTTTTCCTTCACTTTTCCGTCAGTTTTCTGTCATCGCAAAAAATAAACACGCCAAAAAGTGGCGTGCTTTATCCAGTAACCTCCACTTCATCAATTACAACAGGATCAGTTAGCCAGCTCTCAACCTTTAGATTTGGTTCTGCATCTTTAATCCTTAGGAAATCACTATCTATGCTTACTACAGTCAAATTATGTGCAAGCGCAACCGATGCTATCCAAAGGTCATTTTCACTAATCCCTGTTTTTTGAAGAGTGTATTTCCTTCTTTTGCTTCTTTCTTTTGGTCCAAACTTATCTAACACTTTCGCTTTTAATTCACCGTAGCATCTTGCGACACTTGAATCGCATCTTATAACTTCAATGGTATTTAATAACTCACTAACTTGAAACAAATTTTCTGTAATTTTCTCTGATCTATATGCCATAAAATACAACTCTGACTCAACAACAAAGCAGGTTTTAATCTGTTCATTATCCGTTTCTCTGAGTTTCTGAGACATTACTGGATTATTATCTAGAATCCTACTGCAATGATTGGTATCCAACAGATACATATTAGTTTAATTTAGCCTCTATCCTATTTTTATATACATCTTGTAGGCATTCTTCAAAATCATCCCCCTGCCAAGTACCAAGAAATCTTAGCAATGGGTTAGCAGTAGGCTTCTCTTTATCCAGCAATAACTCTAATCTCGGTTGTGGATTAACCACTTTACAATTCCACTCACCTTTTTTCACTTTTTCTAAAACACCACTGTAGTAAACAGTCATTGATTTTACTGTTATTACTTCATTTGAAGGAACATTATACGGCAGATCCTTTCTAGCCTTTATCCAAGGATCTTCGTTATGTGTTAAAGCTTCCAATTGATCAGCATTATAACAGCCGTAAATTTCCCAAATAGTGTTTAAATACTTTTTCTTATCCTCTTCTAAAAAAGGCTGTTCTAAATTTGGGATAGTTATGGGATGATATCCAAACACTCTATACGAGTCATAGACTAAATGATTCACGGGTCCGTGCGGCCAAGCTTGGAACGGGCTATTCGGAAATAATGGCTCTCCTTTTTTAGCTAAATGCCAAGCTTGTGCGTAAAAAAGAATTTTTTGTAACTTCTTAGGGGTTATTTCATATCTCGTCCCAGGCTTACTTAATCCAATTAAGTATTTAGCTGCGTCTAAAATTCTCATTACTTAACCCCCTCCTCCGTTCCTTGATTATAAGAATATGATAGTAATAATTTGTCATTTTAGCAATAATAAACTGTTGAAAATACATAAAAAATTTTATATAATACTACATTTTGTTTTTTAGATAAAAACAATACTATATATTGTTTTAAAAATAATAAGACACCTACACAGGTGCCTCTCCTTTGTAAACCTCAATTCGCAATATGAATGCAAGCTTATAAAAAGTCCGTGCTTTTAAACGATAGTATTTGCTCTCGCTCATTCCCATCTCATTGTATAGCTCGTAATCATACATCTCCTCATCATTTAGATAACGTTTAACGATCAACTCCCGTTCCCTCGGACTGAGCCGATTCACGCCGCGTCTAATCCATTCCATATATTCATCACGTTCTCGTTCAAAATCCACCTTGTCAATCACTGCTGTTTCTGTAGATGAATGAAAAACATTGGTGTTAGCATGAGGAACAAGTGAATATGTCGCTGTCACCTTTGGCAGCCGTTCTTCCGGAACTGTAAGGAGATAAAACCGGTATTTCTCCAGTGCAGCTTCTACTCGTTTTTTTGTCTCATCACGATCAATTTCAGGTAACTGAAATGTCATTTGTTTCATCTTTTTACCTCCTTAAAAATAATTAAAAAAGGACACCAAACAACGCTTATTGCGTCATTCAGTGCCCTCGGTTCTTCCGTAAGGCTTTTGTTATTCAGTTTCTCTAACTTTTTTAAACACTTCCTGTATAGTATTTTCAATCAAATCCTTATCCTCTCACTCTTAATAACATCTAAAACCTTTCCGTCTTTCCAAACCGCTGTATATTCTCCAAAGCCCGTTTGAGGGGCTTCGATTTTTGTGATTTGACCGTCTTTGACGACATACATGGAGTTCTCCATGAGATTGACTTCCGCTGTCATTGTTTCTGGATTTACTTTCACCAAGACCCCTCCCATGTTAAAATGAGATTGGGCAAGCCGGGAGAGATTCTGGCGTTTTTTTATTTTTTATAAAGGTAAAAATAGGAAATGTTACCTCATTTTATTATCGACAAATATCGACAAATGCTGATAATATTCTTCTTGCGATAAGGCTTTGTTTGGTAAACCAGCAAGGGTCTACCAAAACAGCCACTTTTGGGCGCCGATTTATTTCGGTGCCTTTTTACTTATCTGCCGTTTCCTCCCGTTTCCAAAGAAATCCAAGAAATGCCTCCTAATCTCCAAAGCTCGTTTTTCGCCTATTCCTGGGATCTCTTCTAAACTGGCAAGCCACTTCATCACTTGCTCAATATCTGTTTCCTTTTGTTGCTTTGATCCAGCGTAAAAACCTTTATTCCACGCTTCCATCATTTTTAGATTCAGAGGAGAAGATATTTTCTTCTCCCTTTTCAGTCTTGCTGCTTTTCCCATCAGAATCACCCCACTATTTTCCAACCTTTCTTTATACGGGAATTTAATTCATATTTTTGCAGTCTCTCATAAAGCCAAACTCCTTGCCCTTTCTCATTTCGATAAAGAAGATACCAACCACGTTTTCGCTTGGAACCTTTGCTTTTATATCTCATTTTTTCACCTTCTTTGCCTGTTTCCTGCGCTTTTTCAGTTCATCTAGTGTTATCCATCCGCCATATTTTTTGACGTATGTAACAATCGATAATTTGTGAGGATATTTCTTTTCGAATAATTTCCGTTTGATTTTAAATGTTTCTGTTTCATAGCCCTTTACGTCAATCACTTCAATACTGCCGTCAAGATGATGAACCTCAAAATCTGCTATATATTCAATCTTTCGATATGTTTTTCCGTCCTTTGTGAAAGCTTCTTGCAAAAGATAGCGTGGCTGTAAACGGAAAAATAAGATCTGATTATGCTCTTGCAACCATTTCAGTTGCTCATAGTATCGGGCTTCTATTTTGCTATCAAACACATGTCCATCTACTTCAACTTTTTTTGATTTGTACTTTGATGCACTACTCAAAACAATCGCCCTTCCTTCGTCCAGTTGTCATACATTTGTTTTAGTTGTTCGTCTGTTTGTTTTTCAAAAAATGATTTGCTATATTTCCCGGTCCCCATCGTCGCAAAATAGAGATATTCAATAATTTCTTCACGTTCCTTTTTATCTAAAGCCATCAATAGCCAACCTCCTGGCGATGATGATTGATTTTGTTTTTATCAAAATACGCTTGTTCGATTTGATCCAAAGTAAAGCCAAGTGTTTCACCTAAATCTATAAACAAATTGAATGTTATGTTATACCATTCCACAATATCATCATGCGCGCCGTGATCGATTGCTTCGCATAAATTGCCAATACACCTAAAAAGTTTATTAAAACTGTACGTTAAAGAACTTCCAACGTAATAGATCCCCATTACTATTTCTTCGTCCGAGATATTCAATTCCAACCCAATCGACAGGAAGAAATGGAGACCATCAACAAACTCTTCAAGAAGTGGGTTTTTATATCCAACAATTCCTTTGTCATCGCATTTGTAGCAACCATCACCATCGCATTTTCGGCAATAAATCGGCTGTTTAATTCTTGGCTTTTGATCATGGCTCCAATATTTGAAAAATCTAGCTTCGTTGGCTAGCTCACCGATTTCCACCAACAAAGCAAGAATCTTCTTTTCCAGACGATCTTCGCCGTATTGCCGTGGATGCTCTTTTTCAATGTGAGCGTCAAGCTTACGTTGCATTTCCAACAATTTTGCTATATTCATTTATTTGACCTCCGTTCAGTCATATAGCAACTTTTCCAGGGATATGAGGATGCGGATCGTATCCAACAATTTCAAAGTCATCAAATGTAAAATCATCAATGTTTTGTACTTGCCGTTTTATTTTCAGCTTTGGTAAAGGTCTCGGATCGCGCTTCAATTGTTCTTTGATTTGCTCAATATGATTTAGATAAATATGGGCATCACCTAACGTATGAACGAATTCACCGACTCCCAAACCAGTAACATGCGCGATCATATGAATTAATAAAGCATAACTAGCGATATTAAAAGGAACACCAAGAAATACATCCCCCGAACGTTGATATAGCTGACAAGATAGTTTTCCGTTCGATATATAAAACTGAAACATTGTATGACAAGGCGGCAAAGCCATTTTTTCAATTTCTGCGGTGTTCCAAGCGCTGACAATCAAGCGTCTGGAATCCGGATTTGTTTTAATCTGTTCGATCACTTGGGCAATTTGATCCACCGTCCGTCCATCAGCCCCTTTCCAGGATCGCCATTGAGCGCCGTAAATCGGACCAAGATCGCCATTTTCGTCAGCCCATTCGTTCCAAATTCGCACTCCATTTTCCTGTAAATAACGGACGTTAGTATCTCC
>Ga0207866_1001199_pt1 | contig 27303 bp, 32 predicted proteins | sample HigsolmetaAR203D_FD_184835 | JGI IMG/M metagenome (GOLD analysis project Ga0207866, IMG submission 184835) | Ionic liquid and high solid enriched microbial communities from the Joint BioEnergy Institute, USA - AR20-3-D (SPAdes) (version 2) ...
CAAGTCATCAAGGACGGCTTGAACACTTTTGAAAACCTTCAGGCTAACGACTCTATCCTCTCCATCGACGGGGTATATGTCTCTTTCCCAACCGACACCGACGACGCTCTGGGACATATATCAGATGTGAGTTACACCGCCAGCCAGTCGGGAATCACTATCAACATCACTGCCGAACTCGAAGCTGATCTGGTGGTTAACATCTCTGTCGAGGGGAGAACTGTTGGTAAGACTACGGCTTCGGTTAAAAGCACTGTCAAATCTCGCGACCCTAAAGTGGCTAATGTCTTGCATATCGAGAATCCTTTCATCCAAGTCGAGTCTACGGCGCAACAATATGCCGATGCTGTCGCTGACTATTTGTACAACATGGAACGACAAGTTGAGGTTACTGGACTCTTTTCTCCAGTTTTAACTGTAGGTCAGTACATCACTGTCAGCACAGACGAGTCTCTTTTCAACGGGACTTATCTCATAACCGGGGTCAACCTCGTACACAGTCCCGATGGGTATTATAACACTTTGACTATGATCAAGCTGAGGGGGTTATAAAAGTGGCAGACCAAACAGTTCGCTTCGAGTCTACTTCTTTTGTACCTCCTTTTGATGACTCTCGTTGGGTTTTCGTTGATGCCACAGTTACAGGGGGTATTCTTACCATCCTTCCGGGCGGGGTTGCAAGTATTGAGTTAGAAGAGGAAGTCAATAAGGACTTCGCCTACATGCGGGTTTATAATGTTTTTTCGGGTGATGATTTATCCGAGGAAAATAACTATCGCAACAAGCCTACTGTTGTTTTCAAGGAGTTGTATAAGGATAGTCTCAACGCTCCAATCCACATGATTTATCGTGCCATCGGGTTTAATACTTCCGTTCTTCACTCTCCGGGGATATATCGAGATGAAACTATTTTTAGGACTTTCAATCGTCCTATGCGTAAAATGATAGTGGAGATCAGAAATGAAACCGAAGAAAATCTTAATATACACGGATTTTTCGTTTTTAGTTCTATAGACGTGGCAGTATCGCAGGTTAATCAAGCTATCGCCAACATCACCGCAGGTCAACTTGTTGAGACTGTTCGCTTCCGTTGGGATAGCGGGGGTAATTATCTCGAGGGTTTTGACATCAAAATTCCTTCGGAGGATGCGTTCCTTACTCATACTTTTCAGTACTTTTCTGGTCGTCTCACTAATATCAACACCAATTACGCTGGTTCTATAACTGTCCTCAACGAGTTCGCGGGTGGTTCTGAGGAAGAGGATTAAGGAGGGGTAGTATGCCAGCTAATATCAACAATCAAACCTACAGTCAACAGCAAGCGATGCTCAGCTTCATCGCTGGTTTTATCGTTGGAAAATCAGCACAAACTCAACTCACCATCAAGAAGACTAAGAGCTAGGAGGGATAAATGTGGCAGACAGGACTTTGGTCGAGTTCCCTGACCTTTTTCTTGCGGGCTACCTTTTATCTCGCTTCTTGGGGTGGCAACAGGAGCCGGGAGGGGTCATTTCTTCCTCACCTCCTTTTGGTTTCGTTTGGGGTGTTAAAGCTGAGACAGGTAATGGGGGTGGCGTTCGCGGTGAGAACGGGAAACCAATAGCCGAGGACGCTTTGGGGTATTTGGGGGAATCTGCGATATTTGGGAAGGGAGGTAGCGAATCTGCCGGGGGTTGGGGTTTCTTTAACGGTTCTTTTGGTTACGGCGGTAGTGTCTACACTGTTCAACCTTCCTGTGGCGGCGGAGGCGGTTGGTTTGGCGGGGGTTCCTCCTTCATGGGGGCAGGAGGAGGTGGCGGCTCCGGTTATGTCCTTACAGCCGACTCCTATCGCCCGGAGGGATATGAACCTCCTTCAGAGTTCGAAGCCCTGAGTTGGGCGTTAATGCCGGGGGTCAATTTCCGCAACGGTTTCTGTCTTATCACTGATCTGGCAACTTCGAACTTCTGGGTATTTGACTATACTGGGGAAGTTCAAAAGTTTGTAGTCCCCGAGGACGGGGTATATCGCATTGATTGTTTTGGAGCAGAGGGAGGGGGTAGTTACCCTAACTTTGAGGATATCAAGTCACAGTACTCTGGGGGTATGGGTGGTTACGCTGGTGGTGAGTTCTACTTTGAAAAGGACACTGAACTTTTCATTTATGTTGGACAGTTTGGGAATCTGAATCAAATGATCGATGCTTGGAACGGAGGGGGTCACGGATCTGGCGGTTGTTACGGTGGCGGTGGTGCAACTGACGTACGCTGGTCGGGGGTCGAAGGAGCCGTTCTCTGGAATCAGAATCTCTATGACCGTTTTATCGTAGCAGGTGGTGGCGGGGGTCAACATCGTGATGTAAGTATTCCACTCCCGCCTACTTCTGGAACGACTCCACCACGTCCTCCCGGACCTCCGGGTGATGACGACTCAGGAGATTATGGTTACGGGTCTTACAAAGTTCGTTATCTCTTGGGGTATAACTCTCTTATCCACGTAGATTTCGTTTATCAAGCGGGACTAAGTCCTTTTGACGGTGAGGTGCTAACTTTACATCTTTACGCGGATGATGAGCTTGTTGCAACTAAGTATGTTCCTTTGAAGAACGATTTGAACTCTGAACGAGTCACTTTTGAGGCGTCTGACTTTATTCTTCCGGGTAGCTCACCACGTCTTTACGATCTTCGAGTCCAGTTTATTCCTCCTGATGACACGCCGTTTATTATCGTTCCGAACACCATAAAGATCACCATCGAACAGCGTTTCGGACCGAACGATATTATACCTCCGGGTTCGGAAGAAGAACAGGGTCAGATCGCGTATAATTTTTATCTTAGTCTGAAGGAACGTCTCACTTTTCGCGATAAGGTAAGAATCATTTTTGATGACGAGGGGGGAGACATCACTAAAACTTATGATGATCTTTTTGTGCTTACTGATAGCACTACACATAAATTTTTTGACTTAGTGATACTGTCTCTGAAGGACAAGCTTAGGTTCGATGATAAGGCTAAAGTTTCTTTGCTTACTCACTTCAAGGTAACGGATGGGGACAAACTCGAGTTTCAGGACAGCGGAATCATTTATTTCGAGGGTGATGATCCACCCGATCCTTACTTCGACAAGTCTTTTTTAGAACAACTTGGTCTTTCTGATAAGGTGGTTTTAGATTTAAGAGAACTAGGAACACGTGGCTTTTTCGAACTTTTCAATATCTCTGATAAGGCGGTTTATGAAGCCTTTCCTTTCTTGCAGTTTTATGTAGAGGACAATCTGGCTTTTAAGGATAAGTTCACTTTCATACTTGAGGGGTAAAGGAGGAGTATCCAGTGTCGAAAGGAAAGTCTAAAGGTCAAGTACGTATCATTGGGAGGCTTAAGGACTACATGGGTAAGTCCAATAGGTCTTTGCGTGTTCACAGAAAAAACGATCTTCATCTTCGCGGGCGCATAGCTATCAGTCTTTTTGACGGAACTACAGGGGAACTTGTTAAGCGCGTCGAGTCTAAGAACACCATCACCCTTTTGGGTCGCGCGGTGTACGAAGCTCTCGCACCGGGAATTTTTCTGCAGTCACTTTCCCTCTCCGACAAGAACAAGATGTATGTCGACTCGACGGGGTTTACCGCCGTTGGAAGTCAGAATAATGATTCCAGCACGGGGGTAGCACTTTATCTTTTGGATGATGACACCCCGCTTTCTCCTGACTCTCTTGTTCTTCCGGTATACGGTAGTAACGGTTTGATTGATAATGATAAAATCATCGGTTACGGAACTATCAGTGCCAATGCGGAATCTTCTGATCCGAAAGAGGGTCTTTCCGAACCTACCCTCGGAGAAGAGCTTCTCAATCCCCTGTCTCAGGGGGTAGCTTTCCGCTTTAAGGAAGGTAAAGCCGTCGGAACCTTCAACAAGGTCGTGATTGGTTCTAAGATCGATCCGACGCAACCAGCGAGAGGTTTCGGGGTTTGGAAGGGTATTTCCTCTACCAACTGGGTTTATCCGGGTTACACGGTTCCAGATGCTCGTTTCATGCGTCCGGGGGTTCCGAATTATACCGAAGCTGACGAGATTTTGTTTATCAATGAGTCTAACAGTGACTTAAACGTAGGTGCGAGGGCTGTTCTTAATCTCACGACGGGGGTAATAACGGGTCTCTCCACTTCAGACCCTCGCTATGACGCACCTTTGTCGGCTCCTGATGTCCCTCAAGTCGTATACGGGACTGATCTTTATTTCTTCAGACAAACTGCTTCAAACCAAGGTTATATTTCTCGTCTTGATACAACTACAGGAACAGTTACGGATATTTCGTCAGCCTTGAACCTTAATAACGCGAAAACTTTATTTGCCATTGATAACATCTTGTACTACTATCCGGGTTCTGGTAATAACTTGGCTACTTACAACATGGCAACAAAGACGGCTGGTTCTAACAAAAATATGGCTTCTCAAAGTTACCCAACAGAGCTTTTCCGTGCTACAACTTTCGGGGGTGTTGCAAGTGGTTGTTCTTTCGGGAAACTTCCTGACGGAAATTTCATTATAGCTCTCCATTATCTAGATAGTAGTGCTTCAGGGCCTCGAGGAGGGGCATATGTCTTTTCCGATCTTGATGACATCGCTGGTTCTTTTGTGCGTTGGATACCGAGATTAAACTCTGCGTCTGTATATCAAGTATCTGGTCAGAACTTTGTTTTCGGTAACAGAGTCAATCGTGCTATGTTGTCAAATTGGAGTTCGGATGTTTTGACTTCACCTCCTAACCTTGCTCAACTTTCTTTGAAGTTCTCTCCAATGTTGTTCGGTAACATGTTTCACTTCATCGAACTTGAGGAGCCTGTGGAGAAGAATAACGATCAAGTCATGGTCGTCCAATTCTCGGTCACGCAAGATGCTTCCGAACCAACATCTTAAGAATAATTTTTCAGAGAAGGCGTTACTTTTCAGACTGCAAATCAGAGGTAAAGTCCTTATATAGTGAAGGCGGTCACAGTCGTAGCCTTCCATCATCCATTGTCGGGTCGAGAGGAATAACTCTCGACCTCCCTTTTGAGGAGGTATCAACCTTGGAAGAACAAACCAACCAGCAAGTTGACACCATCACAACAGAAAATCAGCAACCTGATACCATCGAAACAGAAACCAAGAAACCTAAGTCCTCTCGCCGCAAGCTCGCCAACAAAGTCGAAGTCGTCTCCCCGCGCCAACAATATCTCGCGGATCAACTGAAACTTCCGGTCGAAAAGGTTTCCGTCTACCACTACGTCATCGGCGCTCATCGGGAGGAAAAGTGCGCGATCCGTACTTACATGTCTCTCCGCAACGAGCAGTTCCTCAACGGTCGCGAAGCTGACTTTGGGGTAGTCATCCAACCCTATCTCAAGCGCCCGAACGAGTCCGACGCTTTCATCCTGCCACCGTTTTATGTATCGTCCTATGAGGAACGTTTCTTCGCCTTACGTCACGGGGGTTACTGTTTTGCGCTTTTGGACATGAAGAACTTCACCAAGCAACAGCGTGAAGAACTCATCACCGACCCATCACATCGCTCTGGGGTATCGGACACGTATCAGTATGCTATTCCGAAGTTGTTCTTCGAGTACATCGAGTGGCTCACGCGCATCTTGTACAGCCAGCATTTCGTCTAATGAAGAAGTGAGGTTCCCCAACCTCACTTCTTTTCTTTTTCCCAACCTAAGCATACAAACACCTACTAGCATTTATATTCGTAAACAACTAAAAGGAGGTTATAACTTTGGATTGGCAACAAATTTTCGAACTCATTGATCCGAGCTTTATCCTTGTCGTCGCGGCTTGTTGGGTTATCGGTTTCACGCTCAAGCGTACTCCGCGTATCCCGGACTGGACTATCGTGTACATCGTTACTGTCGTCGCGATCATCTTCGCTTCTTTGTTGGAGGGATTCTCGGTATCCTCGGTGCTTCAGGGGGTATTGTGCGGTGCTTTTGCGGTTTACGGTAACCAACTGCTCAAGCAGACTACGGAGGGTTTCTCCAAGCAGTCTGACTCTCAAGAGGGCTGAAGGGGGTAATCCACGTGGCTACGGTCATCTTTCCTACCTCTCAAGGCATTGATCTCGCCGGACGTGTTACTCCTGCCCTCATCCAAGAGCTGAAGGATCGCGGTTGGACAGGCGGCGTCTTGCGCTATTTAGGGCGAAGTACCCCTACCGAAGCCGCACGTCAAAGCCTTCCTCCTGACGAACTGAAACGTCTTGAAGCGGCTGGGCTTACTGCGGGTTGGAAGCACCTCACGGAATCTGAAGTTCGGCTTCTCTCCAAAGCCCAGATCCCTATTGGTTCGATCTATCAGCGCGGGACTGGTGACGTTTTTGAAGGGGAGAAAGCCGCTCGGGAGTACGCCCTTGATGCGCTTGCCCGCGCCAAATTCTTCGGTCAACCTGAAGGTTCCGCGATCTATTTCACCTGTGACTCCGACATCAACGCTTATGCCCAAGCCCGCAAAATCTCCCTTCGAGATGCTTGCAACGTTGTTTCGGAGTTTCTGAAGGTGGTTCATTCTGTTTTTGCGGGTCGGTATAAAGTCGGTCTTTACGCGCAGTACGATGTCATCGAAACTTTGCGTCACCACAAGCACATCGAGTGTTTCTTCCAGACTCGCTCTTGGTCGAAACGTAAAATCTCTACCGCCGCAAACATCTACCAGCACTCGCACGATGTAAAGCTCGCTGGTTCGACTGTTGATCTGTGCGACTTTTACGGTGACGAAGGCTTCTGGCTCCCACCTGTTGGGGGTAATCAATCCACACCGCAAGGGGGTAATCCGGCTATGGAAGAAAAAATTAAACAACTTGAACAGCAGGTCGCTTCTTTGAAAGAGCAAGTCTCCCGTCTCCAAGCACAGCTCTCTCCGAAGGAACCTCCTTCTTGGGCGGAAGAGGCGCTTTCTTGGGCGAAGGAGGAAGCTCAGGTTCTTCACGACGAAAAGGGCGACGAGACCTTCCATCGTCTCATCACTGTCCTCCATCGTCTCCACGAGAAGGGGTATATCTCACCTCGTTTTTACTGATCCCGGACTGCTCTGAAAGCCGACCTTAAGCCGTCGGCTTTCTTTTTACCTGAAAGGAGGGAGCCCTCGTGTCAATCTTCGATCAAGTCAAGGATTTAACGGTCGGTGAAGTCACTGTCGCCCTTGTCGCCGTTATCACGTTCATCACGACTATCCTTACCGCCAAGGAGAAGGCGGGTTTTGGTCGAACTAGAAAGAGAATCGAAGAATTGGAACAGCAACTCAAAGACCTCGAACGTGCTATTTTGAGGTTAGAGACCAGCACTAAGGAAGTCGATTTGCGTTTGTCGCGGGTTGATACTCTAACGCTTAGAGCTTTGGATGCGCTTCTTCAGGGTGACGAGGAAGCAAAAAGGCGGGTGCGGGGTAGTCTCGTCGAGGAGCTTTCTAAAATTTTGCATAGGAGCGAATAAATTTTAGAGTCTCGCTTCCTTTTCGGACTATTATATAGACTAGAATCGCTTATATGATAAATGGAGGTGGGTCTAAATGACTCGTAAAGAGAAACTCATTGAGGAGAGTATCAAGCAAATCCAAGAGTTCTTCACCACGAATGGCTACCAAATCATCGAGTCTTTCCCCTACGGCGATAACCACTATGGGGGTGTCAACCACGTTTTGGTTATCCAGCATCGGAAGCCCATCCTTTACTCCGATCCTGATCCGAACTCTGTCCAACGCTCTTTTTACGGGAACTGTAGTCGCTGGTATCGTTTCTCCTTTGATTACTTCAACCGACTTCGCAAGGTTGCGGTCTATGAAATCGTCGACGGGACTTACGGTTGTTGTTTAGAGGAACTTGAGTTTCCCCTTCCAGCACACCAACGGTTTCTGGACAAGACTTTGTTCCGTCGTCTTTTCTCCCGTAAACGTTCCACCCCTGTTAGGGGGTAAACTCTCCCCACTTGCTGTGTCGCGGTTACGCTGACACAGCTTATGCGCTAAAGGATAAAATTATACCTGTCCCGGACATTTTTATAAAAGGTAATAACTACGTTATAACTTTTTATAGAGGGTTATAACTACTTAATACGCGAGGAGGGGGTATCTTGATTCTTAATTTCCTTTTCCGTCTTTTTCCCGACATCGCGCATCAACGACTTTTCGAACGTAAACTCGCTAAGCACCAATTTCTTTTCAAGGACGTTTCGTTGTCTGACGAACCGCCGGAGTTAGGAGGCGGTTCAATCTTTTCCTACGAGTATATGGGTATCCATCACAACCCAGACAACAGTCGCCGGTATCTCGCCCGCCATCTGCTGTCCATCCTCCCTCGGGAGGGGATAGACGAATATCTCGACAGCGACTACTCGGTCTATCGAGTCGTTCGCTTCAATCGTTACGGGGTATTGAAGAGGGTCGTTTCTGTCACTGTGCATCATCGTCTCCCTTTCTGCTTCTTTGACTGTCACGAGTATTCCTCCGGTCTGTTCGGACTTTTCGCTAAGCGTCCACTTCGTTCGGTTTCCTTTGTTGAGTTGAAAGAAAATTTACGACTTCCACTAGTTTAGAGGACTCCTTGTTCGAGTCCTTTTTCGTTTACACGCATTTTTACATATCCCTCCCTCCCCGCTCCCTTCCCGATCCCTCTTGCCCCTCCCTCCCCGCTCCCTCCTGCTCCTTCCCTTACCTTCCATTTGTTTCCATAAAAATTTTTTATTTTACCCTATTGTATTCTGTTGTATTCTATGTTATACTAAAATCAACCAAAGGGAGGTGGAACCAAAATGATAAACGGTAGCCATATCGAACCTCCGGTCAAGCGTCTCAGCCGTAAGGATACCGCTAAGCTGTTGGGGGTATCCACCCAAACGATCTACAACTGGGAGCAAGCGGGCAAAATCACCCCGAGGCGAACACCGGGCGGCAAGCCCTTCTACACCGAGGAGGACGTAAGAAAGATCTACGCTACGCTGTTTGGTTAATCTAAAAAGAGAAACTATAAAACCTTTTTAAGGAGGATATTAAAAATGATGACTGTGACCAACCAAGCCTTCGAATCCATTTCCCCGACGCTGTACGACATGGCTCTCGAGTATGGGTTTACCTCGGAGGAAGCTGAAGCTCTCCTGCAAGAAGAGATCGCCAAGGCTACCGCTAAGCACACGGTGCAACAGGTCAAGGAAATCCAACCGCCGTCCCTGACGCTGTACGACATGGCTCTCGAGTACGGTATGTCGGACGAGGAAGCAGAAGCGCTCATGCAAGACGCTATTCGTTCCTTCGAGCGTCAAATCACCCAAATCTTCGAGGGGGTAGTCTACCCGGTCATCCCGCAACCCCCGGTCGTCAAGAAGTCCAAGCCCAAGACCAAGCGCAAAACCTCGACCCTCGAGTTTATTGAGGAGAAGTTGAACTCCCTCGACGTCAGCGACCCGGTCAGAATCTATCTCGAGGAAGTTGCAACTCATGTTGGCGAAGCCGGGATCGAACTCGAGAGCTTCAAATTCCTTGCAAAAGAGTTGGAGGCTATAGAAAAACACGAGCACTCGAGGGGTGGTGCTAATGTCCTCGCTGGTTAAGGAACTAGATTCAGGTAGGCTGACTATCGTTCAGCCTACCTCTAAACCGGATATTGTTCTTAAAGCCGCACGTAAAGAATTGGAGTTTGTCAAGGCTTCTCTGAACGGTAACCCTATCTCCGTTACCTTAACTCGAGTAATTTCGAGACAGCGACGGACTAAGATAACTAACATCGATTCTGCATCAAGTGCTATCACTGAAGGTCGTCGCTTCTACTACCAAGGGGAGTTATACGACATCGCTATCGAGGACTTGAACGCTGTCAGGAGTGCGGGTTTCGCCCATCTCATTCCTAGAATCAAGAGAGAGGATAGCCGAAAGTATCGAGTCTTTGTCCGTGAGGTTGCTGGTTCGGGGGTATTTATCTCCCATCTTGAACGTTGCGCTATCGGCGCAAGGCGCTTTTGGGCAAAGCACATCGTCGGGAAGGAAGCCGCCATCGCTTTTCTTCAAGCTTTCGGTTCTTCTGAACCATCCGAGGTCATCAAAGTCGTCGAGTCGTTGGAAAAAGATCATTTTCCAGCTCTCGTACCACAAGTTACTCCCCAGCCGAATCTGGAAAAAGATCATTTTCCTGCTTCTTCGTCCGCTGTGACTTCGCGCGATAACGAGCTTCTTCTCGAAATTAGGGATATGCTGTACAGGCTCCTTCCTTTAATCGAGCAACTCGATGGGGTTGACCTTAAGGTAAGTGAGTTATTGGAGCGTCCGATCTGTTCAGGGGGTAAGCAGTTTTACCGGGACAACTTCGTCCCTCCCGGCGGGTTCATCGATCATCTTTTTAACGAGTTGGATAAGCTCATCGCTTCCGGCTCCAGTGCCGAATCCGCCTATCGCGCCTTCTGCCGTCAAGCTGAAACCGAAGGGACGCTCACCCACCAGCTTTATCAAGAGTATGTGAAGAACCGGGATAAAAAGGATATCACTCCAGCGATGATCAAGTACTGGTATAAAAAGTTGTTTTACCGCGACGATGATGGAAAGGTAAGGAGGAGGGACGGACGTGAGTAAGAAAGCGTATTTGAAGAAAGTTGCTCTCGAGTTGTTTGGGAACACGGCTTCGGAGGATAACTTCTTTAACCCGACGTCCAAAGTTGCGGTAGCGGAGCCTGAACAGGCTCCCTCCCTTGCGGGGGTAGCGACTTTGACTGTATCGCAACCGCCTATCGCGCCTGTCGCGCCACAGGTTGCTCCGCAAGTGGTTCCGGTCAAAAGGGAACTCACGCAGTCGGAAATCATCGAAGCTCGAATCCAACGCTTCCGTCAACTGCAAAACCTGTCGGAGAAGAACACCTTCATCCCCATCCCTGTAAAGGATATCACGCCGCCCGATTTCCTTCAAGAAATTTCTCGACTTAAGAAATCTGAAGCGAGCTTGGAGTCGATCTCGAACTTCTTGAAAGGGTTTTTTCCAGATACGGGCGACGAGAATCTCGACTATCGTCGGGCTGTGCTTACCCAGATCTGTCTGCGTGTCAGACCTGTTCGGGGTATTCGAAGAACCTATCTCCTTTCCTACACTGATGATCTGGGACATATCGTTGTTGACCCTTACGGCTTTGCTACTCGGACTTCGAATAACTTGACGTTCCGGGGTAATATCTACAGCTTCCCAAAGCATATCACTTTGTCCCTCGAAGGGGAAAAGCTCTACGCGATTAACGAGAAAACCGAGGAGAAGGTAGTTATCCTCGACCCGTCTCAAGAACTTGATCTTTCTAAGGTCGATCACTACGGTGCGGACTCGTACACCAACGCCACAGGCGGTAAGCGCGTTATCAACGGTGTCGAGCGAGAGTTCTGGGGGTATCCGATGCTCCGTATTCGCGGAGAGCGCAAGTACAGCCTTCGTATCCACACGATCATCGCCGCTCTCTACGTTGGGTTGTATCCGGCTCTTGTCGCTACCGGGTCGAGCAGACTGTGCGATATCCATCACATAAATCCTTTCAGTTTGTCTTTCGATAACTCTCCTTCCAACATCGCCGTGCTTTGGAAGAAGGAACACGAAGCCCTCCACGGGGGTAAAGGTTGGCTCTACCGTGAGCGGAGAAAGGAGGCTCGTTAACATGATAACTTTTAGCGTTAACCAGACTACCGACATCTTTTTCCAAGAAAAAATCAGAGAAGCGGTCGCATATAGTAGGGAGAAAGGAAAATCTGACCCTGCGCGAGTGATCGATTTGCGGATAACTTCTGCAGGGTTACTCCCTACCGCAGTCGAACACAAACAGATCTTTTCCAAAACGAGGAATCGCGCCTATACTCATAGAGAGATTCCGCTCTCCTGTTACCTTCCTCCTTACGCCGATCCAGAAGATCGTGATATCGAGTACGGTTTTCTCGATTATCAGCATCGTCGTTTTCGCACCGACGAGCCTTCTTCGGTCGACGCTAACCTTGTTGTCGAGGACATCTTCTCTCGCTTCACGGTCGACGAGCTTGAGGGTCTGGTAGCAGTCCATCACGGTTACTCCCTCACGGGGATCGTCGTCACTATCGCCACAGGTAGGTCGGTGCATCATCCCGATCTTCCTAACCCGCGAGACCTTTTGTTCGACTCGCTCGAAGAGGTCTATCCGGGTATACAGGAACTGCAGGACGACACTTCCCTTGTGCAGGGGGTATTCGCCAAAATCCTCGATTATCTTCGCACAAAGAGGTGGGAACTCCGGGATGTTTAGGCATGAAGAACGCGCCGGGATACCTATCTGCAAGCGAAACTGGCTTCGCGTCTATCGTCGTAGTCAGGGTTATAAAAGTATCCAGAGTCTGACTACCCTCATTGGGTATAAGTACAATACTTACGGCGCTCTCGAAGGGGGTAGTTCTTACAACACCAAAAACATGACTAAGCCGACTTTGGTGCAAATCGCTGATCGGATGGGTATCCCTCTCAAGTTGTTTTACTATCCTTGCGACGAAAACGGGCTAATTTATCAGGAGGAGGCGGTAAAGGACTTTATTATCTTTTTCCGCACTCACGGCTTTCCGAACATCGCCACCAGTCCATTACTCGAGCATCTCTTTACTCCTGATCTGATAGAGCATATAACAGAGGTTTATGCCCACTACAGACCCAACCTGATACGGGGTATTCGTCTCTAGGACTTGCGATAATTTTTCGATCATCATAACGTGAAATTTGACTAGAAGCTATACTAAGTGTAGCTTCTTTTTGGCATGTATAAATACTTTTATTGTTTATCGACTTCAGCATATATTTTCCCTGAAAGGAGGTTCGGACTTTATGGAGCCTGAAGTGTACTTCCCTAATCCCGGCGAACCGGGTTTTGTCGGACCGAAAACGTTAACGTTGCAGATGTACGACTTCTGTGATATTTGGGTTAACGGCGGTGGTCGCATCAGGGGGTATGGTTGGACAGCGCGTAAAGCGGGATATAACCTCCAAGGCGCTTCTCGAAAGGGCGCAGAATTAATGAGTTATACTTTGGTGCAACGACAGATATACGAGATGGATCGCGCTAACCGGGATATTAAAGAGGCGGCGTTTAGGACTGCGGCGCAAAAAATCTTTGACGTTATCGAGGAAGCATCGGTCGATCAAATCGCCCCGGAGCGTAAAGTCGCTTTGCTTCTTTCTGTCCTTGAAACCACTAAGGACTATGATAAAATCCCTGTTGGTTCTACTAGACCTCTCCATGATCGAGGGGGTAGGCGCACTCCATCTGAGGATTCGGGCGAACCCGTCCTTGACGAATCCACCGAGCGCACCCTCCAGAGCATCGACGCTTCTCTCGCCGCTTTGGGCGAACCTGAACCGATATCCCTCGAGTCCGAGTCATCCGAATCGAGCGATAGCGCGTCAGGGGGTAGTTAATCCGTGCCTGACTTGTTGTCGAAAAAGCAGTTGCAGACTATCAACAGCATTCCTACTGCAACCTTAGATATCCACTACGGACCTTATGGTTGCGGTAAGACTTACGCTATCGCTCTCGGACTCGGTTATGCTTGCATGCGATCTAAGCCACCGGACTCTGACGCTTGTATCGCCATCATCGGCAAAACGTCCATCACTGTTAAAAACAGCTTTGGCGGAACACTCTCTAAGCTCTTTGGCAACAATTTCGTTTATACATCTTCAAAGAAGGACGGCTATGTGAAGGATGCTCTCTTGTTTGGTCACAAAATCCGCTTCTTGGGGGTAAACGAGAATAACGCTGAAGCACGCATCCGGGGTATTAACACTTACAAGATCATCGGAGAAGAGGTCACCACTTGGTCGAAGGATAACTTCGAACTTATCCAAGGTCGTCTCAGGGGTAGCCAGACCGACATCCCGAAAGGTTGGGTGCGCGGTTTCATCGGTTCGACTAACCCTGACTCTCCGGCGCACTGGTTGGCGAAAATCCTGCAGGATGTGAAAAATGGCATCGAGAAGGACTTCCGCTTTATCGCTTGGACGGAGCACGATAACATTCGCCCTGAAGCGAAAAAGGAGTACGCTCGACTTCGCAGTCTTTTCCGTAACTCCCCGGCGTATCTCGCTCGTTACGTTTTAGGTCAGTGGTCGGCGGCGGACAACCTGATCTACACTGAGTTCAACTCCGTCAACCACGTACTGCCCGCTCAAAAAGTTAAGTATCTCATGGATCAGGGTGCGTTTGCATCCTTCCGTTTCGGAATCGACTACGGGACAACGAACCCTACAGTTATTTTAGTCATCGGGGTAACCAAAGATGAAGAATATATTATATTAGACGAGTGCGTACTAAAGGGAAAAACCACTTCACAAATTTTCCCTTATGTGCGTAAGTTTTATGCTACTTACGCTAATCGTCTACGGGGTATTTATATCGACCCTTCTGCGATCGCGCTTAAAACTGAACTTACGCAAGGGGGTATTGACCGAGTGTACGGGGCAAATAACGATGTGCAACACGGTATCGATATTGTTAAAAACCTTTTCGCTACGGACAGGCTTTTTGTCAGCGACGCTTGCAAGTACACTATTGACGAGTTCTTGACTTACAGCTACAAGAATCCAGATACTGCTCAGGTTAAAAAGGAGAATGACCACGCGATGGACGCTCTCCGTTATGCTCTTGTTGGTGTTAGAACAAAATAGGAGGTGAACCCGTTTTGTTTACGAACAGTTCTTTCAGCGGGGTTGTTGGAGACGATAATCGTACTTTTATCGAAGAAACAGACTTTTCAATCGTTCCCCCAGACACTATCGTGTACGAAGGAGATCTTAGGGAGAATTTTATCTTCAAACAAGGAGAAGCGTTTCCGACCGAGTCGATCCGCAGTCGCGCTAGTGTCTATCTGACCAATTCCTACATCTACGAGAAGAAGCTTTCTCCTGTCTTTGGTCAGTTTCTCACTAACTTGCACGACTATCAGCAGGACTATCTAACGAACATGCCCATTTTGAGTCTCATTCCTTCTTTGTCGGACTTCACTACCATCACGGAAACTTGGGTTTCTATGATGGCTAAAACCCTCCCTCGTATCGAAGGGAATGACTTTGAGAAAATCGGTCTTCTGTCGGAAATCATCTCCGCGTCTAACTTCGACATCGCCTATCGCAACGCTTTTCGGAGTTCGCAAATCTTGTACGGGAATGCCATTCTGATGATCCAGAAAACTCGTGGGGGTAATTTCTCCTTTGTCGAGATCAACCCTAAGAACTGGATACCCGTTATGCATCCGGAAGACCCTACCAGCATCGCCATCAACCTTATCTTCAACACGTTCGAGAAGCACGGCGAAAAGTTTGTCGAGTTTATCGCGTATCATGAGGATGGTTTCATCGAGAAGTTTACCTTCCAACATAACGGGGGTATCCTTGGTGACCTTTTGGACTATAAGGAAGGTTGGGCGTTCGACGACCCTGATCTCGGTATTTCCCCTATCGTCGTCTTTTCCGGGGACTCGCTCAACGGTTCGGTCTACGGTTTAGACAAGTACCGCTACTGGGAGTCGGCTATCACTGCTTGTATTATGGCGTTCAAAAACGTCATGATTCTTGACGAGCGGTTGAAGGAAATCCACCGTATCGTACCGGCTAGTGCCACGGAAAGGGATATCAGAACAGGGGCAACCTACCTCCCTAATAAGGGGGTAATCACTTTCGAGGCAACCCCGGAGCAACCTCAAGCTCCCGACATCAAGGTTGTCGTCCCTGAAGTCGATAGGCAACTCAAAGCCGCTCTCGACGTTTACGACATGGCGGTCAAGCGTCTTTCGCGTGATACGGGCATCATCATCAGTCTCTTGAACCCGGATGCTATCTCAACCGGAAACCTTTCTTCGCAAACTCTCCGACTCTTGCTTCTGCGTACGGAAAATGCAGCTCAGGCGTTTATGACCTTGATGAAGAAACCGTTGCATGAGTTGGTTTCCAAGGTTGCGAAAATCGCGGGTATTGGTCTCGAGCCTTCTGAAATCTCTCTGAACTTCAATTACACTATCGCGCAAGACCCAGAGGTAATGACCAAAATGGTTCAAGAACGTGTTGGTCGTCAGCAGACTATGACTCTTGAGGACGCTATCGCTATCCTCGACAACAAGCCAATGCACGAGGCTATCCTTACCGCCAACAAAATTCGTGGTATCCAGAATCCCGAATCAACCTCCGACGTTTCCCTTCGTGATTCCGGCGGTAAATCGGAGGTTTCGGATATCAACTTCACGTCGGTAACCACCGATCCGGGGGTTAATAAAGACGCCCCGTCTGGGGGTATTAAGGAGCAAGAGTTCTCACTGATTGGGGGTATGAACCTTGGAACGGAAAACAAAGCACCTTCGACCTAAGCATAAATCTCGTTTGCGGTCTTTTGGCGTTCCATCTGAAGAGGACTTTCAGACTATCAAAGAATTTTTGAAACATCCAGTCGCCAAAGAAGACTTGTTTGTATATTCGGTAAAGCTGTGCGATAACCTTTTGGATCGAGGAGGCGAGTTCTTCTCGATCCCGGCTTTGCATCAGCTTGCTGATCTCTTTGTCGGTATCGGGGGTATCTTCAGTCACAACTGGCGGGGTTCGGAACATCATTCCCGCATCTACAAAACGGAAGTCCTCTCCGACGACTCTATCGAAAAAACGCCAGTAGGGGAACCGTATACCTATGTTGTAGCCTACGTCTACACGCTTAACACCGAAGAAAATAAACCTTTCCTCGACAAGCTGAAGGCGGGCATCTACCAAGAGGTTTCGATCGGCTTCGAAAGAGCAAAGACTTCCAAAGTTCCCTACGGTGAAAGAAAGGCGGTGCGCATCGACGAGATCGCAGATGTTTACGAGTGGTCGTTTGTGGCTGTCCCTGCCCAGCCCTTTGCGGGGGTAGTTAAGTCCTATAAACAGTCTAAGGAGGAAGGAAGCATGAGTTGGGAAACGGCTCTTGCCAAGCTGAAAAGCGCTCAAGGTATCGAGGCTTCCACCGTGCAGGTGATCGAAAATCATCTGTTGCGGTTTAAGTCGCTCGAGCGCGAGTTGGAAGACACGAAATCCAAGGTCAAGTCTCTCGAGGAAGAACTGGTGGCGAGCAAGCTCGATCACGCCATCGATGCGATCCTGACCGAACTCGAACCCATCGACGAAGTGGCGGCTGAACTGGCGTCTGGTTTGATCCGCGATAAGCTGGCGATCGGTGAAGAAGAGGAAGAGGTCATCGGGGTCGATGAAGCTCGAGATGAGCTGAAGACCAAGTACCATTTCCTGTTCAAGAACTGCAAGTCGGACGCTCACTCCGAGGCGTATGAGTTCGAAGAGGAGGAAAGGGAGTCGGAGGAGTTCAAGTCCAAGACCAAATCCGCCCCTCAACGGCGTGTTGGTATCGACTTCTCGAAGTTCTCCAACCGCTCGTTGAAGGAGTACCGGGGTTCGTCGGATACGGATCTGAAGTCCTTCTTCGCTAAGAAGCTCAACGAAGTAAAAGGGGGTAAAAACTAATGGCGACGACTACGGCTGTTATCGAAGCGGCTTTGGCGTACCAGAACCAAGCCATCATGCAACCTATCGTCGATTCGAAGGTTGCCGCACTCTTGCACGACCCGTCCCGCTTCCAGTTCGCCAAGGCTGGGGCGAAAACCTTCGTCCGTGAGGTGACTGGCGGTAATGCCGTCGATTACGATCCGGCGGATGGTTTCCACGGTGCGTCCTCCGGGGGTAGCGTCGAGTGGGTCGAGTTCAACGCTCCTTTTGATCGGGCTATTGTCGATTCCATCGACACGATCAAAGACCTCGACTCGTTCCTCGCTGGAATGACGCCATCGTCCAAGTTGCTCAACAATCAAACGTGGCGTAACTTTGCGGCTGAGCTGGACGCGGTATCCATCGCCAGCATCACCAATACCACCAACAGCGCAAACATCTACACGGACAGCACGCCGGGTTTCAGTCTTGAACCTGATCAGTTCATGTCCACGCTGATCAACATCCAGCAAAAAATCTTCAGTGGCGAGGGGGTAGCGAACGGACAAGGCTACTCCGGCGACGTTCTTGCTTTCGTTGACTCGGAGGTTTTTGGAGCATACATGACGTACATCTCCAGTAAGTACGCTTTGGCGAACCCGACTATCCTCCATCCGACCAAGCGAACGATTCCGATGACGCTGGTTCCGGGACATGAGAAGCTCACGATCAACGTCGACTTCTATGAGTTCCAAACGGGTTACGGAACGATCCTCCTGAACGTCGTACCTTCGTCTCGTATGTACCGGGAGGTTGAACTCCTTGACGGTCGGGGTAATTCGGGTGGTTTCGTCCCGGCAGAAGGTGCGGAGCACGTTCGTCTTCTGGTGGTTCCGAAGGAAGGTGCGGTTCTCTCCATTCGTCACTTTGTCGCTGGTCTTTCGCTTCCGATGGTTTTGGGGGTATATGAGGAGATTTTCAAGCGTCCTGAAACGCTTGACTTCCTGTTCGACTACTACGGAGGTCGCGTCGACTTTACGGATATGGGCATCACGCAACTGGCTGATGCGATCCAGTTCAAGAGCCGTATCAAATACGGTGTGGCGCACTTCAAGACTTATCGCAAGCTGACCTACGTGGTTCTCGGTGAAACCTTCACCCCAACCTCTCTCGTTGTCACTCCCGCTACGGTTACGGTTGAAGAAGGGGCGGAAGAAGAACTCACCTTCGAGATCACCGACGGCGATACGACGGTCGAGGTTCCGGCGGACTCCAAGTATATCAGTGTACAGGTTTTGGATACCAACACGGCGACCTACGCTGACGGCAAGGTTACCGGGGTAGCTCAAGGAACCACGCAACTGATTGTGGTGTACACGGGTTCGTCCACTCCGCTCATCACCACGGTCGACGTCACGGTCACAACACCTGCTTAATCGAGAGGGGGTAATCCCCTCTCCTTCCACATACTCTAGAGGAGGGGTAGTCAATGAGCGAGTACGTTCGCATCAAATTCGCTGGGGTAAATGTCAGCATCCCGGCGACTGATCTTCGCCGCATCAAGGAGAAGATTGAAGCTGGTGGAGAGCTTATCAAAGACGAGCGAGGTAATCCTCGAGTCTTTTCGTCCACCGAACTTCCGGGTAAGAAGCGGGACACCATCAAGGCGTTGAAAGAATTGGAAACGCAAATTCGGGGTCGTTAAAGGAGGGGTAACCTATGCACGATCTGACGGACTATCCTAAAATCCAAGGAGAATACTCCTACGTCACGGTCGAGGAAGCCGACCAGATCGTGGCGAGGTATTTTCGTTCTGACGACCCTGTGCGTATCAAGTGGTTGGGTAAACCATCCACTGATCCTGAAGTTCCTTCGATACCCCCGCTCCCGGTTGAGGATAAAGAAATCCTTCTTCTGCGGAGCTTGGAGTATATCGACTCCCTGCGCTTTCGAGGTCGCAAAGCCGACATCGGGCAGATGCTTCAGTTTCCTCGTTTTGTTAAAGGTATCGGCTTTTCGGTCATTTTCCTCCCTTTTATACCGCAAGCCTACGATCCTAACGTCCTTTCGGACGACTTTGGCTCTCCCGACGGTGGTTTGAAAGTGGCTAAGAAAGCGCAGGCTGTCAATGCGGCATTCGGTGCGATGACTGACGCTAGTCAGGTAGCTTTGAACATCTACGCCCGCGAGGTGACAGGGGTATCCTCCCTTCGCTCGGGGTCTTTGGCGGAAACTTACACGTCACCTTCGGCAAGGGCGCGGGCGATTCTTGCAGGGAACTTCGCTCCCGATATTGTTGATAATATCCTGAAGGACTGGCTCAGCTCGTCCAAATTCGCTTTGTAGAGGGAGGGGGTATTGTGCTACTTCTAAAACAGAGGTTAGTCACTGACGTCGAGTACGAACCTTTCCAAGGTCGTGATACTATCAACCGTCTTCCTGTCTACGGAGAGAAGCGAATTATCAAGGCGTTTAGACAAGGTCAGTACAAGAAGATCAGGAACTCCGAGGGGACTGCGGTAAAAGCAGAGTTTCTTTACATTACGGAGGAACCTGTCGAACCTCAAAGTCTTTTAGACGGTTATCCGGTTATATCCTGCTCCCCGCACTATGAAAACCATTTCAATCCGAGGATCGGGCATTACGAAGTTTGGGTAGGTGAGAAATAATGCATGTGACTGTACGCCTTCCCAACGATAAGCCCGTCGCCTTTGATAGCGAGGAGCGTTCTCTTATCATCGACCGAGCCTTCGCCGCAAATCCTCGTCTCTTGACAGATTTTCTACGGGATGTGGCGAACGACGTTTTCAAGTGGTCGCAGTATTTCGTTCCTGTTGACACGGGGTATTTGAAGAGTACGGGATACGTCAAGCAGGTCGGACGTTTTACTTTTGAGGTTGGATATACTGCTCCGTATGCGATTTACGTTCACGAGATATTGGGGAATAGACATAAGTACCCAACTAGAGCAAAATTTCTGACTCAAGCTTTCTCGCTCGTAATGACACTCCTTGTTACAAGCTTTGGGTCGGAAAATATTCCGAATTTCAATGTCACGTTTGTCGCCAAACCGACTATGCACCTTCGGATTTCTGGAAACAAAGACCTCCAGAGCAAATTTGCTCATACTTGGAGGAGGTGGGTTCCGCTTTGAGTGTTTCTTTGGCTCTTTATAAAGCTTTAGTCGCTCTATTCCCGGATTCGGGGTATGCTCCCGGTCTCAACAATATCGACTTCAAAGAGAAAAACTCCTATGCGTTGTACTTTACGGGAGGAGCCCCAGTCAATCGGGAAGTCTCTGAAGGTCGTTACCTTAACCGTTACCTTCAACTTGGGTTGTATCTTCAGACGAGTGACAAATCCGAAGAAGATCTTAAGGGGTATGCCTTCTTAGATCACGTCATGTCGAAACTCCAATCTTTGAAGGACTACACTTTCACGGATGACTCGGGGTATACAGTCAACATCCAGCGAGTCGATCTTCTCAGCGATATCATCTCGTTAGGGACAAATGAGTTCGGGATAGCCCGATACTCTTTGAACTTTGCAGTATTATTCCAAGGAGGGAAAAACAGTGAGTGATCTTTTCTATGCGGCAGTCAACCAAGGCGTCGAGGTATACTTTTCTCCCGACCCGGATAAGAACCCGACTGCGGAACAAATGCTCGGTCGCGTCCAGAACATTACGGGTGGCGGTGCTTCTGTTGAGTTGGTCGACACTACGTCGGTCACGGACAAAACGTCCTACAAGAAGCACAGCCCGTTGCTGGCGGAGCATGAAGAGTTCGTTTTGACGCTCTTTACTGACAGCGATAACTTCAAAGTCATCCGCGAGAAGTACCTCAAGGGTGGACCGAATAGCTGGAAGGGTCGTCTCGGTTTCAAGTTCCCGCGTGTTGCGGAAACGGCGCAGGTTCAGGACATCGTCTATGTGGGGGTAATCTCGGGCTTCACTCCGTTCAATGAAATCAGCACCACCACTGTACGCCAGTTCACGTTACGGTTCAAGCCCGCTGGAGATCCGATGGTGTTCCCGGATTTTGGTGAAGTCACGAACCTTGCGGCAAGCCCGAAAACGTTCACCCACACGGGTGGGCAGACTACGGTCACTATCACCGGGACTGGGCTTCGCGACGGTATCTTGGTTTGGCTCACCGATGCGGTGGACAACATTCCTATCGAAGGAGAAGGTGTTTGGGGTCTTACGAAAGGGACTGCAACTTCGCAGACCGTCACCCTCAACGTCCCTCCGAATCCGGGGGTATCCTCTATCACCTATGATGTAGTGGCGTACAACAATGGAGACCTCTCCGTTCCCTACGAAAAAACGGACTCGATTACGGTCAATCAGGAGTCTTCCTAACTTCTCCGAGCATACACTCCCCGAAAGCTGGAGCGCGAAGAAAATTTTCTTTTGCGCTCTTTCTTTTTGTTTTTAAGGAACTTTTTTAAGACACACGGTTAATATTTAATAGGAAGGAAAACACGGAGGTGTCTAAAATGAGTACGCAAGACAAGGTTACTACTAAAGCAACTTCTCAACGTCAGACCAACTCTAAGTCTGGCGCGAAGAAAGAGAATAAGGGTGATTCGCTCCACGCCCGCGCCACGCGCCTTTTCGCTGATCTTGGTATCCGTTACACGATGGACTCGTTCCGCTTTATCGTCGATAACGATATCAAGCTCGACTCGCTCCTTGAAGCCACTCCGCGCAACACGCACACTCTTGTCCAGCTCGGTATCGAAGGGCATGACTCTGAACGCGCATTTGAGCTGATCTTCAAGTGGCAGGATACGTATAAGCTGTCCTACAAAACACTTCACAATTTCTGTATCGAGGCGGCTAAGGCGACAGGTTTTTTTATCTCGGAGAGGGACATCGAGGTTCTCTCGGTGGAAGCGGAGAAGAATCCGGAGTCTCTCAATCAGGTGCTTCAAACGGTTCTTCCGACTCTGTCGGGAGCGGTCAACAGCATGCTCAGCCTGACGCAGGAGGAGACTTAAAGCAACAGTACGAGGAGCTTCTCGCCTTTTGTCTTTCCGAGGGTCTTGCTCTTTCCGACTTTTTGGCTCTCACGGTCAATGAGGTCAATGCGTTCATGCGGTTAACGGTCAAGCGCAGGGAGCGTCAGATCAACGACGGTCTATTCCTGCAACACACTCTCGCCATCTTGGTAGCTCAAGCGTTCGCAGGGGGTAAAGACTTCCCGCAAACTCCCCCGACCGTTAATCTGTCGGGCGCTATCGCCGCCGCTTCTTCGCCTTCTGCGCCTGAAGAGCCTAAGCCCCTTGACCCACAAGCGGTGCGTTCGATCCTTCCGGGAACCGCAAACTTCTCGCAACCGAAGATCACTCCTAAGCCTGTTCCGGTAAAGAAGGCTGGTGATCCAAAATGACCTCGGCTGAACTTCGCAAAGAGGTTAATCGTCGCATGCGGGGGTATAAGAATAAGTACGACTCGACCTACTTGCGCGTCGTCACTATGATAACCGTTGCTAACAACGTCCCGGTTTCTGAGGGTGTGCTTATCGCTTGGTATAACTACTGTCTCTCGCTTTTACCGCCAGTCGACTAAGGAGGTGTAATTCGTGGCTGAACCTTTTACTTCGCAACCGGACGTCGATATCACTGCCCGCTCTAGTTCTTACGACAAGAACATCCAGAAAATCATCGACCTCAACCGTCGCCTTCGCGGTGAGTTGGAAGGGGTAAAGTCTGATCTCGAGTCTATGAACGAGGAGTTCGACAAGGCGTCGCAAAGCATCGACCGTATGATCGCTTCCTTGCGTCGTCTTCCCGGTATCAAGGGTCGTCGTGCTTCTGGAGGGGGTATCTCTTTCGACTCAGACTCGACGTCCGAGTCAAACCCGCGCCGACAACGCGCCTTGGCGCAAGCTAAGGAGCTTTCTCGCATCGAGGATATTTACTACCGCCAAAGGCAGGAAAGAATTCGGACTATAAAAAACTCCACCCTACAAGTATACGGGCTTGGAAAGTCTGGAGCGTCTTTTTCCAACCTTATTAATCTTGGTTTTGGGACGCTTGAGAAGTCGCTCCCGAGTAACGTCATACCTTTCCCTTCTCGCGGTGCACACGCCATGCAGGGGTTGGGGAATGCGGGTGCGGTGGCTTCTAGAGGTATCTCGGGTGTCGGTGCTTCTTCCGCTATCGCGGCTACGGGGGTAATAGCTCTCGCAACTGGACTTGCGTCGCTGGTTGCGCTGATGCTCAAGCTCGGTTCGGACGGAGCTAAGGCGCAACTCACCATAGCCAACTCGCAAAAGGTATTGGGAACTTCTTTTAAGGACTCCTATAACTTTGCGAAGAAGCTGAACCACGAACTAGGCATCGCGGTCAGCACGTCCATGAAGCTCGTTTCTTCGGTTTCGCAACTCATGAAATCCTCGGGGATGTCCACCGATACGGCATCCTATATCGGTCGGACTGCGACAATTTACGCTTCGAACATCGCCGCGCAAACTGGCGCAAATATCGAAGCGGTTACTGACGCCATCGCCCGCGCTATCGCGACCGGGGAGGATACACTGGGACAGTTCGGTATCCACATCCATGATAACGCGGTCAAGGCTTGGATGCTTCAAACTAGGGGTATCGACGCCTTTAACGTTGCGATTTCCGAGTCGAACATGCAGAAGTACCGCTTCTTGTTCCTAACTGAGATGATGAACCGTGCGGGGTATAATAACTACCAGACGAACAACTCTCTCGCCGCCAGCCTGACTCGGTTAAAGAACACTTGGGCTTCTCTCGTCGAGAACGCCCAAGCCATTTTCATCCCGGTCTTTCAAGCGGTCGTTACCATCCTCGAGAAGCTTAGTAGTGCTGTCCTCAAGGTCGTCAACGGCTTCCGCGAGCTTATGGGGTATGATCCCATCTTACCGAAAGTCGATGGGGTAAACCAAGCGGCTATCGACTCGGTGCAAGCGATGTATAGTCAGTACCGCAAACTCGGAGACGAACTCGACCGGGTCAAGGGAAACCTGCACTCGTTTGACGAACTTGAAAACATCTCTGGCTTTGAACCCGCTTTGGGCGAGTTGTCCGATCTTGACATGCAAGAAGTGCAAAAAGCCCTTGGCGAGCAAGGTCGTCTGTTAGATAAAACGAAGGAGACGGCAAACGTGTATAGCGAGAAACTCGCTAGTGGCGCACGTCGCGCCGTTGACACGTTGATCAACCGCTTGCCGCAAAGCTGGCAAGAACCAGCTCGCGCCTTCTTTAATATCAGCGATAAGACTTGGGAAGAAATGACTAAGCTTGAGAAACTTCTTAACAACCCTTGGAAAGCGACTATCGAGCTGGTAAAGGCTGGCGATGCTACCGTTTGGGACTTCATCAAGGCGGCGGTGGTGGGTTGGTTCAAAACGAGTCCGATCTATCAAACAATCCAAGCGGCTCTCGAAGGTGACCCTCAGGGGGTAATGATGGGGCTTATCAAACTGATACTCGGTATGGTTCCTGCAACTAAACCCATCGTACTCGCGTGGCGGGGGTATGAAATGGTCAGGGACTTCTTCACTCAGCTCAAGGAGCAAGGAGTCGAGGTTTCCTTCCCCGGTATGCTTGCCAAGTTGAAGGACATCTTCTCTGAAGCCGCAAAGTTCTTAGGGGAGCGTATCGCTAGTATAGTCGATGCGGTTCGTAATCGCGTTTCGAATGCTTGGGACACAGTAAAGACTACTTGGGGCAACGCAAAGAACTTCGTCAGCAACATCCCAACCATCACATCCACGTCCTTCTCTCTGTTCCCAAATCTTCCTAGGTATGATACTGGGGGTATCCATCAAAAGGCGCACGTGGCGGTCGTCCATCCGAACGAACTTACACTTCCGCTTGACAGCGCCGCAGGTCGCCCGGCGTACCAGAAAATCGCTAACGAACTTCTGTCCATGTCCCGTCTCGACAAAATGTTCGGGGGTAACGGACAGACGGTCATCAACTACGACCTTGGAAGCAACAACACGCTCATCGCTGACGGAGCTTCCTTCAACCGACTTGTTGAACGCGTCCACGAGAAAATGGTTCAGAACCAACGTTTTACCGGACCGTTCAACTTCAACGCTCGTTAAGGAGGGGTAAACATGTCCGAATCGTTGCTTACTACTATCAACGACATGTCGCACATCGACCCTGAAGTTCTTGAGTCCGACTATGAGAATCGTTCGCACGGGGGCTACAAGATCGACGATCTTGTCGTCCCTTCCCCTCTTTTGGGGACTCAGGACTTCTCTGGGAACATTATGACTGTGCAAGCCTATCGTACTATCGACAGCACGTTGGTGCAAAAAGTTCGTGCCAACATCTTTAAGACCGTCTGGGAGTATCCGCTTTTGTCCGATCAGTATCTTCGTGCCATTTGTAAACTTATTGGTCAAAAACGCGTGGCTGGTGATAACGCCTACGACGTTACTTTCCAATCTCCTTTCGCTTGGGGTAAGCCCAACCTCATCAAGGTTCGAATGTATTTGGGAAGCGATCTCATGTACACGGGTAAAGTGGTTAAACACGGTTGGATTACCCACTGGGAGTGTCGTTTCTCTTGGATACAAATCGGCGGCGGTTTGAACTTTGAGGGTATCAACATGGACACTGGTCTTCCTCTCGGTGAACCGGAAGCGAAAGTAAAGAATAGTCTTGACTCTGGTGGCGGTGGTGAGTCACTCCAGCTCAAGTCCGACCTTAAAGTGCTTGCTGGGGGTAAAAAGCCGGGTGTCGAAGTCCTTAAGGTTCTTCCCTCCGAAGATCGCCTTATCCCTAACGAGTACCTTGTGCGCATCAACGGTATCCCGGAACTGCAAGACGAGGAGGTCATCCTCTCCTTCTTCAACGACCAGCACAACCAACCCGCTATTCTCATCAAGGAGTCTAAGGGCGCATAATTCTGAAAGGAGGTTCTACCTATGGCTAGCATACCTCTCGCAGGGAACGAGCTTTATCGGGTGCTTCTCACCTTTGATAATGAAGAGGAGTACGAGTCTTTTTCCAGACCTACACCATCCACTCCCAGACGTTTTATCGAGTACATCAACCTAAAGGAGCAAAATTCGATCACGGCTGGCAACCCTGTAGGTATCGTCTCCCCGAACTCGCTCAGCTTGCGCCTTTTCGACGAGGATAATCTGCTGAACCCGGATAACACCTCGAGTCCTTACTATGGTTATATGCGGACTGGGGTAAAGGTTGAGCTTTTTTACTCTGAGGACAACGGGGAAAGCTGGAATCCACTTGGTATCTTCTATACTGAGTCTTGGGGTATCAGTCTGTCCGAGTCGGGGTTTACTCCAGCTGAGCTTAGTTGTCAGGACAATCTCGCCTACATCGGCAACATGGAAATCCCTCCCCTCGACGCCTACGCGGGGTTGAACGTTGCGACTTTGCTCGAGCGTGTCTTTGAGGGTTTGGGTTTGACTCCTGAAGACTATTTCATTGACCCTGCCCTTCCGACTGTGAACCTATTGTTTGCCGTCACTCCGGGGAGTAAGGTTAACGAATTGTTAAACTCTGCGGCTCAGAGTCTTTTGGCGTGGGTTAACACAAATCGGGAAGGGGTAATCACCATCGCTCCGGCTTTCCCCGAGGTTACGATTTTCGGGGAACTCGAACTTCGTCAGTCGGAAACAATCAGCTTTCGGCATAACGAACTCGCGGTCTACAACCGGGTTTATTTGCGATATAACAAGGCGGACAACCGACCATCTGACATCATTTTGTCGCTCCAGAACCAAGTCATCAAGGACGGCTTGAACACTTTTGAAAACCTTCAGGCTAACGACTCTATCCTCTCCATCGACGGGGTATATGTCTCTTTCCCAACCGACACCGACGACGCTCTGGGACATATATCAGATG
>Ga0207866_1001206_pt1 | contig 27042 bp, 28 predicted proteins | sample HigsolmetaAR203D_FD_184835 | JGI IMG/M metagenome (GOLD analysis project Ga0207866, IMG submission 184835) | Ionic liquid and high solid enriched microbial communities from the Joint BioEnergy Institute, USA - AR20-3-D (SPAdes) (version 2) ...
TGTTCCGGTTCACATCCGCCAGTGTAAAGAAGGTGGCTATGATGCAAAATCGCGCTCACTTCACGGGCTGTTTCATCCCCGGAGCAAATCAGTTTCACCTTTTTGCCCATATACTCACGAATGAGCGGGGCAAGCAACGGGTAATGCGTACAGCCTAAAATGAGCACATCAATGGGTCGCGGACGCAGCGGAGCAAGCGATTCGGTGACAATCGCCAACGCCTTCTCCCCTTCAAAATCGCCGCTTTCGACAAGCGGAACGAACTTCGGACAGGCCAAACTTTCGACATGAACGTGCGGGTTGATCGATTGAAGTGCTTTTTCATACGCTTTGCTTCTGACTGTCCCGACAGTGCCGATCACGCCAATGTGCCCGTTTTTCGTCGCCTTTAGGGCAGCGCGGGCGCCAGGATGAACGACACCAAGAACAGGGATGTCAAGCTTCGCACGCACCTCGTCAAGCACGACAGCTGTCGCCGTGTTGCAAGCGATAACGAGCATTTTCAGCGGGTATTGTTGCAAATAATGAATCATTTGCCACGTAAACTGGCGGATTTCTTCGATCGGACGTGGCCCGTATGGGCAACGGGCGGTGTCGCCGAGGTAAATGATTCGCTCTTTCGGTAACTGACGAATAATTTCCTTGGCAACTGTTAAGCCGCCAACTCCTGAATCAATAACACCAATTGCTCTTTCCAAGTGATCGCCTCATTCTTTGTTCATTTCTTGATGTAACTTGCGTAAACAGCGTTCCAAAAAGACGATTTCCTCGTCCGAAAAGTTCTCCAATACTCTTGCCAAATCACGTTGGCGTTTTTCAATGACTTCCTCGATGATGCGCTCGCCTTTTTCCAACAGATGGATGCGGACGACACGGCGGTCATGTTCATCCCGGACTCTGCTGACAAGGCCGTTCCGTTCCATACGGTCAATCAAATCGGTCGTCGTGCTGCACGCCAAATACATTTTGTTCGATAATTCGCCGACCGTCAAGTCCCCTTCTTCAAGTAACCATTGCAAAGCGACAAACTGCGGGGGGGTAATCGGATAATTGGTTAAAATTTCACGGCCGCGCTGCTTTAAGTTAGCGGCGATATAGCGAAGCAATTTTTCTAATTCGGCAACCGTTTTTTCGTTCATCGCAGACGGCATACAATCTCCCCTTGATCATTTTCGCGGCCTAGCCATGAATCACCGGCTTGTGCCAATACGATATTCTATTTTTCATTTTACAACACCCCGGGACATAATCAATACAAAAATGCGGCTTCCACTACAGACGAAGGCCGGACGGGCAACAAAGCCTCGTCCGGCCACAAAAGGAGATAACAAACAGCCATTGGAAAAGGGAACATCGGCATCGTTTTATAGTTCAAGTTCGCCCATTCGAAGCAATTCGATGACAGCCTGTGAGCGCCCCTTGACTCCAAGCTTTTGCATCGCATTCGAAATATGGTTGCGAACGGTTTTCTCGCTGATAAACAGCTCTTTAGCGATTTCTTTCGTCGTCTTATCTTGGACGAGCAATTCAAAAACTTCTTTCTCTCTCTTTGTCAACAGCGGCTTCGATTGAAACGATTTATCCTTCAACGGTTGTAACCCTCCTTGCTCTCAATGGGCCCGAACTGCCGGATGGGTATTTACTCACCATATAGTATGTGAGAGCAAGGGCGGCGGTGACGAAAATTTGCTTATCTAATAGAAAAATGGGTCTTTTTTCTTCACTTTTTCCATGCGCTAGGACAAACGATCAGCAGGCTGCATCCGCCCGACAGGCGGTATCCATCCGGCACCTAGGACAAGAAATCCCCTTCATGGCTGAACATGAAGGGGATGGATATCGTCCTCATTATACTTCGTCGCTGCCGAAGAAATCGCGGAACATTTGAATCGTCGTATCGCGGTTTAAAGCGGCGATCGATGTTGTCAGCGGAATGCCTTTCGGGCATGATTGCACACAGTTTTGTGAGTTGCCGCAGTTCGCCAAGCCGCCGTCGCCCATAATAGTCCGCAGCCGTTCCGCTTTATGCATCGCTCCGGTCGGATGGGCGTTGAACAGCCGCACTTGCGACAGCGGCGCCGGGCCGATAAAGTTCGACTTGCTGTTGACATTCGGACACGCCTCAAGGCACACGCCGCACGTCATGCATTTTGACAACTCGTATGCCCACTGCCGTTTCCGCTCCGGCATGCGCGGGCCAGGACCTAAGTCATACGTCCCGTCGATCGGGATCCACGCTTTTACTCTCTTTAAGGCGTCAAACATCCGGCTACGGTCGATCGCCAAGTCACGGATGACTGGGAACGTGCGCATCGGCTCGAGGCGGATCGGATGCTCAAGCTGGTCGATCAAGGCCGCACACGCTTGGCGCGGCTTGCCGTTAATCACCATCGAACATGCTCCGCACACTTCTTCCAAACAGTTCATTTCCCAAACGACTGGTGTTGTTTTTTCCCCTTTGGCGTTAACCGGATTGCGGCGAATTTCCATGAGCGCCGAAATGACGTTCATGTTCGGACGGTACGGGATGACAAACTCTTCTTCATATGGTGCAGAGTCCGGACGATCTTGGCGCGTAATGATGAATCGAACCGTTTTGTTCTCGCTCATCTTACTTCACTTCCTCTTTCTTTTTGCTGTAGTCGCGTTTGCGCGGCTTAATCAACGAAACATCGACGTCTTCGTAATGGAACGACGGACCGTCTGGCGTATAGCGAGCCATCGTCGTTTTCAGCCACTCTTTGTCATTGCGCTCCGGAAACTCCGGTTTGTAGTGCGCTCCGCGGCTTTCATTGCGATTGTACGCGCCAAGTGTAATGACACGGGCGAGTTGCAGCATGTTGTACAGCTGACGGATAAATGTTGCCCCTTGGTTGCTCCATTTTGCCGTGTCAGTGACGCTAATGTTTTTATACCGCTCCATCAGCTCTTGAATTTTTTCGTCCGTCTTCAGCAGCCGGTCGTTGTAGCGGACGATCGTCACGTTCGCTGTCATCCATTCGCCGAGTTCTTTATGCAGCACATAAGCGTTTTCCGTGCCGTCCATCGACAGGATGTTTTCCCATTTTTCTTGTTCTTGTTTGACATAGCTGTCAAAGAGCGTCGACGGCAACGCATCGGCCGATTTTTCAAGGCCGCGGATGTAACGAACAGCATTCGGGCCGGCGACCATTCCGCCATAAATAGCTGAGAGCAGCGAGTTCGCACCAAGGCGGTTCGCGCCGTGAATAGAATAATCGCACTCACCTGCGGCAAACAACCCTTTAATGTTCGTCATTTGATCATAATCGACCCATAAACCGCCCATCGAATAGTGAACGGCCGGGAACACTTTCATCGGCACTTTGCGCGGATCTTCGCCCATGAATTTCTCATAAATTTCAATAATACCGCCAAGCTTAACATCCAGCTCTTTCGGATCTTTATGGGAAAGATCCAAATACACCATGTTTTCGCCGTTAATGCCAAGCTTCAAGTCGACGCACACATGGAAAATTTCCCGAGCGGCGATGTCGCGTGGCACTAAGTTTCCGTAAGCCGGATACTTTTCTTCGAGGAAGTACCACGGTTTTCCGTCTTTGTACGTCCAGACGCGTCCGCCCTCTCCGCGCGCCGATTCGCTCATCAACCGAAGCTTGTCATCGCCCGGAATCGCGGTCGGATGAATTTGGATAAACTCACCGTTTGCGTAATAGACACCTTGTTGGTAAGCGATCGATGCGGCCGAACCAGTATTGATGACCGAGTTCGTCGATTTTCCAAAGATGATCCCCGGACCACCGGTCGCCAAAATGACCGCATCAGCCGGAAACGCTTTAATTTCCATGGACCGCAAGTCTTGTGCGACGATGCCGCGGCAAATTTGTTCATCATCTAAAACAACACCCAAAAATTCCCAATGCTCATATTTCGTGACAAGGCCTGCTACTTCATGGCGACGCACTTGCTCATCAAGCGCATACAAAATTTGCTGACCAGTCGTTGCTCCAGCGTAAGCAGTGCGGTGATGCTGCGTTCCCCCGAAACGACGGAAATCGAGCAATCCTTCCGGCGTGCGGTTGAACATGACACCCATCCGATCGAGCATGTAAATGATGCCCGGCGCCGCCTCACACATCGCTTTGACCGGAGGCTGGTTCGCCAAAAAGTCGCCGCCGTAGACGGTATCGTCAAAATGTTCCCACGGCGAGTCACCCTCACCTTTCGTATTGACCGCTCCGTTAATGCCTCCTTGGGCACAGACGGAGTGAGAACGCTTTACTGGAACGAGTGAAAACAACTCGACAGGCACTCCTGCTTCGGCGATTTTAATCGTGGCCATCAAGCCGGCCAATCCGCCGCCAACAACGATGATTTTTCCTTTTTTCATGGCTACTCACTCCCTAGAAAATTGCTGCTTTTGCTTCAATATCCACGGTTTGCTCCGCCGATTCGCCCCATCGACCAAGCGGTCGTTCGACGAACGGCTGCAACGCGATCCGTTATCAGCCAACGCAGCGGTTCATCATCAAAACGTCTCGAATGAAAGGATTGTCCTACGCAAATGCTAAAATGGCGCGAATACCGATAATCGAAATTGCGAAAAAGATAATCATCGTAATGTACGTAAACACTTGTTGTGAACGAGGAGACACGATTAACCCCCAGCTGACAAAGAACGACCATAAACCGTTAGCGAAGTGAAACACGGTTGATAAAATTCCGACAATATAAAACCAAAGCATGATCGGATTATCGACGATATTCGCCATCATATCATAGTTCACTTCGGCACCAAAGGCAGCTTGCACCCTTGTTTCATACACATGCCAGACGACAAAAATCAACGTAATAATCCCTGTGATCCGCTGAAGCATAAACATCCAGTTACGGAAATAGCCGTACTGACGGGTGTTGAATTTGGCTGTAAACGCAATATAAATACCGTATACAGCGTGGAACACCAATGGAAGAAGAATAACAAAAATTTCTAAGAAAATACGGAACGGCAAATTCTCCATAAATGCAGCCGCTCGGTTAAACGCTTCCGGCCCACGCGTCGCAAAATGGTTGACGATCAAGTGCTGCACTAAAAAAATGCCAACGGGAATAACCCCAAGCAGCGAATGGAGCCGGCGGTAATAAAACTCGCGATTCCCTGCCATATGTAAGCCCCCTTTTGACTAGTAATAAAATGCGTGCCCCCTCGCTAAAGAATGGAAACAGAAACGCCTTCCATTTCCATATTCGCTTTGTCACATTCATTGTACTCCCACATCGTACAAGCGTCAAGAAAACATCGTCACAAAATGTTCAAACATTCTCATATTTATCCTTTCTTTAAGAAAGGGCGTGCACGCCGCCATCAGTTCAGCTATAATGAGGAAATGGATAGAAAGAGGGGAAGATGATGAAACAGCCATCATTAGACGAACAGTATCAAGCATTTGAATCCATCGCGCTTTCCGCATTTGGCACCGAGCTGCTCCGCCATTCACTTCTTCCCGAGCTGTTCGGCAAAGATAGCGCAGGGCTTTTGTATTGGGCCGGCAAGCAGCTGGCGCGCCGCTATCCACTTGCTACCCTAGAAGACATCGCCGCTTTTTTTGAACGGGCCGGCTGGGGAACGATATCGATTGGCGAAGAGCGGAAAGATGAACTGCATATCGAGCTGTCCGGTCCGATTATCTCTGCCCGCCTTTCCTTATACGACGACTGCACATTTCAGCTGGAAGCCGGATTTCTCGCCCAGCAAATTGAGCAGCAAAAACGGTTCGTCACCGAAGCAGTCGAAATGCCATCAAAGCAGGCCGGCAAGGCGCGCATTTTAGTAAAATGGGATCGAAAGCAATCGATTGATTGATTGCCTCACGTTTTCGACAACAAACACAAAAGGCTTCTCCGACAAGGAGAATCAAGTGAACAAAGGGCGTCCCAACCCTCTGGGACGCCCTTTGCGCCATTATTCGTGCAGTTTTTCATAAATTTTCTCCGCCACCGACCGCGGGATGTTTGCCCGCTGCAGCTCTTCCACCGTCGCCTCTTTCATTTTTTTCACGGAGCCAAAATAGTTTAATAACGCCTTTTTTCGCTTTGCCCCGACACCAGGGATGTCATCAAGAATGGAATGGAGCATCGTTTTTTGCCGCGTCTGACGGTGGAACGTCACCGCAAACCGGTGCACTTCATCTTGAATGCGTTGCAGCAAATAAAACTCTTGGCTTTGCCTGTCAAGCGGCACAACGGCTGGCGGGTCACCAGCAATAAGCTCCGATGTGCGATGTTTTTCGTCTTTCGCCAGCCCGGCGAGCGGTACATCGAGGCCGAGTTCGTTTTCAAGTACATCGCGCACTGCGGACAAATGGCCTTTTCCGCCATCGATAATGATCAAATCAGGAAGCGGCAGTCTTTCTTTCAGCACGCGTGTATAGCGTCGGCGCACGACTTCGCGCATCGACTCATAGTCGTTCGGCCCCTCGACCGTTTTCACCTTATATTTCCGGTACTCTTTTTTCGCCGGCTTGCCGTCAAGGAAGACAACGAGCGCTGAGACCGGATCGGCTCCGTATATGTTCGAGTTATCAAACGCCTCAATGCGGCGCGGCGTCGGAATGCCGAGCAGCTCCCCGAGCCGTTCGATCGCTTTAATCGTCCTTTCTTCATCGCGTTCAATAAAATAAAACTTTTCTTTCAAGGCGATGGCAGCATTTTTGTTCGCCAGCTCGATCAGTTCTTTTTTCTTCCCTTTTTTCGGCTGAACGACATGGACGCCAAGCAGCTCGCGGACGAGCTCACCGTCGATGTCGGTCGGCAAGACAACTTCTTTTGGCTTTAAATGGTGTGCCTTCGTATAAAACTGACCTAAAAATGTGAGCATTTCCTCATCCGGGTCTTGGTAAAGAGGGAAAATGGACACATCGCGCTCAATCAGCTTCCCTTGGCGAAGGAAAAACACTTGTACGCACATCCAACCTTTGTCATATGCATAGCCGAACACATCGCGATCGATGAAATCGTTGAACACGATTTTTTGTTTTTCCATCGTCATCTCAATCGCCGCGATTTGGTCACGGTATTCTTTCGCCCGCTCAAACTCGAGCGCTTCGGCCGCCTGATGCATTTTTTCCGTCAGCTCCCGCTTTACCTCTTGATAGCCACCGTTTAAAAAACGAACGACTTGCTCGACCATGGCTTTGTTTTGCTCATCCGACACCGGGTAAACGCACGGAGCAAGACACTGTCCCATATGGTAATATAAGCAAACACGCGAAGGCAGCGTCGAGCATTTGCGGAGCGGATATAAACGGTCGAGCAACTTTTTCGTTTCGCGGGCCGCCTGCACGTTCGGGTACGGACCGAAATATTTGCCGCCGTCTTTTTTCACTTTGCGGGTAATAAGCAATCGCGGATGCTTTTCTGCGGTAATTTTAATAAATGGATAACTTTCATCGCCTTTCAGCATGACGTTGTATTTCGGGTCATGCTTTTTAATCAAGTTCATTTCCAAAATGAGCGCCTCGGCATTTGATGAGGTAACAATATATTCAAAATCGGCAATTTCCTCGACAAGTCGCTGCGTCTTGCCTTCGTGCGTCCCGGTAAAATACGAGCGGACGCGCGCTTTCAGCGACTTCGCCTTGCCGACGTAAATGACCGTTCCGTGTTTGTCTTTCATTAAATAGCAGCCCGGCTGCTCTGGCAGCACGGACAGCTTTTCTTTCAGCCGGTCGTTCATGGTCATCACTCCATCCTATTCCTCGACCCATTCGCCCAGCGTAATCGTCCCATACACCGGATCGTCGAGCGAACTTGAACGATACGTTTTCCCTCTCCGCACATAGCTGGATAGGTCGGCCCTCTGGACGCGAAACCTGCCCACAACATGGTTTGCTATATCAATTGTAGCATGGCGACCGTTCTCTTTGTCTTACAAATAATAGAAGAAAAAATGGAATACATATTTATACGGAAACAGCACGCCAAATCGTCGAATATAATCGTATCTTCCCATATACATACCACAAACGGCTGTGTCATGCACGTCATAAGCGGCACACCGATCGCTCATGTTCGTGCGCCTACGCCATCGCCCGCGTCCGGGCCAACCCTTCGACAAACGGCGCCCTCGAATCGTAGCCAAACGCTCATTTCGCCTTCGTAATATTCGCCCACGTCACTTTCCCTTCGCCTTTTCGTTCCAGCATCCGCACAATTTTCATGTCCGGGAAATGCTGTCGCAGCTCGATGAGCAGTGCATGACGGACTCTCGATTCTCCAGCTGCAGTCAAGACGTTTCTCATAATCAATATGCTTAAGCCAATACAGCACGCCTGGCAGCGCGGCCAAATGAAAGACGATATCGGGGGAAACTTTTCGTCTGTTCCCCATCAAGCAAGTCCAAGCGAACTCGCGGCACCCAGCCACTGGTAAGCACTTGAAACTGCCGCTCTTTCCTTTCAACAGAATAGTATGGATGGAAACTATCAATTTCCATTATTCTTGCAAACATGCGGCCAAATGGCTGCCGATAAATTCCGTTCCTCCGGTCACCGCCGCTTTCGTTGATTTCATCTCGTTATTCATTTCTATCATCCATTAGCATCGTACCATAAGCCACTAGAGAAAGTCGCGAAGAATCCGTAAAAAACAAAAAGATGGAGGAATTCTCGACTTGAGAATCCCTCCATTCTGAAAAATGCTCACACTTTAATAAACGTCGGAAAAAACTCATTCCCTACCACTTCACCTTGGATCGCAGAACTGGTGCGACGAGACGTCAGCGGCAACAGCGGGAAGAGCAGTTCTGCTACCCGATACGCTTCCTCTAAATGTGGGTAGCCAGATAAAATGAAATACCGGATTCCCAACTGCTCGTACTCACGCAGTCGAGCAGCCACTGTTTCCGGATCGCCGACGAGAGCCGTGCCCGCACCCCCGCGCACCAATCCTACCCCAGCCCATAGATTTGGACTGATCTCCAACGAATCCCGCTTTCCGCCGTGCAGCTGCCGCATCCGTTGCTGTCCCACCGAATCGTAGCGAGCAAATACCCGTTGCGCCTCTTCAATCGTCCGGTCATCGACATATCGAATCAATCGCTCTGCCGCTTCCCATGCTTCTTTTTCCGTCTCACGAACGATGATATGGAGACGAACGCCAAATTCGATTTTTCTGCCTTCTTGACGAGCAAGCTCCCTTACCCGTTCGATTTTGTCTTTCACCTGTTCAGGAGGCTCGCCCCAGGTCAAATACACATCCGCATGGCGCGCCGCAACCCGTTGGCCGGCATCCGACGATCCGCCAAAAAAGATGGGCGGATACGGCTTTTGCACCGCTGGAAATAGCAGTTTGGCTCCCTTGACCGACACATGTTTTCCACTCAACGTCACTTCTTCTCCTGCAAGCAATCGGCGCCAAACCGTCAAAAATTCATCGGTTGCCTCATACCGCTCATCATGGGATAAAAATAACCCATCACCTGCGAGCTCAACAGGATCTCCCCCCGCCACAACGTTAATGAGCAGCCGCCCATCCGAAATGCGGTCCAATGTAGACGCCATGCGGGCAGCCAACGTCGGCGTCATCAATCCGGGACGGACAGCGACAAGAAAGCGCAAACGGTTGGTTTCAGCCGCCAATGCCGAAGCGAGCAGCCAAGGATCTTCGCACGATTTGCCGGTTGGAATGAGCACGCCCGTATATCCTAAGCGGTCGGCTGCTTGGGCGACTTGTTTGAAATAACTGTACTCAGGAGAGCGACCGCCTTTAGTCGTTCCTAAATATCGCCCATCACCATGAGAAGGAATGAACCACAGCAACTCCATCATTGGTTTCCCCCTTATTTAAATAACCGTTTTTTCGTTTATCTAAGAAACGGAATGAATGACTTCTTCCATCCGCGATAGTAAGTCATCAGAAAGAACAAGGCGTCCTTCGCTATCGTGCCCCAACGTCCAATCTAAAATAAAGACCCCATGCAGAATTTCCCGCGCACCTAAAATCGAGAAAATCGGCTTGAGTGCGTATTCGATCGCCAACAGATGCGCAATCGTTCCCCCAGTCACAATCGGTACAATGAGCTTCCCGGCAAATGCTTTTTCCGGCAGCAAATCCAAATACGCTTTTAAAATGCCCGTGTAACTTCCTTTATAGACCGGACTAAGCACAATGACCGCTTTGGACTGGTGGATCCATTGATGCGTTTGGGCAATCGGGTCACTCGATGAGCGAGCATAGAGCAAGTCCTCAGCAGGCAAATCGCGCAAGCGAATGAAATGCACCGTGTGACCGAGCTGTTGCAATTGCCCCTTCACCCATTCGGCCACCTGATTCGTTTTCGACGTGTGTGACGGGCTGCCAGAAACAATCGTTACCACTGCCATTCCGTTTTCCTCCCATCGTTTTTTATTGCTCGGCAATGACCGCATCCCGCACCTTGATTGTTTTCGGAATAAGCCCGAGTTCATAAAATCGATCAGCGATACGCTGTTGGGCATCGATCACCTCCTTTGTCAGCGGAAACACCCCGTATCCTCTCCGACTTAATGTTTTTTTCCAAATGTCTTCACCGATTTTTGTTTCTTTGGCCAGTAGACGGGCCGCTTCATCCGGGGAGGATTGAATCTCTTGATGGACTTTTCCTAACTCCTTGATAACCACATCCGCCACTTTCCGATATTGCTTGACATACTCTTTCCGTCCAACAATCAATCCGTATTGCTTCGGCAACCCATTTGCATCAATCAAAACACGCGCTCCGCCATTCACTTCCGCATCAGCCAAAAACGGATCCCAGATGGCCCAAGCATCAACATCACCACGCTCAAACGCCGTACGCGCCTCAGCCGGTTGCAAATATACCTGGGAAATATCATCCAACGTGAGCCCGGCTGTTTCCAATGCAGTCAACAGCGTATAATGGGCGCTAGATCCTTTTCCAAAGGCCACTCTTTTCCCTTTCAAGTCCGCCACTGTACGAATCGGTGATGTTTTCGGCACAATAATCGCCCGCGCCACTTCTGGTTCATATGCAATATAAACCAATTTTGAACCTGGATTTGCCTGCGCCAACACAGCGGGTGCTCCTCCGACATAGCCGATGTCGATTTGCCCAGCATTTAATGCCTCGAGCAACGGAGGGCCAGATTGGAATTCAAACCATTTCACTTGCACCCCATGCTTTTGCAGTTGTTTTTCCAAGTACCCCTTCTCTTTCAAAAAGAGAGAAAATGATGATTTTTGAAAGCCGACGTGCAATTCTTTCGGCCAAGAATCCGTCGATGCCGACTGTTTAGGAGAAGACAAGGAAGCAGAACGTTCTTGGCCGCAAGCTGCCAACAACAGGAATGCACTCAACACCGAAAACAAAAGGAGCCTTCTTTTCACTGTCTATAGCGCCCTCCTTTTCTCACTCATCGAAGACGCGGCGATGACTTTCTCATCAGATTCTGTGCTTAAAATGCGGCGCAAAATTGTATCGACCAAATCAGCAAACGCCGCATCGCCGCGCTGACGCGGTCGCGGCAAGCGCACAGGCAAATCAAGCGCGCATTCCCCGTCCTCAATGAGCACGACGCGGTCCGCCAACATCACTGCTTCATCAACATCATGCGTGACCAACAAAGCCGTAAAGCGTTGTTCTCTCCATAATCGTTCGATCAGCCGCTGCATTTCAATTCTCGTCAACGCGTCAAGCGCACCGAGCGGTTCATCAAGCAATAACAACTGTGGACGGCTGATCAATGCGCGGGCGAGCGCCACCCGTTGACGCTGGCCGCCGGATAACACCGATGGCCAATCCTTCGCGCGGTCTGCCAAACCGACTTGTTCGAGCACTGTGATCGCTTGTTCTTTCCAGTCACCTTTCAACCCGAGGCCGACATTGTCGATGACGCGCCGCCATGGCAACAGACGAGCATCTTGAAACATGACGCGAGCTGCTGTATTCAACCCATGAAGCAACTGTCCATCCAGCTGAATCATGCCGGAAGTCGGCGTCTCCAATCCGGCAGCCAAGCGCAATAGTGTGCTTTTTCCGCAGCCGCTGCGACCAATAATGGCGATAAACTCCCCCGGTTTGACCGTTAAATCAATGCGGCGCAACACTTGTTGATCGCCAAACTGTTTGGCCACTTGCACAAATACGAGCTCTGCTCCTCGTCCTGTTTCCATCTCTCGCTCTCCTTTCCCACTCCGTTTGTGTCAGTTACCGATTTTGATAGTTGACATTCCAGCGAAGCCAGCGTTTTTCCAAAAAGCGGGCAATGCTGTCTGCGAGCTTGCCAAACAGCGCGTAAAGCAAAATACTGAACACAACGACATCCGTTTGCATAAATTCACGTGCATTCATGGCCAAATACCCGATGCCGCGGTCAGCAGCGATCGTCTCCGCTACGATTAACGTCAACCACATAATGCCCAGCGCATAGCGCAGACCGACCAAAATCGACGATAACGCGCCCGGCAGCCAAATACGCCAAAACAACTGCCACGGGCGAAGCCCATAGACACGACCCATTTCCAACAATCCCGCATCCACATTGCGAATGCCATGTAATGTATTGACATAAATTGGAAAAAGCACCCCGATGGCAACGAGAAACACTTTCGCTTCTTCCCCAATGCCAAACCATAAAATGACGAGCGGAATCATCGCCAAATGCGGAATATTTCGAATCATCTGGATTGAAGTATCCAACAATCGTTCGGCCGGCCGAAAGACCCCGTTGAGCAAGCCAAGAACAAAGCCGAGTGACCCGCCGATAGCAAATCCAATCAATGCACGCCCAAAACTGATCGATAAATGTTGCCATAACTCTCCTTTTTCTAAGAGATCCCAAGCAGCCGCCACCACGTCAGTCGGAGCCGGCAGCACTCTTGAAGATAGCCATCCCGCCTCCACTGCCCCCTGCCATGCAACGAGCAAGACGATCGGCAGTCCCCATGGTACCACCTTTTCATGAATCCATTTCACCTTCTTGGACTCTTTCATTCTTCCATCACTCCCTTTCCTCTTCTCATCCAGCCCCCATCCTACGAAACCTTAAAAGGCTAGTGAAAAACAGCCATTTCCCCCAATAAAGTGCTCTCGTGTAAAGATGAGTCATCATTTTTAATAAGGGCTGATCAGCATTGTCTACTAAAATCACCTACTTTTAGGTGGAAAAACCGTCATAAAGTGATGTTCAAGGAAAGCGAAAGTCACGGTTTCTTTATGTTGATAAGCTGCATTCCCCGCTCATTCATTAACCCTTTTAGGCGCACGAAGATGCTTTCGTTCAACGGCTGTCATGCCAAACTGCGTCCTTTACCATCAGCTTTTTGGGCAACAGGCCGAGTGTATGAAACTCGTCGGCGATGATTTGCTGTTGGGAAATCACTTCATTCGTGATCGGTTCAATCCCATAAACGTGGCGTCTCGAGGCCGTTTCCAGCGCCTGTTCATCAATGCCGAGTTCGGGCGCTAAAAATTCAGCCACACCTTTCGGATCATTGTTTGCCCACTGCTCTACTTTTTTCAATTCTTCGAGCAAGACTTGAATCAACTCTGGCTCGCGTTTGGCGAATGAACGTGAAGCGAAGAAAAATTCACGGTTCGCTACCAATCCTTGGCCGTCAGCGAGCACTCGAGCCTTTCCTCCCTTTTCAGCGGCGGCGTAAAACGGGTCCCAAATGGCCCACGCATCAACGCTCCCCTGCTCAAATGCAGCGCGAGCATCGGCTGGTGGCAAATAGACCGGCTGAATGTCAGAAAGTGTCAATCCCGCTTTTTTGAGCACCTGCACAAGCAAATAATGGACATTCGATCCTTTGTTTAACGCCACCTTTTTCCCTTTCAAATCCGCCACTGTCTGAATGGACGAGTCCTTTTTGACTAAAATGGCCTCGGACACAGGATTGGGAGGTGACGTCGCTACATACAAGAGCGGTGTACCAGCCGCTTGAGCAAATACTGGCGGCGCTTCACCGGTATGGCCAAAATCGAGGCTTCCGGCATTCATCGCTTCCAACAGTTGAGGACCTCCCGGAAATAACGCCCATTGTACGGTGTAGCCTAATTTTTTCAGCCGTTTTTCCAAGTCACCACGCGCTTTTAACATGTTGAGTGTCCCGTATTTTTGATAGCCGATGCGGATGACTTTGCTAGATGGCGGAGAGGATGACGATGATTTGGCGTTCGCAGACTCGTTATGTATTCCGCATCCAGATGCCATCGCCAGCCATAAAGCGACCGCTAACATTCCACCCAATGTTTTCCAGAACACTTTGTTTTTCATGATCGCTTTTCCCTCCTTTGTTCATTTCTTGCAATGCTTTCACACACGTACGTGATCGTCATTCTTGATCTCCCTCTTAATTAGAACTAAATAGATAGAAAAAGTATGAATAACAGGCGTAAAACAAACTTAACCACTAGGAATTGTTGGTTATAAATATAAAGAATTATCTGCCATCTGTCAACCATTTTTCAGCAAAAAATAAAAATCCAGAGGAAGAGGCCTCTGGATTTTTCCTATGCCATCACTACACATGTTTGCCGACAAGCTGAGCAAGTGCTTCTTTCGGTTGGTAGCCGACGGCTTTATCAACGAGTTCGCCGTTTTTAAACACGAGCAGCGTCGGAATGCTCATCACCCCGAACTTTGCTGCTGTTTCTTGGTTTTCATCAACGTTGACTTTGACAATTTTCACTTTGTCGCCCATTTCTTGATCAAGCTCCTCAAGCACCGGGGCGATCATACGGCATGGACCGCACCATGGCGCCCAAAAGTCGACAAGAGTGACGCCGTCTTTCGTTTCCGCGGCGAACGTTTGGTCTGTCGCATTGATAATGGCCATGCGAATTCCCTCCCATATTCTAGAATGCTGTAAGCACAGTATACCATGGAAATTTAAAACGACGCGAATATTTTGCCTCGTTTCTAATATTCGCTTCGCGGTTCAATTTATCCAAGAAAAAACGGGCAGCGCATACCACGCTACCCGTTTGAATCGATTACGAATGCACTTTCAGCTTTTTAAACTCTTCCGTGAGGAGAGGAACGACTTCAAACAAATCGCCGACAATGCCGTAATCAGCGACTTTAAAGATATTGGCTTCCGGGTCTTTGTTAATGGCGACGATCACTTTTGAGTTCGACATGCCTGCCAAATGCTGAATAGCACCTGAGATACCGCAGGCGATGTAAAGATCTGGTGTTACGACTTTCCCGGTTTGCCCGATTTGCAGCGAGTAGTCACAATAGCCGGCATCGCACGCTCCACGTGACGCACCGACTGCGCCGCCCAACACTTCCGCCAGCTCTTGGAGCGGCTTGAAGCCTTCCGCGCTTTTCACACCGCGGCCGCCAGCGACAATCACTTTCGCTTCCGTCAGGTCGACCCCTTCAGCGGTTTTGCGGACGACTTCTTTGACGATCGCGCGCAAATCTTTAATTTCGACCGCCAATGATTCAACGCTGCCGGAGCGCGATTCGTCACGCTCAAGCGATGCGATGTTGTTCGGACGCACCGTCACAAACATGATGCCGTCGGTGACGATTTTCTTTTCAAACGCTTTACCGGAGTAGATCGGGCGCGTGAACACAATGTTGCCGCCTACTTCTTCGACTGCCACCACGTCGGAAACAAGACCGGCGTCAAGTTTAACGGCCAGCTTCGGCGACAGGTCTTTGCCAAGCGCTGTATGACCAAAGACAATGGCTTCTGGCTGTTCTTTATCGATCACCGCTTTTAACGCTTGCGAATAGCCGTCGGACGTATAAAATTTCAAGTTCGGATGCTCAACGACAACGACGCGATCCGCCCCGCGGAAAATCAGCTCATTTGCATGCGCTTGCACTTGATCGCCGACAAGTGCCGCTACGACTTCCCCGCCTTCAGCGATCGTTTTGGCTGCTGCGATCGCTTCAAACGAAACGTTCCGCAGCGATCCGTCGCGAACTTCTGCTAATGTTAATACTTTGCGTGCCATGTTTCAGTCCCCCTACCCTTTTGTTCATGTTTTCCGTCCGTTAGAGAGCGCTAACAACCATACCGTCTGCCGCTTTAAACGACTTTCGCTTCGGAACGGAGCAGCCCGACAAGCTCTTTGACTTGATCGGCAATCTCACCTTGCAAAATTTTGCCCGCTTCCCGCTTCGGCGGCAAGAACACTTCGATCGTTTTCGTTTTCGCCTCGACATCGTCCTCGTCAAGATCCAAGTCATCGAGCTCGAGCTCGTCAAGCGGTTTCTTTTTCGCTTTCATAATGCCTGGTAACGACGGATAGCGCGGCTCATTCAGCCCTTGTTGAGCGGTAACAAGGAGCGGCAGCGACGTTTCGATCACTTCCTCATCCCCCTCGACGTCACGCACAACGGTCACTTTACCGCCATCGGCAATGTCAAGCTTCGTAATCGTCGTCACGTATGGAATGCCAAGCAATTCAGCCACGCGCGGTCCGACTTGCCCCGAGCCGCCGTCAATCGCCACATTACCAGCTAAAATCAAATCCGGGTTTTTATCTTTCAAATATTCAGCGAGCACTTTCGCCGTTGTATATTGATCTTGCTCTTCGACGTCATCCTCAATATTGATGAGCACCGCTTTGTCGCAGCCCATGGCGAGCGCTGTGCGCAACTCTTTTTCCGCTTCCTCGCTGCCGACGGTGACGACCGTCACTTCACCGCCATGTTTGTCGCGCACTTGGATCGCCTCTTCAATGGCGTATTCATCGTACGGGTTGATGATGAATTCAGCACCTTCCTCATTGATTTTGCCGTTATTGATGGTAATTTTCTCCTCGGTGTCGAACGTGCGTTTCATCAAAACAAAAATGTTCATGTCATTCCCCTCCTCAGTTTGATCCAACATTATTTCAGTTGCCAAGATTCCGACATTTATAGCGATTATTTCCCTTGAAAGACGGGGGGACGTTTTTCTAAAAACGCCTGCACACCTTCTCTCCCATCCTCGGAAACAAACACACGGCCAAACCATTCCGCTTCGTCGCGCACCGCCTCAGCGAACGATTTTTCTTTCGCCGCATTGAGAAGCTCAATCGTGGCGCGAACGGAAAGCGGGCTTTTTGCAGCGATTTTGTGCGCTAACTGTTTCGCTTCATCAAGAAGCCGCTCTTCAGGCACCGCCTTGTTGGCCAGCCCCCACTGCACAGCCTCTAAGCCGGTGATCGGCTCGCCTGTCCACATCATTTCCGCCGCCTTGCCGAACCCAACGTAGCGCACGAGCCGCTGCGTGCCGGCAAACCCTGGAATGATGCCAAGCTGCAGCTCTGGCAGGCCAAGCTTCGCATTTTCTGTCACCAAACGAATATGGCAGCTCATCGCCAACTCAAGTCCTCCACCCAACGCGGCGCCATGAATAGCAGCAATCACCGGCTTGGAAAACCGCTCAATCCGCTCTACAACCAGCTGGCCGTTGCGCGACAAAGCGGACGCTTCCTCGGCAGAAGCGACGGACGTAAACTCTTTAATATCCGCGCCAGCCGAGAAAAACCGGCCTTCACCATGCAACAGCACGACACGCACGTCCGAGTCGGCCTCGAGCTCATCCAAGATATTTGAAAGCTCTTTCAAAACAGCAGATGAAAGAGCATTCGCCGGCGGCCGCGAAAACGTCACGACAGCGACGAATTCCTCTTTTGTCAAGCGAAAATGCTCCATGATGCCTCTCCCCTTTCTGCCTTCCATCAACGCCCAGCAGCGCACCCTTTGGCAAGCAATTCGTACACTGGCTCGGCGAGCGCAGCCAAGTCGTATTTTTGCTCATTCATGACCCATGTCGTCACCGTCTCGTCGATCGTGCCGAAGATCATTTGCCGGGTGAGCCGGACGTCTAGATCATTTCGGAATTCTCCTTTTTCCATTCCCTCGATGATGATGCTGTCGATGAGCCGCAAATATCCTTTCAGCACCTCATTGATGCGTTGGCGCAGCTCTTTGTTCGACTGGCGCAGCTCAAGCTGCGTCACGACCGCCATATGCGGATCATCAGCCAGGGCGGAAAAATGAGTTCTCACCAATACATACAATTTCTCTAGCGGACTCGAAATTCCTTCTATTTCTTGCTCGATTTTCTCGATAAACGACCCCATTTTTTCTTGGAAAAGCGAGATTAAAATATCTTCTTTGTTTTTGAAATAAAGGTAGATCGTGCCGTCGGCGACACCAGCCTGCTTCGCGATTTTCGACACTTGCGCCTGATGATAGCCATGTTCGGCGATGACGACGACGGCTGCATCAATAATTTGCTTAAACTTCGGTTTCTCCCTACGCAATCGTCATTCTCCTTTTCTCAACATCACCTGTCACCAACTGAATGAATAATCATTCACAATCCTATTTTACGGACTGTTCTGTCGATTTGTCAAGCTCTTTTTTTCTTCCTCCACCAGAACGCGCCGTAAAATTTTTCCGACCGCAGTTTTCGGCAGCTCGCTTCGGAACTCATATAGGCGCGGCACTTTATACGCGGCTAGGCGCTCGCGCATAAATGCATCTAGCTCTTGTTCGCTGCACTCCTCTCCTGGTTTCAAAACGATGAACGCTTTTACCGTCTCACCGCGATATGGATCAGGAACGCCAATAACGGCCGCTTCCTGCACTTTCGGGTGTTCATACAGCACTTCCTCGACTTCGCGCGGATAAATGTTGTAGCCACCGGCGATAATAACATCTTTTTTCCGGTCGACAATATAAAAATAACCGCGCTCATCCATGTAGCCGATATCGCCAGTGTACAGCCAACCATCACGCAGCACTTGCTCGGTCTCTTCCGGCCGATTCCAATAGCCTTTCATCACTTGCGGACCGCGCACAACAAGTTCCCCTATCTCCCCCGGCTTTACCTCCTCACCGGTTTCCAATGAAACGATTTTCGCTTCGGTATCCGGCCAAGGCACACCAATGCTTCCTTTGACCCGCTCGCCATCCCAAAGAAAATTACTGTGAGTGACGGGTGATGCTTCTGTCAGACCATATCCTTCAATCAATTTTCCGCCAGTCACCCGCTCAAACTGCTCCTGCACTTCGACAGGCAACGGCGCAGAACCGCTAATACATACATTAATGGAGGATAAATCATATTTCGATAAATCCGGGTCGTTCAGCAGCGCAATATACATCGTCGGTGCACCTGGAAACATCGTTGGCCGCGTGCGCTCAATCGTTTTCAATGTTTGTTTTACGTCGAATCGAGGCAGCAGCACCATTTTGCTTGCTTGCATGATAGCCAAATTCATCACCGTCGTCATCCCATATACGTGGAAAAACGGCAAGATACCAAGCACTGTTTCTTTTCCTTTTTCACATTTATACACCCAATGGGCGCACATCAATGTATTTGCGATCAAATTGTGATGCGTCAGCATGGCCGCTTTCGGATGACCTGTCGTGCCACCTGTATATTGAAGCAAGGCGATATCTTCCATCGGATCAATCGCGACCTGAAGAGGCGCTGTCTCAAGACGACTGACGATGGAACGGAACAAGTGAACCGACTCTCCCTCATCCACCCGCACTGACGGCATCTTTTGCTTCCACCGAACGAGCGGATATAACCATTTTTTGATCGTCGGCAAATAATCTTGCATTCTTGTCACAATCCAATGTTTGACCGCCGTTTTTCCTTTCATAGCTATCGCTTTCGGATAAAGCAAATCCATCGTCACCAACACGGATGCGCCGCTATCATTCAGCTGATACTCCAGTTCATATTCGGTGTAGAGCGGATTTGTCTGCACGACGATGCCGCCGGCCAGGAGCGTCCCGTAATAGCTGATCACTGCCTGAGGGCAGTTCGGCAGCATCACCGCTACCCGATCGCCTTCCTTGACACCTAGCCCCCGCAAATAGTGGGCAAACGTCATTGCCTGCTCATACAGCTCGCGAAACGTCACCGTCTTCCCTAAAAAATCGATCGCTATTCGGTCCCCAAACTGTTCCGCTGTCTCTCGCAAATAATCAGGAAGCGTTTTCATCGGATAATCCAAGGTGTGTGGGATTTCCGGTGGGTAATGAGCGAGCCATCGTTTTTCCATCACAATCCCCCCTTACTCCTATTTTATTTTATTATTTTTAATTTTTCATCAAAAAAAAAGAACGCCAGAACTACGTCTGGCGTCACCAAAACCAATACATCAACCCCATCAAAAGAAAACACGCACAGATGGCAAACAAAATTTTTGCCAGCACATCCATCGATCGGTTGCGAACCGCCATATAAACAATGCCGGCGACCAGCAGCAGACCGACTATGATTAACAGCCCTTTCACTACTGCGTCCATCGCTTTTGTTCCCCTTTACTGAATGCCTTCACCGATCACAAACGACAAGCCAACGGAAATCACCATCGAAATAAAGCCGACTGCTCGGTTGTCATTGGCAATTTCTTCATCAATATCAAACTTTGGCGTCAAAAACTCATAGATAAAGTACGCCGCCAATAAAAGTAAAAATCCATATAAGCCCCAGCCAATCATCGATAACAGCGACTCATGGCGGTCAAGCGCATAGCGGAAAATGTTGGAAATCCCAAAAATCTTTCCGCCTGTCGCCATCGCGACCGCCACATTGCCGTTGCGGATTTCCTCCCAATTTTTATATTTCGTCACTAGCTCAAACAAGGCTAAAAACACGACGATGCACAATACTGCGACGCTAAAATTGGCTGCCGTCCTCACCATGTCGTGCTCCCAAAACGGCATCATCGCTCTCTCCCCTATCATTTCAGTTCGACGACCGTCACCCCGGTACCGCCCTCATTCGCCGCACCGAACCGGAAGCTTTTTACCGCCCGGTGCTGTTTTAAAAACTGCTGGACTCCTTGGCGAAGCGCGCCTGTTCCTTTACCGTGGATGATCGAGACGCGCGGATAGCCGGCAAGCACGGCGTCATCAATATATTTTTCCAGTCGGACAAGGGCGTCTTCGTAGCGCTCACCGCGCAAATCAAGCTCTAGGCTGACGTGGGCGTCCTTGCCTTTTACAGTCGCAATCGGCGTCACTTCTTTGGCCGGTGCGCTGCCAATATACTCCAAGTCGCGCTCATGAATTTTCATTTTTAAAATGCCAAGCTGCACTTGCCATTCATCCTCTGACACTTTTTCGAGCAAATACCCCTTTTGGTTTAAGCTTGTCACTTTCACTTCATCACCCGATTGGAACGCATGGCGTGCAGTCGCTTTTTTTGTTTTTTTCCGTTTTTCAACTACGGGCACAGCGGCAGCAAGTCGCTGTTTCGCGGCAATGAGCTCATGCTCCTTCACTTCTGCCTGCTTTTCTTTTTGCAGACGACGCAACTCGTTGATAATCCGCTCAGCCTCGCGCTCGGCAGCGCGGATGATGTCGGTTGCCTTTTGCGCCGCTTCCGCGAGCTGCTCTGCTTTTTTGTCTTCCAGCTCTTCAAGTTTTTGTTCCCACTCAGCCCGCAATCGTTCCGCTTCTTCACGCGCCGAGTGCGCCCTTGCCTCATCTTCCTCTGCTTGCTTTTTGCTTCGTTCCAGTGAAGCGATCATGTTTTCCACGCTATGGCTTTCTGCGCTTACTTGCACTTTCGCCCGCTCGATAATCCGCTCATCGAGCCCAAGACGGCGCGAGATGTCAAAGGCGTTGCTGCGGCCGGGAATGCCGATCAACAATTTATACGTCGGACGAAGCGTTTCGGTGTCAAATTCGACGCTGGCATTTACCACTCCGGGACGATTGTAACCGTACGCTTTCAACTCCGGATAATGCGTCGTCGCTACCGTCCGCGCCCCGCGTCCGTGTACTTCATCCAAAATAGCGATAGCCAGCGCGGCTCCCTCTTGTGGATCGGTACCGGCCCCCAGCTCATCAAAGAGCACGAGGCTTTCCTCATCAACATGACGCAAAATATCAACAATATTCACCATATGGGAAGAGAACGTACTCAAACTTTGTTCGATTGACTGCTCGTCACCGATATCGGCGAAAACAGAGCGGAACACTGCTGCCTCCGACCCGTCCGCCGCCGGGATAAACAGCCCGGCTTGCGCCATGATGGTCAACAGGCCGACTGTTTTTAACGTCACCGTTTTCCCACCGGTGTTCGGCCCGGTAATAACGATCGTCGTGTAATCGCCGCCCAACACAATATCATTCGGCACCGCTTTATCTTGGTCAATAAGCGGATGGCGCGCTTGCAAAAAGCGGAGGTAGCCGCGGTTGTTGACCGCTGGCTTTGCCGCTTGCAGCCGGCGCGCGTATTTCGCCTTGGCAAATAAGAAATCAAAATGGGCAAGCGCCTCAACGGCCCGTTTGAGCGGTTCATCGTGTTCAGCCACTTTGGCTGAGAGTTCGCGCAAAATGCGTTCGATTTCTTGCTTTTCTTTCGCCCGCGCCTCGCGCAGTGCATTATTCAGCTCAACGACCACCTGCGGCTCGATAAACAGAGTCGCTCCGGAGGCTGACTGGTCATGGACGATGCCGCCGTAAGCGCCGCGGTATTCTTGCTTGACCGGGATGACATACCGATCGTTGCGGATCGTAATGATCGCGTCCGACAGCCGCTTTTGCGCTGATGGCGAGCGGATAATGCTTTCAAGCTTCTCGCGGATGCGCGCTTCAGCCGCCCGGATTTGCCCGCGCAGCGAACGAAGACGGTCGCTGGCTGTGTCCAACACCTCGCCGTGATCATCGATCGAGCGGCGGATGTCCTCTTCAAGCGCCGGCACCTCGGCAAGCTCATCCGCATAGTCGGCCAGCCGCGCGAGCCCACCGTGCTCATCATGAAGCGACATGATCAACTGCTTCATTTGGCGGCTTGCGGCAGCCGTCGCCGCCACTTCCAACAGCTCAATCGGACTGAGCACACCGCCGATGGCCGCCCGTTTCAAATGCGAACGGATGTCGACCACCCCGTCCAGCGGAACGTAGCCGCGCAGCCGCAACACCGCAGCCGCCTCATCTGTTTCCTCAAGCCAAACCGCCACTTCATCCAAATCAGACGATGGAACGAGAGCGGCGATTTTCTCTAAACCGAGCGCGGATGACGCATGCTCGGCCAACTGTTCTTTCACTTTATCGAACTCTAGGATACGAAGCATTTTTTGCTGCACGTATTCAAACCCCCATGCCTCATCATGTTTGCTTTCGTTTGTCGCGCAAAAACTGTTGTAACTTCTCAAGCGGCCATGTATTGATCACCGTCTCTTTTTTGATCCATCCTTTCCTTGCCGTCGTCACACCAATGACCATATCATCAAGCATGTCCAAATGGTGGGCGTCCGTATGAATGGCAATATAAGCACCTGCTTCTTGCGCTTTTTTCACGTAAACAGCCGACAAATCGAGGCGGTTCGGATTCGCGTTGAGCTCGAGCACCGTGTTCGTCTCGACCGCCAACTCGATTAATCGTTCAACGTCGACGTCATAGCCGTCACGCTGGCCGATGAGCCGGCCGGTCGGATGGGCGATGACATCCACATACGGGTGGCGAAGCGCCGCTTCGAGCCGCTTCATAATTACCTCGCGCGGCTGTTTGAACGCAGAATGAATGGCGGCAATGACAAAATCAAGCTCCTTGAGCACGTCATCATCGTAATCGAGCGTCCCGTCAGGCAAAATATCCATCTCGATGCCAGCTAAGATCGTAAAATCAGAATAGCGTGCATTCAACCGCTCAATCTCCTCGCGTTGACGCCGCAATCGATCTGGCGTCAAGCCGTTGGCGACTTTCAAATATTGAGAATGATCCGTAATGGCCATATACTGGTAGCCGCGGCGACGGCACGCCTCAGCGAGCTCCTCGAGCGAACACGCCCCGTCGCTCCATGCCGAGTGCATATGCAAATCGCCTCGGATATCGTCAAGATGGACAAGCGGATAATCCGAAGAATATCGCTCAACTTCCGTGCCGTCTTCGCGCAGTTCAGGCGGAATGTACGGCAACCCGAAGTAAGCATAAAACGCCGGTTCATCCGAGAACGTTTTTACATCCCCTGTTGTTTGGTCTTCAACGCCGTATTCGCTAATTTTCTCCCCACGTTCTTTGGCAAGCTGGCGCATGCGGACATTATGTTCTTTCGATCCAGTGAAATGATGAAGCGCTGTCGCAAACTCAGCCGCACTGACGAGCCGGAAGTCGGCGGCGATTTCATCCTCATACTTGAAAAGAAGCGACACTTTCGTTTCCCCGGCAGCGATGACTTCACGGATGCGCGAAAGACGAAGGAGTGCCTCGCGCACCTCGGCCGGGCGATCGGTAGCGATGACATAATCCAAATCTTTCACCGTTTCTTTCAAACGCCGCAAACTGCCTGCTCGCGCGAAGCGGATGATGCCATCGATCTCTTGCAGTTGACGTTCAATGTCCTCGGCGAGCGGCAATACCCGAGCGAGCGGCAGCCGCTCAGGACGTTTTCCCGCCTCTTCGAGAGCCATAAGCAGCTTCTCTTCCGTTTTCACCCCAAATCCAGGAAGCTCCCGCACCTTTCCGGAAAGACATGCTTCCTTCAATCCATTCATATCCACAATGCCAAGCTCCTGATGCAGCTTCGCGATTTTTTTGCCGCCAAGCCCCGGGAGCTTAAGCAAAGCAAGCAATGTCTCCGGAATGTCGCGCCTTAATTCCTCTAGCACCGACGATGAACCGGTTTGGACAAACTCGGTGATAATCGCCGCCGTGCTTTTGCCGATGCCCGGGATGGCAGTGAACTCTTCGATTTCCGACAAACTCCGTTCATCTGTTTCCAGCGCGGCCGCCGCCTTGCGAAACGCTGTCACTTTAAACGGATTTTCTCCTTTGATCTCCATATATAAGGCGATCGTCTCTAACAGGCGGATGACATCTTTTTTGTTCACGTTCATGCCGTCCCCTCCCTTTTCCGAAACACCGCGGGCCGCGCTCCGTTAGATGCGGCCATGAATCCACCAGTTGCTAAGCATCTCCGACAAGATTGGTGTATGTTTCACGATGACCGTCGCCATGAGCGACTGCTGCAACTGCTCTTGCACGCTATCGATCGGCACGAGCGCGCTCACATACAAAAGCAAAAACACAAACAAATACACTTCAGCGAATCCGAGCGCTGCCCCCGCTACACGGTTGACGCTGCGCAACAGCGGCAGTTGGGCGACAAAGTCGAGCATCGAACCGACGATTTGAAGCACAATTTTCACGGCAAAAAATAAGAGTGCAAACGAAATCGCCCGATAATACGCATCATCTAAATGCGTGCTTTGAAACAACAACTTCACTGTCTCCGGATCGCCAAACGTCGGATACGGAATCCAAAGGCGCAATGTCGGCACAAATCGATCATAATACTTATAAGCGACAAAAAAGGCGATGAGAAACCCTGCCATATGGATAAATTGAAGAATAAAACCGCGCTTTAGTCCGATCATCGCGCCTAACAGCAGGACAAATAAAAGCACGACATCAATCATCGTCTTCCCCACCCTTTTCCCGTCTCAACTTGGCTGCAAGCCGATCGTATTCTTCCTTCAGCTTTAAGTATTCATTGGCGATATTGACTGCCGTCAACACAGCCAACTTCGGCACATCAAGCACCGGGTTCCTTTCGCTGAACTCGTGCATTTTATCATCAACGAACGCCGCCACGAGCCGGATATGAGCCGGGCTTTCCGTGCCGACGATCGTGTAATCTTGACCGTAGATGCGGACGCTTACCCGCGTTTTTGGCTCGTCTGTCAACCTGCTTCCCCCATTTCGCAAAATCCTACTGTTTATCATATCATGAATGCTGGTATAATGGAAAGATGCGGCCCAAAGAGACAATAAAGGAGCGATCAAACGTTGTCAAACTATGTGATTCACGCCGACCAAAAATTGCTTGCTACGTTGCGCGCCTACTATAAAGACGCCTTATCCGACCGGCTTCCGGCCGGGGCGCTGTTTGCTGCAAAGCGCCCGGATGTCACGATCACTGCCTACCGCTCAGGCAAAGTGCTGTTTCAAGGGAAAGCGGCAGAACAAGAGGCGGCAAAATGGATGGAGAATCACACAGCGCCTGAAAACAAACCAAAGGATCAGAACCGAGCAAAAACAACCGCCCTGTCGGAACAAGAACTCGGGAGTCTTTCCGCCATCGGCTCCGATGAAGTCGGAACCGGCGACTATTTCGGCCCAATCGTCGTTGCCGCCGCTTACGTTGACCGGGGTCATCTCGATCGAATCGCGGCGCTTGGCGTCAAAGATTCAAAGCAATTGAATGACGAAACGATCACGCGAATCGCACCGACCATCATGGAAACCGTGCCTTACGCCGTCACCGTGCTCACCAACGCCGAATACAACCGCTGGCAGCAAAGCGGCATGCCGCAGACGAAAATGAAAGCGTTGCTCCATAACCGGACGCTCGCGAAACTCATTGACGACATCGCGCCCATCGAACCAGAAGCGATCATCATCGATCAGTTTTTGGAACGCAATTCATATTTCCGCTACCTCGAAGATGAAACGCGCATCGTCCGCGAGCGGGTGCACTGCCTGCCAAAAGCAGAAGGGGTGCACGTCGCCGTCGCCGCCGCCTCGATCATCGCCCGCTATATGTTTTTAGCGGAGATGGACAAACTATCCCGCACCGTCGGCCTTCCGCTCCCGAAAGGCGCGGGCGCTATTGTCGATGAAGCCGCCGCCCAGCTTATCCGCCAACAAGGGGTTGGGGCGCTTGAGACGTGCGCCAAGCTTCATTTCGCGAATACAAAAAAAGCGCTCGACATCGCCAAACACTCGTAATGGTTCGCCCCTTCCCTTCCTCCGATTGCCAAGGGCAAAAGCGAAACCATCATCTTATGCCCCCACTCGTCCCGCTACATGTCAAGGTGGGGGCTTCTGTGTAAGAGACATTCCTTTCTCTTTCCATGAAATGAATGATCAAATTAGCGTTTCTGTTCTCATGAAGAAACAAATCGATGAAAATAACGTTTACTGATGACGATGGTTGTTAAGAAAAGAAAACAAGCCTGTAAACAAGAAAATAGCTCCTACTGTTTTATAAGCATTGATATATTCTTTTAACATCTGCCAATACTCTTACGAACCTACAGAACCGCCTGCAGACCGAACCTATGATGAGAC
>Ga0207866_1001211_pt1 | contig 26925 bp, 26 predicted proteins | sample HigsolmetaAR203D_FD_184835 | JGI IMG/M metagenome (GOLD analysis project Ga0207866, IMG submission 184835) | Ionic liquid and high solid enriched microbial communities from the Joint BioEnergy Institute, USA - AR20-3-D (SPAdes) (version 2) ...
CAACTGTTCTATCTCCAGCAGACCGGAAGGGGCGGCGGGCTTCCCGGACCGCGATGAACGCCGCGTTTCTTCCGGATTGCGATGTTGCGGTTCAACGCCATCCTGAAATCAAGCGTTTCGCGCAAACCGTGCTGAACCAGCCATAAAAAAACATCCGGGACCGTTGAGAAGTCCCGAATGTCCGCTTTCTTGCCGATAACCCGTTACGCTTGCTCTCCCTTGATCTCACGCGTCAGCATCCGGATATATTGCAGGGCGCGCTGCGCGTACTCGAAGGGATTGTGCTGCGCCGGATCTTGCTCGCCCTCGAGCATCGCCCAGCCGCTGTAGCCGTTTTCGAGCAGCGTCTTCAGAATGTCCCTGAAGTCCAGCTCGCCGGTTCCCGGCACGGTGAATACGTTATTGCGGATACAAGTTTTGAAGTCCCAGTTCTTCTCGCGTGCCTCCATCAAGCGCTGAACCCTGACATCCTTCAGGTGCACGTATTTGACGCGCCGCACATGTTTCCGAAGCAGTTCGAGCGGATCGTTGCCGCCGTAATATGCGTGCCCGGTATCGTAGAGCAGGAAGACGAGCTCGGGATCGGTCAGTTCCATGAGATGGTCGATCTCCTCCGGCCGCTCCACGACGGTGCCGGCATGATGGTGGTAGACGAGCTTCATGCCGAGTTCACGGGCGATTTCTCCGGCCTGATTGAGGCCTTCGGCGAAGACCTTCCATTCCCGGTCGGACAGCCGCTCCACTTCGGTCTCATTCGCGGATCTGCGGGGATCCCAGTGCAGCGAGCCGCCGATCTCGGCCGTGCTGATGACCTCGCAGCCCATCTTCTTCAGAAATTCGGCGTGTTCCCGATAGCTTGCCAGTTCCCGATCCCGACGGGAGATGTCGGACAGCAGCACCGATTTCCATTGCGAGACCAGCCGGATTCCGTAACGATCCAACAACCGCTTGAGCTCATCCGGGTCGGTCGGAAATTTCCGCCCCATCTCCACCCCCTTCAGGCCCAGAGCGGCCACATCCCTCAGGATGTCATCGGCCGTGTAATGGTCCCCGTGTTCCAACACATCCTCACCCACCCAATTGATCGGATGAGTGCCGATATGGATTTGGTCGATTTGCATGAAGGCTTCGCATCTCCTCTATGCTTGATGTGGGAAAATATTTGATTGAGACCAATGCGCCAGTTACACCAGTCTGAACCTGTAGACCAGCTTCTGCAGCTCGCCGGACAAACCGCCGAGATATTCCGCCGTCCGCAGCACTTCCTGCAGCCCGGCGTTCAGCTCCTCGATGGACGCCGCCACTTCCTGGCTGTTCTCCGCGAACGATTTCGAGATCGAGGCGACTTGATCGCTGCCGTCCTTGATCTCCCGGACGGCGGCATCGATCTGCCGCACTTCCGCGTCGATCTCCGTCATCTGCTCACTCATCCCGGTGATCGTGCCGTGAATCCGCTCGAATGCCAGCCGCGCCAGATCCGCCACGTCCATTCCCGCGCGCGCCTCGTCCATGCTCCGCTTCATACTGTGCGAGAGATTGGCCGTCTCCCGCCGAATGACGCTGACGATCCCGGAGATCCGGCTCGCGGCTTCGCCCGACTGCTGCGACAGCTTCCGCACCTCCCCGGCCACAACCGCGAAGCCTCTGCCGTGCTCCCCGGCTCTGGCCGCCTCGATTGACGCGTTCAGCGACAGCAAATTCGTCTGCGTCGCCATCTCCGTGATCAGGTCCAGGATGGAATCGATCTCCTTCAGCCGTTGCTGCAGCTCATCCGCCACCCGCGCAGACTCGGCGATCGACGTGTTCATGCTGTGGATCTGGTTCCACACTCCGCGGAGCGATTCATCGCCCTCCCGCGCCAAATCCAGCGCCTCATCCGAAGACACCTTGGCCTGCGCGGTTTTGCGGGAGATGGCGCCCACGCTCCGGTAGACCTCATGGGCATGGGCGGCGAACCGGTCCGACAGCTCCGCCTGGGTGCCCGCGCCTTCGGAGATTCGGTAGATGCTCCCCGCGATATGGTCGCTCGCGGCGGCACTCTGCGCGCAGCTCTGCTGCAATTGCCCCGCCACCTGCCGCACGTCGCCGCTGCTCGCGCCGACCTTCGCGATCATCTCCTTCAGACCGGCCAGCATTTGGTTGAACGCCGCGCCGAGCGTGCCCAGTTCGTCGCGCGAGCGAATCGCGATCCTCTCCGCCGTCAGATCCCCCGACGCCACCCGGTCCGCGACAGCGGTGATCCGCTTGATCGGCGAAGCGATTCTGCCCGCCACGAACATGCCGGCCCCGGCGCACACCGCCAGAATGCCCAGCAGCAGCGCAAGGCTCAGGATAAAGATTTGATTCGCCTCACGCTCCAGCTCCGCCTTCACCTGCTCGCTGTACGCGATCTCCTCGGCGATGAGCTCGCCAAAGTTCGCATTGACGAAACCCAGCAATCGCTCCGCCCGTTCGACATGGCTCAAGCGCTCCTCGGTGGTGATGCCCTCCCCGATCCGGATCGCCGCATCCGCCTGTTCGAGGAAGGAGTCGACCACCCGTCGGTAGCCGGCGAACACACTGACGGACTTCGGCGACATCAGGCCGGCCTGAAGCTCATCCAGTGTTCCGTACAACTCGGTTTTCCGGCCGGCGTAGGCCGACCGCAGCGCTTCGTTTTCCGAATCGGTAATGATCGGCCGCGTTGCGTGATACACTTCGCCGGACAGGGTGATGATCGTCTGCGCCAGATCGACACACTCGATCCCCCGCTGCACTTCCCCGTATGCCTCGTTGTAGCTCTTGCCGTTCTCGAGCGTCACCAGCCGGGCCAACTCTTCCCAGTGCGCCACCAGAAGCTGCTGGTATTTGAACAGAATGCGCGCCCGCCGCGGAACCGGCGTCCGGCTCCACGTCCCGAACGCCTCCCGGGCCGCTTCAACGGCACGGTCCACATCCTCCCGTGTGGAAAGGGGCACATGGGCGAGGATGTCCTCCGTCGCCGGGTTATAGACCGGCTCCGTCCGGCCGGTGCCGGCTTCCACCCACTTCCCCCCGATCCAGTTTTTCAACACTTGCACTTCCGTCTGTGCGGTCATGGTTCAACTTCCTCTCATCAGGGCAAGGCCGCTGCGGCCGGCCTGCCCGTCAATATGGCTTTGCGGTCTCAAGCTTCTTCTTGCGCCGTTCGCTGGCCTCGAGGATGCCCGGCTTGTCGGACACTTCCGCCACCCCGACGTTCCACCAGCTCTCATACCCGTCGGTCATCGTTTTCGGCAGCACCTTGATGTCGATCAGGGTGGACACCGGCTGCCGCTTCGCGTCCTCCAGCGCCGCCTTCAGCTCTTCCAGACTTCTGACGCGGTACGCTTTCGCGCCGTACCCTTCCGCCACTTTCGCGTAATCGATGTTCAGAATCCGGTTGTCGTGCGTCCGAAACTCGGTGAAGTAGCTGCCGCCGCCGTGCTCCATTTGCAGGTTGTTGATGCACCCGTACCCGGCGTTGTCGAACAGCACCACATTGATCTTGCAGTCATACTGGATCGCCGTCACCAGCTCCGAATGCAGCATCAGGAAGCTGCCGTCGCCCACCAGCGCGTACACTTCCTTCTCCGGCTCGGCCAGCTTGATCCCGAGCGCGCCCGACACTTCATACCCCATGCAGGAGTACCCGTACTCGACGTTGTACGTGTTCGGCACGGACGCATGCCACAGCCGCTGCACGTCTCCCGGAAGCGATCCGGCGGCCGTGATGATCGTGCTGTCCGGCGCGATGGTCTCGTTCACCGCAAGCAGCGCCGTCGTTTGCGCCAGTTCGCTGCCCAGCGCGTCGGCATACTCGTTCAGCGTCTCCTGCGTGAACTGGTTCTTGATCTCCGGCTCGAAATGCTCGCGCGTGGAGGATCTCGACGATGAACAGCCTTTTCCGGCCGTACCGGTCGGACAGCTTGCCTACGATCGGCAGGCTGATCGCGAGGCCGAGCGTGTAGATCGTGACGCCCCAGGCGCCCCAGTTGTCGGACACATCGAAGTGCCGATTGATCGTCGTCAGCGCCGAGCTGATGATCCCGTTGTCGAGCGCCGCCATGAAGACGCCGACGGAGAACAGCAGCAAGGCCCAGAAATGCGAAGTCCGCGCGTTGCTCAAGTTTGCTCACCCTTTTCTGTATGGTATGCTTTCCCATTCACCGGAGAAAACATTCAAAGTGACACCACTGTAACTTTCAAAACATAATGTTATTGTACATCAAATGCCGGCCAGCAAGCAACGCGGTTCCGGAAGCCGGAATCTGTCCCGCGTTCGCGCACCCTTTTTTATTCCGATCATTCGAACTTGACTACTATGAATTAACCGCGTACGATGGGTATACAAGCTCATGTCGAAGGAGGAAGCCGCCATGGCAGGCAAGAGGATTGACCACGTGGGGGTCATCGTGAAGGATCTGGACACGACCATCCGTTTCTACACGGAGGTCGTCGGACTTGAAGTAAAGAGCCGCTTCACGCACACGAACGGCGTGCTTGAGCTCGCGTTCCTCGGATTCGCCGGCTCCGACGAGACGGAAATCGAGCTGATCCAGGGGTACAACGACAACCTGCCGAACGAGGGCAAGGTGCATCACGTCGCGGTCACCGTGGACGACATCGTGGCCGAGTACGAGCGCATCAAGAAACTTGACGGCGTCTCCTTCATTCCCGGATTCGACACGATCACCACGCTGCCGAACGGCCACCGCTATTTCTTCATCTACGGTCCCGAGAACGAGTGGATCGAATTCTTCCAGCGGTGAGCGGATTCCTCACGCCGCATCGGCCGGACGGCTCCGCAGCCCCGGAGCGTCCGGCACAACCCCCCTCGATCCGAGGGGGATTCCGCATGTCATCCGCCGGCCTTCCACCCGGCGGCATCCACATCAACCAGCGAGATCCCCGTTTCCACAAAGCCGGGAATCTCCTCCCCGTTGCCGGCTTTCAGGAGCTGCTCGACGATCAGGGTTCCCCAGCGATGCTCGTTCAGGGACAGCGCCATCGTGATCTGGCCGTTGCGCACCGCCTCGGAAATATCGGGCATCCAGCCGAAGGTGAGCGCGTACCGGTTCAGCCCCATCGCCTTCCACACCAGCACGGAGGCCGACCCGGACACGAAGTCGAGCGCGACGAACGCGTCGAAATGCGGATGATCGTCGATCATCCCCTCCAGCTCGGTCAGCGCCTGTCCGGGGATGCCCTGATTGTAGCGCACCTCCAGCACGTCGATGTCCGTCTCGCGGTGGATGTAGCCGAGAAACCCCTCCAGGCGCTCGCGCAGATGCAGACTGTCCTGGAACCCGGTCGACACCAGGATCATGCCGCGTCCCTTCAGCAAGCCGTCGATCGCCTCGCCCATCCGTTCGCCGGCCCGGATGTTGTCCGTTCCGATGTAGGACAGCCGCCGGCTGCCGGGAGCGTCGGATTCGAAGCAGATGACGGGGATTCCGGCGTCCACGGCCTTGTCGATGACCGGCGCCAACAGGTCCGAGTGGATCGGGCTGATCGCGATGCCGTCCACGCCCTGGTTGATCATCGTCTCCATCATCCGGATCTGCTGCTCCAGATTGGCCTCGTCGGGCGCCTTGATGACCAGCCGCACGCCCGCCGCCTCCGCCGCCCGGGCGGCGCTCTCCGTCACCGCCTCGTAGTAGGCGTCCGCCATCGGATAGATGATGCCGAACGTCCGCGCCGGCGCCGCTCCCGCTTCGGATGCCGAAGTCACGCTGGCACGGGACGCCGGCTGCTCCCGGCAGCCGGCGAGCGCCGCCGTCAGCAGCAGCAAGACCGGCGCCGCCTTCGCCGCCTTCCAGGCCAGCCGCTTCACCGACTCCCGCTTCAATGCCGTCCTCCTTCCTTCAGGAGCTCCGGAGTCTCCATCCTGCCCCGCTTGCGGAATTCGCGGATCGTCATGCCCGTCATCCGCTTGAACACATTGGAGAAATAATGCGAATCCTGATAGCCCACCCGGCTGGCGATCTCGTACGATTTCGCCCCGGTCGACAGCAGCAGCTCCATCGCCTTCTTGATCCGAGTTTCCATCAAATATTCGATGAACGTCATCCCGGTCTCCTGGCTGAACACCTTGCTCAGATGGCTCGGGCTGACGTTGACATGCCGCGCCGCGTCGTTCAGCGACAACCCCTCTTCGCCGTAATGTTCCTGCACGTATTGCTTCACCTTCGCGATCAGGGCGCCGTAACGGTCGCTGGCCTGCGCGCGCCAATGCCAGAACAGTTCCGCGAGCTGGCCCAGGTAGGCGCAAGCCTCATCCCAGGAACGGATGCCGCTGATCCGGCTCTTCATCTCCGGCAGCCAGTCATCCGGCCGGACATGCTCGCCGTATTGCTCCTTCGCCTCGCGGAACACGCTCACGGTCAGATCGTGCAGCAGGAACAGGCCATAGAGCGACGATTCCCAGTCCGTGTTCCGCAGATCCTGTGCGATCCGCCGGATGTGCGCCTCCTTCTGCTCCGGCGCGCCGACCTTCAGGAACTCCATGTAGCCCGCCCGATCCAGACCGGGCTGCTCCAGCGGGTTGTCGCCGAATAGGCGCATCCGATCCGCCGCGGCGTCCGTCGCGGCCCGGCCCTCCCCGTGCGCCTGATCCCTGGCGCTGATGATCTTCAGCACGCGGATGATGTCCTCGGCGCTGAACGGCTTCAGGCAATATTCCTCCACCCCGATGCGGATCGCCTGGCGGGCGTATTCGAATTCGTCATGGCCGCTCAGAATGACGATTTTGATGCCGGGCAGCATCTTGCGGACGATCGCGGCAAGTTCCAGTCCGTTCATGAACGGCATGCGGATGTCGGTGATCAGGATGTCCGGCTTCAACTTCTCGATGAGCGGCAGCGCCAGCTCCCCGTCGGGCGCGTCGCCGCAATATTCGAACCCTTCCTTCTCCCAATCGATGCAGGTTCGCATGTTTTCCCGGACGATGATTTCATCGTCCACCAGGAACACTTTCATCAAGCGGCGTCCCCCCTTGTACCGGAATCGTGATTTCCACCATCGTGCCGACATTCTCCCGGCTGTCGATGGCGATGCCGTATTGCTCGCCGTAGAACAGCCGGAGGCGCCGCTGCACATTGAGCAGCCCGAAGCCGCTGTCCGGCTCGCCCGCTCCGTTCGGCGGACGATCTTCCAGCAGCAGCCGGATCTCGGCAAGCTTCCCTTCGCTCATGCCGATGCCGTTGTCCGTGACGAGGAGCCGCAGCGTCCGGTCCGGGCCGGCGGCGCCGGAGATCCGGATCCGCCCCTTCCCCCGCTTGTTCTTGATCCCGTGATACAGCGCGTTCTCCACGATCGGCTGGAGCGTCATTTTCAGAATCGGGATGCTCCGCAGTTCGGACGGCATGTCGATCTCGTACTCGAGGATGTCGGAATAACGCATCTGCTGGATGACGAGGTAGTTGCGGACATGCTCCACCTCTTCCCCGACGGAGATGAGATCCCGCCCCTTGCTCAGACTGATGCGGAAAAAACGGGACAGCGCCTGCACCAGCCGGATCACTTCCCGGGTTTTGCCCGCTTCCGCCATCCAGACAATCGAATCGAGCGAGTTGTACAGGAAGTGCGGATTGATCTGCGCCTGCAGCGTGCGCAGCTCCGCCTTCTGGATCTGCTCCCGCTCGCGGATGCTGCGCTCCATGAGCATCTTGATCTGTTCGATCATCAGGTTGAAGCTGTTGCCGAGATCGGTCAGCTCGTCGTTGCCGGCGGGATTCACCTTCACCTCGAGAAAGCCCGAAGCCGCCTTGCGCATCTTGTGCTTCAGAATCTGGATCGGCCGGGTCAGCCGCGCCGTGACGAAGACATAGAGGCCGATCGTGAACACGATGCTGAGGCCGACGCTCAGGAAGATGAGCCTCCGGATTTCGCGGGCGTCCCGCACGATGTCGCGCAGGGGCGCCATGCCGACCATTTTCCAGCCGGTGTCGTCCGAGGTCGTGTAGGTGATCAGAATCGGTCCGCCCGGCCCGTCCTCCACGAAACTGTCCGACTTCCGGTCCAGCCGGGAGGCGAAGACCGACTCGGGCGGAAACCGCCGCCCGTCGGACGGATCGAGCCCCGTCGCGAACAGCGGCTTGCCGGATGCGTCCGCCACATAGAAGTACCCGACATGTCCGGTCATCGCGTTCCGGATGTAGTTCATCACCGTGTCGGCGTCCAGATCGATGACGATGAACCCGATCACTTCGCGGGTGATCCGCTGCTTGATCGTCGTCATGATCGACACGACATTCTCCGAATCGTACCGGGAACCGTCGAGCCGGTCCTGGGGCAGCGTCTCGTCGGGCGGAACGATGAGCACCTCGTCCGGGGCGCCCATCAAGGATTGAAAATGCGGGTTGCGGAGCGGATTCTGGCCCAGGGCGAACACGCCCTTCCGCTCGCTGATGCCCCGCCCGTACAGATTCACCATGGAGATGTTGAGCACGCTCTCGTTCCGGTACGACTTGCGGTACAGATCGAAGGCCTGCAGGATGTCCTTCGCGTCGTCGTAGGCGTCGTTCTGGGAAAACAGATAGCGAAGCACGGCCTGATGGCTTTCCAGCTCGAGCAGGCGCGCCGTGTCCTGGAAGAGCACGTCGATGTCGCGGGCGAGCTGTTCCGCGGCGAGCTGAAAGGCGGCCTTGCTGTGCTCGGAAATCGTCCGGAACGATTTCTGGTAAGAGACGATGCCGACGGCGATCAGCGGAACGAGCGTCAGCATCACGAACATGGCGAGCATCTTGACCCGCAGACTGGAGAACATCCACTGCACCGGGTTTCGCATGTCGGGGTCCATACCTTCTCCCTGCAAGTCTTCTATCTGTATTCTATATCAGGCCGGGTTGAAAGCGCATGCAGGAATAAAATATTCTACCATTTCAACAAACTGCCCCACATTTCCGCCCCCGCCTTCCCGATTCGCCAAAAAATGCACAACATTCTCCTTTTTGACTCCGTATTTTTCCGGATTGGAAGCGTTTTATGATGAGATCGTGCCTGGCACGAAGACGTTGAATCACAGGGAGGTAAACGAAATTGAAAGCATGGAAGATCATGCCTGTCCTGCTGCTGGCCGTCTGCATGCTCCTCACGGCGTGCGGCGGGGGCAGCGGCAAGTCCTCGTCGGGCGGCGGGGACAGCACATCCGCATCGACCGGCGCATCGTCGCAAAGTTCCGGCTCCGGCGGCGGCTCGTCGTCCGGCTCGGGCAAGAAAATCGTCCTCGGCTTCTCCCAGGTCGGCGCGGAAAGCGGCTGGCGCACGGCCAACACGGAGTCGATCAAGGAAGCCGCGGCTGCGGCGGGCATCGAGCTGAAGTTCTCCGACGCGCAGCAGAAGCAGGAGAACCAGATCAAGGCCATCCGCTCGTTCATCCAGCAGAAGGTCGACGTCATCGCGTTCTCGCCGGTCGTCGAGTCGGGCTGGGATACGGTGCTGCAGGAAGCGAAGGAAGCCGGCATCCCCGTCATCCTGACCGACCGCGCCATCGACTCGGATGACGAATCGCTGTATGTCTCGTTCATCGGCTCGGACTTCGTGGAGGAAGGCCGCCGCGCCGGCCGCTGGCTGCTGGAGCAGTTCAAGGACGCCACGGAACCGGTGAACATCGTCGAGCTGCAGGGGACGACCGGTTCGGCGCCCGCGATCGACCGGAAGGCCGGCTTCGAAGAAGTCATCAAGGAAAATCCGAACCTCAAGATCATCGCGTCGCAGACCGGCGACTTCACCCGCGCGAAGGGCAAGGAAGTCATGCAGTCGTTCCTGCAGGCGCACAAGGACATCGACGTGCTGTACGCCCACAACGACGACATGGGGCTCGGCGCCATCCAGGCGATCGAAGCGGCCGGCCTCGTGCCGGGCAAGGACATCATCATCATTACGGTCGACGCCGTCAGAGACGGCATGCAGGCCGCGGCGGAAGGCAAGATCAACTTCATCGTGGAGTGCAACCCGCTCCTCGGACCGCAACTGATGGACGCCGTCAAGGCGGTCGTGGAAGGCAGGGAAGTGCCGAAGCGGATCGTCACCGAGGAAGGCACGTTCACGTCGGAAGAGGCGAAAGCCGCCCTGCCGAACCGCAAATACTGATCCGATTGCCGCTCAGGCGGCACATCCGGCGGCCGCCCCATCCCGCTCACCGGGACGGGGTGGCCTTGTCCTTCATTCTTGCACAGGAGGAGGCAGCATGAGCGAAAACAACCGACCGATCCTGCAAATGACCGGCATACACAAACGGTTTCCGGGCGTCCACGCGCTGGACGGCGTCGATTTCCGGATGTTCGCCGGCGAAGTGCACGCCCTGATGGGCGAGAACGGCGCCGGCAAGTCGACGCTGATCAAGATGCTCACGGGCGTGTACGCCATCGACGAAGGCGAGGTGGAATGGGAGGGCAGGCCGTTCCACCCGAGAAGTCCGCTCGAAGCGCAGCAGGCCGGCATCAGCACGGTCTATCAGGAGATCAACCTGTGCCCGAACCTGTCCGTGGCCGAGAACATCTTCATCGGCCGGGAGCCGCGGAAGTTCGGCCGCATTTCCTGGAAAGCGATGAACCGCGCCGCCGAAGCGCTGCTCGAGGAACGGCTCAACGTGAAGCTTGACGTCACGCGGCCGCTGGAGAGTTATTCGGTCGCGGTCCAGCAGCTCGTCGCGATCGCCCGCGCCCTGAGCATCTCGGCCCGGCTGCTCATTCTGGACGAACCGACATCCTCGCTCGACCGGGACGAGGTGAACCGGCTGTTCGAGGTCATGCGGCATTTGAAGCGGCAGGGGCTCGCCATCCTGTTCGTCACCCATTTCCTCGACCAGGTGTACGAGGTGTCCGACCGGATCACGATTCTGCGCAACGGCCGGCTGGTCGGCGAATACCGGACCGGAGAGCTGCCCCGCGTGGAGCTCGTGCAGAAGATGATCGGCAAGGACCTCGATGTGCTCGGCAGCATGCCGAAGCGTTCGGCCCCGTCCGCCGGCGGGCAACGCCCCTTCCTGCAGGCGGCCGGGCTGGGGCGCAAGGGCGGCGTCGAACCGTTCGATCTGTCCATCGGCGGCGGGGAGATCGTCGGTCTTGCGGGCCTGCTCGGGTCGGGGCGGACGGAGACGGCCCGGCTGCTGTTCGGGGCCGACCGCGCCGACGAGGGGAAGATGCGCATCGAGGGCAGGGAGACAAGGCTGGATTCGCCGCGCAAGGCGATCGACCGGGGTATCGCCTTCTGTTCGGAGAACCGGAAGACCGAAGGCATCATCGAAGATTTGACCGTGCGGGAGAACATCATCCTCGCGCTGCAGGCGCACCGCGGCTGGTTCCGGACGCTGTCCCGCAGACGGCAGGAGGAGATCGCCGACGAATACATCAAGGCGCTCGGCATCCGGCCCGACGATCCCGAGCAGCTCATCCGCAACCTGTCCGGCGGCAATCAGCAGAAGGTGATCCTCGCCCGCTGGCTGCTCATGAACCCGAAGCTGCTCATTCTGGATGAGCCGACGCGCGGCATCGACGTCGGCGCCAAGGCCGAGATCCAGAAGCTGGTGCTCTCGCTGTCGGAGGAGGGCATGGCCGTGCTCTTCATCTCCTCCGAACTGGAGGAGGTCATCCGCGTCAGCAGCCGCGTGGCCGTCCTGCGCGACCGGCGCCATGTGCGTCACCTGACCGGCGACGAAATCCGGCAATCCACGATCATGCAGGCGATTGCGGGAGGGTGACGACATGAAAACACGATGGTGGAACAAACCCCTGTTCTGGCCTCTCGCCGCGCTCGGCATCCTGTTCTTGCTGAACCTGCTGCTCAAGCCGGAGTTCTTCGCGATCCGCTATCAGAGCGGCCATCTGTACGGCAGCCTGATCGACATTCTGAACTTCGGCTCGCCCCTGGCCATCGTCGCCGTCGGCATGACGCTGGTCATCGCCACGCGGGGGATCGATCTGTCGGTCGGCTCGCTCGTCGCCATCGCCGGCGCGATGGCCTGCCTGACGATCAGCCGGGGCAACGACCAGCAATCGTTGGGGCTCGTGCTGAGCGCCGTCCTGCTGGCGCTCGCCGTCTCCGTCGTCCTCGGCCTGTGGAACGGGCTGCTGGTGGCCGGGGCGGGCATCCAGCCGATCATCGCCACGCTCATTCTGATGGTCGCCGGGCGCGGCATCGCGCAACTGATCACGAGCGGGCAGATCATCACGGTGACGAGCAAGCCTTACAATTACATCGGCGCCGGTTGGCTCCTTACCCTGCCGTTCTCCGTCTATCTGGTCGCCGCGGTCTTCCTGTTCGCCGCCTGGATGACCCGCCGGACCTCGCTCGGCATGTTCATCGAGTCGATCGGCTGCAACCCGACGGCGAGCCGGCTGGCCGGGATCCGATCCCGCTCGATATTGCTTGCGGTCTACATGTTCTGCGCGCTGTGCGCCGGCATCGCCGGTCTGATCACCAGCTCGAACGTCTCCAGCGCGGACGGCAACAACGCCGGGCTGTGGATCGAGCTGGACGCCATCCTCGCCGTCGTCATCGGCGGAACTTCCCTTGCGGGCGGCCGATTCTCGCTCGCCGGCACGCTGGTCGGCGCGCTGCTGATCCAGACGCTGACGACGACGATCTACATGCTCGGCGTGCCGCCGGAGATCACGCTCGTCGTCAAGGCGATCGTCGTGATGGCCGTCTGTCTGATCCAGTCGCCGTCGTTCCGCCGATCGGTCGCGCGCGGCTTGCCCCGGCGGCCGATCGCATCCCGACAGGAGGTGAGCGGGCATGGTTGATCGAAAATATATCCCGCTTCTCGTGACCATCGGGCTGTTCATCCTGATGTTCCTGGCCGGTTCGCTGCGGTATCCGGGATTTCTGTCGGCGCAGGTGTTCATGAACCTGCTCATCGACAACGCCTTCCTGCTGATTGTGGCCGTCGGCATGACGTTCGTCATCCTGTCGGGCGGGATCGATCTGTCCGTCGGTTCGATGGTGGCGCTCACCACCATGCTGTCCGCGAGCCTCATTTCGCAGGCCGGCTGGCCGCCGGCGATCGTCATTCCGCTGGTGCTCGCCGTCGGCACCCTGTTCGGCTGGCTGATGGGCGCCATCATCCATTACTTCCAGATCCAGCCGTTCATCGTCACCCTGGCCGGCATGTTCCTTGCCCGCGGTCTCTGCTACGTCATCAGCATCGATACGATCACGATCAACCATGCGTTCTATACGAAGATGGCGCTGTCCAAAATCCGCCTGCCCGGCGGCAGCTTCATCTCGATCAGCGTCGCCATCGCCCTGCTGGTTGTGCTGCTGGCCGCGTATCTCGCGCATTTCACCCGCTTCGGGCGCAACACCTACGCCATCGGCGGAAGCGAGTCGTCGGCGGTGCTGATGGGGCTTCCGGTGGCGCGGACGAAAATGCTCGTCTACGCGTTCAGCGGCTTCTGCTCGGCATTGGGCGGCGTGGTGTTCACGTTCTACATGCTCTCGGGCTACGGCCTTCATGCGGTCGGCCTGGAACTGGACGCCATCGCGGCGGTCGTGATCGGGGGGACGCTCTTGACCGGCGGCTCCGGCTATGTGATCGGCACGTTCTTCGGCGTCCTCATCCAGGGCGTCATCCAGACGATCATCACCTTCGAGGGCACGCTCAGTTCCTGGTGGACGAAGATGGTCATCGGCCTGCTGCTGTTCCTGTTCATCCTGCTGCAGCGGATCTTCACCGCGCGTTCCGCCCGCAGCCGGCCCGCGTAGGCTATAATGGAATCGGGGAGGGGATTCGATTGCTCAGGTCCAACCGAACGGCATTGGTCTTGATCCACCTGCTGCTCGCATGCTGCGTCCTGCTGGCGGGATGCAGCCGCGAAGCGGCGGCGCCGGCCGAAGCGCCGCCGGAGGCGGGCGATTCCCCCGGCCCCGATCTTCCCTCCGGAGACATCGCGTCGGAACAGCGCCGGATCGTGCTCGGATTCTCCCAGCTCGGTTCGGAGAGCGATTGGCGCAACGCCAACACGCGGTCGATCCGGGAGGCCGCGAAGGAAGCGGGCATCGAGCTGCTGTTCGAGAACGCGGAGCAGTCGCAGGCGAAACAGATCGAAGCGATTCGCGGCTTCATCGAACGCAAGGTCGACGTGATCGCGTTCGCCCCGGTCATCGAGACGGGCTGGGAAGGCATCCTGACCGAAGCGAGGGAGGCCGGCATCCCGGTCATCGTGTCCGACCGCTCCGTGCAGATCAGCGATCCCTCCCTTTATGTCACGCTGATCGGCGCGGATTTCTACGAGGAAGGCCGCAAGGCGGGGAAATATTTGCTGGACAAGAAGCGCAACGATCCCGGTCCCGTCATCATCGCGGAGCTTCAGGGCACGGAGGGCTCCTCGCCATCCATCGAGCGCGGACGGGGCTTTCGGGACATCATCCGCGAGCGGCCCGACATGAACATCGTCTATTCGGCCCCCGCCGACTTCACCGTGGAGAAGGGCGCCGAAGTGATGCGCCGGTTTCTGCGGGAGAGCGAAGGCCGAATCGATGTGCTGTTCGCGCACAACGACGACATGGCGCTCGGCGCCATCGAGGCGATCGAGGAATACGGGCTGCAGCCGGGGAAGGACATCGTCATCATTTCGGTGGACGGCACGCGCAAGGCGTTCGAGAAGATGGTCGAGGGCAAGATCAATTGCGTGGTCGAATGCAACCCGCTCCTCGGGCCCATCCTGATGCAGGCCGTCCGGGAAATCTACGAGGGCCGCACCCTGCCGAAGCGAATCGTCCCGCCGGAGAGCGTGTTCACCGAAGTGCTGGCGGAGAAGGAAGTGGCCAACCGCCAGTATTGACCCGGTCCGGCATCGCCCTAAACGCGAAGCAATAAAAAAATAGAAATACTTGTCATATTCTGATCCGTTTGCTAGTATTTTATGTACGATTCGTCTAATGTTTTCTATCGGGGTGAGGTCGACCATGGATCCGGCCGCAAAGCAAAGCCGGCTTGATGCCCGGCAACTCATGCCGGCGGACTCCGAAGTCCGGAACCAGGGCAAGAACAGGGCCGCGGCCTATGTATTGTGGTTTTTCCTCGGATTGTTCGGCGGACACCGTTTCTACATGAAGAAGAAGGGTTCCGCGATGGCCCAGCTCATTCTGACCATCACATTCATCGGAATGATCGTCAACGCGATCTGGTGGATTGTGGACGCTTTCCTGGTTCACACCTGGGTCAAGGAACACAACCGTGGACTCGATGATCGCCTCGTGCCGCAAATGCTCGCCGAACAAGGTCCATCCGCGCCGAACGGCTCCCCGCGCCGGGATCCGGGAAGCGTCACGCGGAAAAAACGCCGGGACCTGTCTATTTCATGCCGCTTGACGGACGTTTGGGTGTCCACCGTTTTTGTCAGAAAAGGCACCTGAGCGGCACCATCCCCTTAGTGAAGAGAAGCGCTTCGGCCTGATGGCCGAAGCGCTTTTTTCGCGCCAAGTCCGGGCTCCGCTCATCCCCGGCTCCCGCTCTCGAGCGGCACGGCGAACGTGACCGTCGTGCCCTTGCCCGCCTCGCTGATCAGCCGGATGCCCGTTCCGTACAGCTTCTTCAGCCGCATGTGGATGTTGCGCACGCCCACGCTGCGCGGCGGCTTGCCGCCCTCCGGTTCGGCGAGCAGGGCGTTCACCCGCTCCGCGCTCATGCCCACGCCGTTGTCCCGAACCGTGAACTCCGCTTCCCGTCCGTTCCGCTTCACGGTGATCTCGACGCAGCCGCCTTCGATCCGCTTCATGATGCCGTGCAGCACGGCGTTCTCCACCAGCGGCTGCAGAACCAGCGGCGGAATCCGCAGGTCCAGCGCGTCCTCGTCCACCCGGATCACCGCCAGCAGCCGCTCGCCGAAGCGCGTCTTCTCGATCTCCAGATACGCCTGGACGAACTCCAGCTCCTTCTGGAGCGACGTCCAGGCCTCCAGATTCTTGAAGTCGAAGCTGCTGCGCAAATATTCGGAGAACTGGTCCAGCAGCTCCTTCGCCTTCTGCCCGTCCTGCTCGCAGAACCAGGCGATCGTGTTCAGCGTGTTGTACAGGAAATGCGGCTTGATCTGCGCCCGCAGGAACGCCATCTCGCTCTTCAGCGCCTCCTGCGCCGACTTCTTCATCTCGAGCAGCGTCGCCACCCGGGCGCGCAGCTCCTTCGCGACGACGGGCTTGACGACGAAATCGTTCGCGCCCGCCTCGAAGCCCGCCGCCAGATCCTCCGGCGCGTTCCGCACCGTCAGGATCAGAATCGGCAGGTCGTACAGCGAATAGTCCCGCCGGATGATCCGGCAGGTTTCGTAGCCCGACATCTGCGGCATCATGACATCCAGCAGCACAAGATCGATGTCCGGGCGCTCCTTCAGCATCTCGATCGCTTCCCGGCCGCCGGCCGCGGTCAGCACCTCGTGGCCGTCGCCTTCCAGCAGCAGCCGGAGCACGTGCAGGTTGGTCGGGGCGTCATCGACCGCCAGCAGCTTGAAGCCCGACATCTGCCGCCGCCCGGCGGACCCGAACGCCGCCGGTTCGTCCTGCAGCACGGCCTGGGAGGCCGAATCCGGCTTCGCGACCGGCTCGTCCGATATCGGGAGCGAGAACGAGAAGCGGGTTCCCTTGCCCGGCTCGGACCAATCCAGCCACAGCGAGCCGTTCATCCGCTCCACAAGCTGCTTCGAGATGAACAGCCCCAGCCCGCTGCCGCCGTACTGCTCGGTGATCCGCGCGCTGCCCCGGGAGAACGCCCGGAACATGTTCTCCTGCTCTTCCGGCGTCATGCCGATCCCGGTATCCTCCACCGAAACGATCACGGCGTCTTCCGCCGCGCGGGCGGACAGCGTGACCCGGCCCCGTTCGGTGAACTTCACCGCGTTTCCCAGCAGGTTGAACAGCACCTGAATCAGGCGGTTCTCGTCGGCGAGGACCGGCGGAAGATCTGCCCCGTATCCGGGGGCTGGGGGACCATGACGAAGTTGGACGGGATCAGCGACTCCGAAGGAAGCGGCCCCTTCCAGTTCACGATGACCGGAATGCCGCCGAACAGATCTTCGAGATGGGAGAGCAGGGGCACCATGTTGAATTCGGTCACGATGTAATCCGGAAGGTGCACCCGGTATTTCACCCTCAAATAACTGGCCATATGCTCGAAGAAATCCGGTTCGTTCGAGTTGCGGGCATAGTCGAAATACTCGTACGAATAGCTGAACGCATGCCGCGACTCGCCGCTCAGCGCTTCGATCAGGCCTTCGTTGAACTCCATGTGAGCCGGATCGGTCGGCGTGAACGGATGCAGGATCAAGACATGCTTTTCGTTCGGCGATGTCAAGGCGTAAGCCGCCGGCGCCATACCGATGGACGCCAGGGCACACACCAACGGAACAACCACGATGAACCTGCGCCATAAGCCCGACGCCATGTTCGCAACCTCCGCCTTTCAACCCCGGTCGATCGTCCTTGTCTATGATTCTAGCATATCAAACGCGATCCCGCGGATGTCCGGGGCTGCCGGGGATCCCGATTATTGCGGCAGCGCCCTGGCCATCGCCTGAATCGTTCCCAGATGCATGCTTTCGTGCGCAATCAGCACGTGGAACAGCTCGCCGACCGTCGAAGCCCGCAGGAAATTGCTCCGGTCCGCGACGGGGCGCGACAGTTCGCCGTCGAAGGCTGCGCGAATCTCCGCCGCTTGCTCCCCGAGATGCCGCAGCAGCTCATCCATCTCCGGCGGTTTCTGACTCCACCCGGACGGAGCCGTGCCGGACGCGAACCAGGCTTCATACTCCGCGGGAATGCGGGACCCCTCGCCCGAGAATTGAAACATCAATTTGTCCGTGACCGTGAGCAGATGTCCGGCTTGCCAGCGCAGGTTGTTCCGGAATCCCGCGGGAATGTCGTCGGCTTTGTCCGTCGGCGTGCCGCGCAGAATATCCAGGATCTGCCTCCTCACATCCGCAAACAGGTTGAGGACATAAGCGTCCGCGCCCGAACGGGGATCTTCCGCTACCAGCGCCTCGAACACATCGAGCCGCCCGCCGTACCGCAGCTCGGGCCAATCGGATGTGAGCGAGACGGCTTCATCCAGCGACGCCGCTTCCACCACCGACACGCCGAAAACATCCCCTTCATAGTCCCGGACCGCCTGCCGTGTGACCGACTTCCTCCCGAATCCGGCAAAACGCACCTTCTCATGCCCTTTCGCCTTCAGCTCATCCAGCCAGCTCCACAGCTCGCTGATGTTCTGTTCCGCCTGGTCTTCGGGAACGGCGCCGCCGTGGTAAACGAACAAATAACGCATCGCCGCCCGCTCCTTTCAGTTGCATTTTGAAACTTAATTGAGTATAATGAACCCATCACCCGGAAGTCAAGGAGATTGCCATGAAAACCGCCATCAAGCGCCGTTCCGATTGCCCGATCGCCTTCTCGCTCGAAGTGGTCGGGGATTCATGGACGCTGCTGATCATTCGGGATATCGTTTTCGCGGGGAAAAGAACGTTCGGGGAGTTTCTGGCTTCGGACGAACGAATCGCGCGGAACATCCTGTCGAGCCGCCTGTCCCGCCTGGAAGAGCTGGGGATTCTCACGAAGAAGCCCCACCCGACGGACGGCCGAAAGGATCTGTACGAACTGACGGACGCCGGGCTGGACTTCATCCCCGTGCTGCTGGAGCTGTCCGCCTGGGGGGCGAAGCATGAGCCGGCGACTGCCGAAGCGGCCGCATGGCTTCGCGAGGTCCGCGTGGACCGGGAACGCCTGATCGAACTGATCCGGGACACCGTCAAGAACGGCGGCTCCGTGTTCGCCGGTCCGGACAGCGTGATGGACCGGCTGAATGGCAGATAAGCTGTTCGTCAACAATAGCAGACCTGGATCCGCTGCAGCAACATTTCCATCGGTACCTGCTTACAGGCGGGTTCCCCGAAGTCGCGTTGTCCGATGATGTCGGGTATGCCCAGAAAATCATTCGTGAAGATGTCGTGGACAAAGTCTTGAAACGCGATATGGTGTCGTTGTTTTCCATACGGAATGTCGCCGAACTGGAACAAATCTTTCTCTATCTCTGTCTGGTCAGCGGCAATATCGTCGTACTGGACACCATTGCCAAAGAAATCGGTGTTTCACGCGCCACGGTCGCCAATTACGTAACCTTTCTCGAACAGGCCAATTTGATCTATGTCAGTCAACCAACCGACCGAACCGGAAAGAAGGTGCTGAAGGCCCGACCCAAGATTTATCTGGCCGATGCCGCCATTTGAAACGCCGTGCTCATGATCGGTGAAGAAGTCCTGACGAATGCGACAGAGATGGGGATGATGATTGAGACCGCCATCTATAAACACATTCATGCTTTCAATTCCCTGGACACAACCCGTATCGGGTATTATCGGGATTCGAAGACGGGCAAAGAAATTGATATCGTCATCACTTACGGCGCCCGAAGCAAAATCCTGATCGAAGTCAAGTACCGGGAAGACACGCGGTTGCCGCACAGAGAAGCCATTGTGGAGTGGGCCGACGATCCGCAAGTCGCCGCCGCCATCATCATCACAAAAAACAGCACGGACTACGGCGTGACCGATCATGGCACGAAATGCCCGATCATCAAAATTCCCGCCTTCGCTTTCTTGTACTTGTTGGGGCATGCCGAGTACACAAAGTATTTGGAAGCCCTGCAATCAAGCGAATAATGGATAGAGCCATCCAGGGGATGGCTCCAACAGTCGAATGCCAAATGCCGACGATCGGGAAGCGGTCATGATCCGGTGCCGACGCCGGTTGCAATCCGCACCGCCTGCCGCTGGGCTTCCAGGCACAGCTCCGCCGCCTTGAACGCGTGCTCCTGTGTCATGGCGTGCTCGGTGCCGCTTAAGATATCGAGGATAAACGCGCCGAAATACGGAAACCCCACCTTGCCCTTGCAATCGAAATACCGCTCGCCGTCCCGGTTGACCAGATAGAGGTGGTCTCCGGATTCGTCCCGCGCGATGTCGATGTATTTTCGAAGTTCGATGTAGCCCTCCGTGCCGAGGATGATCGTCCGGCCGTCTCCCCAGGTGCGCAGGCCGTCCGGCGTCAGCCAGTCGACCCGGAAATAGAACGTCGCGCCGTTGTCGGCCACCAGCGCGGCGTCGCCGAAATCTTCGAACAGCGGATATTCCCCGAACCGGTAGTTGTCCACCTTGCTGTGCAGCACCTTCGCGTCCCGGGCGCCGGCATAGGTCAGGAACTGCTCGATCTGGTGGCTGCCGATGTCGCACAGAATGCCGCCGGTATGCGCGGGATCGAAGAACCAGGCCGGGCGGCCCGCCGGATTCGCGCGGTGCGGGCCCATGCCGATCACCTGCACGACGCGGCCGATCGCGCCTTCCTCAATCAACTGGCCCGCGAACACCGCGCATTCCACATGCAGCCGCTCGCTGTAGTAGATCCCCCATTTCAGCCCGGTCTCCTTCACCTTCCGGCGCGCCCGGTCCAACTGCTCCAGCGTCGTGAACGCCGGCTTGTCCGCGAAGTAATGCTTCCCGTGATCATGCGCCCGAAGCCCGAGCGCGCACCGCTCCGAAGGAACGCAGGCGCTGGCGACCAGCCGGATGTCCGGGTCCTGCAGGATCTCCTGCTCCGACCGCGCAACCTTGGTTCCCGGGAACGCGGCGACGAACCGCTCCACCTTCGCCGGGTCCGGATCGTAGACGGCGGCCAGCTCCGCCCCCGCTTCGATCAGCCCGTTGCACATCCCGTAGATGTGACCGTGGTCGAGTCCGATGGCCGCGAACCGGAACTCGCCGGGTCCGACCACCGGTTTCGGCTTCCCCTTCGGCGCGTAATGCATCCCGTCCCGCCTGTCCGTCATCGCCCGGCCCCCCGATCCTGTCCGCTTCCTCCCCAGGTGATCGCGTTGTCCCGGAAGTTTGCGACGCTTGTTTTCTTCTCGTAAAAATGAACCGCGTTCTTCAGCATCCCTTCCCGCGTGTAGAACGGACTGTCCGGCCCGAGCGGCAGCCTGATGTCAAGACCGATTGAAAATTCCTCAAAATAAACGGTTGAAAATTCCCCAGGAAGAGCGAAAGAGGGCGTCCCCCTAGGGGGACGGCGCGGCCATCGAATTAACCGGTTTGTTCCGGTTTGTCACCTGCTGGTTCGGGTCGGAAGAAGCCGGCTTTTTTCTTTTCCTTGATGCGATAGCTCTCCTCCTTAATGTTGATTGTGGTCGAATGGTGAAGCAGACGGTCCAGAATGGCCGTTGCCAGCACGGTGTCTCCAAATATCTCCCCCCATGAACCGTAAGATTTGTTGGAAGTGAGAATGATGGACCCCGTTTCATAGCGTTCTGAAATGATCTGGAAGAAAAAATGCGCTGCGGTATCGTCCATCTTCCGGTATCCGATCTCATCGATGATGAGCAGATTCGGCTTGGTGAAGATCTTCATTTTCTGTTTCATCATATGGTTCTGGTGCGCCTGTTGCAGCGTCTGGATCATGTCATGGGCAGTGATGAAATACACCGTGTACCGCTGTTTAATCGCTTCCAGCGCCAGGGCAACGGCCAGATGCGTTTTCCCGACTCCAGGCGGTCCCAGAAAGATCAAATTCTCCTGATGCTCAATAAACCGCAGGGTGGCCAGATCCCGAATACGGCGTTCATCGATGGACGGCTGGAACCCGAAATCGAATTGATCCAGTGTCTTATGGAACGGCAGATGGGCCATTCGCGTTTTCATCCGGATAAACCGTTCCCGTTTGGCCGCAAGCTCCTCCTGCAACAGCTTGTCCAAAAACTCCAGATACGATATATTGTGTTTAGCCGCTTCTTCAGCGTGGGTATGGAGGATTTCCGGAATCCGGCTCCATCCGAACTGCTGAAAAGCGTCCTGAAGGCGTTCCTGCAGAATCATTGCACGGTCACCGCCTCATTCAGGAATTGCTCATACACGGACAAATCGCGTTCGGCCACTTCGGGGGTCGCTTGACGAACCATTCGGGGCATGGATTGAGGGATCTTATGCTGACCTGTGGTTCGCAGCCCTTCGAAGTGTTTTTTATGGATGACACACTGCTGCTTTCCGTGCGCTTTCGGGTGCTCCGCGATGAGCTGGTCCCCGCTGAATATGCGGATCCGGCCGTTTTTCAGGTCCTGAATGTGCACGGTTTGGCCCACCCACAGAAAAGGTACGGAATAACGGTTGTTCCCGTACGAAACCATCCCGTCGGACGAGACTTTCCGCGCATGCCGGTCCACTTCCGCAAAAGGCGTCGGGTTGATCGGTTTGAGCCCTTCCGCGGACAAACGGACGTAGGGGACTTCATGGGTGGTTCCGTGCACCCGGACATTGGCAACCGTGTCCAGCCAGTGGCGGACCTGCTGATTCAAATCGTCCAGACCGGTGAATTCCCGGATACGGGGCCAGAAGTTTTGGCGGACGTACCGGATTCCGTTTTCGACCTTGCCTTTGGTTCTTGCACGGTAAGGCCGGCAGTTTCGCAGCACAAACCCGTGATGGGCGGCAAACCGGGCAAAGCGTGCGTTCCAGACGGCATGTCCCCGTTCGTCAAAGTCGGTGACAATGGTTTTCATGTTGTCGTACAAGAGGACTTCCGGCCGTCCGCCGAAGTACTCAAATGCCCGCAAATGGCAGCCTATGAGGGTATCCAGCTTTTCGTCCTCCGTAAACTCCACATACATCATGCGGGAATATCCCAGCACCATAACGAAGGCGTAAAGCCGCTTGAGCTTTCCGTTCCAGTCCACCTGAAACCTTCCCCAATCCACCTGGGCTTGATAACCGGGCGGTGTTTCAAAACGCACCGTGGCTTTTGGAATCGCCGTCGGGCGGAGTGGCTGCATGAACGATCGTAAAATGGTTTTGCGGCCGGTGTACCCTTTGGCCCGGATCTCATCGAAGATGACGTTGGCGTTCAGGCATCCTTCCTGCATCCGCTGACGAATGTAGTCCTTGAAAGGCTCCAGCTTGCTCGGTCGGGTCATTTGGCGCTGGTAGGGGACCGGCTCCGATTTCTGCAGCCATTTTCGGATCGTTTTACGGTCTCTTCCCAATTCGTCGGCAATTTGCGTGATGTTCATTCCGCGTTTTTCTCATCTCGTGAATCATGTAGAACTCCCCATTCTTGATCATAATGCCTCTCTCCTCCGAGGAGAGAGTTTGCGGTAAAAGTGGGGAATTTTCAACCGATTCTATTGGGGATTTTAACACCGTTTTCTACACCTGCTGCTTGTGGTCATCGGCAGGCGCGTAGGCGAACAGCCGGGGCGCGTGCCATTGCCTGACGGCCTCCTTGGTGTAGTGGCGAAGCAGGAACTCCCTGTCGCCGAACGTCTCCAGATCATAGGCGCCCGTATCCGAGATGATGCGCCGCTCCGCCTCGTGATACAGATAGATCGTGTTTCGGAACGGCAGGCTGGACTTCAGTTCGATCAACTTCTTCTGCAACATGTAGTCGTCGTGGGCGCTTCTCGGCCGCTCCGAAAAGTGGTCCTGAATGACGCTGTTCATCAGCAATTCGCCGGCGACGTTGCGCTCGATGAGCATGAGGTTGGCATCGGCGTTGTGGACCATGCGTTCCAGAATGGCTCTGTTCGTCTCGATATATTGATCCCGTGTGGCATTGTTCAGCATCAGGAAAAAGATGAAGATCATCGAGGAGATCGCCACGAAGAAGATCGGGGTATAGGACAGGATCAGGCGGTAGTACCAATTCATTCGCATGAAAGCGCTCCCTGCCTTGAGTAAAAAGGGACTGCTCCTTTCATGATAAAACAGTTTGCGGCATGAGGCGAATTAACATTTTTCCGGGGCTAACGATTTTTCGCGGGGAGGCGGAGAAAAGGCCATCCCCTCGCGGGATGGCCCTCCGTCACGGATCAGTCGCGGTTGATGAACAGGATCGTGGAGATGCCCTTCTGCCGGTGCGGTTCGGGCGCCTTCAGCAGCCCGGCGTCGAGCAGGGCCTTCAGCACGTAGGGACGCAAGAAGGAATTGCCCATCATGTTCTGCGAGAAGAATTGGACATACGGCCTCACGTGTTCCGGCTGGCCTTCCAGATGGATGCGATACACTTCCTCGTCCAGCTTCTTCGCCGCTTCCCGGATGTCATCGGACGGCTCAGGAATCGCAGCCCGCAGGCGCTCGCCCGTCCGCCGGTCCCGGCAATAGACGATGTTCACCTCGTATCCGGCATCGGTCCGGATCAGGTATTGCTTGTCAAGCAGCCGGCGGTAGACATCGAGATTCGCTTCATTCTGCGGCAGATTTCCATTGATGAAGTGGCCCAGGCTGACGAAATCCGAGAGCAGGCAGTCCCGCCAGTTCCCTTCCCTGCCGCACCAATGCGTGTCGATTTGCCAGGCATAAATTCCGTGCTCATCGGACGTGCGTTCCATGTCCCCGCACACCATGTACAGACCGGGATCGAAGCCGACCTCGAAATCCCTGGCAATCCGCGCGGTGGCGATATAGTGGCCGCCGTCCTTCCGCTTGACGAAGGTCTCTTCGACGGTCACCCTGTCGAGTTCAGGGAACGTCAACCGTTTGCCGGCATACGGCACCAGGCTCCACATCAGCAGGTTGGCATCGCCGCCCGGCACGCAAACGCCGGTCTCCAGGAACGCGTCGGTCATCGTGAAGAATTGCCGGAAGTAGCACTCGACGAGGAATCCGGCATACTCGCCGAACAGCCGGTGCAGCGCCTCGCTTTTCGCCGCGGACGGATCTTCGATGTACATGTTCGTGCGGTATTTGCCGCCCGGCAGTTGGTCGAGGAAGCCGTATTCCTCCAGAACGGCGACTTCATCTTCGACAAATACGGGCGAGACGCCCAGCTCCTCCGCAATTTCCCGGATCGTGAGCGGTTTATGGTAGGCGGCGTACACGATGTTCTGCCGGATCGTCGTGGACAGGAAGTCCGCGGTGTCGCCTTTGCTGCCTGGCGAACCGCAGTGCCCCATCCCGGCCATGCGGATCGGGTTTACGCCCAGATTGCCGATCGAACGGATGGCGTTCATGTTGCTCCTCAACTCCTTCTTCGCTTCGAACAGGTGCCATTTCACGGTGCCGCCGGACAGGCCCGTCGAAGCCGCGATGTCGCGGATGCTCATGCCGCCGTAATAGTACTTGACCACGATCTCGCGCTGCTGCCGGGACAGGAAGGCGATCTCCCGCCGGAGCTCGCCGGCCGTCTCCCGGTCGATGATGGCGTCGAATCCCGCGTCGCCGCACGCCGGCTCGTGATCCTCCAGCCGCGCGTGGTTGGACATCCTGACGTTCTCGCCGACGTGCCTCGCCCACACATAATGCGCGATCTTGAAAATATAGCTTGCGGGATCATGGATCTCCGGCTTGCGGAGCAGCGACCGGTACACTTCCAGCGTGATCCGGCTTGCCAGCTCCTCGGCTTCGGCGATGCTGCCCGTCTTGCGCAGCGCGAATCCGTACAGCGGCTTCACGTATTCCGTGATGATCCGGTCGACCAGTTCTTTCTCCATCGCTTCCGGGCTCCTTCGTACTCCTTCGTTCGGCGGCACTCATCCATTAACTGCGGCGAGCGCGAAAAAGGTTGGGGAGAGGCGGGGATTTTTTACTTCCTACCCGCGTAAAAACGCCGGTGAAGCTCGCGCATCTGCTCCGCAAGCCCGGGAACGGGACCTTCCACCTGCGCGTCGCGGATCACGTCCCGGATCGGCAAATGCCGGACGCGCGACGGCGGAACGCCAAGTTCCTCCAGCCACTCAGCCAGTTGCCGGGACGAGCTCGCGTACACGATCCGCCCCAGACCGACCCAGCCGTGGGCGGCGGCGCACATCGGGCAATGCTCGCCGGACGTGTAGACAGTGGCCCTGGCGCGCGCCTCCGGCGTCATGTTTTGCGCCGCCCACCGGGCAATGGCAAACTCCGGGTGCTGCGTATGGTCCCCGCCGGCGACATGGTTGTGGTCCTCGAACAGCACCTCGCCTTCGGCCGAGACCAGGACCGAGCCGAACGGCTCGTCCCCCTTCTCCAGCGCCGTGCGCGCCAGCTCGACGCAGCGCCGCAAATGTTTCAGGTCCACGTCCGTAATCATTCCGACCCCTCCTTCGTAGTTACCTTTTGGCACATAAACGTATTTACATAAATAAATAAAGGGAATATAATGTAATAAAACGGACATCAGGAGGTGGTGGAGCATGTCGGACCTGCTCACCGTCGACCAGTTGGCCCAGATCCTCGAAATGCACCCCCGAACGATTCGCCGGTATATCCGCGAGGATAAACTGAAGGCCGTCAAGGTCGGCGGCGAATGGCGAATCCGGAAGGAGGATGCGGAGGTGTTCATTGGCGGCAGGCTGGATGAGATCAAGTCCGAAGCGCATGACGTCGTCAAGGCGTTCGTCGACGGCAAGGACAGCGAGATTGAAGGCAAGCTTCAGGTGTGCGCCGTGCTGGACTGCTACGTCGGCAACGAGGAGGCCATGCGCATCTCCGAAGCCATCATGCGGCACATGAACCAGGATGACCCCGACAGGGGCCGGGCGAAGTTCCAGTACTTCTTCGACGACGAGGAGAAGAAGGGACGCTACATCCTGTGGGGTAATCCGGCGTTCGTCGGCAAGGTGTTGTCCGCCGTCGGCGAAGCCGCGCGGTGATCGATCTGAGCATGTCCCAACTCATTCGATTCATCGTCGAACTTACCATACTTGGAATGGTGGCTTTCCCGCTATCCTTGTTGTTTATTAACAAAATAAAAACTTGTTGAAATAATAAAACATCCCCCAGATATATTTGGGGGATTAAGTTTCGAAAGAGATCAGTGTATACGTAGTCTTTTCTTCCTCCGTATATAGATGATAAGCCTCTCGGAATTCACAATTCCGCATCGGCTCTGGCCTTTCGGCCAGGGTCTTTTATTGTTTCACCCCCAAAGAGAGGTGCGAACAAACTTTCCTCTTGACATTTTCAAAACACCCCAAAAATC
>Ga0207866_1001215_pt1 | contig 26792 bp, 26 predicted proteins | sample HigsolmetaAR203D_FD_184835 | JGI IMG/M metagenome (GOLD analysis project Ga0207866, IMG submission 184835) | Ionic liquid and high solid enriched microbial communities from the Joint BioEnergy Institute, USA - AR20-3-D (SPAdes) (version 2) ...
GGGGGGGGGGGGGAGCCGCTGCCGCAGGCCGCCCTGCTCTGCCACGACGGCATGGGCATGTCAGGCCCCGCGGCTACGATTCTGCCCCTCGCCGAGCAGCGCGGCCATCCGGTGCTGTTCACCGGCCACCTGCCCAAGGACAGCCCCGGCGACAGGATGGTACGGGCCGGTCGGGCGGCCTGGAACCGCCTGCCGACCCACCCGACGCTCGGCGAGAACCGCGCCATCGTCTCCGCCAGCGGCGCACGCGTCGTCCTCGGCCATTCCTGCGATCCGGCGACGCTGCGCGCCCTGGCGGCGCACATCCCCCTCCTGCGCGCCGACCTTTCGACCGGCGCGAGCCTCGACATCTGAAGGGCCTCCATGCGCGTTCTCATCTCCAACGATGACGGCATCACCTCTCCGGGCCTCGCACTGCTGGCTGAGGCGGCACGGGCACGGGGGGACGAGGTGTGGATCGTCGCGCCGGAGCGGAAGTGGACGGCGGCGAGCCACCAGCTCTCCTTCGACAGGGACATCGTGCTGACCCGGCACGACGAGCGGACCTATGCCTGCTCCGGCGCACCGGCTGACTGTGTCGTGGCCGCCCTGTCGGTGCTGATGGCCGAGGCACGGCCCGATCTCGTCCTCTCCGGCATCAATGACGGGCGCAACGTGGGGGAGGACATGGCCTATTCCGGCACCATGGCCATCGCCCGCGAGGCGGCCATGTGGGGGCTTCCGGCGCTCGCCTTCTCCCGCACCAAGGGTGGCGCCGCAGGCGGGCGCGAGCGGGACGCGGTGCGGGCTCTCATCGACCTCCTGTGGGCGGCGCGGGGCGACTGGCACAGCGAGGGAACGTGGCTGTCCGTCAACCTGCCGAAGGAACTGCCGGCCCCGCTCGCCGGCGCGCGCATCGGCCGCGACAAGATCGCCTCGGCGATGGATGTGACGGAGCGGGACGGGGACCGCATCACCTGCCGCATCCGTCGCGGGCGGCCGCACACCCTGCTGCCGGGCGACGAGAACACGGCCATCGACTGCGGCCATGTCACCATCGTGCGGCACTGCTGGTTCGCCCATGCGCCGCTCGACGATGCAACCATAGCGGGCTGGGCCGGCATGGTGAAATAACCGGCTTACAGTAAGATGCGACATCGGCGGGGAGACGAAACACCGAGCGAGGCAGACGGATACGGCCGCCAGGCGGCAAGGGAGCGGTGAATGTCGGCGAATCTGGTGCTGATCGACCTTCTGGGCGCCGGGGCCCTGCTGCTCTGGGGCCTGCGCATGGTCAAGACCGGGGTCACCCGCGCCTTCGGCTCCAGCCTCCGGCACTGGATCGCGCTCGGCACCACCAACCGTTTCAAGGCTTTTTTCGCCGGCCTGGCGGCAACCATCGCCGTGCAGAGCAGCACGGCCACGGCCCTCATCACCGCCTCCTTTGCCAGCCGCGAGCTGATGACCACGGCCATGGCGCAGGCGATCATGATCGGCGCCAACGTGGGCACGGCGCTGGTGACGCGGCTGCTGGCGCTCGACCTGCACTGGCTGTCCCCGGTGCTGATCCTGTGCGGCGTCGCCACCTTCATGGCGACCGACAGCTCCAAGCCCAAGGCCATCGGCCGCGCCATCATCGGCCTCGGCCTCATGCTCCTGTCGCTGCAGCTTATCGGCGGGGCGACGGAGCCGATGCGCGCCTCCCCCACGCTGCAGAGCCTGCTCGCCGCACTCGGCGCAGCGCCCGTCGTCGGCCTGCTGGTGGCGGCGGTGCTTGCCTTCGTTGCCGCCTCCAGCCTTGCCATCGTGCTGCTCGTTGCCTCGCTCGCCGCCTCGAGCAACATGGACCCGGGGCTTGTCGTCGCGCTCGTCCTCGGCGCCAATCTCGGCGGGGCCGTGCCGCCGGCGCTCGCCACCGCGGGCTACGGCCCGCTGGCGCGCCGCGTGACGCTGGGCAACCTCGCCGTCCGCGGCGCCGGCTGCCTGCTGGCCCTGCCATTCATCGGCCCGGCCGAGGGCTACCTCGCCCATGCTGCGGCGCTGACGAGCACTTTCGCCGTCGACGTGCACCTGGCCTTCAACATTGCGCTCGCCGTGATCTTCCTGCCGCTCGTCGGCGTCATCGCGCGCATCGCCGAGCGGCTGCTGCCACAGCTGCCCGACACACGCATGGGGCCGCGCTATCTCGACGAGGCGTCGCTCGACACGCCTGCCGTGGCGCTGAGCTGCGCCGCCCGCGAGACGCTGCGCATCGGCGACGTGATCGAGGTGATGCTGGTCAAGAGCCTGGAGGCGCTGCGTAACAACGACGCCAAGCTCAAGAGCGAGATCGCCAAGATGGACGACGAGGTGGACGCGCTGCAGCAGGCGGTGAAGCTCTACCTCTCGCGCCTGGGCCACGAGGGGCTCGACGACGAGGATGCGCGCAAGGCCACGGAGATTATCTCCTACGCCATCAACCTCGAGCATATCGGCGACATCATCGACAAGAGCCTGCTCGACATGATCGGCAAGAAGATCAAGTACGGGCTGCGCTTCTCGCGCGAGGGCATGGCGGAGATCGAGGAGCTGCACGCGCGCACGCTGGAGAACCTGCGCATCGCCCAGAGCATCTTCATCAGCCGGGACATGGACCTCGCCCGCAAGCTCGTGGAGGTGAAGGTGAACGTGCGCCACATGGAGCGCCAGTCCGCCGAGCGGCACCTGGAACGCCTGCGCGAGGGGCGCATCGAGAGCATCCAGTCGAGCACGCTGCACCTGGACGTGCTGCGCGACCTCAAGCAGATCAACGCCCACATCACCTCGGTCGCCTACCCCATCCTCGACGAGGCGGGCGCCCTGCGCGAGAGCCGCCTGCGCAGCGACGGCACGGCCGCCATGGCCTGAAGGCAAGGCCGCAACCGGCAAAGGAAAACGGCCCGCCCCTTCCGGAGCGGGCCGTTGCCGATCGGGCAGGGGCGATGCCCTGCGTTCCGGCGGTGCGTCAGGGCATCAGCTGGCCGCCGTTGACCTCGATCACCTGGCCGGTGATGTAGCCGCTCATCGCCGGGGAGGCGAGGAAGACGTAGGCGCCGACGCACTCCTGCGGCTCGCCGATGCGCCCCATGACGATGGTCTTGCGCATGGCCTCCAGCATCTCCGGCGTAGAGAAACGCTGGTGGAACGGCGTCATGATGACGCCGGGGGCGACCGCGTTCACGCGGATGTTGTCCGCCGCATATTCCTTGGCCATGTTGCGCGTCAGGTTCGACACGAAGGCCTTGGCGCTTGCATAGAGCCCCGCGCCGGGACCTCCGCCGTTGCGCGCGGCGATGGAGCTCGTGTTGATGATGGCGCCGCCGCCGGCCTTCCTGAGGTGCGGCACGGCGGCCTTCGAGGCCATGACGACCGAGCGCACGTTGAGGTCGATCACCCGGTCGAAGAGCTCGTCCGTGATGTCGGTTACCGGCGAGCGCTGCACGAGCGCACCGGCATTGTTGATGAGCACGTCGAGTCCGCCGAGGATGCCGGCTGCCTCGTTGACGACGCGGATCGCCTCGGCCGAGACGCTGACGTCGCCCTTGAGCAGGTCGGCCTTGCCACCGGCCTTGCGGATGGTGTCGACGACGGCCCTGGCGTCGTCCTCGCTGGAGTTGTAGTGCACGACGACATGGCTGCCGAGGCGCCCGAACTCGATGGCCGTGGCCGCGCCGATGCCGGTGCTCGCGCCGGTGATGAGGACGCGCTTGCCCTTGAGATCATCCAACATGTCGGTTTCGTCTCCCTAGACTGGACCGCCGGCACCACGGCCCGTCCGCGGACGGCCAGCGATCGTTTCCCCGTTGGTTCGGCGCGAGCCGCCCCCGAAGACCGCGCGTCTCCGGCCCCGCACCTCAGGCGGCCGGCGACCAGAGCCCGCCTGGCTCGGGAAAGCTCGGCCCGTCTGCCGGCGGCCGCGCAGACTCGTCTGTTAATCGATTTATTTCCTTCATATCCCCTATGCCGCCGCACGCCAACTCCCGTTCGTCGCCAGAGAGCCTCGCGAGCGGCAAAAGGCCGGCGGCTGATGCCCGGCCCCTCCTTCAACCATAGCCGCGCGCCCTGCGCCGGCTTGCCAGATCGCGCCGCTTAAATTATCAATATCGATATTGATATTGATATCGATAACCGTGGATGCGGAAAGGACTCTGGCCGTGCGTCCGCGCGAGGCAGCCTATTCGGCGGTCAAACGCCGTATCATCCTCAACGAACTGCAGCCCGGCATCACGCTGACCGAGCTCGGCCTTGCGCGTGAGCTCGGCTGCAGCCAGGGCACCGTGCGCGAGGCACTGCTGCGCCTGCAGGAGGACGGGCTCGTCATCCGCAGCGGCCATCGCGGCACCACGGTCACGCCGCTTGCCCCGGAAGAGGCCGACGAAATTCTCGCGCTGCGGCGCCGCATCGAGATGCGCGGCGCCGTTCGTGCCGCCGCCGCGGTGACGGATGCGGCCCTCGCGCAGCTGCGCGCCCTGCAGGACGAGATGGAGCGCGCAGCCGGCGCAGGCGACCAGTACCAGCTCATCGAGCTCGACACCGAGTTTCACCTTTTCATCTTCCGCCTCGCGGGCCTGCAGGCGCTGGAGCAGATCCTCGTGCGCTGCATCCTGCATTCGCACCGGCAGAAACTGTGGGAGCCGCGCCACCGCCGCCCCCTGCTCGAGACGGCCCGCCGGCACCGGCCCATCTACGAGCGCCTCGCCGCGCGCGACGGCAGCGGCCTCGCCGAGGCGCTCGGCCATCACATCGACACCATCGTCGACATTTCCTCGGAGCGCCAGTCGGCATGACCCCGTCTCTCGACCCGCATTTCCGGCCCATCTACGAGCGCATGCGTACCGCGCCGGCCATCGACTATCGCGCCATGCCGATCGGCGAGGCACGCAAGACCTTCGAGGCGCTGGCGCAGCCCTGGAACGAGGGTGCGCCGGCGCTTGCGGCCGTGCGGGAGTTCACGGTGCGCACCGCCGCCGGCCAGATGCGGGCGCGGCTTTACGAGCCAGCGGCGGATGCGCTCGCGAACGGCCTCGTCGTCTACGTCCACGGCGGCGGCTGGACCTTCGGCTCCGTCGACACGCACGACGGCACCATGCGCAACCTGGCGCAGGCGTCGGGCTGCGCCGTCTTGGGCATGGACTACCGGCTGGCGCCGGAGCACCCCTTTCCCGCGCCGCTCGACGACGTTCTCGCCGCCCTCGCCTTTGCGGCCGACGGCGGGCTCGGACGCCCCGTCGACATGGGGCGGATCGCCCTCGCCGGCGATTCCGCCGGGGCAAACCTCGCGCTCGCCGCCCTCCTCGCCCGGCGCGACCGGAGGCAGACGCTGCCGCCGACAGCGGCCCTCTTCTACGGCTGCTATGCGCCGATCTTCGACACGGCGAGCCACGAGCGGCTGGGCGACGGCAGCTTCTTTTTCAGCACCGCGATCATGCAGTGGTACTGGGGCAACTTCCTTGGCCCCCTCCCGGCGGATACGGCCGCGCTCGCCGCCCCGCTGCGGGCGTCGCTCCAGGGTCTGCCGCCGCTCTATCTCAATGCCGCCGGGCTCGACCCGTTGCTCGACGACACGCTGCTGCTCGCCGAGAAGCTTGCACACGCCGGCATTCCCTTCCGCCTCGACGTGTTTCCCGGCGTCGTCCACGGCTTCCTGCGCATGACGCGCGAGCTGCCAGCGGCACAGGCGGCCATCGCGGCGGCTGCGACGCACATCAGGGAGGTGTTCGGCCGCTAGCGGACGGCCCGCCACACGACACAGACGGGGGTGAACCCCGCAAGACAAAACAAGAAAACCGGAGGAGAGGACATGACCAAGGAGAACACGACCCACCGGAAGGGCCTGGGCCGGCGCAGGTTCCTTCAGCTCGCCGGCGCGGGCGCCCTCGCAGCGCCTTTCGCGGGCAGCTTTCCCGCCCCCGCCATCGCTCAGGAGGTGACGGTGCGCTGGTGGTACCACTTCGACAACCCGCAGCACTCCCCTGCCGAGCTGGTGGCGAAGTTCGAGAAGGAGAACCCCGGCATCAAGATCGTCGCCGAGAGCATCCCGTGGGGCGGCGGCAACGACTATTACACCCGCCTCTTCGCCGCGCTCGTCGCGGGCAATGCGCCCGACTGTGCGATGGTAAAGCTCAACAACCAGGCCCGTCTCGTCGAGATGGGGGCGCTCGAGCCGCTCGACGACATGCTCAAGGGCTGGGAGGCCCGCTCCGACATCGCCGAGGACATCTGGCAGCTCAACAGGGCGAGCGACGGCAAGCAGTATTACCTGCCGCTGCAGTACGTGGTGCTCTACCTCTACTACCGGCAGGATCTCTTCGATCAGGCCGGCATCGCCCCGCCGCGCAGCTTCGACGACTTCCTCAAGGCGGCGAAGGCGCTCACCAAGGACGGCGTCTACGGTTTCGGCATGCGCGGTGGCGCCGGCGGCCACGACCACTGGGGACCCTTCGTGCTCGGCGGCGGCGCCACCTTCGAGAAGGGCGGCATGGTGAGCGAGAAGGCCCTTGCCGCCAACCGCTGGTTCGTGGAACTCGGCACCAAGGAGAAGGTCTTCCCGCCCTCGGCACCGACCGACGGCTTCCGCCAGATCATTGACGGCTTCAAGGCCGGCCGCACCGCCATGACCATCCACCACGTCGGCTCGTCCAACGAGATGGTCGAGGCGCTCGGCGACAAGGTCTCGGCGGTGCCGGTACCGCGCGCGCCCGACGGTCGCGGCTGGACCTCCTTCGGCGACGAGTCGAACGCCATCTTCTCGGCGAGCCCCAACAAGGAAGCCGCCTTCAGGTGGATCTCCTTCCTGTCCACGGCCGAGAACAACGTCGCCTTCAACGGCTTCACCGGCCAGCTCACCGTCACCACATCGGGCATGGCCGACTGGAAGCTGCATCCCAAGCGCTTCGTCACAGCGAGCGAACAGTCCCTCGCCATCGCCGGCGTGCTGCCGGACAGTCCAAAGACGGCGGATTTCGTGCGCACCGTCTGGCCCACCAACATGCAGCGTGCGCTGCTGGGCCAGATCAGCCCCGACGAGATGATGCATGCCTTCGAGAAGCACTTCCACGGTTGAGGGGCGGCGGGGGCGCGGCCCCCGCGCCCCACGGGCGGAGCGCGGCCCGTGCCGCCTCCCCTGCCTTTTCCGGAGTTCAGGCCCGTGACGAGCCTTGTGACGGCGGGAGCGCGCTCGCGCGCGTTCATGACACCCTATGCCTTCCTGCTGCCGGCCCTCGTGGTCACGGCGGCCGTCATCCTCTTTCCCGTCCTGCAGACGGCGTGGATGAGCCTGCACGACTTCGTGCTCTTCCGCCCGCGGGACGTGCCCTTCATCGGCCTCGGCAACTTCGAGCGCATGTGGAACGACGAGGTCTTCTGGATTTCGCTCGGCCACTCCTTCCTGTGGATCGCGCTCGTCGTGGGCTTCCAGTTCCTGCTGGGGCTCGGCGCCGCCCTGCTGCTCAACCAGAGCTTCTGGTGGCGGGGCCTGGCGCGCTCACTGGTCGTCGTGCCGTGGGCGCTGCCGAGCGTCATCATCGGCCTGATGTGGACGTGGATGTACGACTTCAACGTCGGCGTCATCAACGACGGGCTCATCCGGCTCGGCCTCATCTCGGAGCCGGTGGCCTGGCTGGCGCGGCCCGACACCGCCTTCTACGCTGTCATCGTCGCCCTCATCTGGCAGGGCTTTCCCTTCTTCGCCGTCGTCGTCCTCGCCGGCCTGCAGACGATCCCCGCCGAGCTCTACGAGGCGGCGGAGATCGACGGGGCAAGCCGCTTCCAGAAGCTCGTCTATGTCACGCTGCCCTCGATCTCGGAGGTGATCGCCACCGCGCTCCTCCTGCGCACGATCTGGGTGGCGAACTCGCTCGACGTCATCCTCGTCATGACCGGCGGCGGGCCGGGCTATGCCACGCACACGCTGCCGCTCTACGCCTTCCTCAAGGCCTACAGCGGCATGGAATTCGGCTATGGCGCGGCGCTGGCGCTGGTGCTCACGGCGCTGCTGCTCGTCGTCGTCTTCGTCTACGTGCGCCGCGTGGCGCGGGAGATCGGCCGATGATCGAGCGCTGCTCCCGCCTCGCCCGCATTCTGCAGGTGGAGATCCCCGTTCTCGTCATCGTGCTCTTCGCGCTGGCGCCCTATGCGTGGATGGTGATCACCTCCTTCAAGCCCAACGAGGAGATTGCGCAGTGGCCGGTGGCCTACTGGCCGAGCGAGGGCACGCTGAAGCACTACCGCGACCTTCTCGCGCGCACGACCTTTGCCGGCAACCTGCTCAACAGCTTCATCGTCGCCGTCGGGGCAGTCGCGGTGGGACTCCTCGTCAGCGTGCCGGCCGCCTATGCCTTCTCGCGCTTCCGCTTTCCCGGCCGACGCTGGCTGATGGTGCAGTTCCTGGTCGTGAACATGTTCCCGATTGTGCTCATCATCATCCCGCTCTTCGTCCTGATGCGCTCGCTCGGCCTGCTCGACACCTTCATCGGCGTCATCGCGGGACACTCGACCTTCGCCATCCCATTCTCGGTCTGGATGATGACGAGCTACATGAATGCGATCCCGACCGAGCTCGACGAGGCGGCCATCATGGACGGCGCGAGCCGGCTGCAGACCATCCGCCTCGTCATCCTTCCGCTCGTCATGCCCGGCATCGTGACGACCGGCATCTACATCTTCGTCACCTCCTGGAACGAATACCTCTTCGCGATGATGCTGTCGGGCCAGAACGTGCGCACCGTCACGGTAGCCCTGCAGCTCTTCATCGGCGAGTTCACGGTGCAGTGGGGCCTGCTCACGGCGGGCGGAACGCTCGTCGCCATTCCCGTCACCATCCTCTTCCTCCTCGTGCAACGGCGGCTCGTGAGCGGTCTCACGGCCGGTGCGGTGAAGTCATGACAGTGAAAACAAACCCGATCGGCGTCATCTCGATGTTCTATGCCCGGCCTTTTGGCCGCGAGCACTTCCCCACCCTCGCCCGGGCGAAGAAGGCCGGCTGCGACTTCATCGAGCTGCTGGTGCCGGAGCCCGGCGAGCTTGACCTCGCCGAGACGAAGGCGGCGCTCGCCGACAACGGCCTTGGCGTGGTGCTGGCCGCCCGCGTCAACCTGGCCCGCGACATCTCGAGCGCCGACGAGGCCGCCCAGCAGGCGGGCATCCGCTATCTCGAGACGTGCATCGAGACGGCCACCGCGCTCGGCGCCACCATAGTCGGCGGGCCGCTCTACGGGGCGCCGATGGTGTTTGCCGGGCGCGCCCCCGCCCCCGTCACGGAGGACGAGCGCAGGCGGCGAATCGACCGTGTCGTCTCCGGCCTGAAGAAGGCGTGCCGGCGCGCCGGGAATGCGGGCGTCACCCTCGGCCTCGAGCCGCTCAACCGCTTCGAGACGGACATCGCCAACACCACGCGCCACGGCCTCGCCATCGTCGAGGCGGTCGATTCACCGGCCCTCGGCGTGATGCTCGACACCTTCCACATGAACATGGAGGATCCCTCGATCCCTGATGCCATCCGCCGTGCCGGCAAGCGGCTGGTGCACTTCCAGGCCAACGAGAACAACCGCGGCTTCGTCGGCTCCGGCCACATCAACTGGCCGGCCGTGGCGCGGGCCCTCGCCGACATCGGCTATGCGGGCCCGATCACGCTCGAACCCTTCCGCCGAGACGACGAGCGGCCGGGGGTGCCGCTCGCCCAGTGGCGCGCCCCGCAACGCGACGAGGATGGCGAGCTCGCCCGCAGCATCGCCTATCTCAAGGCGGCGCTCGCCTTTGCCGCGAGGGCCTGAGCCATGCCCCTCCGCATCGGCTGGATCGGCTGCGGCACGCATGCCAACGAAATGCTGCTGCCGCAGCTCATCCGTCACGACGTCACCATAGCCGCTCTCTGCGACACCGACGCGACGCGCCTCGCCCGGACGGCGGCGCGCTACGGCATCGCGGCCGTGGACACGACGGGCGACTGGCAGGCGGTGCTGGCGCGGCAGGACATCGACGCCATCGGCGTCGCCACCGGCCCGGCCGCGCATTTCACGATCGGCATGGCTGCAATCGCGCGCAGGCTGCCCCTTTTCATCGAGAAGCCCCCGGCCACGACGGCGGGCGATGCGCAGAAGCTGGCCGAGGCTGCGAAGGCCGCGGGCGTGCCCGTCGTGCTCGGTTTCATGAAGCGCTATTCCACGGCAAACCGCATCGCCGCAAACGTTATCGCCAGGCCCGAGTTCGGCACACCGGCGAGCTTCCTCGGCGAATACATGACGGCGCCGACCTATTTCGAGAAGGATCCCGACTACACGGGCTTCTACCTGCACCACTGCGTACACTACCTCGACCTCGTGCCCTGGCTCATGGGAGAGGTCGCGCAGATCGGCGCGCGCAAGCACGAGCTCGCGCCCGGCAAGCTGCTGCTGCATGTGGACTTCCGCTTCGCGAGCGGTGGCATCGGCACGCTCGTCATGGGCACGCACCAGTCGCGCGGCACCCCCATGGAATGGTGGCAGGTGATGGCCGATCACCAGCGCGTCGAGGTGCGCAACGTGCACGAGGTGCGCTACTACCGCGCCCCACCCTTCAAGGTGAGCCGCACGGACGCGAGCCTCGTCGACGGCGAGGACACCCTCGTGTGGGAGCCGAACCTCACCGTCGCGGCCAACGAGGACCACAAGGGCTATCACGCCCTGCTGGGAGACTTCCTTGCCGTGGCGCGGGGCGAGAGACGCCACGTGCCGGACGCTGCAGCCGGCGCGCGGGCGATGCATCTGCTCGAGGCGATCATCGAGCGGTAAGGGCTACCGGGCGCCCTCCCGGCGCGACAGGGCGGCAGCCACCCAGAAGCCGAGGGCAAGCAGGCTGCCAGCCGCGATGATGCCGACGAGCACGGCATCGTAGGAACCGGCGGCGGCCCAGAGGACCGCGGCGCCCGCGGGCGCGAGCGCCTTGGCGACCGTGCCCGGCACCGAGAGTGCGCCCGTCACGGCGCCATAGGCGTCGCGCGTCACCATCTCCGGCACGGCGAGGCCGCGCACGATCGTCATGATGCCGTTGGCGCCGCCATAGGCAGCGGCGACCACGGCGATGAGCGCGAAGCTCGGTGGCAGCGCGGCCAGCATCAGCAAGGCGAACGGGAAGACGGCGACGACCGCCGAGCCGATGGCACGCACCGAGGCGCGCGCCGCGAACAGCCAGACGAGGAGGCGCCCCGCCACCTGCGCCGGGCCGATGATCGCCATGGCCGCCACCACCGCGGCGGGAGCGAAGCCCCTTTCCGTCAGCAGCGGATAGAGGTGGAAGGTGAAGGCCGAGAAGGTGGCCGCATAGGCCGTGAAGGCGAGGGCCAGCGCCCAGAAGACGGGGCGGCGCGCCGCAGCGGCGACAGCTGCGCGCCCGTCGAGCGGAGGCGTCCCGCCACCGTGATGCACTGGCGCGGTGTCGGCGCGCGGGTCGATGACCGCCGCATAGAGTCCGGTGCAGACGACGAGGTTGACGGCGCCGAGGACCATCAGCGCCCCACGCCAGCCGAGGCTGGACATGAGCAGCTCGACGAAGGGGATGAAGACGGTCGAGGCGAAGCCGCCCCACAGGCTGACGGCCGTGATGCCGGCCCGCGCGGCGCCTGCGCCGGTGCGACGGGCGACGACGGCGAAGGCCGCCTCGTAGAGCGTCGCCGCCTGGAGGGTGCCGAGACCGGCAACGGCGAGGTAGAAGACCGGCAGGCTCTCGACCTGCGACCACAAAAGGAACAGCAGCCCGGCGAGCACCGAGCCGCCGGCCATGACGGCGCGGCCCTGGCCGCGGTCGATGGCGGCACCGACGGGATAGGCCGCAAGGCCGCTGAGCAGCAGGCCGAGCGTGGCCGCGCCGTAGAGCTGTGGCTTGTCCCAGCCCAGCTCGCGCCCCATCGCCTCGGCGATCTGCGGAAAGCTGTAATAGAGCGAGCCCCAGGAACAGATCTGTCCGATGCCGAGGCCGGTGATGAAGAAGCTGCGCCCGCCGGCGGGCGTGGTGGCGGGCGCAGTTGCCGTCATCGCGGGGTCAGCGCCGCAGGCCGCTGACGTCGCGCACCGCGCCGCGGGCGGCACTGGTCGTCAGGGCCGCATAGGCCTTGAGCGCGGCCGTCACGTTGCGCTTGCGCGGCGCAGCCGGCTGCCAGGCGGCGGGGCCCTTGGCCTCCATGGCGGCGCGACGCCGGGCGATCTCCTCCTCCGGCACGGCGAGGTGGATACGCCGGTTGGGGATGTCGATCTCGATGATGTCCCCCTCCTCGACGAGACCGATGGTGCCGCCCTCCGCCGCTTCGGGCGAGACGTGGCCGATGGACAGGCCCGAAGAGCCACCGGAAAAGCGCCCGTCGGTAACGAGGGCGCACAGCTTGCCGAGGCCCTTCGACTTCAGGTAGCTCGTCGGATAGAGCATCTCCTGCATGCCCGGGCCGCCGCGCGGGCCCTCGTAGCGGATGAGCACGATCTCGCCGGGCTTGACCTTGTTGCCGAGGATGCCCTCGACTGCCGCGTCTTGGCTCTCGAAGATGCGCGCCGGGCCAGAGAAGGTCAGGATCGATTCGTCGACGCCGGCCGTCTTCACAATGCAACCGTCCTCGGCGAGGTTGCCGTAGAGCACCGCAAGGCCGCCATCCTTCGAGAAGGCATGTTCCACAGAACGGATGACGCCCTTCTCACGGTCGAGGTCGAGCTCGTCCCAGCGCCGATCCTGGCTGAAGGCCTCCTGCGTCGGCACGCCGCCGGGCGCCGCCCGGTAGAAGGTGCGCACGCTCTCGCTGTCGGTGCGCAGCACGTCCCAGCGATCCAGCGCCTCGGCCAGAGTCTTGCTGTGCACCGTCGGCACGCTGGTGTCGATGAGGCCCGCGCGGTCGAGCTCGCCGAGGATGCCCATGATGCCGCCGGCGCGGTGCACGTCCTCCACATGCACGTGGCTGACGGCAGGCGCCACCTTGCACAGCACCGGCACGCGGCGCGAGAGGCGGTCGATGTCGCTCATGGTGAAGGGCACCTCCGCCTCGTGCGCGGCGGCGAGGAGGTGGAGCACCGTGTTGGTCGAGCCGCCCATGGCGATGTCGAGCGTCATCGCGTTCTCGAACGCCTTGAAGGTGGCAATGGAGCGCGGCAGTACCGAGGCGTCGTCCTGCTCGTAGTAGCGGCGGGCGAGATCGACGATGAGATGGCCGGCCTCGACGAAAAGGCGCCTGCGGTCGGCGTGGGTTGCAAGCATCGAGCCGTTGCCCGGCAGGGCAAGGCCCAGCGCCTCCGTGAGGCAGTTCATGGAGTTGGCCGTGAACATGCCCGAGCACGAGCCGCAGGTGGGGCAGGCCGAGCGCTCGATGACCTTCACGTCCTCATCCGAGACGTTGTCGTCGGCGGCCGCGACCATGGCGTCGACGAGGTCGAGCGCCCTCTTCTTGCCGCCGAGGACAACCTTGCCGGCCTCCATCGGGCCACCGGAGACGAAGACGGTCGGGATGTTGAGGCGCAGGGCCGCCATCAGCATGCCGGGCGTGATCTTGTCGCAGTTGGAGATGCACACCATGGCGTCGGCGCAATGCGCGTTGACCATGTACTCCACGCTGTCGGCGATGATCTCGCGCGAGGGCAGGCTGTAGAGCATGCCGTCGTGGCCCATGGCGATGCCGTCATCCACAGCGATGGTGTTGAACTCCTTCGCGACACCACCCGCCGCCTCGATCTCGCGCGCGACGAGCTGGCCGAGATCCTTCAGATGCACGTGGCCCGGCACGAACTGGGTGAAGGAGTTGACGACTGCGATGATCGGCTTGCCGAAATCACTGTCCTTCATGCCGGTGGCGCGCCAGAGTCCGCGGGCACCGGCCATATTGCGGCCATGGGTCGAGGTACGCGAGCGATAGCTGGGCATCGGATCTTCCATATCCTGGCGCCTTTCGGCGCCGTCCTTGAGCGTGAGCGGGCTTTTTCTTATGGCTGTTCCAAAGAGGCAAGGGACAATGCCAGCGAACAGAAGGAAAAGCCATGCATCCGGGTGCATGGCTGGCGACTGCTGCAGTCAGGGCCGCGCAGGAGCCGCCGGTGGTTGAGGTCATCGACATCGTTGATGCCGGCGATCCCCGCATCGACGCCTATCGGGACGTGCGCGAGCGCGATCTCGTCGGTCGGCAGGGACATTTCATCGCCGAGGGCGAAGTGGTGCTGCGCGTGCTGCTGACGCGCGCCGCCGCGCGCACGCGCTCGCTGCTGGTGGCGGCCAACCGCTTCGACAGTCTCAGCGACCTTCTCGCATTGGTGCCGGCGGGCGTGCCGGTCTACCGGGCGGCGCCGGCCGTCATGGACGCCATCGTCGGCTTTCACATCCACCGCGGCATCTTGGCGCTGGGCGAACGCGCGCCGTTGCCCCCCGCGGCTGACCTCCTTGCTCGGCTGCCCGCGGAGGCGCTGGTCGTCGTCGGCCTCGGCATCGCCAACCACGACAACGTCGGCGGCATCTTCCGCAACGCAGCCGCCTTCGGCGCCGCGGCCGTGCTGCTCGACGCGGTGAGCTGCGACCCGCTCTATCGCAAGGCCATCCGGGTTTCCGTCGGCGCGAGCCTCGTCGTGCCCACGGCCCGTATCGGCCGGAACGAGGACGTCGTTGCGCTTCTCGAGGAGAACGGCTTCGCGCCCTTCGCGCTCAGCCCGTCGGGAGCCACGCCGCTCGCGGAGCTTGCGCGCCCTGCCCGCGCCGCCATCCTTCTCGGCGCGGAGGGACCGGGCCTGCCGTCCGATGTCATGGCGCGCACCTCGACCGTCTCCATCCCCATGGCGAAGGGCTTCGATTCCCTCAACGTGGCGACGACGAGCGGGATCGTGCTCTACCACCTGTCGCAGGCGGCAAGGCCACTGGGCCGAGGCGAAGGCGTGCCGCTCGCCTCCTGAACCGCTTGTGTTTCGTGTCAGGGGTGCCGTCAGCTGACCCCTTCGAGGGCGCAGATCGCCACGAAGACGACGAGAGAACCGAGCACGCCGAGAAGCTGGATGGTCAACTCCATGTGTTGCCTCCCTGTGACCCCTGCATGTCATGCAGCCGCCGGCGCAAGGCATGCACCGGCGGTCGCGTCGAGAACGCCGGACGGCGGGGTGGCTACAAGCGCCCCGTCAAGGCCAGAATGAGAATGACGATGAGGATGAGGCCCAGAAGACCGCTGGGGTAGTAGCCCCAGCCTGCACTGTAGGGCCAGCTCGGCAGAGCGCCGATGAGCAACAATATCAGTATGACGATGAGTATCGTGGACATGGCGTTCCACCCCTTGACTTTGCGAGTGGTGTGGGAACGCACGACGAGGCCATTCTGTTTCAAGCAGGCTATCATTTATCGGTTCAGGCGCCTGACGTCTGATGTGGAGACAGGACGATGACAGCCCGTACCCTCACCCTTGCCCTGTTGACCGCCGCGGCCCTCGCTGCGCCGACCGGGCAGGCCCTCGCCCAGTCGCGCCCCTATGCGCCCGGGCTCTCCTGCCGTGCCCTCGCCCAGATCGTCGCCTCGCGCGGCGCCGTCGTCATCTCCACGAGCAGGACGACCTACGACCGCTATGTCGCCAACGGCAGCTTCTGCTTCCCGACTCAGGTCACGAGCCCGGCCTGGGTGCGCACGGCGGACACGCCGAACTGCTTCATCGGCTATACCTGCAAGGAATTCGACATCGACGACTGGGATTGACGGGCCCGGCGCCTCGCCGCCGTGCGCGAGCCGAAGCGCCGCGGACCGGCGAGGCAGGCGAGCGCCAGGATGAGCCCCGACACCGTCGCGATCATCCCCGCGGCGCTGACACTGTAGCTGGCGCCGAGCCACAGCGGGCCATAGCCGGCGAGCACGTAACCGGCCACCGCCGAGACGACGGCGAAAAGGACGCTCCAGGCAAGCTGCGGCACGAGCCGGTCCGTCATCAGCCGTGCGGCAGCGGGCGGGCAGATGAACATGGCGATGACGATGATGGAGCCCACGGCGTCGAACGCCGCCACAGCCGCCACCGCCACCATGACGATGAGCGCGAAGCCCACGAGCCCCGGCCGCGCGCCAATGCTCTCGGCGAACGTCGCATCGAAGGTGCCGATGACGAGCTCCTTCCAGAACACGAGCAGGAACACGACGACGGCCAGGGTGACGAGCGCGAGGCGCGGCAGCTGCGGCGGCAGCGCCGCGAGCGCCTCCGCATCGAGCAGCGCCGGCCAGCCGGCGCCGCCGGCGAGCCAGATCAGGCTCTCGAGATTGCCGTAGAGCGCGTGCTCCACGTCGAGGTGCACGGTGCTGGTGTCCGACTGCTCGAGCAGTAGCACACCCGCCGCAAAGAGCGTGGTGAAGACGACGCCCATGGCCGCTCCCGGCTCCACCCGCCCGACGCGGCGCACGACCTCGATGATGAGGACGGCGACGACGGCGGCGATGCCAGCGCCGAGCAGCATGGCCCCGGCGGCGACGGTGCCGGTAAGGACGAAGGCGCCGACGATGCCCGGCAGCACCACGTGGCTCACCGCGTCGCCGATGAGGCTCTGGCGGCGCAGGACGAGGAAGTTGCCGAGCAGCGCGCAGGATACCGAGACGAGGATGCCGATCGCGATCGGCACGAGGCTGAGAACGACGAAGTCGGCTCCCATCAGCGTGCTCCCGTGAGCGCCGGCTCGAGGCGGGCGGAAAGATCGGCCACGACATCGGGCGGCAGGGCCCTGTCGATAGGCACGAGGCCCTGGTGGTCGAGCGCCGCAGCCTCGTCGGGATGCAGGCGACGATAGAGCGCCCACAGCGCCTCCTCCCGCACGGCGGCGGCCGCGGCAGCTCGGCCCTTCAGCGTCGCGACGCCGTCGGCGCGGATGTGTCCGGCCCGGCGCAGCACCTTGATGGTGAGTGGATCATAGATGGCCTCGCCGCGGGCGAGCGCGAGCAGGCCCTGGCGCTCGTGCACCCGGCGCCGGAAGCGCAGACGCGTAACGAGGCCCGACATCAGCCCGCGCACGGGCGACAGGACAAGCGAGAGCGCGAAGAAGGCGGACGCGGTGAGCACGATCACCGCCCCCGTCGGCAGGTCGTGTCCCGAGGCGGAGATGGCACCACCGACATAGCCCGCGGCAGCGCCGAAGGCGGCGGCGATGAGCACCATGCGCCCCGGCCGGTCGGTCCAGAAGCGGGCTGTCACCGGCGGGATGATGGTGAGCGCGACGATGAGCACGAGGCCGGCGACCTTGAGGCCGATGACCGTGACGGCGAGCAGCACGCCCATCATGGCAAGGTCGGTGAGGCGCACGTCGATGCCGCGCGTGGCGGCATAGTCCTCGTCGAAGCACACCAGCGTGAAGGGGCGGCGCAGCGCGAAGACGACCGCTCCCGTGAGCAGGGCGGCGACGGCGATGGTCTCCGCCTCCGAGCGCAGCATGCCCGCCGTCGAGCCCAGGAGATAGCCGGCGATGCCTGCCTGGCCGCCTGTCTGCAGCGACTGGATGACCGTCAGCAGCACGATGCCGAAGCCGAAGAAGACGGACAGCACCGCGCCGATGGCGGCATCCTCGGTGAGGCGTGTGCGGCGGGTGATCCAGTCGACGCAGAGCAGTCCGAGGGTGGCGCTGAGGGCCGCCCCCGCCATGAGGGCGACGATGTTACGCCCGTCGCCGGTGAGCCACGCCATCACGATGAAGGCGAGTGCGAGGCCCGGCAGGGTGCCGTGGCTGACGGCATCGCTGACGAGGGAGCGCTTGCGCAGGAGGATGAAGGTGCCGATGGCCCCGGCGCTGCCGCCGAGAATGGCCGCGCCGATGGTGACGACGGCGGTGTTGTAGCCTGCGCCGAGCAGAAGAGCCGCGAGGAATGCCGTCATCGCCCCTCCCCGGCGGCCTCCCGCACCACGGCTACCTCCTCCACATGGGCGGCGGCGAGGCGCCCGCCATAGGTCGCCTGCAGGTTCTGCGAGGTGAAGGTGGTGGCCACAGGCCCGTCGGCGATCTTGCGCACGTTCACGAGCAGCACGTGGTCGAAGTACTCGGGCACGGTGGCCAGGTCGTGGTGCACGCAGACGATGGTCTTGCCGGCGCGGTTGAGCTCCTTGAGCACGGCAATGATGGCCCGCTCGGTGGCCGCATCGACGCCGGCGAAGGGCTCGTCCATCACGTAGAGGTCCGCTTCCTGCGCGAGGGCGCGGGCGAGGAAGACGCGCTGCTGCTGGCCGCCGGAGAGCTGCCCGATCTGCCTGTCGGCGAAGGCCGCCATGCCGACCCGCTCGAGGCACGCGAGGGCCTTCTCGCGGTGCCGGCGCCCGGCAAAGCGCAGGAAGCCGATCTCGCGATAAAGGCCCATCAGCACCACGTCGCGGACCGTGGCCGGAAAGTCCCAGTCGACACTGGCGCGCTGCGGCACGTAGGCGATGCGGTGACGCGCCTTCTCGTAGGGCACGCCGAAGACGGTGACCTCGCCGGCAATGCGCGGCACGATGCCGAGCGCCGCCTTGATGAGCGTGGACTTGCCGGCGCCGTTGGGGCCGACGATGGCGACCATCGCCCCCTTCGGCACGACGAAGTCGACCGAGAACAGCACCGGCTTCTCGCCGTAGCTGACCGTCAGCCCGCTGATGGCGAGCGGACTGTCGGGATGGTTCTGGCCGAGCGTGCGGCCTTGGTCGGCGATCAGGGTCGGGGCGTTCATCGTGTCATGCATCCTGGCGTCAGGCCCCTTCAGTCGGCCGGGGCGAGCCTGCCCTGAAAGCCGCGGGACGGCGCATCGCCGCCGAGGGCCCTGGCGATGGTCGTGAGGTTGTGGTCGATCATGCCGATGTAGGTACCCTCGTAGGTGCCGGGCCGGCCCATGGCGTCCGAGAAAAGCTCGCCACCGATGACCACCTTGTGGCCGCGCGCCGCCGCACCCTCGATGAGGGCCTTGACGTTTCGGTCCGGCACCGAGGTCTCGACGAAGATCGCACCGATCTTGCGCTCGACCAGGATGCCGACGAGGTCCTCGATGTGCTTGAGCCCGGCCTCGCTCTCGGTGGAGATGCCCTGGATGCCGAGCACCTCGAAGCCATAGGCGCGGCCAAAGTAGCGGAAGGCATCGTGCGCCGTGACGAGGACGCGCGAGGCGACCGGCACGCTCGCCATGACGCTGTCTCCATAATCGGCGAGCCTGTCGATCTCCTCAAGATGGGCGGACGCATTGCGCCGGTAGGTCTCCTCGCCGGCCGGATCGAGCGAAATCAGCGCGTCGCGCGCGGCCAGGACGACGCCCTTCCACAGGCGCGGCGCCATCCAGACGTGCGGATCATAACGGCCCTCGTAATCCTCGTGCGCCAGCAGCTCGGCCTTGGGCAGGCTCTCGGCGAGGGCGAAAACCTTCTTGTGCCTGGAAAGATCGGCGAAGAAGGACTCGAGCTGCGCCTCGAGGTAGAGGCCATGCCACATGACGGCATCAGCCTGCGTCATGGCCACGATATCCGAACGGGTCTGGCGATAGGTGTGCGGGTCCACGCCGGGGCCCATCAGGGCCTTTACCTCGGCCCGGTCGCCCGCCACCTGGCGCACGGCGTCGGCAATCATGCCAGTGGTGGCAACGATGGTGAGCCTGCCGTCCGGCGGCGACTGCGCCCCGGCAGGACCCGCTGCGGCGGCGAAAGTGAGCAAAGCCGCAGCAGCTCCGGCGATGAGGCCGCGTCGCGTGGCACCGGTCATGAAGCATCACCTCCTGTTGCGAATGAATTGCAATTGCAGGTATAGACAACCCGCCTCCGTCGCGCAAGTGCAAATGAGTTGCATTTTCGACAACGGCAGCCGCGGCCTGCGGTTCCGCGCCTTGCGGCCGTCCGGGGCGGGCACTTTGCCGCATCGGAAAGGCTGGAAAAGCGCGCGCCGGAGCGAAGGCGCCCTCGCGTTATTTGATCCACGTCAAACAACCGGGGCTCGCCTCGTCCTATGGGCTGATGGGACGGGTGGGATTGTGCGCCCGTCCGAGGGACCCAGGAGCGGAGCGGGAGCAACGCCACCATGATATCCGAATTGACGAGGGGCGAGAGGCGGCTGGCCCTTGCCGTGCTGACGGCCGTGGCGATCCTCGGCCTTGCCCTGGCCGTCGCCGGCCGGGGAGACATTCTGGCCGTGCACGGCGGGCTCATCATGGCCTCTGCCGTCGTCCTGATGTTCTTCGTCATCTCCGGCTACTACGCGCCGGAACCGGGCGAGGAGCGCTTTGCCCAGTATTACGACACACCCACCAAGGCCGGTGTCGTGCTGGCCATGATCTGGGCCGTGATCGGCATGGGCGTGGGCGACTGGGTCGCCTGGCTGCTCGTCTATCCGGAAATGACCTTCGACGCCGCGTGGGCGAGCTTCGGGCGCCTGCGGCCGGTGCACACCTCGGGCGTCATCTTCGGCTTCGGCGGCAATGCGCTGATCGCCACCTCGTTCCACGTCCTGCAGCGCACGTCGCGGGCCCGCCTGCCCGACCAGTTCAGCCCGTGGTTTGTGCTGATCGGCTACAACCTCTTCTGCCTGCTCGCGGCCAGTGGCTACCTTCTCGGCATCACGCAGTCGAAGGAATACGCCGAGCCCGAGTGGTATGCCGACCTGTGGCTCGTGGTGGTGTGGGTCGTTTACTTCTCGATCTACCTGCGCACGCTGATGCGCCGGCAGGAGCCGCACATCTACGTCGCCAACTGGTACTATATGGCCTTCATCCTCGTGGTGGCCATCCTGCACATCGTCAACAACCTCGCGGTGCCGATCTCCTTCGGCAGCGCCAAGAGCTACTCGGCCTTCGCCGGCGTGCAGGATGCGATGACGCAGTGGTGGTACGGCCACAACGCGGTGGCCTTCTTCCTCACCGCCGGCTTCCTGGGGATGATGTACTACTACCTCCCCAAGCGCGCGGGCCGGCCGGTGTTCTCCTACCGCATGGGCATCCTCGGCTTCTGGGGCATCACGTTCATGTACATGTGGGCGGGCTCGCACCACCTGCACTACACGGCCCTGCCGCAGTGGGTGCAGACGCTCGGCATGACCTTCTCCGTCATGCTGATCGTGCCCTCGTGGCTGGCGGCGGCCAATGCGCTGCTCACCCTCAACGGCGCCTGGGACAAGGTGCGCGACGACGCCACGCTGCGCTTCATGATGCTGGCGGTCGTCTTCTACGGCCTCTCGACCTTCGAAGGCTCGTTCATGTCGATCCGCGCCGTCAACTCGCTGTCGCACTACACCGACTGGACGGTCGGCCACGTGCATGCCGGTGCACTCGGCTGGGTGGCGCTCATCACCTTCGGCTCCATCTACGCCGTCGTGCCGTGGATCTGGAAGCAGCCTTCCATGTACTCCAACAAGCTGGTGGAGGCCCACTTCTGGCTCTCGCTGGCCGGCACGCTGATCTACGTCTTCGCGATGTGGAACTCCGGCATCATCCAGGGCCTGATGTGGCGCACCTATAGCGAGGGCGGCACGCTTGCCTATTCCTTCATCGACTCGCTCGTGGCGATGCGGCCCTACTACATCGCCCGTGCCATCGGCGGTGGCTTCTTCGCCGTCGGCGCGGTCATCGGCCTCTACAACGTCTGGATGACGATCCGCCAGGCTTCCGCCGAGCGTGCCGAAGCTCCCGACGCCCCCGTTGTCCCGGCCCTCGCCCGGTCGCTGCAAGCCGGAGAATGAGTGAGATGTTCGGCATCCATCAAAAGCTCGAGCGCAATGCCATCGGCTTCGTCATCGCCATCATCGTGGTGTCGAGCATCGGCGGCTTCATGGAGATCGCCCCGCTCTTCACCATCCACGAGACGGTCGAGGAAGCACCGGACATGCGCCTCTACACGCCGCTCGAGGTTGCAGGGCGCAACATTTACATCCGCGAGGGCTGCTATGCCTGCCATTCGCAGATGATCCGCACCCTGCGCGACGACGTGGAGCGCTACGGGCCCTATTCGCTGGCGGTGGAATCCAAGTACGACCACCCGATGCTCTGGGGCTCCAAGCGCACGGGGCCTGATCTCGCCCGCGTCGGCGGCAAGTATTCCGACGCCTGGCACGTCGCCCACCTGATCAACCCGCGCGACGTGGTGCCGGAGTCGATCATGCCGGGCTACCGCTGGCTGGCCGAGACGCCGCTCAAGGTAGACGACCTCTCGCTGCACCTCGCCGCGCAGCGCAAGGTCGGGGTGCCCTACACGGACGAGATGATCGCCAACGCGGCCGCCGACGCCTATGGCCAGGCGATGCCGGACAGCCCCTTCGCGGCCGGCGTCACAGCCCGCTACGGCGATGCCACCAACGTGCGGGCCTTCGACGGCCAGCCCGACCGGCTGACGGAGATGGACGCCCTCGTGGCCTACCTGCAGGTGCTCGGCCGCCTGACTGACGCTCCCTACCAGCAGACCGCATCGACCGAAGGGGCCAAGCCATGATCGACCACGACACGCTCGTCGCATTCTCCAAGTCCTACGGCCTCTTCTACCTCATGGCGATGGCCCTCACCGTCGTCGCCTACACCTTCTGGCCCTCCAACAAGGAGCGGTTCGACGAAGCGGCCAAGAGCATCATCGACGACGAGGACACGCCATGTCGGTAGGCGATTACGATCCCTATACCGGTCAGCGCCTGACCGGCCACGAGTGGAACGGCATCAAGGAGCTGAACACTCCGGTGCCGAAGGTGGTGTGGTTCTTCCTCGGCGTCACTGCCCTGTTCGCCTTCGTCTACTGGGTGCTGATGCCGGCCTGGCCGCTGGGCGTGACCTACACGAAGGGTCTGCTCGGCCTCGACGAGCGCGAGATCGTGCGCGAGAAGGTGGTCGAGGCCGCGCGCCAGCGCACCTGGACGCAGCGCATCGCACAGGAGGACTATGCCGCCATCCAGGCGGACGCGGAGCTGATGCAGAAGGTGCGTCAGGCCGGCCGCACGCTCTTCGGCGACAACTGCGCCGTCTGCCACGGCACCTCGGGCAAGGGCGGACCGGGCTATCCCAACCTCGCGGACAAGGCCTGGCTGTGGGGCGGCACGCCGGAGGCTGTGGCCGAGACGATCCGCGTCGGCATCAACAGCGACCACCCGCAGACCCGCACCTCTCAGATGCTCGCCTTCGGCCGCGACCAGATGCTGGACCGCACGGCCGTGCTCAACGTCGTCGCCTACGTGCAGTCGCTGAGCAACCCCGCCCTCGCCAATGGGCCGGAGAAGGACGCCATCACCGCCGGCAAGGCGGTGTTCGAGGCGAACTGCGTCTCGTGCCACGGCCCGGACGGCAAGGGCAGTACCGAGGTGGGCGCGCCTGACTTGACGGACGGCTTCTGGATCTACGGCGGCGACCGCCAGTCGATCTTCGACACCGTGTGGGGCGGCCGCCAGGGCTACATGCCGGCGTGGGAGAAGAGGCTCTCGGACGTCGACCGCAAGATCCTCACGCTCTACGTGCTCGATCTCGGAGGCAAGTGAGCCATGACAACGGCCATGCAAGGCGGAAACCCGGCCACGAACCGGAGCCGCAGGCCCTGGTCGCGCGGGCGCGTCGCCGCGCTCCTCATCGTCGCGGTCGCGGCGGCGGTCATCATCGGGGCGAACGCGCATCTCGTCATCGTGGCGTTGTCCTCGCAGCCGGACTGCGTCACCCATCTCAAGACGCCAGGCGGAAGCGAAGGCGCCTTCCGCGCGGCCAAGTCGTCCTGCTGAGCGGAGCGAGCGAGGGAAAAGGACATGAGCACAGTTGCGCACGAAGCGCCGGTCAAGCCCGCCCGCGTCAATCTCGACCGGGGACTGCCGGCATCGGAGGCCTTCACCTGGCTCAGGAAGGGCTGGCGGGACTTCACGGTGCAGCCGGGGGCGAGCCTCGCCTACGGCTTCCTCGTCTTCGCCGTGTCGGTTGTCATCATCTGGGGGCTGTTCGCCTTCGGCTATGACTACATCCTCTTTCCGGCTCTCGCCGGGTTCATGGTGGTCGGCCCCGTGCTCGCCATCGGCCTCTATGAGAAGAGCCGGCGCCTCGCCGAGGGACGGCGGGTGAGCCTCCTCGGCATGATCTTCGTCCGGGCAGCCTCGAAGGGGCAGATCCTTTTCGCCGGCGCACTCCTGATGATGCTGATGCTCGTGTGGATGCGGGCGGCCGTCATCATCTACGCGCTCTTCTTCGGCTGGCAGCCCTTCGTGCCCGGCCTCGGCCCCATCGCAGCGATGCTGTTCGGCACCCCCCTCGGCCTCGCCATGCTGCTCGTCGGCAGCCTCGTCGGGGCGCTGTTCGCCGCCTTCTCCTTCGCCATCAGCGCCTTCTCCATCCCGATGCTGCTCGACCGCCGCGTTGATGCCTTCACGGCCATGGGCAAGAGCATGGCGCTGGTGTGGAGCAACCTGCCGGTGATGCTGGTCTGGGGCGCGATCACCCTCGCGCTGTTCCTCGTCAGCCTCGCGACGGGGCTCCTTGGCCTTATCGTCACGTTCCCGGTGCTCGGCCACGGCACCTGGCACGCCTACAAGGCCATCGTGCAGGAGGAATGACCCGATGAGCTGCTGCGGGCAGGCTTCGCTCGCTCTCGCCGCCGCGCCCGCGGGCGCGGAAGCGGGCCCCTCGCGCGAGGAGATCCTGCTTGCCAGCCATCGCATCGGCGAGGGCCTCTGGCAGACGGACCTGTCCGTGCCGGCCGTGCACTGTGGCGCCTGCATGCGCGCCATCGAGAGCACCCTCGGCCGCCTGGAAGGGGTCGAGGGTGCCCGCGTCAATCTCTCCACGCGGCGGGTCTCGGTGCGCTGGCGGGAGCCGGCGAACCCGTGCGCCTTCATCCCGACGCTGGCGTCGATCGGCTATCCTGCACATCTCGACGACCCTGCCGCCGACGAGCGGGACGAGACACTCGCCCGCCTCGTGCGCGCCCTGGCCGTGGCAGGCTTTGGCGCGATGAACATCATGCTGATGTCGGTTGCCGTGTGGGCGGGCGCCGAGGCGGGCACACGGGACCTCTTCCACCTCATCTCCGCCGCCATCGCGCTGCCGACCATCGGCTATTCTGGCCGCATCTTCTTCAGCTCTGCCTGGAACGCGCTGCGCCACCGGCGTACGAACATGGATGTGCCGATCTCCATCGGCATCCTCATCGCCTTTGGCATGAGCCTCTATGACACGCTCAACAGCGGCGCCCATGCTTATTTCGACGCGGCCGTATCGCTCATCTTCTTCCTGCTCGTCGGCCGCACGCTCGACCACGTGATGCGGGAGCGGGCGCGCACCGCCGTCAAGGGTCTCGCGCGCTTCGCAGCGCGCGGCGCTCATGTCGTCCATCCCGACGGACGGCAGGAATACTTGCCGCTCGCGGAAATCGAGCCCGGCATGACGCTGATGGTGGCCGCGGGCGAGCGCATCCCGGTCGACGGCGAGATTCTCTCCGGCCGGTCCGACATCGACTGCTCGCTCGTCAACGGCGAGAGCCTGCCGCGCGAGGTCGGCCCGGGTGCCACGGTCGAGGCCGGCACGCTCAACCTCACCGGGCCGGTGACCATGCGGGCGCGGGCCGCGGCCAAGGATTCCTTCCTCGCCGAGATGGTACGCCTCATGGAGGCGGCCGAGAGCGGACGCTCGCGCTACCGCCGCCTCGCCGACCGCGCAGCCTCGCTCTATGCCCCCGTCGTCCATACGGCCGCCTTCGTCACCTTCGTCGGCTGGATGCTTGCCGGCGGTGGCTGGCACGAGTCGCTCTCCATTGCCGTTGCCGTGCTCATCATCACCTGCCCCTGCGCCCTGGCGCTGGCCGTGCCGATGGTGCAGGTGGTCGCCGCCCGCCGCCTCTTCGAGGTCGGCATCATGGTGAAGGACGGCGGCGCGCTGGAACGCATCACCGAGGTCGACACGGTCGTCTTTGACAAGACGGGGACTCTGACGCTCGGCACCCTGGTGCTCACCAACGGAGACGATATTGCCCCGGCTGATCTCGCCGTCGCCGCGGGCATCTGCGCCCATTCGCGCCATCCCCACTCGCGCGCCATCGTCGCAGCGGCGCAGGACAGGGTGCCGCTCGCTCCCGTCTTCGACGAGGTCCGCGAACATCCCGGCCTCGGCCTCGAGGCGAAGCTCGGCAGCGACGTCCACCGCCTCGGCCGCGCGGCGTGGGCGCTGCGGGATGCCGGCAGCATCACGGGCACGGTGCTGTCGTGCAATGGCCGTCCCGTCGCCCGCTTCGCCTTTGCCGACCGGCTGCGGCCGGGCGCCCGGCAGGCGGTGCAGACGCTGAAGGACGAGGGGCTGAGGATCGTCCTGCTCTCCGGCGACCGCAGCGATGAGGTGCAGCGCCTCGCCGGCGCACTCGGCATCGACGAATATGCGGGGGATCTCGTGCCCGGCGACAAGGTGGTGAGGCTCGCGACGCTCGCCGCGGAGGGCCGCAAGGTGCTGATGGTGGGCGACGGCCTCAACGACGCGCCTGCGCTCGCCGCCGCCCATGCCTCGATGGCGCCCTCCACCGCCGCCGATATCGGCCGCAACGCCGCCGACTTCGTCTTCCTGCGCGAGGGGCTGGAGGCCGTGCCCGCCGTGCTCCGCCTCTCCCGGGCCGCGCACGCGCTGACGCGACAGAACCTCGCCCTCGCGCTCATCTACAATGCCATCGCCATGCCCTTCGCGGTGCTTGGCTACGTGACGCCGCTCGTCGCCGCCATCGCCATGTCGTCTTCGTCGATCATCGTGGTGGCGAATGCGCTGCGTCTCGGCCGCGCCGAGGGCGGAGCGCGCGAGCAGGGCCGGCTGGCCGCCGCCCGGCTCTCGGAGGCCCACGCATGAGCGACTTCTTCTATCTCATTCCGCTGTCCCTCGGCCTCGGCTGCATCGGTCTTGCCGTCTTCCTCTGGTCGCTGCGCGGCGGCCAGTAC
>Ga0207866_1001221_pt1 | contig 26715 bp, 19 predicted proteins | sample HigsolmetaAR203D_FD_184835 | JGI IMG/M metagenome (GOLD analysis project Ga0207866, IMG submission 184835) | Ionic liquid and high solid enriched microbial communities from the Joint BioEnergy Institute, USA - AR20-3-D (SPAdes) (version 2) ...
CTATCTATAGAAGCCACGGTTTGATCCTCCTTCTAAAGATGATTGCGTCACTTTAGTAGAAATCATACCGTGGCTTCCCTTGTCAATAAGCTCGGTGCAATTTTACACCACTACTAGGGACTATAACGTTGTTTTCGCCTAATGCTGTAAAATCGCATCCCCGCTGGAACTCCTTTGATTTCCAGGACACCTTCATAAATGAGCTCCCTCAGCCGGTATTCAAAAAAAGAATCTCCGATATCCTGTTCACAATAGCCAATAGCCTCTCCAATCAAGCGGGCGGATTTTAAAAATTCGTTATCACTGGTGGGAGGTCTCAATTTGTCCAGTTTCTCAAGCAAGTATTGATCATAATAATCTGCGAGCACCTCATGTACTGCGTCGTTCTGCCATATACGCAATATTCCACCTTGTTCCGAAATCGCCAGCCATTCCTTGGAAAGCCGCGCGATGTCGGCAGCCGACAGCTTACAGCTGCTATCCATTCTCATGAGCGCTTCCCGCAGCTTGTCCGGCGGTATTTCGCCGGAGTGCCTATATTCGATGGAGGCATCTGGGCGGTTGTAAAGTTCCTCGCAGATTGCGCAAGCATCATATACATGAATAGTGTTTCGTTTATTGCGAAGTAAATGCAGCGAGTGCCGCATACCGATCTGTTCACGTACGCTGCGGCTGGTCCAGACAATCACTTCTGCCTGTTCCGGAATTTGATTCAGCTTATACAGTGTATCGTTGTATTCTTCTTCAAAATGAATGTAAGTCTCGAATGCCTCCGTGATATTGTTCTGAAACCAGTCACTTCGCATCTTTCGCCCTTCCGGCGAATCAAGACTGCCGATAGGACCTATGGCATAATTCTCTTTCATAGTTATTAGCTTATGCTTTACCGCCCAACCAAGTCCTTTAAGTGCTTGCTTCATACTACCCGCAAAGGACTCACCTACAACAATATGGACGTGGGTGCAGCCTGGATCAGGGTCCCAAAACGCTTTTTTTTTCATTGTATTCCATCAGTTGGTCGTACAGCTCAATCAGCACGGCAACTGCACCTTCAGTTGATTCTTTCTGTTCTTTCAGTAATCTAATTTGTTTTAAAGCAAGTCCGAGATATGACTTCAAATTTTCGTCTCTTAAACTATCGACAGCTTTTTTTATTTCAAGCATTTCTTCCATCTTCTCTAACCTCCCCACGCCCAGGAACCTGAAGTTACGACTCCAATCGGGTGGTCAACGCATATCCATGGATCAATCCAATATTAACATATTTCCCTGCCATCCTGCCCGATAGTCTAGTGCTTTTTAAATTAATGTTATTTGTGTCCTTGAGTATAATGTCGGAACTATTGTGTCGTTGAGCGAGGTCAACAAGGTTCCGAATGTTGCCTAAAAGAAACGACCATTGTATGATAAATCCAGACGGGTGCCAGACCGTCATAAATAATGTGGGCTAATTAGGCCTCGGAGATCGGTATTGTTTCGACGAAGAAAAAAGCGCACCCACCGTAAGGCTGCTGTATTTACTTTTTGGCGGTGGGTGAAGGCTTTTTTCTTTGTTTAGCGGAGTTATTGGTAAATGGAAAAAGGGGGCTCTATATGCCAATCTTAACATGCAGCGATCTGCAGCATATATACAGCAGAGCAAAAAGATCGGTAAGAAAAAAGGCTGCTGAAGCAAAGGCGCCCCTATACTATATTTTAGATGGCGTAAGGTATTGCGAGCAGGTCGTTCAAATTGATAATGATCAGGGGCAAATTTCCGTACCTGGGAAAGAACCTGAATCCATAACGAGCAGGACTCGGCCTGAGATGTTTGTATTTGCAGGATGTAACGGAGCGGGAAAGACGACTTTAATCGATCACTTCGAGTATGATTTTGATCATATCGTCAATGCAGACGTGATTGCTCAAAAACTAAACCCTGAAAATCCACGAAATGTCGATTTATCGGCCGGGAAGAAAGCATTGCTGGAATTAAGGGCAATGGTGGAAGAAAGAAAAACTTTTGCGGTCGAAACCACTTTAACAGGTAATTACATACTTAAGCAGATAAAAGTAGCTAAAACGATGGGATACAATGTTTATCTGTACTTTATAGGTCTTGCAGATACGGAACTTCATATTAACCGGGTACATACCCGTGTTATTGAAGGTGGACATTTTATTTCATCAGAAGACATTGTGCGTCGTTATTACTCTTCTCTTAATAATTTAGCCGCAGCTGTTACTCTTGCAGATGCCTCTGTCATAATCGATAATTCCGGGGACGAATATGTAACTGTTGCAGAGATTTCCAGTGGGAGAATGCAATGGCGAGCAAATCGACTTCCGCAATGGATGAGCGAAGTTAACCTTGAGTTTATATGAACTGGGGGACGTGCGAATGGAGGTTTCTGATTATTTCAAAAAAAAGCTTGAACAATATCCGGCTCTGGAGCTTGCTGAAAGCTTAGGTGGAAGACCATGCCTAAGAGGGACACAAGTTTCAGTATCATCGATTCTTGATTTTTTTAGATCGGAGAAGCGGGTATTGGAAATCGCGGCTCAGCTGAATCAAGATCCTGTGAAAATTCATGATGCCTTGAATTACGCGATTGATATCTTACAGATGCAAATAAAAGAACCCGATTTTACAGAACAGGACCTTGATGATATTGTTGAAGCGCAAACAGGGGGAATTTACTTAAATCCTTTTAGGGATGAGCAAACACAGGAAGAAATGAAAAAATATATGGAACTGCGTAAAAGCAGAAGGGAGGGGAATAGGGGAAGCTAGAAGCTGCAAGCTAAGTTAAGGTGCCAAGGGAGGCACCTTTTTCATGTTTAAGCTTTACCATCAGTAGAATCAATAAACTTTACATTTTTGAGGGCGTATTCCAAGGCCATATTAATAATCTCGTTTCGGGAGCGATTGCTTTTACGGGCCAGTTCATCCAATTGCTCTTGAAGGACTCTTTCTATACGGATAGACATTGTTACGGTCTTGTCTTCTCTCGGGGTTATGATGAACTCGTCATTGCTCATGTGAATCACCTCACGTATCAGTATAGGTAAAAAGTGAGGTGCTAAAACATAACACAATTTGTGTTAAATATTGATTGCGATGTGTAATATTTATATAATACAAATAACATTACATATTTCTGGACTTGTACATATCGCGGAGTAAAATGTATGGTTAATGTCCAACTTTGGGGGGGCTTGTTGTGAAGGCGAGTAATGTTGATACTTTGATACTGATTGATGAGGAGGGAAACCTTACTGCATTCAGATTTTTTAAAATGTATACGGATAGCCGGGGATATTTGATGATATCCTTAATAAAAGAGAATGTGTACTTTCCGTTTAGAGTGGTACAGACGGACGAAGACGTTACAGAACTCTTTAGTGATAACAACATGAGGTATAGAATTTCGGGGATTTCCTATAAAGTGCCCAATCGGAATAAAAACAAGATGGAGTTTAAATATGTTATAGCCGAATCGTTTGAGAAGGCATTGAATTTGAGGCAGTATATTTCTTAAGGGAGTGCACTTATGGAGATTATTGTCGGCGATATTCCGGGAAAGGCCTTATTCTACAAGGAGTATGGGGACGAACGGTTTGAAGTAAAAATCCAATTGAAAGACGGAAGAATAATTGATCCGATGTATTGTTATAGGCCGAACTCGCAGGAAGAGAAGTTTGAAGTTGAACGTTACTTCGAAGATTTGTTGCCGTATGTTAACGACGTTAAAATCAAAAGACTTTTGATAGAAAATCTGATTATGGATGCCCGCTTAGACATAGATGCTTATATGGAGGAACTCAGCACTGCTTCATCCGAAGAGCTTGCAAAAACATGGGAGCCACGCGACCCAAGCAAATGGTGGACTATGTTATATCCGACAAGGGGAGAACTTCTTCAGGGCAATATGAAAGAAGTTCAGAGGAGTCTTAAAAGGTACGAGCAGATGCTGAGAGAACTACTTCATGATAAATAGTCACAGCCGCACCGGAAATGCGATGCGGCTGAAACATAGATTTTGAAAAGCCTCGATTATAAGTAGGAAAAATCCTTCCCAGCATAAACATCAATGACAATTGTTCTCTCGTGGCCGATTTCTTTGGAAAGTATCCGCTTTAGTTCTTCACCGGTTAAACCCGAGGTTTGCAGTTGTCTCACCCTATCCTGGATGTAAGAATAGCGCAATCCGTGCCAGGTTAAATTGTTCACGACAATGACCTGTCCTTTTTTGTATGATCTTTTCGCCATCCCCTCCTTTGTTTTAATCTGGTTTCTAACCCTGGACAAAAACCTTTCAAAATCCTGAACAATATTGTGGGTATTTTGATTCTCTTCAACGAATAGCTTATCTCCTCGTCTGATTAAGGGGAGACGTGTTAAGAACATGTCCTTCGCTTCGTTGGATAAAGGGATGACCCGCTCCTTTCCATTCTTCGCTTCAGATCCGACCTTATAAAACCCGGATCTGAGCGCATGTTCGGCCTGCGCCCTTTTGACAGCCGCGGCTTCGGAGATTCTTAATCCCATATACCTGCAAAGTACTGCTGCATCGGCAACGTTTTGTCTCCCGGATTGGACAGCGATATTAATAAAGTTGATATATTCTTCATTCGTCCATGCCCGGTTTCCCTGGGATGAGGTCTGATCAATCACTACTTCGAACTGTTCAAAAAGCTCCTCATTTGATGAAAGCTGGAATCGAGGTGAATCGATTTTCGAATGAAGGAATCGGACAGCACTTAAGTCGTTCTTGATCGTTTTAGAGGAAATCCCCTCACTTTGGCGGAAAGATACATATGAAGCGAGATGCTTATCGGAAATGTTGCGGATGTTTTGCAGCTTAAATCGTTCACTCAAAAAATTGGCGAAAACCAGGCATGAGATTTTGTAGCGGGTGCGCGATTTAAAGCTTAGCTGGCGAATATGCTTGAAGACTTTTTCGACCTGGACTTCGGGCGTGGTTTTACCCAAGGCTGATCCCCTCCAATTCACGCTTTATTTCCTCCAACCCCGATAAAATCAAATGCACAGCTGTCGGATTTTCTTTGAATATTTGTGTATGAAGAACGACCTTTTCATGAAGCTTTTTAAGATCTTTTTCTGCGTCCTTTATCACTCTCGTTTTCTTAATGGTTACTTTCGTTGAAAGTGAGTATGGTGCTTCGGACCTCGAGGTTTCTTCATCATGTATTTCATCAATGAGGGGAAGTAAGTCTTCTTCTGTCATTCTTTGATTGATTGTCTTCAAATAAAGTGTTTTTTGTTGTTGTTCATCGAGTTCGTTTGCAATTTTTTCAACCGATCGAATCCCAATCTCTTTTTTCCTATATTTATTTTGTAGTTCTGGAATGATATCCAGGAGCTTTAAAACCCGAAACATTTTTCTACGGGACATATCGAACATTTTCGCGATATCATCGGCAGTTACTTTTATGCCATCTTGGCACTTTTTCGGTCCTGGTTTAATGCCGTGATACTCCATAGCCGCTTTAATTCGTTTTGCTAGAAATATTTTCTCTGCCCTAGTGTTGTTTCTTGCACAGTTGTATGTTGTTAAAAGGTAGTTCGCTTCCTCCTCTGGAATCTTTTTAACTGTTACCGGTAAGGTTTCGATTCCCATTCGTTTGGCTGCCCAATAGCGATGGTGGCCGTCGAGAATGACATTTTCCGACGTTATGATGAGCGGACTGATGTAATTGGATTGTTGAATTGCGGCAATGAACCTTTGGATGGTGGATTCAGAAACTGCTGGATAGTATGCATGGTACAGTGGATGTTCCGATAAATCGTCAATTTTTCTAAATTCGTGTGATTGGTCCATAATCGACTTTTACCTCCCACTATTATTTAATGTTTTCTCGCGTTTTCTCACTCGTTCTTAGATTTTCAACCATCGACCATCCTGAAAGATGGATAAGTCGTGTAGCTATTACATAATTTTCCGGAGGAGCCGGAGGCGGGAATAGAGGTTGGGACGCTGTTCCCAATCTATGGATGAGTCGTATGACCGCACTCTGGATATCCACTCTATTCCCCCGACGGCTTACCCTCCCATGTCACGCTGGGTCTTAGCCCTTACATTCCTTCGTTCTGCCTCTCGAGGTGTGGACGCCGTTTCCTTGCTCCTTTACTGGGTCGTTGCCCTTATGGAAATAGATCCTACGGCTGCTCCGTGCTTCAATTGTCGTTGGTTTATTTTAAGTTCTGTGTGAGAAACGTGAAAATGGTTTGAATTAAGCTGCCATCTGTAACTGGGCCTGACGTACCGGCCCCAGAACATCGGATGGCTGGTACGGAATGCGTTTGGTGCCTAGCGTGTACAATACTCGGATTAATTTACCACAGAGCGCCACAATGGATTGCTTCTTTTTCAGCGGGTTGTGACTTCGCTTCGTGAAGTACTGGTGCAACGCCTTAAACTCGGCGTTCTTCGCCACCATCGGCATCACCGCTCGGAACAACAAAGCCCGAAGCCTGGATCTGCCACGCTTTGTAATCGTCGATTTGCCTTTCTTCTTGCCAGAGCTGTTTTCTTTTAGATTTAAGCCAGCGAGCCGAATAATCTGCTGGCCGTGGTCGTAACCACTAAGGTCCCCGACTTCAGCCAGGAAGCCGGCGAGCGTCACGATGGCAACACCAGGGATGGTCAGCATTTCTTTCGTTCCCGGAATTTGAGCTAACAAACGCTCCACTTCCATCATGATGTCCTCAAGCTGCTTGGCGAACATCTCGTATTGCTCCAGAAGAGTCTTCAGCTCAATTTTCGCTGCTGCCAGTCCTTGTTTAAGGCCGATGGAGGTTCTCGCCGTTTCAAGCAACTGCGACGCTCGTTTGGGACCGACGGCGCGCTTTACGTCTTCTTTCCAACGACGCACGATTGCGCCCACACCTAGCGCCACAATCTCGCTCGGAGTCGGGAATTCACTCAGCGTAATCAGCGAAGCCTTGCCCTCCCAGTCCTTAAACACCTGGCCATACTCCGGAAAGAAGCGGTCTAACCAATTCTGAATGCGGCGCTGGACTTGGCCGAAGTTAACCATGACCTTCTCCCGAAGATTCATCAGGATCCGAAGATCTGCGTAGACGTTCATCGGCAATTTAGGCTCGCTGTATTTCCCATTGCGCACCAGATCGGCGATAACCTTGGCGTCTTTGTAATCGTTCTTGGTCGGTGAGTTGTCCTCAAGCTCTTTGCTCTTGTTTACGTGATGCGGGTTAACAACGACGACTCTTACGCCTTCACGCTGCAGATATTCAGCCAGTGGAAACCAGTAGTGTCCGGTGGGCTCGATCCCCAAGACGATTTCCGTCTTGTGATGTCGCCGCTGAAGCTCCTTCATCCACGTTACAAGTTTCGTTAAGCCTTGATGATCATTGCCGAACACGCAGTCTTTACCGAGCTCGATTCCGCGGAAATCGACGGCTCTGGCGACATGTGTTTTCTTGGCAATGTCGGCCCCGACAACAAGAGTTGATTCGGTAATTTGTTGAATTCGTTGATTCTGTTTCCTGGCGTGTTTATACTTCATTGTAGAGTACCTCCTGCGCTGGGATTTGTTCTTTGGTCGGAACGTTCCCCAGTATACAGAAGGTACTTTTTTCATTCAAACCTCGAATTCATTCATTACAGGAATGGCTCCTTATTGAAATTGGACATACTTGTGACATTAGTGGAATCCATTATCCTCGTGGATTCTCAGTCGTCAGCATCTATATAAAGCTCTACAAACAGAAGCGGGGTAAGGGTTTGAAAACAATAAATGTGTTCCATCTCATTTCTGTTTGTAAGAAGCGGGTTTTCTAAGAGCAAAGCTTTGAATGAGTAGTAGGTGAGTATTGGCGTCAGCCTTAGCGTCAGTGCCAAGGTCTAAACTGCCGAGAATGTGCTTCTCAACTCCTGAGGTTCGACCAAGCCCGGATGGGTGACTTATAGTCCGGTCTCCTCGTTTTTCTCCGCTTTTTCCAGCCATCCGCGATCGCAAGCGATCTTTGGGGGGAGAGTATGGCTATCACCGACTTGCAAAATCCGTCAGACGGCCAATCAGACCTATGTAAAAAAGCCACAGGCTTTGATTTTCATCAAAACTCCGTGGCTTTGAATAATAAAAAAAGCCCGATTTAGGAAAGTGAATGCATCACTACCCAAATCGGGCCTTTCATTTTATGCTGATAATCATCAGATTGGAAAAGAACAGACCATCGGTCGGTCTGAATAAGTGGTTAAAAAGAAAATTAGGAATTAGAATGGCCTGCTTTGCGCATGCATCAGGCTAGAGATAAAAGTTAAATGAATGGTATGACCCTAGTTTATCCTATTTTCTTTCTAGAAGTCAACAGAAATGTTAGGGTGACCCAGAGGTGACCTTAAGGTCACCCAAAGTTGACTTTAAGTCACCTCAAGGTCACCCAAGGTTCACCTCAAGGTCACCCAAAGGTCACCCAAAGGTCACCTCAAGTTAATATGGCTTAATTTTAATAATGGCACATAAGACAGCCTAATTCATCTTCGTCATCAGGATCAATGAGATCACCGAGAGTTTTCATGGCAGATTTTGCTTCTTTATCAAGGGATTGCTCCGCGGCTCTTCTCATTATCTCCGCTCTTCGTTCGGGCTTCTCTAATTCTTCCAAACTTTCGCGTTGGGACCAAGTAAACCGCTGGCCTGTATTACTATCAAATTTTTCGTATTCCTTAGCTTTTTCAAATAAGTCTGGATGGCGTTCCAAAAGGCCAACCCATTCGTTTCTTCTTTGAAAGAAACAGAAGTAGCATCCGGATCGGCTTCTCCACTCGTAATATTTGGGAAGTCCCAGTCCAGATTCTTCAAGAATGCGAAAAACGTCTGCTTTTACAATTCCTGCTTCTTTGAATGGAAATACAGGTGTAATGTTTGGTTTAGTTGAAATATAACCACTACGATTTTCATCAGCACGTATCGCAACGTAGCTGATTACTTCATCGGTACCAACATAATCTTCCAACGGCTCAATTTTCAGTTTACGAGTGCACCACCTTACTTGAGAAGAGGGGAGTAAACCTCCATACACTTGAAGCCAATGATCGAACCCACGATCCGCATTTAATCGAACAATTGGTTTTCCGAGATATGCTTCAATCTTATCCAAATATTCGTATGTCTCGGGTAATTCCTTCTGGGTATCACAAAATACATACTCCATCTCGGGAACTTTATCTTTCATAAAAATCGCAAGTGCGGTGCTATCCTTACCGCCAGAAAGATTCATGATATGACGAGTCTTAGACACGTATTTCGTCCTCCTTGTTTTGTGAATTTGCATAGTAGCTCTTAACAAGTTCAGACGCGATAAAAAGTAACTGATTACCTTTTATTGAACTTGTGTCCAACTTAGAAAGAAATTCTTTTACAATGTCCCGCGCTTTCGCTTGTTCGGCATCTGTAAGGTTTATAACCGTTTCAAAATCTACCTCAGGCGTTGTTATTCCAATCCGAATAGGGCTTATTTCCTGTGCATCCTTTTTGTACAAAGAAGCAATGGTTTCGTAGTGAGCAAATTTTCTTTCCAGCATAATAAGCTCTACCCGAAATTCCTCAATAGTACGATCAAACCAATTTTTTGGAGTTTTTTTCATAATAACACTTGCAACGGACTCAATCCATTTTTCTATTTCTGCATCTTGTGACATTCTCCATGTTATTGCCTTCAGATCCATATCATTAATCACACTCTGAAGTAGCGTTGCTCGCTGACGAAGTTGATTTATCGCTACTTCTGGAGGAAAGGAAAGAAGTCCAAAAGCTTCAAATAGTGCTGATTGAATCTGATTTAGTAGCCGCGGATAGCTTTCTGCTAGTTCTCGTATTGAGGTGATTATCCCTAATACAATTTCAGACAATAGTGATTGATTGTAATCATCATCTATTGGTGCAAACCCGACTGCTGTAGGTAACCCGTCAAATAATAACTCTGATGGTTCCTTTGCACTAAGGAGAGTTTGCCGTACCATTATTGTTCGTTCGCTTAAGAGCTTGGTAGCCTTAGTGTACTCAGGCAAACGATGAGCAAAAGCAACTAGAGGCCTTACAAGACTCAAGAGGTCAGTAGTGCCATCAAAGTCTGCTAATGCGCCGTTATGTACCATCATCTCTATGAACGTTTTTCGATTACCACTAATTTCCGAAAGGCGAATTTTGAACTGTTCAGGGCTTTTTAGTAAACGTTCAATAATTGCTGTTGAAAGCTCTGGTACAAATGAATCATTCTCCAATATACTCACACGATTTCGATTTGCACACATAAAGGCTACTGTTAAGACAGGAAGCAACCCTCTTCTTATTCCATAAGGAGGTAAAGAAAGGGCCTCCCATAATTCAGCAATGGAACAATACTCAGATCTGGTTCTATCTTCTACAGATGCCCAACTATCAAACCAAACCGTCCCTTTTTCAGGGGGGCTGATTTCCCATCTGTTTCCGATTTGTCTGTGTAGACCAGTAAGTTTAAGCGTAGATAGATATATCGGTAATTGGGGTGGATAACCACTTATCCCAAGGTTTTCTTCTCCAGGACAATCAATCATACGCCGTAACACATCATTACGCGCTGCAGTTGCAGCCGTAGATAACACATTCCGATTTACAAATTCATTTACAATTCGAGGTGCTTTAGGATATAGGTCATCACATAACTTTGAAACAAGAGTGTTTATTTGTTTCCCCGCAAGCTCTTGGGCGTTTCCCTCATAAGTGAAGACAGTAACTGTGCCTTCGGGACGTAATATAGCTCCGCTTACCGTTCTCTCAACAAGCTGTTCCAATTCACGTTCACGTTCAGTAATTTCACGCCTCGCTATCTCGTCGTCGAGTAGTGCAGGTGTATTTGCCATGACCCACCTTACGTAATATAACTCTCCAACAGCTTCAAGCAATGTTGATGGAATAATTGCCCACAATACCATTTGCCAAGGTTTTAAGCCGGGTAGGGCAGATGGAATTTCTTCATTGGCTGAGCTAATCACTACATAAACCTTGCCATCTGCATTTAGTGGAGTGGAATCTTCAAAAATCAGATTAATCTGCTCCGGAGACAAATATGTCATGTCAAACCATCTCAATGCCCCGGTTTGCATGGAATGTTTTCGAGCTGTTATAGGTCTGGGCGGAGCTAGCTTTGTCAGGCTTTCTACCAAGGGAGGGACTCCAACTGACCGACGTGCTTCATCAATGAGGGCCTCGATATCAATGTCGCTTCCGTCCCAGAGTCGATAGCTATCCGAAAAACGCCGATGGACAATAATTGAGCGGCTTGAAAGTAAAGAAATATCATCATCTATAGACGGACCAGTAACTAGCTCTAATGTGCGCTTAGATGCAACAAGTTGCCGAATAGGCACTGTTGTAATGAGACCAATAGCTTTGACTAAATCCCTTGCTGTTAAATTGTTGTCGGGAACTCGGCCAAGTGCAGTTTCAATAATTGCCCATCGACGACCAAATGTTGAGTGATAAATTGAAGAGCCAAGAGATGTAGCGACATATTCATAGAGCTCCGACAAACCATAAAGTTTGGGATGATCGGCTTCAAATTCAGTTTCATCTAGAAATCTTTGAAAACCATAAGGTTCATTGCTGCCAAGCATGCTAAATAGCGACCGCTCGTTCTGAGCAAAATGTCGGAACAAGGGGCCCATTAAGAGAGCCGTAATTGGATGTAATGGCGCACATTGTCGGCACAAGGATAGATATGCATTCTTCGAAATAGCATGAGATATCGCTCCTATGTCATACAGTTCTTGGCCAATTTGCTCTGCCAGTTTGCGAGCAGGTTCAATTAAATCCTGATCCAAACAGGTATTAGCAATAGTAGAACCAATAATCTTAAGGGTGTCTTCGACAGGAATCTGAAAAGCAATATCCTCAAATCTACCTTGAATTTTGGCAAATTCCTCTCGCTGTGTACGAAGAAGCCGATTGCCGTAGTTCTCAAAAGCTTGATGAAGGATCGTGATGAATGACATCTTAGGAGCAGAAGAACGATCTGCGTACTCAGCGATGAGCTGCAGTAGATAGACATCATTATCGTCGGGGTGGCTTGCTGCGTACTCTAGATGCTTTCCAAGTTCGTCAATAACCAAAATCAGGGAACGATCACTGTATCTATTTTTTAAGGTGTCTATAAGCTTTACGATGGCACTCAAATCATTAGAATTTGTTTGATTTACTTCGTTAACCAGATCAATATCGTTTTGAGATTGAGCCCATTGATATATTGCATTTTTGATACTAGGAGCAATTGGACCCGGAACACCTGTTACGGGAATCGAAAATACCTTTGGCAGTTCAGAAGGCCAAAGAAGTTCGGGGTATTGATCTTGTAAAGTTAATAAGTTGGTTTTGTCGGATTCAAGCAAACGGAGCAGTTCGAGAATCGTGGTTGATTTTCCGGATCCATATGGTCCAGTTATACTGATGGCACGAGGGCCATTTTCTAGAAGCCCCTCAACAACACGATTTAGTACATGAGTAAACAAGGGGGTTACTACAAAATGGGTGTCCGTAGCCAATTTATCCATATCCAAACGTGTCGATCTTAGAAATCCGTGTTGTGTTCCAAATAAATCGCGATACTTCATTGCGCTGACCCCTTTTGATAGTAAGACTGAAGTATTTCCAAAACATCGGGAACCGTATGAAATAATATTTGTCGCATACCAGCCGTAGAATCGTAAACGATCTTGCCATCAGTTAAATCGGCTAACCGCTCTAGGCGCTGAATGCAGCTGTTATCATCTAACAAAAAAATTCGACCAGGCGATCCCTCATTATGTAGCACCCGCTCCACTAGCATTGTCTTTGCATTTGTTTTAGTTTCTTGATAAAACTCTACCAGCGCGGCTAAAAATATAAAGTCAGGTATCGTTTCCTTATCCCCACGGTTTAATCTAATAGTTTTGTCGTAGTCTTTAAGAATATTCAACTCGACCAGGGGACATTCAAGAGATTCTTCGGAGACAATTTTTTTCGGATTGGTGTAGGTTCTGACAAAGCATTCAATGTCACTCTCAAGAGTTCGATCTGAGGGTACTTTTCCACCGGACTCATTCACCATTTGTTTTAGTTCATCTCTTAATGCTGTTTTCGAAAACTCAGGCCGATTCAAATAATTAAGAACGTAGTACCATGTCGTGCAACGCTCAACATTTCTAGCCAGTCGCCAATGTAGCCACCATAGAGTACCAATATCCTCCAGATAGGGATCTGCACCTTCGGGTCCAAACATCAGTTCCCCTAATTTTGTTATTTCGTAAGAACCACGTTCTACGTCAGTAATCAATCCAAGCGCAAGACACCAATGACGTATAGAACGAACCATATTTTTACCGACACCAAGTGTTATGATAGCGTCATCTCTAGAAAATATGGTAGGATCACTTTTTACGGCTGTCACACCTTTATGTAACCACCCAAGACGAAACGGAAATGTTTCGTGCCCTGTGAATCCAAATGAAGGAAGAATCGGACGTGTATGTATCATTTTCAGAACACCTCATGTTATACTGGATAAGTACATCCAGTATAACATATTTTGAAGGTGGAGATGAAAGTGAATGTCAACACTCCCTCTAACAATATTATCTATCTAGACAATGCAGCAACTACTCCTTGCGATCCACGAGTAGTTGAAGAGATGAGTCCATATTGGTTCATGAACTTTGCGAATCCATCTAGTCCTCATATATTAGGTCAACAAGCACATCAAGTAATTGAAAGTTGTAGAATGCGGATACGGGAAGCATTGCACGGATCGGGATCTGTAATTTTTACAAGTGGTTCTACCGAAAGTAATAACATGGCAATTTTATCCATATTGCGTTATTCTCTTGAATGTCTGAACCGTCGGAAGGTTCTTTGTTTGTCGACAGAACACAAATCAGTCATTAACTCAGTTACATATTTTTGTGCTCTATTAGAGATAGAAGTCGAATGGATTCCTGTGACTGAAATTGGACTTATTGATATGAATTGGTTTAATGCGGCATTGGACGAGTCTGTGGGTGCGGTTATTGTTCAACTAGCAAATAGTGAAACAGGTGTTATTCAAGATGTCCGACGGATATCTGAGGCCTGTCATAGCGTAGGTTCACTGTGTTTTTCGGATATTACACAAGCTATTGGAAGAATTGAGGTCGATCTTGATAAACTTGGCGTGGATTACGCATCATTTACGGCTCACAAATTTTATGGGCCGAAGGGAATAGGTGCCTTATATGTGGCACCTTCAAAGAAGTTAGTCCCGCTTACTTTCGGAGGTGGACAGGAAAAAGGAATAAGACCAGGTACAGAAAATGTACCGGGAATAGTTGGATTGACATATGCATTAAAACTCTGTGTAGATGAGCTTGATCAGAATAGCCTTCATCTTTCCAGATTGCGAAACCGTCTTTGGGATAATTTAAAAGAAGTTGGAGAGGTTCGATGGAATGCTCAAAATGCCGAATTGCTTCCTTCTCATTTAAATGTAACAATCCGAAGTGTTAAAGCGCAGGAACTAATGTTACGGGCAAGGGACATTGCGCTTAGTGCAGGTTCAGCATGCAATACTGCCACTAACTTGCCTAGTCATGTGCTCATGAGTATGGGACTAACAAGGGACGAAGCAGAGGAGACAATACGATTATCTGTTGGACGATTTACAACAACAAATGATATTGATATTGCAAGCAGTAAACTTATTAAGGCAATCTTGGAAATACGTAGCCGTGGCTAGTGTCTTAAGTTCAATAAATACAACTAGCGCCTTCGCTTCGATATGAAACGGGGGCGTTGACTTTAATATGGTCGAATCGATTCGACAATTATTCATCTATCTATTATGCAAAAATTCCCTAAATTAATTTCTGAGGCGGTATAATATTTGTATCCGAGAGGCGTGGAGGGTTCAATGAATACCAGTCAAAAACATTTGGGGTTAAGTAAATTGTTTGAGCCGGCTATAAATTCCATGCAAAACAAGGAGATCGCGGTTTTCGGTCCCGTTTCATTTATAGATTACTTAATGAATAATAATCTTCCCAAGATTGGTGCAACTCCTGAAGCGATTTCAATAGACTCATATGAAAAATTACATCAATCTGCTAAAGAAAATTCAACAATGATAATGAGATTAGGCCAATCTCAGGCAAGTAAAGGTACTCAATTCGCACTAGTCAAAGTACAGGGGAGAATAGCAGATTTTTTTCTTATTGATGAACTGATCTTTAATTCGGAAGGGATTGAATATTTTCCAAAAGTTAATAATGTTCAATTGAAGGCTTTTTCTTTGTTACCCTCACTTACTGAAAATTCTTATATCAATCTTGGTTTTTCTTCTGGATTGATTAGTTTTGCACTAGGAGTAGACCAAGTGAAACCCATTTTTCCTCCAGCAAGTTGTTCATCAACATTTACATTTAAATTTAAACCGCATAGCTTGATTGATGATGAATTTATACATAACCGTGGACAAGTTGAAATAGACGCCTTATTTATCGAAAAACGAAATAACGTTGATACACTATTTGTAGTAGAAGCAAAAAGTGATTCTACCCATAAATCATTAGCAAAGCATAAGTTACTTTACCCTGTCCTTAGTATTGCTGATAAGGTTCCACCCGAAATGCCAATTGTGCCAGTATATATAAAAATTAAAACTTCATCGTTAGGGATTCATTTTCATGTAACGGAGTGTAGCGTTCCTGATCCTAGACGGAAAACAATCGCTTACGATGAGCTAATTGTTAAGAAATATACGCATTTGATCCTAAAGCTAAATGGATTTTTTTATAATGGCTGAGGTTTGTGTAATAAACAGGAAATTAGCTGGAGGATGTCGAAAGAAGTATAAGTGTCATTTTCTAAACAAGGTGGTAGTACAAAATGACTATTATTCAATCTGAATGGATTAGCTTTCTCCGACAGTATGGGCCAATTCCGCGTAATGATAACATGTATGATGAAGCGATCCATAGGATTATTAAACGTAAAAATATTGAACCTATAGTTATAGAGTCTGTTTATTTAGCCGAACTTATTGAGAACTTTAGATCTAATAATCCTAAATCAGTAATTTTAACAGGTACAGCTGGGGACGGAAAAACATACAACTGTAGAGAAGTATGGTTGTCGTTAAACGGTTCACTCCAGATTTGGCAGAATGATGATAAGGTTAAAGAATTATTGCTACCAAACTCAAAGAAATTATTTGTTGTAAAAGATCTCAGTGAACTTAAGGATGAGGAAAGAGGTATTTTAAAACTGTTCGTTAATTCTGTTCTTAATCCTGATGATAGCAATGTGTTTTTAATTGCTGCAAACGACGGGCAATTAATTGAAGCGTGGAAGCATATTGATTCTGCTCCCCAGACTGAGCGTGTAAAACAGTGTATAGAGGATTTGCTTGTTTCCGGGGTGAATGAAAAGAGCGGTTTTAATTTGAGACTATATAATCTAAGTCAAATAAGCGCCGCGAGACTATTTCCGCAAATCGTAGATGCTGTACTACAACATCCTGGATGGAGCGATTGTAGTAACTGTTCTTTAAGGGAAAACGATCAGACAGACAAGAAGTGTCCTATTTGGGAAAATCGAAAAAGACTTGAAGGTAGCAAGGACGATAAACTAATCCTTTCAAGAGTTACTGATCTTTTGGAGTTATGTGAGTTAAATGGCGTACATCTTCCAATAAGACAGTTACTTCTATTAGTGTCAAACATGCTTCTTGGCCATCCAGAAGCTAAAGATAGGCTGATGACATGTTCTGATGCAGTAAAAATAGTGGACGATAATAGAACATCACTTGCAAGTATTTACCGTAATATTTTAGGTGAGAACCTTACGGAAAGACGTCGTGAATCAACAGATGTATTTGCTGCGTTAGGTAGATTCGGAATTGGCTATGAGACTAGCAATACCATTGATAATATTTTGATTTTTGGCGAAGATGACCCCGATTTGTATTCGTATTATGAAGAACTCGTACTCAATGATACATACTACGGTGCCGACCAAACTTTTCGTGCCAATCAAAAGGATTATTTAGAAGGTGTAACGGATAGTGGTGAGGCGTTTTTAAATTCGCTCCGATCTCAGAGACAAAGGTTGTTTTTTGTAATTCCTAAAGATAAAGAGGAAGAACTTAAACTCTGGCATCTTACAACGTTTCACTATGCTGGTGAATTTTTATCTGACGTGTACAGAGCAGCTAAGAATGGCAAAGTAGCAACACAGATAACCTCGAGAATAGCCCAAGGTTTAAATCGGATTTTTACAGGGTTATTAGCAAAGAACAACGATGAACTGATATTAGCTACATCCGGAAGTCATTCGCAGGCCAAGGTTAGTAGAATTTTTGAAGAAAGTATTTCTGTTCCTAAAAAGCGCGGCGAAAGTATGCAGATTAGAATGAACGATATTGAGAAACTTGTAGTTGAAGTAAAACTTTCACCTTCTATTGCTGCTGTTGAGTTGCCTTTACAATTAGTTCGATATGAGTTTCTATCCAGGGTTGCAGAAGGTGCATTGCCGGGTAGTTTCTCTCGCGAATGTTATGAAGATATTCTTGGATTTAAGAGCAAACTTCTGAAACAAATAGAGCTACGTCGTAATTTGGATGAAGAAGATACGGATGATGAAAGTGATTTATCATTTAGAATTATTCGACTAAATCAAGATGGTTTGATAGACGACAAAATCGTAGAGGTAAACTACTATGAATAACAGACTGCCACGTCCAACTAAAATTGATTCAGATATGTGGGTAGATGAGGCTATCTGGGGGCATCGGTTATACGATGAGCAGACTCCTTGGCTTTGTTTCATGGAATTTTTAAATGTGCTTCAAGCTGAACTTGATGCAGGAAGAGCATTTATTGAAGTTGAACCCAATAAGTTGGCATATTTGCCCAAGTCAAGATTATATTTGCGAAACATCTTGTTCAATAATCCTCAATTATCATTAATAGCTAGTAGATACAAATACGATGATAAAGAAGCTTGGTCACAGTGGTACGAGGTGATGGGCAAGGGGCAAGCTGGAATTATCAATGCAGATTTTACATATCTGGAGAAGCGATTCCCCAAGTTTGAAGATTTTGCTTTAGTAGTACAATTTCTAAGGGAAACGACAATTGAGGGCGAAAACAATAAGCGATGGAGCTCACAATTCATTTTTCCATATGGCCCCAATTGCTTGTATGAAGATCTAAATGTTAAAGAAAATAAAGCCCCTACTAATGATAGAAGATTTTTTGGTAGAACAGGTGAACTGTTATATTTGATGTTGGCAAGGAGCGGGAAAGGTTCTAGGATAATTTCAAGTTTACAAAAAAGCGTTTTAAACTCAGCAAATAAATTTAATCGTTTAGTTGCTGCATTAGAACCTAAAGAAACAATAAATTCTTCTACGGTGAGATCAGGGGTTTATTTACCGTATTTAAATCTACCTGAATATCAGGCGCTTGCAGATGATTGGTTGAGTTTATTAGAAAGTAACATTCCAAACTATGACGCAATTCCTCATCTTGTTAATATTACAGGGTTACACATGATTATATACAGTCTAAATCGGGCGAAGGCTGTATTAAAGGACGATACAAAATTAACTTTTATCTTAGAAATCGTATCACCCAAGAAAACTATCATTAGGGAGCTTTCTTCTGATTCATTTACAGAGCATAATAATTTGTCGCGACGAGCGGTAGAAGCCTATATCAGGCAGATTGTTCATACTGAAGCTTGGGGCAAAATAACAGATATTACTGAAGCAATTTCCTTACTGAAAAATGAATATGAATGGCCAAAAGAAAATGAAATAGATTCTGTTAATTCACCGGATGACTTGATAAATAAATTTGTAACCGCGGCTATAAACAGGCATAAACAACACGTTGATAAGTTTCACGGTGTTTGGGGAAAAGAGATTGGACTTTCCTCTAGGAGAGGTGCTCGGAGGGTAAGGTATGCTCCTCAAGATATGTTATTAAAGTCTTTAGTATTATGTGTTGTTCCGAAAAGAATGGAGTTCCAGGACTTCTTAGATAAGTTGTATGAAAAATACGGCTTCATTATTGGTGATAAACAGGCTCTCACACTGACGGAAGCCGGTAGAGCTGACTTAGAAGCGTTTTCAGACAATGCAAGACGACTTGAGCAACGACTAGCCAGTATGGGACTATTACGTAGATTATCCGATGCATGCGCATATGTTGAAAATCCCTTCGGAATTCGGGAGGAAGCAATTTCATGAATCAACTAGAGTTGATTGGGCAAGTAGCAACTGAGTATCTCCGTCGGCAGTTGCAGAATGGCGAATCTGAAGATGGGGTAGCACGTTTTTTATTAGATCGACTTACAGGAGATCAGGTGTCGTATATATGCAAAACGATTAGCCAAGATATGTTGTTGTCCTCGATATTAGATATTAAAGTCCCTAGAAAACTAGTGGACGGTAGCGGATTACCAGACAATATGGTTACGGATGAGAAGACCACATATTGGAGAAACGCTTCTTGTGATAAACCCGCAATATTGTTAGCTAATACCAACGATGATCAAGGACAATCATTAAGAGATATCACAAGAGTTGGGGCTGGGGATTTAAAAAGTCAGCCAGACATTTGGGTTCAAGTAGCAAGTAAAGATCTCCCTCTAAGCGATGAACAAAAAAAGTATTGGCAACAAGCCTTAAAGGGTTTACAAGAAGCAAATGAATGTAGCCTTGAGGAATTTAGTGAATTCGTTGTAAAGGTTCGTGAGAAAATTGCAGAAGATAGTGTCCCTGTAGTAAGGGCACTTGGTTGGGCTTTGCCTGCTCTGCGCATTCCTCGCGATTCCTTCTATTTTGATGCCATTCCTGAGAATGCGCTAGGTCACGCAAGTCGATGGAAGAAGATGTTTGTAGATGCGTATACCAAAAGAGCATGCTATTTATATAAGCAACATCCAAATCGACAAATTATCGAGAACAGTGATATTCTGGCATCTTACGAAAAGGTAAAAAGTCAAATCGACCCATCAGTTCAACCAATTATGGAGTTGTTCATTGAATCTGATATTAATTGGTCTACTGCTGCAGAGAATCTTTCCGAATTAGAATGGGAAGCTGATAAAGTAAACCTATTATTTTTTGAGTTAAAGCCAATGAAAATAAATTTGGCTGAAAAAACTCTCCAACTATATGAGGATGAGTTTCCTGATATTCTTACGGATGATGAAATCATTTATTTGAATAACCTAAGTGAACTGATAAAAAAGCGAAAAGCGAAAGAAGCTACCGAAGAAGATAAAGAGTTTTATGATAAACATCGACAATATTTAGAAACTGATAAGGCATTGAAAGCCGAATGGGACCGATACGTTTATGGTAAACCCATAGAATGTACCGATTTTTTAGTTGGTTTATTGGAAGCAACTGAGCGACTTTTTGCACAATGCGATAGTTTTAATGGGGAAAAGACCCTCAAAATACGTACCCAAAAGACGAACAGTAAAAAGTCCTGGTTGGACTTAAATGAAGATATAGGTTTGTTTTTTTGCAATGCGTACAGAGGGCTGGAGAAGTTAACAAATTGGCAAGTCAATTGGGATACGTATTATTTATTTAAATATGACCAATTAGTTTTAGAGGCGAAACAGAAGAATAATTACAAAAAAAATACCTCAACAGCTAAGTCCGCTATTCAAATTGTATTTTATATTGAACTTACTTACTATGATTTGCAAGGAGCAAAGCAAAAAAATGAAGTAAAGCTTATTTGGCAAGGTAATCCGTTGGAGATTGGATTGGAACTTCATGATGATTTGAAGAGATTGGCGGAGCATCCGTTCTCCTATTCAACCGTTTCGCAAAATCCTGTTAGTAAAAAGGGAAAGCTTCAAGGACTATCTTTGAGTGATGTAGGTACAATACAAGCGGTGTTCGGCCAGGATAGAGGATCGCTAGTTGGGGTATACGCAAAATCTACGGATCTGGAAAAGCTGATCTTAAATAATTTGAAGAAATCATTGGAGGAGGAAAGGCTTTCACAGAAGGACTATGATGCTCTTAAAGAAGCCTGGACTGAGTTCTCGAATAAATATCGACAATCTATAAATGATTGGCTAGTAGATGGTATCAGCTCAGATTCGATGATTGAACAATGTGAGTTGTATGATAAATTCTTGCGCTCCCTACAAGAGCACGCATTGGGAGATATGAATCGTATTAATATCATGCAGCCCGTTTTAAATATTGGCAATGTCAGGGTGGATGGGGATAAAAACAGACCCATGACCATTATAGCTCCATGGCACCCAATGCGTATGGCAGCTAAATCCGTTAAAGCCCGACAAGTCATAGGATTAATTAATTATATATTAACTGCAGATCATGTGGACTTTGGCGATCAACGACTATTCTTCACGGACCTTAAAGAGGAAATTTTAAGCCCTTATTATCCAGAAGTAGCAGTCGGTTATAAGGGCCAAGAACCGATCCTTCTTTCAATTACCGATGCTAAAAATGATTACACCTTAATGGAAAGTCCAGTGCGTGATGATGTAGATATGCAGACGAATGAGGATCCAAAGGAAGCAAGTACTAAGCTCTTGAGTCTTGTTGAACGTTATTTAAATCTCCAACCCCACGAAAAGACCAATTTAAGTTTGGTCTTGTACAATTGTGACTCTACGAGACTACCAGAGACAATCGTTAATTCACTCGCCACGATGCATGAAGCTGAAGATGAAGTTCGTTGTCAAGTTATTTTGAGACATCGTGACACGAAAAAATTAAATGAATTGTATATGAAAATGATAGAGAATACGGATAGCGATGCTGATTCTTTTGTAGCAAGTGAAGTAACTCGTGACTTTATGGCGCGTTTGCGTGTGGGTGTCATGGCACATGAAGCGACTTCATTAGATCCAAAAGAAGGAAAGCTCGCTGATATTGTTTTCTTGCAAGATGTTATTTCAAGGCAAGCAAATCTTGAATGGGATGAGGTACAGGTCAGGCACATCCCTGAGATTTTGAACCATTATCCTCCTCGGTGGGCAAAAAGACGGTCTACTGCAAAGGACGAACTCAAATCGACTGTATATCTAGCATGTCCAAGCCAGCCATCTGTTGGATGGTCGTATCTTTCATCAGTTTATTCTGTAGTAAAAGGAAAGGATGTTAATCCTGGAACATTCTACTTACCAGCGAGACAGATATCTTTTCAGAATGAAAAAGTTAAGGCTATTTTCGATGAGGCACATAAGCTCGGTGAATGGGTAGTCAATTATGATGAACTATTAGAACGCAGGCAACTTAAGAATTTGGGAGTTAAAGTCATAAAGTATCAACACAATAAATCTCACGGTTCTAATATAGTTGTTTCATCAAAATCGCAATTGAATTTGCTTACTGTATTAGTAAAAAGAAGACTGAATGCTCTGAACCTAGGGTTGACAGACACGGAGTTGGTGCAACTCACAGATCGTTTTATTGAGGATGCCAATGCAATCTCGGGTGATATCGTACTCCGCGCTGCAAAACGTGGCGTATTTGCTGGTGAGTTAATTGGAGTTGTATTAAGTAAAGCGATTCTCCAATCTGAGATGGAGAAACATCAAACTGCAGGTTGGTTTTTCTTGGACGATTATGCAACATGGCTCGGGCAAAAAGAGGGACAAATTGCGGATATATTAGCTCTAGCACCCAAGATGGTTGATAACAAATCGCAGCTACAAGTATTCGTATCTGAAGCGAAGTATGTCGATGCTAAAGGCGTTTCAGAAGCGAAAAAGAATTCCTCAAAGCAGTTACGCGATACCGTATCGAGAATGGACAATGCACTTTTCGGTGATCCGGGAAGGCTTGACCGAGATTTATGGTTATCTAGATTGAGTGATATGTTAAATGACGGTATTGAATTGCCTCCAGGAGCACCATTTACCGTTGAAGAGTTAAGAGAGGGTATTCGTAATGGAGAAATTCCTATTGAAATTAAGGGATACTCTCATGTATTTTTGTCCACTTTACCTGATATTGCATTGGATAGTGAAAGAATTCCTATTACTAATGCTAAAAATTGCTACCAAGAAGTGTTTACTAGGGATATCGTAAGAGAATTAGTACTGGCATATCACAAGGGAGAGTCTATTATTTCAATTCGTGAGAAATTAGATGATAGCAAGCCGTGGGCATTATCGGAAGCCAAGCCGCCCGCTCCAAGAATTAATTATGTTGCTGCGAGTAATAACAGTAAGGGTTCCAATCAAGGCAAAGTCCCTAATAACCTAGAAGATGTAATAATGAAAAATGATTCTGATGGGGCCGCGGCGGAAGCAGATGTAGTTGATAAAGATACTGAGCAAGAGAAAAAAACTGATTTTGATATTTCAGTAGAAGAAAGAAAGATAGGTTTTGAAAACAATGCTGAGATTTCATGGGCTAGTCCTCAATTAGCTAATTGGATTCAGCAAAATGCCCTTACCTCGGAAGAAAATAGCGAAGATCAATCGTGGGTTAGTGAAACGGTAAATAAGCTAAGACTGGCTTTAATAAGTTATAATTTGCAAGCAAAGGTTATTGGCCACCGCTTAACGCCAAACGCTATCGTGATAAGGCTAAAAGGATCTGATCAATTAAAGGTCGATGATATCGAGAAAAGAAGGTCTATGCTTCTTACAACGCATGCCCTTGATGTAATAAACATCTTGGCACAACCAGGTGAAATAGTTGTTTCCTTAGCTCGTCCACATCGGCAAAGTATTTCGTTAGCTGATGTTTGGAAAGTAAGAAAGGTACAGACTGATGCATCAGGCTTAAACATGAGTTTTGTCATTGGTGTAAAGGAGATTGATGGTGAACTTCTTTATTTAAATCTAGGTGGAGAATTTGAAGGTGGTGCCCAACATGCACCACATACCCTCATAGCTGGCGCAACGGGAAGCGGTAAATCAGTATTACTGCAAAACCTCATACTAGACATATGTGTGACAAATAGCAAAGAACTAGCGCATATTTATTTAATTGATCCTAAGTATGGTGTCGATTATATGCATCTTGCTGATCTGCCACATCTTGTTGAAGGTATTATTGATGATCAGAATAAAGCTACGCAGATACTTGAGAACCTTGTCGTTGAGATGAATGATAGATACCAGAAATTTAAAGAATTCAAAGTAAATAACTTGAAGGATTATAATGCCAAGGTCGCCGATGGCGAAAAACTTCCTCTTATCTTCTTAATTCATGATGAGTTCGCTGAATGGATGCTTATTGATGAATATAAGAACGCAGTTTCCTCTATTGTCCAACGATTGGGGGTAAAGGCACGCGCCGCGGGCATACATTTGATTTTTGCAGCTCAACGACCTGATGCTAATGTGTTGCCGGTTCAGTTAAGGGATAACTTAGGGAATCGGTTAATATTGCGGGTTGAGAGTGTAGGTACTTCTGAGATTTCACTTGGTGAAAAAGGGGCAGAAAAATTGCTCGGTAAGGGGCATCTAGCTGCAAGACTTCAGGGGGAAACTGGATTGATTTTTGCACAGGTACCTTATCTTTCTAATGAAAGTCTATCTAAAATTATCGAATTGATCACTTAATAAGATTTAGGGAAGTGCAATATGCACTTCCCTAATCTATTTGTACGCCCAGCATGGACGTTATCTTTAGGGTGAAAGTCCTGAACGGGGGCTGGCGAGCGCCTACCGTTAGCCAAGGGCAAGGGTGCCCGCCGCGAGGCGGGATCTGAAGGAAGCCGGAGGCAAATGCACGGGCCAAGGTACACGAACTCAATTGGAGGCAGGATGAGTCGGATGAGTTGCCAAAACACAACGAAATCCAAAGCCGCCAAGGGCTGATCCTGTAGACTTGGGTGGTCGCGGGCAGACAGATGACGTTCTTATCTGGGGAGGCCTGCGGAATACGCGAAGTCCCTTCGTAACCAGAGTCGAGAGGCTCTGCTGAATCCGCAGGAGTCAGCAGAGGCCATAGTACGGGAGTACGGGACGCCGGAAACCGGAAGGGCCGAACTAAGCGAGGAAACCGATGCGTTCGCGCGAAGAGCAACGACAGCCGAATATCTCGCAAGAGAGCTGCCGGCAAAGGGTAGCGGTGAAGCCGCAAGGGTATGCCGGAGCGCCGAGTTCTTCGTCGGCACAAGTCGCCCCTTCCTCTCGCGAAGACCAGAGCGACCTGCTGGAGAAAATGCTTGAAGGAGGTAACCTTCGGCTCGCTTACAAGCGAGTGGTGCAAAACGGAGGAGCGCCCGGTGTGGACGGAGTAACGGTAGCACAGCTACAAGCGTACCTGAAAACACATTGGGAGACGGTGAAAGCCGAACTCCTTGCGGGAACCTATAGACCCGCGCCGGTCAAACGGGTGGAAATCCCCAAACCCGGAGGCGGCGTGCGGCTGCTGGGTATCCCGACCGTCATGGACCGCTTCCTCCAGCAGGCGCTTCTGCAGGTGATGAACCCAATCTTTGACGCGCACTTCTCTTGGTATAGCTATGGCTTTCGGCCAGGAAAGAGAGCGCACGACGCGGTAAAGCAAGCGCAACGATATATCCAGAGCGGCCTGCGCTGGGTCGTGGATATGGACCTCGAAAAGTTCTTTGACCGGGTGAACCACGACATGCTCATGGCGAGGGTAGCGCGAAAGGTGACAGACAAGCGCGTCCTGAAACTGATTCGCGCATACCTAAATGCCGGAGTCATGGCCGAAGGAGCACTAGAACGGACGGAAGAAGGAACGCCGCAAGGCGGCCCCTTAAGTCCGCTCTTGGCGAATATCCTGCTGGACGACCTGGACAAGGAACTGACGAAACGAGGACTGCGGTTCGTCCGTTATGCGGACGATTGCAACATCTTTGTTGCGAGTAAACGCGCCGGCGAACGTGTCATGGAGTCGGTGATTCGCTTTGTAGAAGGAAAGCTGAAACTGAAAGTGAACCGGGGCAAAAGCGCGGTAGACCGGCCATGGAACCGTAAGTTCCTCGGTTTTAGCTTCCTGTCGAACAAACAGGCAACGATTCGTCTCGCCCCAAAGACAATCTCCCGATTCAAGGAGAAAGTACGGGAACTAACGAGCCGAACCAAGCCAATTTCGACCCGGGTTCGACAGTAACCCTCGAAAAGTAGGCACCCTTTTGGGTGCTGTGGACAACTGAAATCCAGATTTGACGCGGCTTTTCGGACTTTTCCACAGGCACTACGACGCGAAAAAATCCAAAAAACTGTAGGCACTAAATTTTTGTGGATAACTAGATATTTTTGTTGCATTTCTTGTAGTATATACTATATCCTGTAGATATGTATATACGAACAATCTCTCGTAAAAATAAAAACGGTTCGATCACCCGTTACGTACAGCTCGCCCATAATGAGCGAAATCCTGTGACCGGAACTCCACAAGCGAAAGTCCTGTACCATTTCGGCCGCGCTGACGAACTGGACATGGAGGGCTTGAAACGTCTTGCCGCCAGCATCCACCGTTTTATTGGCGAGCCGCAAGCGCCCTCTCCATCTTCAGCGCAACCAGCTTCGGTTACGCTCCTTAGCAGTCGTTCGCTGGGCGGCGTATGGCTGCTCGATGTCAACGCCGGAATTCATTTGACCCACCAGCGCCGGAATAAAATTGACCCACCTGTGTGCCTGGTGTCGAATAGATTCCGGTTTTTACTTTGTCCTTGAGGCGGTAGCTGTTCCCGCGAATGTTGA
>Ga0207866_1001222_pt1 | contig 26708 bp, 26 predicted proteins | sample HigsolmetaAR203D_FD_184835 | JGI IMG/M metagenome (GOLD analysis project Ga0207866, IMG submission 184835) | Ionic liquid and high solid enriched microbial communities from the Joint BioEnergy Institute, USA - AR20-3-D (SPAdes) (version 2) ...
GGAAGGTTCGGTCGGCGGAGCGCATATCGCGACGGGCGCCGTCACCGCCGCGCATCTGGCGGACGGGTCGATCGGCGGCGGGCAGCTCGCCGAAGGCGCGGTGGGGCCGGAACATCTGGCCTCCGAGGCGATCTGGAGCCGCCATCTGGCGGACGGCGCGGTGCTGGGCATCCACGTCGCCGGCGGGGCGATCCGCGATCTGCATCTGGCGGACGGCGCGGTGACGGCGGAGAAGATCGCGCCCGGCGCCGTGGAAGGCGGCCACCTGGCGCCCGGTTCGGTCGGTCCGGCGCATCTGCAAGCGGAAGCGGTGGACGGCGAGCGCATCCGGCCGGGGGCGGTGGCGCAGCGGCATTTGGCTCCGGAGTCGGTCGGCGGCCGGGAACTGCAGCCGGGCAGCGTCGGATCCGGGCATCTGACCCCCGGCGCGGTCGGCGCGGAGCATCTGGCGGAAGCCGCCGTCACGTCGACCGCGATTGCCCGGGGCGCGGTGCAGTCGGAGCACCTGGCGCTCGAGTCGGTCGGCGGCAAGCAGATCAAGGCGGAGGCGATCCAGGGCTACCACATCCGCCGCGGCACGATCACGCTGGCCCATATGGCCGAGAATCCGCTGCAGCCGGACCGGCTCGCGGACGGCTCCGTGTCCGGCGCGAAGCTTGCGCCCGGCTCGGTGACCGGAGACCGGCTGGCGCCGGGCAGCGTCGGCGGCGAGGCTCTGGCCGCGGGCGGCGTCGGTTCGGCGCACTTGGCCGACGGCGCGGTGACGGCGGAGAAGATCGCGCCCGGCGCGGTCGCGGGCATCCACCTCACGCCGGGCTCGGTCGGTTCGGAGCATCTCGGCGAAGCGTCCGTCACCGGGGACAAAATCGCCCGCGGAACCGTCACGTTCGGCCATCTGGCGGAAGGCTCGGTCGGCGGCGCGCAGCTTCAGGCCGGCGCAGTCAGCGCCGTCCATCTGGCGGACGGCGCAGTCACTACCGCAAAGCTGGCAACCGGCGTCATCGAGGCGCTGGCGGAAGCAGCGCGGGCCGTGTTCACGCTGGCTCCGGGCGCAGTCGCGCCGGATCGGGCGGACGCCGTCGACGGCAGCCGGATCGCCGACGGCGCGATCACCGATCGGCATATCGCGGACGAAGCGATCACCGATCACCATGTCCGGGACTACAGCCTGCCATCGACGAAGCTGGCGTTCAACCCGGTCGAGGCGCCCGAGAGCGGCGCGCCGGTCCTGCAGCAGTTCGGCCTGGTGCCGTTCGTGTTCGCCGGATCGGAGGAGCAGCTCGAAGTCGCGCTTCCGTTCGACGAGCCGTACGCCGACGACCAATACGCGCTCACGGTGACGGCGGATCAGCCGGCCGTCATCGCGTCGATCAAGGAGAAGCACCCCGAATACGCGGTGGTGACGGTCAGCCGGCTCCGGATCGGCCCGGCGCCGAACGGGATGCTGAACTGGATCGCGGTCGGATTCCGCTCGTGACGCGGGGCCGCTTGGATTGCGGCCGGGTACCGCTCGTGAGTTGGGGCGCATGGATTGCGGCGGGTACCGCTCGTGAGTTGGGGCGCATGGATTGCGGCGGGTTCCGCTCGTGAGTTGGGGCGCATGGATTGCGGCGGGTTCCGCTCGTGAGTTGGGCGCATGGATTGCGGCGGGTACCGCTCGTGAGTTGGGGCGCATGGATTGCGGCGGGTACCGCTCGTGAGTTGGGCGCATGGATTGCGGCGGGTTCCGCTCGTAAGGCGGTGTGCCGGAGCGGATCGTGTTCGGATTTCCGATCGCGAGGCGTTGCGTGAATCCGCAATCGGGCCGAACTTCCCCCGCCCGGCCGGGTTCACCATCTTGCGTATCGGTTCACGGCCTTCGGGCGGGAGGCCGGTTGGTTCGCGTAAACGGATCAAAATCGCGGTGTTCACGTGAATGCCGCGTTTTTTGCTTGGGCGGGCATGGGGCGTGTCGCAATGTAATGCAATTTTGCATGACATTTTGGCGGATCGGGCGGGGGCAAGGGGAATGTAGTGCATATCTGCAGCATATTGGTCGAATCCGGCTTTTCCGGCCCAAATGTAATGTATTTTTGCATTACATCGAAACAGCGGCGGGGGAATCGCGTCGCCGGGCGGGTCTGCGGCCCACGAGTCATTTGCCGTTGCGCGCTCGTCTCCGGTACATACAATGGGATGGAAACGTTCGGCCGGTGCCGATTTTCCGGGGGTGGTGACTGTGCGGACATCCGGGAAGGCGCGGAGAAACGGCGGCGGACGGGCCGGCTCGCGTGCGGCAAGGCCGGCCGTGCGGTCGGCATACCGGGCGGTCGGGAAGGTCGGAAGCGGCGCGGTCCGTGCGCGGCGATCGGTGCGAAATGCGGGATCACGAGCGAATCGAACGGGAAAGGCCGCATCCCATGCCCGGCGGCCTGGACTGCGGATGAGCGGCGCCGGACCGTGGCGGTCAGAGGTCGCGCATCATCGGGGCATGCCGCCCGTCCGGGACGAAGCGCGCGCCGAAACGGGACAAGCGCCCACGCCGGTCGCCGAACCGGCGGGGATCGGAGCGCACGGAGACGGGCGGCCCGTCGTATCGGTGATCATCCCCGTCATGAACGAGGCCCGCACGATCGGAGCGGTCGTCAGGGAAGCGCGCGGCGTGCATCCCCGGACGGAGGTGATCGCCGTCGTGAACGGCTCGACGGACGGCTCGGCGTCCGCCGCCGGACAGGCCGGCGCCCGCGTGATCATGTTCCGCGAGCCGCTGGGGCACGACGTCGGCCGGGCGGTCGGCGCGCGCGCGGCGCGCGGCGACATCCTCCTGTTCATCGACGGCGACATGGTGATCCGCAGGGACGCGCTGGCGGCGTTCGTCAAGGCGATCGAAGCGGGCGCGGATGTCGCGCTGAACGATTACCACGGGCCGACCGGAGCGAGCCGGGTGCACGGGGTCGTGCTCGCGAAGCACGCCCTCAACGCGGCGCTGGGGCGGTCCGATCTCGGCGGGGCGTCGATGACGGCCGTGCCCCATGCGCTGAGCCGCCGGGCGCTCGAGACGATTGGCGCCGACGCGCTGGCGGTGCCGCCGCTCGCCCAGGCGAAGGCCGCGGTCCATGGCCTCGACATCCGCCTCGTCCGCCGCGTGCCGGTCGGGCGGCTCAATCCGCCCCGCCGCGCGCGGGAGCGTAGCCGGCCGCTCGAGCCGCTGATCGTGGGCGATCATCTCGAGGCGATCGCCTGGCTGGCCGAACAAGCGGGTCCGCGGGGCGGATTCGGCGACGGGGACCGCCGACGAAGCAAAGTGAGGTGACGGCCGTTGGCAAGGCGTGACGGCAGAGGTGCGATGAAGGGCGGCACGCCCGTGGGGCGCGGACGGGGAATGCGGACGCGGCGCATGCGGGCGTCGGGTCGGACAGGACCGGCCGAGCCGCGTGTGCATGCGTCGAGACGGACAGGACCGGCCGAGCCGCGTGTGCATGCGTCGAGACGGACAGGACCGGTCGAGCCGCGTGTGCGGGCGTCGGGTCGGACAGGACCGGCCGAGCCGCGTGTGCATGCGTCGGACCGGACAAGGTCGGCCAGGCGGCGCATGCGGTCATCCGGCCGGAGAAGGTCCGTTCGGCGGCGTATCCGACGGAGCCGGACGGTCCGCCGGCCGCCCCGCGGTCCGGCAGCGCCGTTGCGGACGGCCGGCACGGGCCGGCTGGCCGTGATCATCACGGCCCGCAACGAAGCCGCGACGATCGGCGGCGTCATCCGCGAGGCGCGGAAGCTGCATCCCGACGAGCTGATCGTCGTGCTGAACGGCTGCACGGACGGCAGCCTCGACATCGTCCGGACGATCCCCGGCGTGACGATCCTCCACGATCCTGAGCCGCTTGGTCACGATGTCGGCCGGGCGGTCGGCGCGCGCGCGGCGGACGCGGACATCCTGCTCTTCCTGGACGGGGACCTCGCCATTCCGGCGCGGGACCTTAAGCCGTTCGTCGATGCCGTCCGGCGCGGAGCGGATGTGGCGCTGAACGGGTTGGGCAGGCGGCTCGGCCCGTTCAGCCGGTGGGACGACGTGACGCGGCTGAAGGCGTTCCTGAACCGCGCCCTCGGGCGGCCGGATCTCGGCGCCGCCTCGATGACGGCGGTGCCGCACGCGCTGAGCCGCCGCGCGCTCGAGCGGCTCGGTCCGGCGGCGCTCGCCGTGCCGCCGAAGGCGCAGGCGATGGCGCTGGCTTCCGGCCTCCGGGTGCGCGTCGCCGGCTCGGTCGACGTCATCAGCCGCAACCGGCTGCGCGAGGCGAACACGGGCCGGGGCAATCCGGTATCCCGCCTGATCCTGGGCGACCACATCGAGGCGCTGCGCGCGGTCATGGACGGCGCCGGCCCCCGGCTCGGCCACCCCGACGCCGCGCGCCGCCGCGAGCTGGCAAGGGGGGATGCGGCGTGCGCTGCGGGCTGACAAGCATTGTGATCCCGAGCGTAAACGGGCAGATGTTGCTGCGCCGCTGCGTCGCGTCGATCCGGCGGCATACCGATCCGGAGAAGACGCCGTACGAGATCATCGTCGCGGACGACGGTTCGGCCGACGCGACGGCGGAATGGTGCGCGGACGAAGGAATCGCGTTCGTCCGGCTGCCGACGACGTCCGGCTTCCCGCGGGCGTGCAACAAGGGGATGCGCATGGCGTCCGGCGACCAACTGCTCCTGCTGAACAACGACGTCGTCGCGACGCCCCGCTGGCTCGACAATCTGCTCGACGCGCTCCACGCATCGGACGAGATTGGCGCGGTCGGGCCGGTCTCGAACTACGCCGCGCCGCGCCAGCGCGTCGATATCGCGGCGGGCGGACCGGACGAGTTCGCCGCGATTGCCGGACGGCTCAACGCACCGGACCCGGCGAAGCGGGAGCCGGCGCTCCGGCTCGTCGGATTCTGCATGCTGATCAAACGCGCGGTGTACGAGCGGGTCGGCGGTCTGGACGAACGTTTTTCGCCCGGGCATTACGAGGATGACGACTACTGCTTCCGGATCCGCATGCATGGATACGGGCTGCGCATCTGCCGCGACACGCTCGTGTGGCACGAGGGAAGCGCCAGCTTCCGGCGCGGCGGGGAAGCGGCGCAGCAGGCGCTGATCGCCCGCAACCGGGCGCTGTTCATCGGGAAATGGGGCGCGGACCCGGCATGGTTCCACTGACCGCGCATCACGAGGGGGGAACGGCTTGAAGGCTGTGCTGCTTGCCGGAGGCACCGGATCGCGTCTCCGGCCGCTGACGAAGCTGTACAACAAGCATATGCTGCCCGTCGGCGACCGGCCGATGATCGGCCACGCGATCGCCAAAGTGAAGGAAGCCGGCATCAAGGACGTCGTGCTGGTGACGGGCAGGGAGTCGGCAGGCGCGTTCATCGCCTATCTGGGCAGCGGACGCGAAGACGGGCTGTCGATCACGTACCGGATCCAGGAGGAGGCGGGCGGGATCGCGGCGGCGCTGGCGCAGGCCGAGTCCGCCGTCGGTCCGGACGACAAGCTGGTGGTGATGCTTGGCGACAATCTGTTCGAGGAGCCGCTGCAATCCCACCTCGAGGCGTTCGCCGCCCAGCCGGACGGCGCGATGGTGCTGCTCAAGCGGGTGGACGATCCGCGGCGCTACGGGGTGCCGGTGTTCGGCGACGGGGGCCGCATCGAACGGATCGAGGAGAAGCCGGCGCGGCCGGCGTCGGATTTTTGCGTGACGGGCATCTATTTCTATCACGCGGACGTGTTCGACGTCATCCGGAAGCTCAAGCCGTCCCGGCGCGGGGAGCTTGAGATCACGGATGTGAACAATGTCTACGCCGCAGCGGGAAAACTCGCCCACCGGACGCTCGCGGGCTGGTGGACGGATGCGGGAACGTTCGATTCGCTGCATGAGGCCTGGAGCCGGATGCGGAGGAGACGGCCGTGAACGGGGCGGCATCGTCGGCGGTTCCGGCTGCCGCAGGGACGCGGGCGGTTCCCGCGGCACATCGGGTTCGCGCGGCCGGGAAAAAGGCGCGGAGAACGGGCGGAGCGGCAAAGCGCGGACGGCGGGGCCGGCGCGGGCGCAGCCGGTTTGCCCGCAGAAAAGCGGCCGTCCGGCTGCGGCGCCGGCAGCGGACGACCGGAGCCGTGCGGGCTGCCGGAGCCTCGCGGGCGGCTGCGGCCCCGGATCGCGCGGAGACCGGCCGCTGCGCCGCCTGGATCGGGGAGGCGCTGGAACGGGGCCGCTACGAAGGCGGCGAGCTGTTGCTGGAGCAGGCGGCGCCGCCCGGCTTCTCGCTCGGCGACCTGACGCTGCAGGACGTGATCGCGGCGGGCGTCGACGCCCTGCGTCCGCGCCTGCTGCCGCTGATCGACGCGGTCGGCGTCTTCCGCGAATTCGAAGCCGCGCTGGCGGAAGGGCGGCCGCTGTCCGTCGTCCGGCTCGGCGACGGCGAGCTGCTGGCGCTCGCGCACGACACGGTGTACGAGGCGGAAGCCGTCCGCCGCGAGGCGCCGTTTCTGGCCTCGGCGGGCATGAGCGTGCCCGACCACGCGGCCAGGGAGAGGCTCGCGGCCGCGGTGCGGCAGGCGTCGATCGTCGGGGTGCCGCTGTCGCGCCGGAAGCATTTCGGTCCGCTGCTCGGCCCGGCGCTGGCCGGGAACGGCATCGATATCCGGTCGCTCCGGCTGACGGAGTCGACGATCAATTACAGCCTGTATCAGACCGGACTGCTGGCGCGGCTGCTGCAGGGCAGGCGCGCGCTCGTGATCGGCAACGCGGCGCCGGGGATGGCGGAGCGACTGACGCAGGCGGGGTTCGCGGTGACGGGCGTCATCGCGCCGGTCCGCGGATTTGCGGACATCGACCGGGTGATCGGCGAAGCGGCCGCCATCCGTGATCATTACGATGTGGCGCTGGTCGCCGCGGGCATCCCGGCTGTCGTCATCGCCTCGCAGCTTGCGGCGCAGTTCGGCAAGGCAGCGCTCGATTTCGGCCATCTCGCCGATCATCTCGCGTCCAGGCCGCCGGGCGAATTGTAACGGTCCGGCTGCCGCAGCCGGTGCGGGCGGGCCCGCCGCGAATACCGGAGGGGGTGGGAACATGAGGTCAAGGGATACAGCCGCTCAACTTCGCAGACAGCGCCGCCGGCGCGGTACGGCGCGTTCCGGCCGGTCCGGAGCGGCATTCCGGCCGGTGCGGAACCAGGGTTGGGCCGGTATCCGCGGCGACATGCGGCATGCCTACGAGGCGGGACGGGAGGCCGGGTACCGCGACGGCTTCGAAGCCGGCCTGCGCGGCTTCGGCAGCCTGTTCGAGGGAACCAGCATCATCATTCCGACGCTGAACCAGGCGGAGTATTTGCGGATGTGCGTGGACAGCATTTTCCGCCATACGGACGTTCCGTACGAGATCATCGTGGTGGACAACGGCTCGACGGACGGGACGCGGGAATATCTCGAGGCGATGCGCGGCCGGATCCGGTACCGGCTGCTGGACCGCAATCACGGCTTTGCCGGCGCGGTCAACCGCGGACTCATGATGGCGAAGGGCCGGACGATCGTCGTGCTCAACAACGACACACTGGTGACCCCGCGGTGGCTCGACAACCTGCTCGCCTGCCTCGCGAGCGACGAGCGGATCGGGCTGGTCGGGCCGGTCACGAACTATATCGGCGGCGAGCAGCGGATCGAGGCGCCGTACCGCAATCTGAAGGACATGCAGGCGTTCGCGGAGGCGCACAACCGCTCCGATCCGGCACGCTGGCAGGACACGGAACGGATTACCGGCTTCTGTCTCGCTTTCCGGCGGGACGTGTGGGAGCGGACGGGCTATTTTGATGAAGGTTACACGATCGGCAATTACGAGGACGACGACTACAACATCCGCGTCAAGCTGCTGGGCCTCAGGCTGGTGATCGCGCGGGACACGTTCATCCACCACTTCGGCAGCGTCAGCATCAAGGCGCTCGGGCCGGAGCTTGCGGCCGTGAACGCGCGCAACGCGGCGTATTACGGCGAGAAATGGGGCCACGATCCGCACGGACTGGTCGCGCGGGTGCGGGAATTCGCGCGCGCGCGGCAGTCCGGCGACATGGCCGGCGGCGTGCCGGCCGCGCTCAGCGAGGCGGACTTCCATCCGCGGCATGTCGCGGTGCGTGCCTTGAACGGCACGGTCTGGTGGCTCGGACAAGGCATGCGCCGGCCGGTGGAAGGGGAGCCTGCGATCCCCGCCGTTCGGCTCACGGCGGTCGATTTGCGGCGCTGGCCGATCGGCCCGCCGATCGCCGCCGCGGACGCGGAGCGCCTGTGGCACGGCGGCGTGTCGGGCGACGGGCAGGCGGGCGCTCTGCTCGTCCGCATGCCGGACGGCTCGCTGCAGCATGTGGAAGACGGCGTTCGCCGGCCGATCGCGTCGCGGCTCACCGCCGAGCTGTGGGGACTGGCGGCGAAGCCGGCCGTGCCGCTGACGGAGAAGCTGGCGGCGGCGCCGGAAGGTTTGCCGATCATTGCGCCCGTCCGCACGGAGCAGCGGCTGTAGCGCAAGTGGCAGCGGGGCGTTTTTCGCATATGCTGTAACGGATACGGCGGGACACGGGGAGGCTGATCGGCGCCATGCAACATTTGCTGGACGAACTGATCCACCATCTGTCCGAGGCGCATGTCCAGGCGGCGCGCGTGCTGGAAGCCGAGCGGCATGTCGCGGTGCGGATGGCGCAGATCATCCACGCGATGCCGGACCAGCATCCGGAGCTCGGCTCGATCGACGGGTTGATGGAGCACTCCCATGCGCTCGGGAAGAGCATCGTCGCCTATTTGAACGTCGTCGCCGGTCTGCAGGAGTCGATGGCCGAGCATCTCGCCGCCGTCATGAAAGAGCTGGACGGCGCCGCCGAAGAATGAGCGGGAGGATGGACGGAAGGTGAGCCGGGAACAGGCGTATCTGCGCATGCTGAACGCCGCCGCAAAAATGGAATGGAACGTCGCCATGATTCTGGAGGCCAAGGCCGTCGAGGCGGAGAAAATGCGGAACTGGCTGATCAACCACGTCACGTCCGACGCTTTCGCCGATCACGAGAGCCAGGTGAAGCAGCCGATCGGCGTGCACGAGCACGTGCTGGAAACGCTCGACGGGCTGACGAAGCTGCATCGCGGCCTGACCGGCGTCATGAAGGCGGTGCTCGGCGGGCATGAAGAAGCCGGCGGCGGCATGTTCGGCGGCATGATGGAGGCCATTTCGAGTTCGGGGATCGATAGCGATGGCGGGGCTTGAGCGGGAGCGCGCGGCGAAGCTGGCGCTCCTCGAGGCGCTGGCGGCGAGCCAGCGTGCCGTCGCCCGCATGCTGGAAAGCACGGCGGATCTGAGCGCGCGCTTCCCCGGCGAACGGCCGGAGAACGCGGCGGCGATGCTGGCGCGGCTCGCCGGACTCCAATTGCGCATGTGCGAATCGCTGCTCGGCGTGAAGCTGCGGCGTGTGGCGCACGGGCGTCCGGCCGCGCCCTGGCTCGCCTCGGATCGGCTGCACGCGACGGCGGACCGCAGACTGGCGTACGGGAGGGAGCCGGAATGACCAAACGCAGGAGAAGACGGCCGCGCTCCGGAACGGGACGATCCCGCGCGCGGACCGCGGCGGGGCGGAAGCGCCGCAAGGGCGCGGCGGCCGGGGGCGGCAGGCGGCCCGCGCGGCGCAGGCGCGCGGCACGGCGCGTTCGCGCCGGCGGGTCCGCCCTGCGCCGGAGCGGACGGACCCGGCGCGGCTCGTCGGCCTATCGCCGGGGATACAACGAGGCGTACAACGAAGGGTACAACGCGGGGTTCGCGCAAGGCTTCGAAGACGGGCATCAGCTCGCCTACGAGAGCCAGCCCTGACGGGAGCCGGAAGGCTCCGTCGTTCGGCGCGCGCATGGGGATTCGCAGGCGGAGCGTTCCGCCCGGGCGGATCCCTTTTTGCTTCAGGTCTATTCCATTCGTGCAAAATAGAAAAACATAGAAGAATTAAAATGGTGTTAACATGAGAATATACAAGAATTCAGGTGTTTTCTCCCAATGGAATATGGTATATTTGACCTAATTAAGTGCATCAAGGGTGGTAAAATTTGAGAAGACATGGTGCAATGGTCGCAGTAATCTTGTTGGTGCTCGTCATTTTTTCAGCGGGATGCTCATGGAAACCGGGGAATACCCCCGATGATGTCATCAAGCAATTCGAACAGGCCGTGAAGGACCGGGATGTCGGCCGGCTGATGGAGATCGTCGTGTCGATGGACAAGCTGTATGCGTTTACGGAACGGGACGCGGAAAATCTCATCAGGTATTTGCGGGATGACCGGGACGTTCTGGAGCGCGAGCTGGAGCGGCTGGAGGACATGGCGGACGGCAGACGCAAGCGGGAAGTCTACGAAAACGCCATGTTCTATCTCGACTACACGGAAGGCAAATGGGGCATGGGCGGCAAGTACCGGATCGCGTACCAGCCGTCGTATGCGAACGTCTACACGAATTTCAAGGACACGGTCATTTATATGGACGGGAAGGAAGTCGGACGGGCAAGCGGCGACAACCACACCCGCCTGATCGGTCCGCTCGGTCCGGGCGAGTACAAGTTGCGCGCGGCATACATGCACGAAGGCAAGACCTACGAATCCGACGAAATCACGGTGTCGCTTCCGGACAAGGCCGACGAGCTTATCGACCTGAAGGTGAAGGCGGCGAAGATCCGGTTCGATTCCAACTACGCCGGCGCGGAGCTGTATCTGAACGGCGAAAGCACGGGCAAGACGATCGCCGAATTGTACGGGGAAGAAATGCTGCTCGCGACCGACGGATCGGTGACGGCCCAGGCGAAGTTGCGGCTTGATGACGGCGTCTTGGAGAGCGAGCCCGTCGCCATCAGCGGATTCGAAGATTACTACTTCCTCGGGCTGCCGGACACTTACATTTATGTGTCCTCGGCGGTTGCCGGAGCCGAACTGGTCCTCGACGGCAAACCAACCGGCAAGTTGCTGGGAGACATCAACATGGAAAGCAAGATCGGACCGGTCGCGAGCAACCGGGAAATCAGCTTCCGCGCTGAAATCGACACGCCGTGGGGACGCTTCTCCAGCCGGGAGGAATACCTGTACGTGGAGGAAGACGCGTACAACGCCGTATATCTGCGTTTTATTCCGGACAGCGAGGAAATCATTCAACCGATCGAGAACGCGTTGATTTCGTTCGTGCGGAGCGGTCTCGATGCCGTGAACGCGTACGACGACCGGTTGATCCAACATGTGACGAGCGGCGCGCGTTATTTGGCGTTCGATTCTTTCTTCGGGCAGTATTATTACGGCGATGCCTCGCTGACCGGCCTGGAGATCGACATGGGCGCCGCCGAAGTCGTATATGGCTTGGTGAACGGCCCGAACATCGAACAGTTGGTCATCGGTCCGATCTATTTCAAGATCGACTATGACGTCTCCAACGCTTACGGGGACTTCTATTCGGATTACCGGCGGTACGCCGTCAACGTGTCCTACAATCCGGCCCTGGGCGTGTGGGAAGTGGATAACATGTGGGATGTCTATGATTACTGGGGATGGGATTCGTACAATCCGAGGTACCACAGTCTGCAATAGCGGTCGCGAATACGGAATCCACAGGGTTTGGAGGATTTGACGAATGAAACGATGTCTGCAATGTTCTCATCTAACCGGGGAAGCGTCGGACATCTGTCCGGTATGCGGAGGAAAATTGGAGGAGTTCGACGGACAGGCCGTTCCGATGGAAGAGCCGTTGACGGAGCCGGCGGAACCGGAGACGGCGGCCGGCGCGCAAGTCGCGGAGGCTGCCGATCTCTCCTCGCCCGCGGCGATCGTCCGGGGGGAAGCCGATCCGTCGGCAACCGCCGGCGCGTCCGCCGGATCGGCCGGGGCCGCGTCCGCGAGCGGCGGGGTTCCGCCGTCCTTCGGGGCGCGAATCGCCGGGCTGCTCCGAAAACGGCTGACGAAGGCGCTTCTCATCGTCATTCTGGCGCTCGCGGCGCTCGGGATCGCGGCGCGTGTCGGCTACGGCTATTTTCTCGACCGCAATCCGAAGCTCGTGTATCTGATGGCGGAATCCGCGACGCTGAAGGCCAAGAAGGAGAAGGCCTCCGCATTGTACAGGGAAGAAGCGGCGTTCTGGCGGTCGCTTTTCGACCAATCGGGTTCGGTCAGCCTGCAGCTTCGCTCCAGTCCCGAGCTCGATGTCGACGGCCGTTTCGAAGACATGGCCGAAGTTCTGAACGTTTTTGACGCGGCGGGGCGGATCACGTTCGCGGGACAGGCCGGGTGGGACAAGGAAGCCGGCTGGTCCGAAGTCACCCTGAAGCTGCAGGAAGGACGCAGCACGCTCGCGGACATCACCCTGCAGCGGGACCAGGATTACGTCTATCTGTTCAGTGAATCGTTGTTCGATGTCCCGGTCCGCTGGACGAGGAAGCAGTTCGAGAAGGCCGTGTTCGGCATCGAGGAAGATCCGGACAGCGACCGGGATGGCGGTGAGACGCAAAGCCTCCTCGATTCGCTCAAGCTGACCGAAGAGGAAAAGGACAAGCTGGGCAAATGGCTGCGGGATGTTCTGGCGGCCGAAGTGACCAACCAGGCGTTCGAGATCGACGAGGACGCGAGCTATTCCTCGCCGGACGGCCGCGTCAAGTTGAAGAAGATCACCCTCACGCTGGACGAACTGACGCTGAAAAAGATATTCGCCGCCATGATCGACGGCATGCGGGCCGACGAAGCCCTCCGGAACATGATCGTCAACCGCGCGAAAACGCTGTTCGACATATCGAAGCGGGAAGACAAGGAAGAATGGGAGTATTGGGACTATTACCGGGAGTACGGGGATTTCGCCGACCTGTTCTATTCCCTGTCCCGATACGCCGACGAGGACGGCAATTTCGACACGGACGCCTATTCGCAAGCGCTGACGGGCACGCTGACCGAATTGCGCATGCGATTCCTCGAGAATTTCACCGGCGAGTTCCGGATGGAAGTCTTCGTCAACAAGAAAAACGTCATCGTCGACCGGCATGCGGAACTGAGCGTCGGCGTATATGACAATGAAGAAAACTCGGCCAAGTTCGAATGGACGGAGACGTACTGGAAGGACAAGCAGTCCGTCGTCCACACCATGAACGAACTCACCATGACGTTCCGCGATTACGGCGATGTGGGTTCGATGCGTCTCTATCGCGACCAGACCTACAAGATCGAGGACAAGACGGGCGTCATCGAGGGCGAAGCCGGCATCACGATACGGGAAAACGGGGAAACCGTGATCAATCTGTCGGCGGATTACGAGGTTCGCGAGGCTGTCGGCGGCAGCGGAACTTCGACCTACGACATCATCCTGAACGCGACTTCCGACGGGGACCGGATCAGGTACACCATTGAGGCCGAGCGGGACAAGGAGCTGAAGAAGAACAAGCTCGAACAGGAAATCCGCGTGAACGCCGGGATCGATTTGTCGAACGTCTTGAACGAGAGGGTGAAGCTTTCGTTGGACACGACGATTCATTTGGCCGCGGAAAAGGGGAAGGCGCCGGCCAAAACGAACGTCGCCCGAGGAGTCGTGGGCTGGCTCGACATGAGCGCGGAAGAGCGGAACGATTTCCGGTGGGATGCGTTCGAACGGCTGGAAGAGAAACTCGAAGAAGTGTTCGGCAATCTGGTTTTCTGAATGAACGGAAGGCCATAATGGAATCAACGGGCGCGGAGGCGCGGCAGGTCCGCTTGCGGACAGGCCGCGCTTTTTGTCTGCTCCGGACAGGCAAAAGCCTGTTTTTATGGGCGGGCGGACAAGTGACCATGTGCGCTCGGCCTGCCCGGCATATATTACCCCGGACGGTATGGAAGCGGCCGCCGCTCATGCTCGCGGGCGCGGCCGAATCAGCGTTGAAGGCGGTGAGCCGTATGCAGGTACGGCATGACAGCCGCGGCCGCGGCGCGCCGCATGTCCGGTCGGTCCGCCGCAGCGCGTATCGGGCGGGCAGACGTGACGGCTGGCGGGAAGGTTGGTCGAGCGGCTGGCGTGACGGCGCCGCCGCGGCGGTCAGCGCGGCTTTCGTTCCCGCCGCGCCCGAACGGCTGCCGATCCGGGTGCTCTATGTGCCGCAGGGCTTCGAGGCGATCGACGACGGCCTGATCGGCGCGCTGCAGCTCCACGCGGCGGAGCTGCATGTGTCGGATCCGACCCGGATGGCGGATATGGCGGCGATCGTCCGGCCCGATCTCGTGCTCGTGCTGAACGGGCTGCACGTGTTTCCGGATGATCATTTGGAGCAGATCGACCGGATTCGGGAGATGGGGATCCGGACCGCCATCTGGTTCGCGGACGATCCGTATGTGACGGCGCAGACGGTGGCGATCGCGCCGCACTATGACATCGTCGTGACGCACGAGCGGTCGACAGTGGAGCTGTACCGGTCGCTCGGCTGCGCCGAGGTCCACCATCTCGCCTTCGCCGCCGACATCGAGCGGTTTCGCCCGGTGACGCCTGCGGCCGCGTATCGGTGCGATGTCTGCTTCATCGGTCAGGCGTTCTGGAACCGGGTTGAGACGTTCGACGCGATCGCGGAGGAACTGGCGGGACTGAACGTGTTCATCGCCGGCGGCCTGTGGGAGCGCCTGAAGCACTACCGGCTGCTGAAGCGGGCGATCCGGCCGGGCTGGCTGCCGGTCGACGAGTCGGTGCTCCGGTACAACGGCGCGAAAATCGTGATCAATCTGCACCGGACGGCGGAGCCCGGCTCCGACAACGCGAACGCGAGCGGGTTGCCCGGCTTGTCGGTCAACCCGCGCACGTTCGAGATCGCCGCCTGCGGCGCTTTCCAGCTCACGGACCGGCGGCCGGATCTCGAGGCGTATTACCGGCCCGGATTCGAGCTGGAGACGTTCGACAGCCCGGCCGAGCTGGCCGCGAAGATCCGGCATTATCTGAAGCATGACGACGAGCGGCGCCGGATCGCCGTGCGCGGGCTCGCCCGGACGCTGCGCGAGCATACGTACACGCATCGCGTGGGCAGCCTGCTGCGGCTGCTGGGTTACGGAGAATAAAAACCGCACGGAATCGGATTTGCCGGAGGTCAAGGGAGTGATGCGCGTGGCCGGCGCTGCAAGGAAGCGTTCCGAGCGAAGCCGGGCATACGCCGGCCTCCATGCCGCCGGGAGGCGGGACGGCTGGCGGGACGGCTGGCGGGACGGATATTGGATGGGGCTGTGCGAGCGGACCGTCGTCCGCGCCGCCGAATCGCCGCCGCCGGTGCGGGATGTCCATGTCATGTATGTGGCGACGGGCAAGGGATTTCCGTATTCGCCGATCGACGAGGCGGTGGCGGCCAGCCTGGGGCAACTGGTGACGCGGCTGACCGTCGTCCCGCGGAAGGAAGAGGCGGTTCAGGCGGCGGCGAATGTCCGGCCGGACGCGGTGCTGTTCCTCGATGGCCTCCATGTTCCGACGGACATTCCGGACCGGATCCGCGAACTCGGCATCCGGACGGTCATCTGGTTCACGGACGATCCGTACTATGCCGACATCACCGCTTCGCTGGCGCCCCATTACGACGACGTGTTCACGCTGGAATCGAATTGCGTCGAGTACTACCGCGCCGCCGGCTGCCAGCGGGTCTGGCATTTGCCGCTCGGGTTTTATCCCGGCCATTTCCGTCCGCAGAACGCCCCGGCCGATGTCCGGTGCGATGTCGCGTTCGTCGGCTCGGGCTATTGGAACCGCGTGGCTTTTTTTGACCGGTTGCTGCCGTATCTGGCCGGACGGAATTTCCGGATCATCGGCTATTGGTGGGAGCGGCTGCGCGATTACCGGCGGTTCGCGTCCCGAATTGAGGGCCGCTGGATGACGCCGCAGGAGACGGCGCTGGTCTACAGCGGGGCGAAAATCGTCATCAACATGCACCGGGAGCCGGACGACGGCACGTTCAACAGCAACAGCGCCGGGATCGGCGCGGTGTCGCCGAATCCGCGCACATTCGAGATCGCGGCCGGCGCTTCGCTGCAGCTCACGGACGTCCGCGGCGAGCTGGCCGGTTATTTCGTGCCCGGGCGGGAGATCGAGACGTACGCCTCGCCGGAGGAGCTGGCGGCGAAGATCGACCACTATTTGGCGCACGAAGACGAGCGGCGGACGATCGCGCTGAACGGGCTGTACCGGACGATGCGCGACCATTCGTACGTCCGCCGGCTGGACGCGATGCTGGGGGTCCTTTTCGGATGAAAGTATGCGATGAGGGAGGTGCCGGGCCGTCTGGCGCCCGGGCGATGGAATGAATGCATGGCGCAAACCGCGGATCGTCGTGTTCGCCCATCTGTGCAACGCCGACTTCGTGACCGGCGCGGAGAAGCTGACCGCGTTCATGCTGCGCGAGCTGGCGGCCTGGTACGATTGCGTGCTGGCGGTGCCGTCCGAGGGCCGGATCGCGGCGGACGCGCGCGCGGCCGGATTCCGGACCGTCGTGCTGCCGCTGCCCCTTGCCGTCTCGCTCTATCACGGCCTGCCCCACTGGCGGCAGGAGCTGCGGGACGGCATGGCCGGCGAATCGTTCCGCCGGCTGGTGCGGTGGCTGGCGGGCGAGGAGCCGGCGGCGGTCGTCGCGGCCACCTGCGTGCATCCGCTGCCGGTCGTCGCCGCCCGCGCGCTCGGCATACCGGTCATTTGGGCGGTCATGGAGACGATGCGGGAGACGGAGCATACGCCGGAGATCGCCGCCTTCATGGGCGCGCAAGCCGACCGGATCGTCGGCATTTCCGGATCGGTGCTCGCGCCGTTCCGGCAGCCGGATGTGCAGGCGAAGTTGGCGCTGCTGCCGCCGTCGTGGGATGAGCGGGAGCTGAGGCCGGAGGAATGGCCGGCGCATCGCGACAGCATGCGCCGGATGCTCGGCGTGGACGGCGCGCAGCCGCTCGTCGGGTTTGTCGCGTCGACCATCTATGCGAACAAAGGGTTCCATCATTTTATGGAAGCGACGATCGCGGCGGCCGCCCGCCATCCGGAGGCCCGGTTCCTGATCGTCGGCAATCCGGTCGATCCGCCTTACTTCGATGCCGGGTTCGGGATGGCGCGGGAGGCGGGCGTGGCCGACCGGTACCGGTGGATCCGGTACGAGTCGCGGATCGAGCGGATCTATCCGGCGCTCGACGTCGTGGTGGTGCCGAGCCTCGCGCCCGAGGGATTCGGCCTGACCGCCCTCGAAGGGATGGTGTTCGCGAGACCCGTCATCTCGTACGCCGCCGGCGGGCTGGCGGAGATCCACGCCGCGACGGGCAACACCGAGCGGGCGGTGCCGACCGGCGACGCGGCCGCGCTGGCCGCCGCGCTGATCGGGCTGCTCGACCGGCCCGGCGAGCTGGCCGCGATCGGGGCGCGCAGCCGCGAGGCGGCGATCGCCGCCTACGGCATCGGCGCGTACCGGGCGAGGCTGCAGGCGTTTCTCGCCTCGTTCGCGCCCGAGTCGATGCCGCGCGGCATGCTGATCCGCGGGAGCGGGCCCGCCGTGTATGTGCGCCAGGGCATCGCGCTGCGCCGTTTCGCGTCGCGGACGGCGTTCCTCGCCGCAGGGCACCGGTTCGAAGACGTCCGGCAAGTGCCGGACGAGGTGATCGCGGCGCTGCCGCAGGGGCCGGCGATCGGGGGCGGCGCGTCCCGGAGCGTGCGTCGCCGCCGGAAGCGCGCGCGGAGGGGGCGCGGCGGGCGGCGGGCACTGCGCGGACGGAGGTTGCGCTCCGGGAGCGCGCGGCGGCATTCCCGGCGCGTCAGGCGCTCTGCCCGTCGCCGGATCGCCGCCCGGCGCGGACGCAGGCCCGGCCGTGCCCGTCGCCGGCGTGCGCGTCGCGGCGGAAGGTGATGCCCCCGCATCGGGCGCGCTGCAGCGTGGATGCCGCGCCTGAATGGCGCGCGGGACGGGCCGGGAGAACGGTTCGGCGGCGATTTCATCAAGAGGAAGGCAGGTGCGGGCTGTGCGCGTCGCGACGATACTCGGCACGCGGCCGGAGATCATCCGGCTCAGCCTGATCATCGAAAAGCTGGACCGGCTGGCGGATCGCCATGTGCTGGTGCACACGGGACAAAATTTCGATCCGCGGCTGAGCGACATTTTCTTCTTGGAACTCGGGGTGCGGAAGCCCGACTACGCGCTGCCCGCGGCGGCGGACGACTACTCCGTCGGCGGGCAGCTCGGCAGGATGTTCCGCGAGACGGGGCGGATTCTGGCGCAGGAGAAGCCGGATGTCGTGCTCGTGCTCGGCGACACGAACAGCGCGCTGTGCGCGGTGCTGGCCGAGCGGATGGGCATCCCGGTCGTGCACATGGAGGCGGGCAACCGCTGCTACGACCTGAAGGTTCCCGAGGAGAAAAACCGGCGGGTCATCGACGCGGTGTCAACGATCAACATGCCGTACACGCCGTACAGCAAGCAGAATCTGCTGCGCGAAGGGTTCCCGTCCGAGCGCATCGTCATCTCGGGCAACCCGATCCGTGAAGTCATTCTCCATCACGAAGCGCGCATCCGGGCGAGCGACGTGCTGGAGCGGCTCGGACTCGCGCCGGGCGGGTACATCATCGTGACCGCGCACCGGGCGGAAAACGTCGACGTGCCGGAACGGCTCGCCTCGATCGTCGAGGGGCTGAACCGGACGGCGGAGCGGACGGGCAAAAGGCTCATCTGCAGCGTGCATCCGCGGACCCGGCACCGGATCGAATCCGGCGGAACGCCGATCACGCTCCATCCGTTGGTCGAGTTCCATGAGCCGTTCGGGTTCTTCGATTTCGCGCGGCTCGAGCAGTCGGCGTTCTGCGCGATCACGGACAGCGGCACGGTGCAGGAAGAATGCTGCCTGTTCCATGTGCCGACGGTGACGATCCGCGACACGACGGAGCGGCCGGAGACGGTGGACTGCGGCAGCAATGTCGTCTGCGGCGTCGGGGCGGAGCGGATCGCCGAGGCGGTCATCGCGATGACGTCGCTGCCGCCCCGCTGGAAGGTGCCGGAAGGGTACGATGCGGACCATGTGTCGGATATCGTGGTCAAATTTTTGCTGGGAGGGAAATGGGGTGTTCACTAACGCGCGCATCCTCGTGACGGGCGGCACCGGTTCGTGGGGGCACGAGCTGGTGCGCCAGTTGCTGCCCCGGGACCCGGCGGAGGTCATCGTCTTCTCCCGGAATGAGGCCGCGCAGGTCGCGATGAGCCGCATGTTCGAAGACCGGCGCCTCACGTTCCGCATCGGCGACATCCGGGACCGCGACGCGCTTGCGGCCGCCTGCGCCGGCGTCGACTACGTGTTCCACCTCGCCGCGCTGAAGCATGTGCCGGTGTGTGAGGAGCAGCCGTACGAGGCGCTCAAGACGAACGCGCTCGGCACGCAGCACGTGATCGAGGCGGCGATCGCGAACCGGGTGAAGCGGGTCATCTACATCTCGACCGACAAGGCGGCGAATCCGTCGAATTTCTACGGCATGACGAAGGCGATCGGGGAAAAACTCATCGTCTACGCGAACCTGCTGCGCTCCGACACGACGTTCGTCTGCGTCCGGGGCGGCAACGTGCTCGGCACGAACGGGAGCGTCATCCATCTGTTCCGGCAGCAGATTCTGGAGAAGAAGGAAGTGCGGATCACGGACCGGCGGATGACGCGGTTTTTCCTGACGCTGGAGGATGCGATCCGGTTGCTGTTCAAGGCGTCGGCGGAGAGCGTCGGCGGGGAAATCTTCGTGATGATGATGCCGACGTGCCGGATCATCGATCTGGCGGAAGTGTTGATGGAGGCGTACGGCGTGCGGGTGCCGATCGTCGAGACGGGCGTGCGGCCGGGCGAAAAGATCGACGAGATTCTGCTGACGGTATACGAGAGCGAGAGCACGGTCGTCTATGACCGGGAGTATCTGGTCATCCTGCCTCCGCTTCCGATTCCCGGGCTGGCCGAGCGGTACGCGGGGTATCCGAAGGTGCAGGTGCAGAGCTTCAGTTCCGCCGATTCGCTGATGACGAAGGACGAGATTCGCGCAATGCTGGTCCGGGGAGGGTTCCTGCCATGAAGGTGCTCGTGATCGGCGGGAACGGCATGGCCGGCCACATGATGGTGCGGTATTTCCGGAAGGCGGGCGCCGAGGTGTGGTACACGGTTCGGCGGCCGGCCGGCGGCGACGGGGAGCTGCCGCTGGACGCGGCGGATCTCGACGCGGCGGCGGAGACGGTCGCGCGCGTCGGGGCGGATCTGGTCGTCAACTGCGTCGGGGTGCTCAATCAGGACGCGGAGCGCCGGCCGAAGGATGCGTACCTCGTGAACGGGCTGCTGCCGCACTGGCTGGCCCGGGCGGCGGAACTGGCGGGGGGCCGGCTGGTGCACATCAGTTCGGACTGCGTGTTCCGCGGCGACCGGGGCGGCTACCGGGAGTCGGACCGTCCGGACGGGGTGACGGCGTACGCGCGGACGAAGGCGCTGGGCGAGGTGCACGATCCGCGGCACCTGACGATCCGGACGTCGATCATCGGGCCGGAGATCCGGGAGAACGGCATCGGGCTGCTGCGCTGGTTCCTGGGGCAAAAGGGCACGGTGAACGGCTATGCGAACGTGTTGTGGAACGGCGTGACGACGCTCGAGCTGGCGCGGGCGGTGGAGTACGCGGCTTCGCATCCCGAAATCGGCGGGCTCGTGCATCTGACGGCGCCGCGCGTCGTCAGCAAGCTGGAGCTGCTCGGCCTGTTCCGCGAGGCGTTCGGCCGGGACGACGTGGCGATCCGGCCGGCGGATGAGCCGCGCATCGACCGGACGCTCGTGCGGGAGCGGACGGATTTCGGCTACATGCCGCCCGATTATCCGGAGATGCTGGCGGAGCTGGCCGAATGGATGCGGGCAGGGTGGCCGGGATGAGCGGCGTCCGGCTGCTCGTGACGGGGGCGGGCGGCTTTTGCGGGCTGCACGCCTGTGCGTTTTTCGCGCGGCAGGGGTTCGACGTGGTCGGCGTGCTGCGGTCGCCCGGCGATCCGCGCGCAGCGGTGCTCAGGCGGCTCGGCGCGGAGGCGGAATTCTGCGAGCTGACGGACCGGCATGCGGTCGACCGGCTGATCGCCCGCGTCCGGCCGGAGCGGATTCTGCATCTGGCGGGCCTCAGTTCCGCCGGGCCTTCCTGGCGGGAGCCGGCGGCGTACCTGGAGACCAATGTGATGGCGGCCGTCTACCTGCTTGAGGCCGCGCGCCGGGAGATGGGCGAGGACGGATTCCGGTTCGCGGCCGCCGGGTCGATGCTGCGCTTCGACTGGCCGACGGACGGCGGGGCGCCGCGGCCGCCCCATCCGTACAGTCTGAGCAAAACGCTGCTGACCGCGGTGGTGCGGAGCTGGCACCATTTGTACGGGACGCGGGCGGTCGTCGCCGAGCCGGCCAATCTGATCGGGCCCGGGCCGTCCGTCGGGTTGCCGGCGCTGATCGCGGCGCATATCCGAGCGCTCAGGCGGGCCCGATTGGCCGGAGCGCCGGACCCGGCGCCGTTCCGGCTGAGCAGCCTGACGGAGCGGCGCGATTACGTCGACGTCCGGGACGCGGTGAAGGCGTATGAGGTGCTGCTCGAGCGCGGCGAGCCCGGACGCGTCTACCCGATCGCGACGGGCCGGCAGCGGACGCTCGGCGAGGTGGCGGCGGCGTATGAGCGGGCGGCCGGTTTTCGCGTCGAGTGGTCGATCGGCGACTCCGACGCGTCTTCGCCGCCGCCGGCCGATCCGTCCGCGCTGCTGGCGCTTGGCTGGCGGCCGGAGATCCCGTTCGCGCTGTCGGTGGCGGACACGCTGGACGACGACGCCGGGAGCGTCGCCTGGTTCATGCGGCCGGAGCGCGAACCGGACGGTTGACGGCGGGCATGGGGGGGAGCAGGCATGGCGGATGCGACGATCGTGATTCCTTTTTATAACGATCCCTATGTGGCGGAGGCGGTGGAGAGCGCGCTCAAGCAGACGCATCCGTCGGTCGAGATCATCGTCGTCGACGACGGATCGACCGTCCACGCGGAGCGGCTGTCGCCGTATCTGGACCGCATCCACTACATCGGCAAGGCGAACGGCGGCACGCCCGGCGCGCTCAACACGGGCTTCCGCCTCGCTTCCGGCCGGTATGTGGCGTGGCTCAGCTCGGACGACCGGTTCCGTCCGGATAAGATCGCGCGGCAGATGGCGGCGATGGAAGCGGCGGGCGCGTGGATCGGCCATACGGCGTTCGCGGTCATCGACGGCGAGGGGCGTGTGACGAATCCATACGTATCGCTGGCGGGCGAGCGGGCGGATTTGTTTTATCGCGCTTTCGTGGAAGGCAATCCGGTGAACGGCTGCACGGTGATGATGCGCAAGGAGTTGTTCGAGCTGCTGGGCGGCTTCGACGAAGGGCTGCCGTACACGCATGATCTCGATTTCTGGTATCGGGCGATGCTCGCGGGATTTCCTTTTCACTATCTCGGGGAACCGCTGACGGAGTACCGGATGCACGACGCGATGGGGACGGTGCGGCACCGGGAGGCGATCCGGGCGGAGGCGGCGGGGACGTTCGCGCGGTATGCGGGACGGTGGCGCGCTTTTCTGCGGAATCTCGGAATCGCGGCGCGGGTTGGCGGATGAGAGCGGGAAAACGGGAATTGTGCGCCGGGCATCTGTTCAGTTGCGCGATATTTATGATAACCTTGTAAAAAAATAGATCGACTTGTCGAGTCACGTGATCATGGGGGTCGCCATTGAGCCGGAGAAGATACTGGTTTACGACCATATCGCTGCAAATCTTGTGGGTCATGACTTTGCACCAGGCATTCCTGTCGAATTCCGATGGTTTCGCGAAGCTGCTGGAGCTGGCGGGCGCGACGTTCATTCGTCCGGGTTGGCGGCTGATCCCGATCGTCCTGCTGATTCTTCTCCTGTTGGTGCCGCTGTCGGTAGCGGTCTGGACGCATATCGATTATTTGCTGCGGAAGCGCAAGGGGAAGGCGGCAAGGCGACTGGCGGACTTCGGGTTCTCGCTGCTCGCCACGGCGGCGGTCTGCGTCCCGGTGATGCTTCGGTGATCGCTGCCGGTCGATGTCGATTGCGGCGGCCGTATGGTTGCCGGTGATCGCGTGTTGCGGGAATCAAATCAAAGAAGCCTCCGAACCGTTCCGCCCGAAAGCGGAAGGATCCGGAGGCTTCAGCGCTTCTTGCGCCGGTCTGCCCCATAGTATCGCCTCGCTCCGTCACCCCGGCATCGCGTTCACGCGGTGCTGGAGCAGATGACGGTAGCGGTTCTGCACCATCTGCACCTCGGCCTGGATGGCGGGGTAATGCCGCATCGTGCCCATGGCGGCGTGGCGGCGATAGAGCGTAAGCGGCTCGTTGATGAAATGGATGTCGATGCCGGAAAGCAGCGTGCGGATCCACAGATCGTAGTCGTGGGTGTAGGGCAGCGATTCGTCGAACCAGCCGAGCTCGGCGACGAGCGATTTCGCCATCATGACGGTGCAGCCGTTGATCGGGCAGAAGTTCAGGAACGCGGCGGCGAATTGCCGGGCCGTCGGAAACACGGCGGCCGCGTTGTGCTGGACGATCGCGCCGCTCTCGTTAATGACATGGAAGTTGGTGTGGCAAATCCGGGCCCCGGTCCGGTGCATGTGCATGACCTGGCGCTCGATCTTCGTCGGCACGAACCGGTCGTCGGAACTGAGCCAGGCGACATATTGGCCGGCTGCCATCCGGATGCCGTGGTTGAGCGCGCTGGCCGTGCCTCCCCTCGCCTTGCCCAAATAGTGGATATGCCGCCGGTACGGGTCGAGCAGATGCTGGTACATGGTCGAGCCGTCATCGACGACGATCACTTCGGTGTACGGATACGTCTGGCTCAGCGCGCTCTCGACGGCCTGCGCGATGTACGGATCGTTGTGGAACGGGATGATGATCGATACGGTCGGTCCCATGCATCTTCCTCTCCGTTTCGTTCGCATGGCGCATCAACCCGGAGGCCGGATGCCGAGCGCGACGAGCACATTCTGAAAATCGGCGGCGTACCGCGAAGCGGAGAAGTTCTCCTGCACGTGCGCTTCCCCCTGCAGGCGGATGGCGGTACGGAGCGCGGTGTTCTCAATCAGCGAGATCGCCTCCTGAACGCCGGCATTCAGGTCGGGCGGAAACAGTTTGCCCGTGATGTTGTGCATGATCGTGTTCCGCACGCCGTCGGAGTCGGTCGAGAGCACCGGGCAGCGGCAGGCGGCCGCTTCGGCGACGGCGTACCCGAACCCTTCGACGTGCGAAGTCGAGACGAGCATGCCGCCGGAATCGCCGATGGCCGAATAATAGTACGGCATGTGGTCATGCGGAATGTTGGGGAACAGCCGCAGCCGGTTTTGCAGCCCGAGCATGCTGACGGTTGCTTCGAAGGCGGCCCGCTGCCACGGTTCGCTGATGTTCGGATCCTCGAACATCCACAGCTCAAGGAGCGGATAGCGCTGTGCCAGCGCCGCCCCGAGCTCCAGAAAAAGCTGCCAGTTCTTGTTCGGCTCGATGCGCCCGACCCAGGCGAGAATCGGCGCGTTCGACGGGTTGAGCCACGGGGCGGGCCGGTAGTGGAACAGGTTCCGGTCCACGATGTTCTGCAGGAAGAACCGCGGGAAATCCGGGAAGATCGCGTTGACCAGATCCAGCATGTGCGACGACGGCTGGGCGAGGACGGCGTTGCCGTACATCCGCACGAAGAAGGAAGCGGCGTGTAGGGTGCCGACGGCGGCTTCCCGGCTGCCGTACCCTTGCGCGTCGTACAGGATCGGGCCGCCGTAGCCGAGGCCGCGCAGCCGCTGCAGCATGAGATGGTCGCAGACGGTGACGATCGCGTCGTAGCGGTACGTGTTCAGAATGTTGACGATGTCGGGATCGTAGTTCGTGACGAACAGCGGAATGTCGCGGATGTTTTGCCGGCCGGCGCCGTCGTGCAGATAGAGCAGTTGGCCTTCGATGCCGATTTGGCGCAGCGCGATGCAGCGCGTCCGGTTCAGCGTCTCGACGCCGCCGCTCGGCACGAAGTAGGTGAAGAGCATTCTCATGACATGCAGTCAGCCCGCTTTCGCATAGGGTGTTGAACCGATCAGTTCATCCTATGCGGACAGGGTCCGGCCCGCAAGGGACGGATGTCGGACAGGCGAGATTTGGACGGAACGGGGGCTTTGGCGTGGCGAGCCCGGGGAAAAGGAAACCCGCGGACGCGTCACGGCAACCGCCACTCGAGCAGCAGCCCCGCCTGCGTGAGTCCGCCTCCGAATCCGTGCAGAAGCACCGTATCGCCGTGCTTCAGCCTGCCGTCATGGACCGCGAGATCGAGGGCAAGCGGGATCGTGGCGGCCGACGTGTTGCCGAAGTGTTCGGCGCTCGTGAGCGTCCGCTCGTACGGAATGCCGGCCCGTTCGCAGATGGCGGCGATCATCCGCAGATTGGCGCTGTGCGGCACGAACCAGTCGAGCTTATCCGGCGCCATGCCGCAGAGGTCGAGCGTTGTCCGCACCGCATCCGGGACGCTCTCGACCGCCCAGCGGTACACTTCGGGACCATTCTGGATCAGCTTGCCGCCATGTGTGATCGGCATGCCGCGAATCACCGGGGCCAGCGCCGACAGGTACACGTGATGGCCGCTGCCGCCGTCCGTCGACGCGCCGCCGGCGAGGAAAGACGGGGGCTTGCCGTCCGGCAAAGCCTCGACCAGCGCGGCGCCCGCGCCGTCGCCGAACAGGATGCATGTCGTCCGGTCGGTGTAGTCCGTCACTTTGGAGAGCGTGTCGGCGGCGATGACGAGCACCTTGCGGTACAGGCCGGACGCGATCAGGCCGCCCGCCAACTGCAGCCCGGAGACGAATCCGGCGCAGGCGGCCTGCAGATCGACGGCTGCGGCCGCCCGGATGCCGAGCTCGGCCTGCACCAGGGCGGAGACGCCGGGAAAAACGGCGTCGGGCGTCGAGGTGGCGGTCAGGACGCAGTCGACGTCTTCGATCGTCTTGTTCCAGCGGGAGGCGAGATCCCGGACGGCCGCCGCGGCGAGATGGCTCGCGTATTCGCCTTCCGCGGCGATGCGGCGCTCGCGGATGCCGGTGCGCCTCGTGATCCATTCGTCGCTGGTCTCCACCAATTGCTCCAGATCGGCGTTCGCCAGCACCCGATCGGGCACATGCGTTCCGATGGCGGTGATGACGGCGTTCGAGCGAATGCGGGCAGCGTGGTACATGGGCGGCACGTCCTTTCATTTTATCTCCTGATATTAGTATCTGGTACTAATAGTAGGTTTCAAACCTCGGGTTGTCAAGTGATGAAATCCGTGTATGCCGCGCCATGAACCAGAGTATTGGCGACATCATCCTCGAGGGCTCGCGGGCCAGGCTGGAACCGGCCGGTCCGGAATATTTGGAAGGCCTGTACCACCGGAAGCTCGAGATCGGCGACGACGAGCGGCCGGAGGTCAGGGCGAAACGGCCGGGGCATCTGGCGGAAATGTGACGCGGAACACGTTGCTGACAGGTTTGTGATCGTTTTTTGATATGACGGATTGTCAAGCTAAATGCGACAGCTCATCCATGAATGCTTCGTAAGCAGATCTCCAGTTCAGGCATTTTCGAGGGCGGTTGTTGATGAGGCGAACAGCCCTCGCAAGCTCCTCGTCTGTAACAATGGCGAAATCGTGTCCTTTAGGAAAGAACTCTCGCAACAGGCCATTGGCATTCT
>Ga0207866_1001235_pt1 | contig 26341 bp, 22 predicted proteins | sample HigsolmetaAR203D_FD_184835 | JGI IMG/M metagenome (GOLD analysis project Ga0207866, IMG submission 184835) | Ionic liquid and high solid enriched microbial communities from the Joint BioEnergy Institute, USA - AR20-3-D (SPAdes) (version 2) ...
CCCCGCCACACCCCCAGAGCGCATCCAAGCCCAAAGCACCCTGCGCGCTCTCCTCACCTCCCACCCCCACCGCCCGATCATCGCCGCCCTCTGCGCCCTCGCCGCAGGCGAGAACACCGCCCCCACCGAAATCGCCCGTCGCTCCCTCGGCCTGTCCCCCGAGGCCGCATACCACCTCGTCCGCCGCCTGACCACCCTGATCGCAACAGCGGGAATCGACTGGACCGAGCAGCTCCTCACCCCTGCCGAGAACCATCCCGGAGACGGTTCGACCACCCCATTTCGGAGGCGAAACGACCACCAAGCCGCCTAGTCCGCTTCCAAGAGACGCTGAACAGCCAACCCCGAGACCACCACCCATGCCCAGCCTTCCAGGGGAAAGGCACGCTCGCTCACCCAGCGACACGATGCCCACTGGCGAGCTACCGTGGTCGTGCGGCTCTTACTCCCACCGTGCTTGTGCGTCCTACCTGGGCAGATGCACAACCGACGGTCCGCTGCAAAACCGGACCGTATCCGGTGGGCTTCCATGCCTCTGGCCTGCGGCTTTACCCTGGGGTCCTCATCACCCCTCAGAGGGATCGCAACATGCATGCATGACGGCGGAAATTGTGTGATTCAGATGTCCTCATCACCCCTCAGAGGGATCGCAACGCCGCCACGGACAGGCTCGGCACCCGCGCCAGGGCAGTCCTCATCACCCCTCAGAGGGATCGCAACTGGGCGGTCAGGTAGCGCAGGTCCGGCGACACGTGTGTCCTCATCACCCCTCGGAGGGATCGCAACCTCGTGCGGGGAGATCTGCTCCCAGTCAAACCCCAGGTCCTCATCACCCTCAGAGGGATCGCAACTTGATGCGCATCCCGATCCGCACACGGGACTGCACCTGTCCTCATCACCCCTCAGAGGGATCGCAACGCGCCGATCAGCAAACACCGTTGCCTCAGCGCCCGAGTCCTCATCACCCCTCAGAGGGATCGCAACAAGTGCAGCAGATCTCCCGCGAGCTGAAACTGCTGGCGTCCTCATCACCCCTCAGAGGCATCGCAACTGGACCTTGAGGACCTCAGTGGCCTGGGGTCCCCGTCGGGCTCTCATCGCCTCAGAGGAAGCGAATCATCAGCAAAGGCCCAGGCGCCGAAATTTCGAGCACCGTCTCGGCTGGCCGGTGCCCGCATCGAGTCACTCCATGACGAGTACGGGCCAGCCGAGGCCCGCCGCTTGCCGTACTTGAGGATGACGCTGCTCTGGGCGACCTGCTTCCCGTCTGCCACGGCGCTGACCGTCCCAACAGACGTGGTCTTCGAAACGTGTGCCAGCGCGTAGGCCCCGGCCGCAGACCGCCCTTCCTGGAAAGGACGAAGACCCCCTTGCCCGATTTGCAGTCCAAGAACCGCTGCACGTGCCGGGTAGGGGGAGGTCTCAAGGCATGCGGAGCGTTTTTGACCGGGATCCGTCGATGAGCCGGTCACGGAGTTCTCTAGCGGAGCGGGCGTAGATGAGGAGTCCGCTGCCGTGGAGGGCGATCCAGTGCCTGGTGTTGGGATCGTAGAGAATGCCCCACGCTCCCGCGCTGGGTCGGTTGAATTCGGCACGCAACGTCGTCAGCTCCCGGGCGCGTTCCTCACCGATGAACTGTGTGAGGTCGCTGCTGGGGCGATGGCAGGTTGGGCATCTCTCTTGGGGCAGGGGGGACTTGGGCAAGCCGGCCTGGATCAGGTGGAAGTGGCCGGTGATGGGGTCTGCGCCGACCCGTGCGTCTGCCGGTGGCCGCCACCGGTCGGGGCCGGGCGTTGTTCCGGATGCTGGTCGAGAGACGGACGACTGTTCGACGGGCTTCATCAGGGCCGTCCGGTGAGGGCTCGGGCAACGGTGTAAGCTTTATCGGCGAGTTCGCAACCGTGGATCGGTTCGCCCCATGTCCACCGGAACTCCGCGCGGGAATCGTCATAGATGATCTGCTCGTTCCGCTCGGGCTTGTCCCCGACCGCAGCAACGCGCAGGTATGCGGAGCGGCCGAGGGGACGCACCACCCTGGTCGTGAGGACGTCCTTGTAAAAGGCGAGCTCACGCGCGAGAAGCTCCAGGTGGGGGACGTCTGAGAGAACCGGCACGGCGAACCAGATCGCCTTGCCTTCCACAGGTGTCTCACCGAGCCGGGAGCAGGTGCGGTGGTACCCCCAGCGTCCGCCGCTCAGGTGGTCGATCAGAGTGAGCCCACGGCCGTGCTCAGCGAGGGCTCCGTGATCTTCGAGCTTTGGAAACCGGTCCGGTCGCCGGTCGAAGACCGCGATCACCAGTTCGGCATTGCCGGTGCCGGTGAGCCGAGGGCACAGCCATAGTTCGGCCGACCCGGAAACGGCGTGCTGATAGGCGTTGGTCGCCAGCTCGCTCACCATCAGGACCGCAGATTCAACGATGTCATCCGGCAGTCCGAGAGCTTCGAGCTCGTCCGCGATACGAGCCCGCGCCACCGCGGCGATGCTGCTGTCTGCGGGTAGCTGCCAGGCCGAATCGCCTGTTCTCAGGTCCGCAAGGACCCGCCTGCACGTCGTGCGCTGACGTGTGCCGTCTGCCGGTCCGTTGAGCGCGGCCGTGCTTTTCCCGGTCACCGGTGGGAAAGGCGTGACGGTCGCTGTCACAGGCCCCGACGCCGGTTCTGTTTGCAGAGGGCAGGGGGCATCCGGTGTCAGTTCTGGATGACACGTGCACCCCCGCAGGAGGGGAGGCTCGGGGAGCCACCGCTTGTCATCGGCTACCTCCTAGCTTGTTGGGCGCCCACGACCGCGTGTTCACAGAGTCGGGGCTCAGTTGCGCTAGGTAGCAGATTAAAAAGGCCCATTCGGTGACGTTTATCCCGAAAGTGCCACCGAGCTGGCTAGGATCAACTTGGCCTGGGAACGCCTGGCGAACACAGCCCTGTCCGCCGAGGCAAGCGCCGAACTCATAACCGACCTCGTCACCAAGGACTAGCCGCACACAATGAGCTCCACCACCGCACACTGGCGCAAGTCCAGCCACAGCGGCGGCGGCAACACCTGCGTCGAGGTCGCCGCCCTCCCCGGCCGAGGCATCGCCGTCCGCGACAGCACCAACCCGACCGGTGCTACCCTCCTCTTCTCCCGAGTGGCCTGGCACACCTTCATCAGTGACCTCAAACAGGCCCGCCCGACTCCCTCTCACCGCCGACCGTAGAGATCAGCACTCTACGAACACAGATGACCACTACCCGACGACTCGCAGCACAACTCTGAACGAAACCAGCCTGGTCATCCACATGAACGGCCAGACTTCGGGAGCAATCCGTCTCACACACGAATGCGACGGACCACAGGGAATGAGGACGATGCAGTCCCCCAGAGGCGTACTCGCCCAACCCGGTGGCACGACACTCGCTCCCGGGCTACCGTGACCATGGCGACTCTCGCTCCCGTCGCCTTGGTTGCGCGTCCTACCAGGGCATATGCACAACCAGCGGTCTGCTGCAAAATCAGACCGTATCCGGTGGGCTTCCATGCCTCTGACCTGCGGTTTTACCCTGGGGTCCTCATCACTCCTCAGAGGGATCGCAACGCGGCAGGGACGACCGGATCACCGACGCCGCCCGCGTCCTCATCACTCCTCAGAGGGATCGCAACCAGCGCGCCCAACCGGCGCACTTCGCGCCGATTCTCGTCCTCATCACTCCTCAGAGGGATCGCAACAAGGTGGCGCGGTCCTGCCCGGGGTAGACCCAGAACTGGTCCTCATCACTCCTCAGAGGGATCGCAACGCGGACCCGCCGACGCGACAGCACGATAGATCGGCGTCCTCATCACTCCTCAGAGGGATCGCAACCTCATCACGGCGTGCACCTGCCGGGCGCGCTGGGGTCCTCATCACTCCTCAGAGGGATCGCAACAGGCGCGCACCCGCAAGTCCGCCTGACCGACAAAGCCCGTCCTCATCACTCCTCAGAGGGATCGCAACATCTTCCCTATGGCCGACCCGGGGAGGTTGACCTTCCTGGGTCCTCATCACCCCTCAGAGAGATCGCAGCCGGCGATAGCGACGCCTAGAGAGCCGCACCTCCTCGGCTCCTTATCGCCTCTCGGAGGAGTCGCAGCCGAGTGAGGGGCGGCCAAGCGTGGTCGCGGGGGTGTCCTCGTCTGCTCTGCGGGGGCGTTGGGTTGCGGCAAGGGCCAGCTGGTTTTGGGTTGCCGTCCGGCTCGGTGGTTCGTCGTCCGATGGCTGGCGCTCACGCCGTATGCGTCGGGCGGCGGGGCCAGAGGGCCGGGCGGGGGCGCGTAGCGCCGTCGCTCTTGAACGAGGATGACATCTGGGTCGGATGGCAGATCCAGCGCGTTGACGGCCGGCTTACCCGCATGCCGGTCAAGACCGCTACTGGTTGGCGGTACTTGCCGTTGCTTCCGATCGCCCGGGAAACCGTGGTTGAGCCGGTCGAACGGCAGATGGCGGCATAGCGACGGACCGGAGCGGAGTGGAAGAAATCGGTCTGGTCTTCACACTCGCTATGGGCGGCCCGTCGAGTCTTGGGACTTGTCGCGGGCCTTTGAGCGGATCTGTGATCAGGCGAGCCCGTGCCGGATTCGGCTGCACGGCCCCGGCACGCTACGGCGCCACTGCTCAAGAAGATTGGTGTGCTGTCCGGTGATGCCAAGAGGCCTTGGGACATCGCGCATCCATCCCGGCGACGTTGGAGATCAACGCGCACGGAGCCGGTGAAAGTCACCGGGAGATGAACCGACGACCGGCCGGAGCATCCGGCCGGTCCCTTGTGTCCCGTGGTCGGGTCAGTGGCGTTCGTTGATGCGGATGAGGTTGCCTGCCGGGTCGCGGAAGGCGCAGTCACGGACTCCGTACGGCTGTTCGGTCGGTTCTTGGACGACCTCGGCGCCGTGGGCCTGGATCTGGTCGAAAGTGGCGTTCAGGTCCTTGGTGGAGAGGATGATGTGGCCGTAGGTTCCCTTGGCCATCATCTCGGTGATGGTGCGGCGTTCGTCCTCGGTGATGCCGGGATCGGCTCCCGGCGGGTACAGGACGATGGAGACGTCAGGCTGTGCGGGCGGTCCCACGGTGATCCAGCGCATGCCGCCGTAGCCGACGTCGTTGCGGACCTCGAAGCCGAGGACGTCCCGGTAGAAGGCCAGGGACTCGTCCGGGTCGCGGTGTGGCAGGAAGGTCTGGTGGATGGTGATGTCCATGGCCTTCACGCTAGGCTCGGCGCCGGTCTCCGCGCTTCTCGATTTCTGACCGGTCTGGTCACCTGCTTGGCCACGCACGGGGGCATCCCGCGGGTGGCGTCCGCCGCCAGCCTCCGGTACACGCTGGGCGGCACCCCCACCAGCTCGGTGAAGCGGGTGCTGAAGGTTCCCAACGATGAGCAGCCGACCGCGAAACAGACCTCGGTGACGCTCATATCTCCCCGCCGCAGCAGTGTCATGGCCCGCTCGATCCGCCGCGTCATCAGATAGGAGTACGGCGACTCCCCATAGGCCCGCCGAAACTCCCGGCTGAGATGCCCGGCCGACATGTGCACATCCCGCGCCAGCGCCTCAACGTTCAGCGGCTGTGCATACTCCCGATCAATCCGATCCCGCACCCGCCGCAGCCGCGCCAGATCCCGCAGCCGTTCCTCCGAAACAGACCTCTTGACCACTCCCACATCGTGCCCGCCGCCACCGACATTCCACGCCGGCATCACGCCGCCGCGATGCGGTGGTCTTCTCCGTTGATCAGGAGATCTGGAAGCGGCACACAAATCGAAAGCTCCCAACCGGGATACTCGGTGGGAGCTTTCGCCTCGGTGGGCCTAGGTGGACTTGAACCACCGACCTCATCCTTATCAGGGATGCGCTCTAACCGACTGAGCTATAGGCCCGGGGCGGTCCGCCTGTTCGGCGGTTGCCGTAGAGGAGAGTACCGCATGTCAGGGGGCAACCTGAAATCAGATTGCCGGCTGCCCGCCTGCGCGGTGCCGGAGTGGGGTCACTCGGCCTCCTTGAGGGTGACCTCGATGCCGCCCACCAGGTCGGCGGCCAGGTTGTAGATGACCGAGCCGACGGTGGACAGGGCGGTGATGAGCAGGACGTTGAGGGCGCCGACCAGGACGGTGTAGCCGAAGATGCGGCCGAAGCCGAACCAGTTGGCGGCGTCCACGCCGCCGGAGGAGCTCTGGTCGCGGGTGAGGTCGTTGACGGTCTCGCTGATGGCGTCGAAGACGCCCAGGCCGGAGAGGATCACGTACAGGACGGTGACGGCCACCAGCAGGACGATGAAGGCGACCAGGGACATCACGAAGCTGAACTTCATGACCGACCACGGCTCCAGCCGGGCGAGCTGGAGCTGGGCGCGGCGCGGGGTCCGGCCGCCGGAGCCGCCCAGCCGGGCCACCGCGCGCTTGGACTGGGCGGAGCCGGGCGGGGCGGGCGGGGCCATGGTCGGGGCGCCCTGAGGGCCGCCCGGGGGCCGCTGCTGGCCCCCGGAGGCGCCGGCGGCGGGCAGGGCCGGCAGCGAGGAGGAGCCGCTCTGGGAGGCGGATGGCGACCACGACGGGTCTTTGGAGGGGATCGGGTCGCTGACCGGGGCGATGCCCTCCGGACGGGTCAGGTCGTGGACGCCGCCGTCGCCGGGGCGGTCCGGCTTGTTCAGGTCGGGAGCGCTGCCGTTGGCGCCGGGATCGGTCTCCGAGGGACGGTTGGTGCTCTGGTTGGGTTGAGTGCTCACTCGTCCTCCTCGCGGCCCGGCGCGTTCACGCTCGCCGGTCGCTGCTGCGACGCCCGGCCGGTCGCATCAGTCACTGCGGCTTTCCCTCTGCCGTCTGCGGGTCGCCCGCCTCGGGCTCCTCTTCCATGGACGACTCTACGTTCCTCGCGATGGCGACGACGCTGTCCCCCTCCGCGAGATTCATCAGCCGGACCCCCATGGTCTGACGGCCCGACCGCTTGATCTCACCGGCGTTCGTCCGGATCACTCCCCCGTTCGAGGTCATGGCGAACACGCCGTCTTCGGGGCGGACCATGAGCGCGCCGACCAGCTTGCCGCGGGCTTGCACGATCTTAGCGGTCAGCACGCCTTTGCCGCCCCGGCCTTGGACAGGGTATTGCTCCACGGGGGTGCGCTTGGCGTATCCGCCTTCGGTGGCCACCAGCACGTCCTCGTCGCCGTCGCGGATGACGTGCATGTCCAGCAGGTGGCCGGTGTCGAAGCGCATGCCGATCACGCCGCTGGTGGCCCGGCCCATGGGGCGCAGCTGCTCGTCGTCGGCGTGGAAGCGGATGGCCTGGGCGTTGGTGCCGACCAGCAGCAGGTCGTCGGTGGGGAAGACCAGGCGGGCGGCGATCACCTCGTCGCCCTCGGCGAGGTTGATGGCGATGATGCCGCCGGTGCGGGGGGAGTCGAAGTCCTTCAGCGCGGTCTTTTTAACCTTGCCCTGCCTGGTGGCGAGCACCAGGTAGGGGGCGACGTCGTAGTCGCGCAGGTCGAGCACCTCGGCGATGTGCTCTTCGGGCTGGAAGGCGAGCATGTTGGCCACGTGCTGGCCGCGGCTGTCGCGGCCGCCCTCGGGCAGCTCATAGGCCTTGGCCCGGTACACCCGCCCCTTGTTGGTGAAGAACAGCAGCCAGTGGTGGGTGGTGGTGACGAAGAAGTGCTCGACGATGTCGTCCTGTTTGAGCTGGGCGCCGCGGACGCCCTTGCCGCCGCGCTTTTGCTCCCGGTAGGCGTCCACGCGGGTGCGCTTGGCGTAGCCGCCGCGGGTGATGGTGACGACGATGTCCTCTTCGGGGATGAGGTCCTCATAAGAGACGTCGCCGTCGAAGGGGACGATCTGGGTGCGCCGCTCGTCGCCGTAGCGTTCGACGATCGGTTCCAGCTCTTCGCGGACGATGCGCCGCTGCCGCTCCGGGGAGGCCAGGATCTCGTTGAAGTCGGCGATCTCGGCCATCAGCCGCTCGTACTCGTCGGTGATGGCCTGCCGTTCCAGGGCGGCCAGCTTGCGCAGCTGCATGTCCAAGATGGCCTGGGCCTGGACCTCGTCGATCTGCAGCAGCGCCATCAGGCCCTCTTGGGCGGCCTGGGCCGATTCCGAGCCGCGGATCAGCGCGATGACCTCTTCGATGCGGTCCAGGGCGCGCAGCAGGGCGCGCAGGATGTGGGCGCGTTCTTCGGCCTTGCGCAGCAGGAAGCGGGTGCGCCGGACGATGACGTCGATCTGGTGGTCGACCCAGTAGCGGATGAACTGGTCCAGCCGCAGGGTGCGGGGCACCCCGTCGACCAGGGCCAGCATGTTGGCGCCGAAGGTCTCCTGCAGCTGGGTGTGCTTGTAGAGGTTGTTGAGGACGACCTTGGCGATGGCGTCCTTCTTCAGGACGATCACCAGGCGCTGGCCGGTGCGGCCGGAGGTCTCGTCGCGGACGTCGGCGATGCCCTCCAGCTTGCCTTCCTTGACCAGCTCGGCGATCTTCAGCGCGAGGTTGTCGGGGTTGACCTGGTAGGGCAGTTCGGTGACGACCAGGCAGGTGCGGCCCTGGATCTCTTCGATCTCCACGACCGCGCGCATGGTGATGGAGCCGCGGCCGGTGCGGTAGGCGTCCTCGATGCCCTTGCGGCCGACGATGAGGGCGGCGGTGGGGAAGTCGGGGCCCTTGATCCGTTCGATCAGGGCGTCCAACAGCTCTTCGTCGGAGACGTGGTAGTTGTCCAGGTACCAGAAGACGCCCTCGGCGACCTCCCGCAGGTTGTGCGGGGGGATGTTGGTGGCCATCCCGACGGCGATGCCGGCCGAGCCGTTGACCAGCAGGTTGGGGAAGCGGGCCGGCAGCACGTCCGGCTCGGTGGAGCGGCCGTCGTAGTTGGGGGAGAAGTCGACGGTCTCCTTGTCGATGTCCCGCAGCATCTCCATGGCCAGCGGGGCCAGGCGGCACTCGGTGTACCGCATGGCCGCGGCCGGGTCGTTGCCGCGGGAGCCGAAGTTGCCGTTGCCGTCGACCAGGGGGTACCGCATGGCCCACGGCTGGGCGAGGCGGACCAGCGTGTCGTAGATGGCGCTGTCGCCGTGGGGGTGGTAATTCCCCATGACGTCGCCGACGACGCGGGCGCACTTGAAGTAGCCGCGGTCGGGGCGGTAGCCGCCGTCGTACATGGCGTACAGCACGCGGCGGTGCACGGGTTTGAGTCCGTCGCGCACCTCGGGCAACGCCCGGGCGACGATCACGGACATCGCGTAGTCGAGGTAGCTGCGTTGCAGCTCGACCTGGATGTCGACCGGTTCGATGCGCTCGCCCGGTCCGCTGCCCCCGGTGGTCACTTCCGTCACTGCTTCAAGACCTCTTCTACGTAGTGGACGTCCACGGCCGGCGTCCGCCCGCGCGCGGGCGGCGGGACCGGGGCGCTAGATGTCGAGGAAGCGCACGTCCTTGGCGTTGCGCTGGATGAACTCGCGGCGGGGTTCGACGTCCTCGCCCATCAGGACGCTGAACAGCTCGTCGGCCTGGGCGGCGTCGTCCAGCGTGACCTGCAGCAGCACCCGGCGGCTGGGGTCCATGGTGGTGTCCCACAGCTCTTGGGCGTTCATCTCGCCCAGTCCCTTGAAGCGCTGCACGCCGTCGCGGGGACGGGGGTCGCGTTTGCCGGCGGCGATGCCGGCCTCGATGATGGCGTCGCGTTCGGCGTCGGAGTAGGCGTACTCGGCGTCCTGGCCGCGCTGATCCCACTTGATCTTGTAGAGCGGGGGCTGGGACAGGTAGACGTGCCCGGCCTCGATCAGCGGCCGCATGAAGCGGAACAGCAGCGTCAGCAGCAGGGTGTTGATGTGGTGGCCGTCGATGTCGGCGTCCGACATCAGGATGATCTTGTGGTAGCGGAGCTTGCTGATGTCGAACTCATCGTGCACCCCGGTGCCGAGCGCGGTGATGATCGCCTGAACCTCGGCGTTCTTGAGGATCTTGTCGATCCGGGCCTTCTCGACGTTGAGGATCTTGCCGCGGATCGGCAGGATCGCCTGGAAGTGGGGGTTGCGTCCGCCCTTGGCCGAGCCGCCGGCCGAGTCGCCCTCCACGATGTACAGCTCGCACTTGGCCGGGTCGGTGGACTGGCAGTCGGCCAGCTTGCCCGGCAGTGAGGTGGACTCCAGCAGGCTCTTGCGGCGGGTCAGGTCGCGGGCCTGGCGGGCGGCGATGCGGGCCCGGGCGGCCTGGCTGGCCTTGTTGATGATCTCTTTGGCCTGGCCGGGCTCGCGGTCGAACCAGTCCTTCAGGTGCTCGTGGACGGTCTTTTGGACGAACGAGCGGGCCTCGGTGTTGCCGAGCTTGGTCTTGGTCTGGCCCTCGAACTGGGGGTTGGTGAGCTTGATGGAGATGATCGCGGTGAGGCCCTCGCGGACGTCCTCGCCGGTGAGGTTGTCGTCCTTTTCCCGCAGCAGGCCCTTGTCGCGGGCGTAGCGGTTGACCACGCTGGTCAGCGCCGAGCGGAAGCCCTCTTCGTGGGTGCCGCCCTCGGCGGTGTTGATGGTGTTGGCGAAGGTGTGGACCGACTCGGTGTAGGAGCCGCTCCACTGCATCGCCACCTCCACCGACATGCCCTCGGTGTGCTCCTCGAAGGAGATCACGTCGGGGTGGACGGCGTCCTTCTTGGCGTTGAGGTAGCGGACGAAGTCGGAGATGCCGCCCTCGTAGCAGTAGACCACCCGGCGGGGCTCGGTGCCGTCCTCGCCGCCCAGGTGCCCGGGGCGCTCGTCGGTCAGCGTGATGGACAGGCCCCGGTTGAGGAAGGCCATCTCCTGCAGCCGCCGCGAGAGCGTCTCGAAGTTCCACTCGACGGTCTCGAAGATCTCCGGATCCGGCCAGAAGGTGATGGTGGTTCCGGTCTCGTCGGTGGGTTCGCCCTTGGCCAGCGGGGCGATGGGGCCGCGCCAGGTGTAGGACTGCCGCCAGACGTATCCCTTTTGCCGGACTTCGGCGTCCAGCCTGGTCGACAGGGCGTTGACGACGGAGGAGCCGACGCCGTGCAGACCGCCGGAGACCGCGTAGGACTTGCCGTCGAACTTGCCGCCGGCGTGCAGCGTGGTGAGCACCACCTCGATCGCCGGGCGCTTTTCCACCGGATGCTCGTCCACGGGGATGCCACGGCCGTTGTCTGCGACCCGGACGCCGCCGTCGGCCAGCAGCGTCACCTCGATGGTGTCGGCGTAGCCCGCCAGCGCCTCGTCGACGGAGTTGTCGACTATCTCGTAGACCAGGTGGTGCAGCCCGCGTTCGCCGGTGGAGCCGATGTACATGCCCGGGCGTTTGCGCACCGCCTCCAGGCCTTCAAGGACAGTGATGGAACTAGCGTCGTACGCCAAAGGAGATCCTCCTGCCGGGGATGTTCGCCGCCGTGCCACGCCCGGGGAGTGCGAGCAAGGCGTTGCGGTGTGCCCCGTAACACACTTAGGGGGCGTCCGTTGGTTCCCTACACAGACTCAGACGACCCGTGGCGGCGCAGCATCCTGAACCCGTGCTCATTCTACCGGGTCATCTGCCAAAAAGGGCCACTCCTGGGCGCTAGGAGCGCGTTTGACGGTCGATCAGGCCTCCAGGTGAATCCCCCCATGCACCAGGGGGGCTTGTTGGGGCTATGAAGCGCTGGCAGCGAAACTCGCCGGTAATCGATGCGAACGGATGTTCACTCCGGGTACGCCCTCCGCGAACCGCCCGTGACCGGGATTCACCGCACCCGCCAGGCTCCGGGGCGCCGGGGCCCGGAGGCGGGGCCGAGGACCTTGACCCGGCGCACCGTGCCGTGCCCCAGCTCCTCGTTCAGCCGCCGGACCAGTTGCGCCGACAGCAGCCGGACCTGCTGGGCCCAGGCGTTGGAGTCGGCGACGATCGTCAGCTCCCCGTCGTCGAACCGCTCCGGCTTGGTGTGCCGGGCCAGCTCGGGGCCGACGATGCGCGGCCAGTTGCCGAACACCCCGCCGACCGCGGCCCGCTGCTCCCAGCCGCGGGCGGCCAGCAGCTCGCGGATCGCCGCGCCGAACGGCTTGGGGTCGCCGCCGCGGCCGACCTCGCGCACCGGCCTGGGCCGCGGCACGTTCTTGCGCCGCCCCCGGCCGGGCGTCGTGCCGCGCTTGAGCGCGTCGGCCCGGGCCTGCGCGAGGGCCTCCCGGGCCAGTTCGATGCCCGACTTGCCGGAGGCCGGCGCCGGCGGGGCGGGCTCGGCGGGGTCGTCCGCCGGGTGTGGATCCTTGTTCGGCTCAGAGGTCACGGGTCACCGCTCCGTTCTCCACGGTGAAGGAGGCGCCGCGCAGCTCGGCGGGGACGTCGGCGGGCACCGCGGCGGTGATGAGCACCTGCTCGGCCGGGGCCACCAGTTCCGCCAGCCGGCGGCGTCGGCCGGTGTCCAGTTCGGCGAACACGTCGTCCAGGATCAGCACGGGGTCGTCGCCGTCGGCCCGCAGCAGCTCGAAGGCGGCCAGCCGCAGCGCCAGGGCCAGCGACCAGGACTCCCCGTGGCTGGCGAACCCGCGGGCCGGCATCCCGCCCAGCTGCAGGACCAGCTCATCGCGGTGCGGGCCGACCAGGCTGACCCCGCGTTCCAGCTCTTGCCGGCGGACCTCGCGCAGCGCCTCTTCGATCAGGGGGGCCAGCGTCTGCCGGGGGACGGGCATCCGGTCCTCGGGCAGCCGTTCGCCCAGGGAGCTGCGGTAGGCCAGCGAGGCGATGCCGCCGCCGGGGGCCAGCGCGGCGTACGCCTTGGCCGCCAGCGGACTCAGGTCGGCCACCAGCTTGAGGCGGGCGGCCAGCAGTTCGGCGCCGACGCGGGCCAGGTGGGAGTCCCACACCTCCAGCGTGGCCAGCATCTCCGGGCCGGGGGGACGCCGGTGCGCGGCGGCGGACTTCAGCAGGGCGTTGCGCTGCCGCAGGACGCGGTCGTAGTCGGCGCGGACCCCGGCCAGGCGCGGGGCCCGCGCGGTCAGCAGCTCGTCCAGGAAGCGGCGCCGCTCCCCCGGGTCGCCTTTGACCAGCGCCAGGTCTTCGGGGGCGAACAGGACGGTGCGCAGCATCCCCAGGATCTCGCGCGGCCTGGGGACGGGGGCGCGGTTCAGCCTGGCCCGGTTGGATCTGCCGGGGTTGATCTCCAGTTCGATCAGGGCCTTGCGGTCGTCGCGCACCACCCCGGCCCGGACGATGGCCCGCGGCGCACCCTGCCGGATGAGAGGGGCGTCGGTGGCCACCCGGTGACTGGAGTGCGCGGCGACGTAGCCGATCGCCTCCATCAGGTTGGTCTTGCCCTGCCCGTTGGGGCCCACGAACACGCTCACCCCGGGCTCCAACGCGATCTCCGCGGTCGCGTAAGAGCGGAAGTCCTGGAGCGACAGGTGGGCCACGTGCACGGACACGAGGGTAGGGCAGAGGTATGACTGTCGCAGTCCGTCCACAGGCTGTGGAAAAAGACGGGCGGGCCGGGCGGTCATCCACAGGAGGTGGATGTGCGGGCATATGGCCCCGGAGATCAGACGGCGGGGGGAGCGACGTCGGCGCCGGGGGAGTCGGCGCCCTTGGCGGACTCGACCGCGTGGCCGCCGAACTGGTTGCGCAGCGCCGCCACCACCCGCATCGCCGGCGAGTCGTCCTGCCGGGAGGCGAACCGGGCGTACAGCGCGGCGGTGATCACCGGCAGCGGCACCGCGTGGTCCACGGCCGCCTGGACCGTCCAGCGGCCCTCGCCGGAGTCCTGGGCGTAGCCGCGGATGCCCTCCAGGCCGGGGTCGTCCTCCAGGGCGCGCACCAGCAGGTCCAGCAGCCAGGAGCGGATGACCGTGCCCTCCTTCCAGCTGCGGAAGGTCTCCGGGACGTCCTTGACCAGCCCGCTGGCGGCGATCAGCTCATAGCCCTCGGCGAAGGCCTGCATCATCCCGTACTCGATGCCGTTGTGGACCATCTTCACGAAGTGGCCCGCCCCGACCTTCCCGGCGTGCACGAAGCCGTACTCGCCGGCCGGCTTGAGGGTTTCGAAGATCGGCATCAGCCGCCTCACGTGCTCTTCTTCGCCGCCGACCATGAGGGCATAGCCGTTCTCCAGCCCCCACACCCCGCCGCTGACGCCGCAGTCGATGAAGCCGATGCCCTTGGCGGCCAGCCGTGCGCCGTGCTCCTGATCGTCCCGGTAGTGGCTGTTGCCGCCGTCGATGACCACGTCCCCCGGCTCCAGGAGCTCCCCCAGGCTGTGGACGGTCTGCCGGGTCGGTTCCCCGGCGGGCAGCATCACCCACACCGCCCGGGGCGCGGGCAGCCGCTCCACCAGCTCCTGAAGGCCGCTCACGTCGCTGAGGGACGGGTCACGGTCGTAGCCGACGACCGTGTGGCCGCCGCGGCGCAGCCGCTCGGCCATGTTCCCGCCCATACGGCCCAGTCCGACCATCCCGATGTGCATGGGCTCAAGCCTTCCTTCGACGCGCCGATCGGCGGGCGGGCACCCCGGATGCGTCCCGGTGCGCGGCGGCCCGCGTCGTCCAAGCATGCCGGCGGGCCGGGGGTGCCTTCGTGCCGCGCCGGCCGGCCCCGGTGCGCGGCGGCGGACCCCGCAGGCCCCCGGTGCGCCGCTCCCATGACCAGCTCCAGGTCACGGGAGCGGCGGCTCCCTGTGGCGGTGACACGGCCTGCCGCCGTGCCGTCTGTGCTCCCCGGATCCGGGTTACCCGGATCGGGCCGCCTCATCCCGACAGCCGCACCGGCATGATCAGGTAGCGGTAGGAGGGGGTGGCGCCCTCCTCCGGCGGCTTGCCGGTCAGCACGGCGGGCTTGGTGGGCGTGGTGAACGACAGCCGCGCCACGTCCGAACCGATCTGCGACAGCCCGTCCAGCAGGAAGCCGTGGTTGAAGGCGATGTTGATGTCCTCGCCCTCCAGCGTGGCCTCCAGCGCCTCCACGGCCTGGGCCTCATCGCCGGTGCCGGCCTCCAGCACGACCTCGCCCTGGCTGAAGGCCAGCCGCACCGGGGTGTTGCGCTCGGCCACCAGCGACACCCGCTTGACCGCCTCGATGAACGGGCCGGTCTGCACCTCGGCCATGCCGGCGTATTCGGTGGGCAGCAGCGAGCGGTACTTGACGAAGTCACCGTCCAGCAGCCGGGTGGTGGTGCGGCGGCCGCCGCCGGAGAAACCGATCATGCCCTCTCCGGTGCTGCCGGCGCCGCCCAGCGCCACCTCCACCTCCGCGCCGGAGGTCAGCGACTTGGCGGTGTCGGCGAGGGTGCGGGCGGGCACCAGGGCGGCGGCGGAGAAGTCCGGCCGTTCCGGCTTCCACTGCAGCTCCCGCACGGCCAGCCGGTAGCGGTCGGTGGAGGCCAGCGTGACGGTCTCGCCGTCGATCTCCACGCGCACGCCGGTGAGCATGGGGATGGTGTCGTCCTTGCCGGCGGCGATGGCCACCTGGTTGACCGCGACGGCGAACTCGTCGCTGCCCACCGACCCGGCGGCCGGGGGCATCTCCGGCAGCGACGGGTAGTCCTCCACCGGCATGGTGGGGAGGGTGAACTTGGCGCTGCCGCAGCGCAGCATCACCTTGCTGCCGTCGGCGGTCACCTCCACAGGGTGTGGAGGAAGGGCGCGTGAGATGTCGGCCAGCAGCCGCCCGGGCACCAGCACGGTTCCCGGCTCCTCGGCGTCGATGTCGGTGGTGACCTGAGCGGACACCTCGTAGTCGAACGCCGACAGCTTGAGCCGGTCGCCCGCCTCCAGGTGCATGCCGCCCAGTACCGGCACCGGGGGGCGCTGCGGCAACGACCGGGCGGTCCAGGCCACGGCGTCGGCGAGGGCGTCTCGGTCGATACGGAACTTCACGGGGACTCGCCTTCCTGCAGGGTTCGGATCGTGGTGGCTCGACTTGCAGCGGGGTCGGGCGCGTTGTCCCCAGGCCCTGAGTTGAGTCGAGATTTCCTTCGTTGTTTAAACAGAGCCGTATTGGTCATAGGGCCTGTGGATACTGGGGATAACCGGTGTCTTCGCAGGTCACCGGGCGTTTGGTTATCCACCGGGGCTGTGGGTGGGCGGTGGACGAAGGCGAGCGCCCTGGGGATGGCCGAATCATCCCCACACCTCGTCCACACGTTATCCCCCACTTATCCACCGGTTGTCCGCAGCCTCGCGGCGCGATATCCACCACTGTGGACCGTCGGCCGGTGATCATGCGGATTCTTGAGCGTCTTCGCGGCTTCGAATGCGGTTCGGGCCGGGGTTGTCCCCAGGCCATCCCCAACTCATCCCCAGGTTGTCCCCAGGTTGTCCCCAACGGTACGCGGTGGCGGGCTCGGCCGTGCACACCTCGTCCCCAGGATGTCCCCAGGTTCTCCCCAGGTTTCGGGCACTGATCCACAGAGTTATCCCCAGCCTGTGTGGATAGTTTCACGCTGATCTGACAAAAACCGGCACAACGGACGGGGCTCGCGCGGCGGCGTCTGTGGACGCCCGCAGGCGGTTGTCCTCAGCGCTTGCGGGCCTGGTTCTTGATGCGCCCGGTCAGCTCGGTGACCTGGTTGTAGATGGCGCGGCGCTCGGCCATCAGCGCGCGGATCTTGCGCTCGGCGTGCATGACGGTGGTGTGGTCCCGGCCGCCGAACTGCGCGCCGATCTTGGGCAGGGACAGGTCGGTCAGCTCCCGGCACAGGTACATGGCGATCTGCCGGGCGGTCACCAGCATCCGGGACCGGGAGGGGCCGCACAGGTCCTCGATGGTGGTGCCGAAGTACTCCACCGTCTGCGCCATGATCATCGCGGCGGTGATCTCGGGCCCGCTGTCGTCGGGGATCAGGTCCTTGAGGACCGTCTCGGCCACCCGCATGTCCACCGACTGGCGGTTGAGGCTGGCGTAGGCGGTGACCCGGATCAACGCGCCCTCCAGCTCGCGGATGTTGGTGGCGATCTGGGAGGCGATGAACTCCACCACGTCCTGCGGCACCGCCAGCCCCTCCTGGCGGGCCTTCTTCTGCAGGATCGCGATCCGGGTCTCCAGCTCCGGCGGCTGCACGTCGGTGGTCAGGCCCCACTCGAAGCGGTTGCGCAGCCGGTCCTCCAGCGTCACCAGGTCCTTGGGCGGCCGGTCGCTGGAGATCACGATCTGCTTGCTGGCGTTGTGGAGGGTGTTGAAGGTGTGGAAGAACTCCTCCTGGGTCTGCTCCTTGCCCTCCAGGAACTGGATGTCGTCGACCAGGAGGATGTCGATGTCCCGGTAGCGGCGCCGGAAATGGTCGGCCTTGCCGTCCCGGATGGCGTTGATGAAGTCGTTGGTGAACTCTTCGGAGCTGACGTACCGGACGCGCACCCCGCTGAACAGGCTCTGGGCGTAGTGGCCGATGGCGTGCAGCAGGTGCGTCTTGCCCAGCCCGGAGTCGCCGTAGATGAACAGCGGGTTGTAGGCCTTGGCGGGCTGCTCGGCGACCGCCACGGCGGCGGCGTGGGCGAACCGGTTGGACGAGCCGATGACGAACGTCTCGAAGGTGTACTTGGGGTTCAGCCGGGCGTGCTCGGAACCGGGCCGGGGCTCGGCCGCCGGCCGCCGCTGCCAGGGCTGCTGCTCGTGCTCCCCGCCGTCGCCGGGACGGTCGGCCCGGCCGCCCGCGGGACGCCCCTGATTCAGGGGACCGTCGGCGGGAGGCTGCCCGAACGGGCCGGCGAACGTTCCCTCATAGGGCCGCGGACCCTGGCCGGGGGGCGGCAGGTGTCCCGCCTCGCCGTGCCCGTGCTCGTCGGAGCGGTGCCGGCCCTGGCCGGGGGGCGCCGGGTCGGCCGGGAGCATGCCCTCGGCCGAGTGCCGCGCGTCCGGGATCGGGAACAGGCCGGGACCCTCGCCGGGGCGGCCGGCGCCCTCGCCGAACGGGCGGTCCGCAAACGGCCGGTGCGGGTCGTCGGGCCGGGGAGCGGCGCCCTGATGGTCGTGGTGCGTTCCCAGATCGGCCGAGTTCTCCCCGGCGCGTCCGGCGCCCTCTTCGTAGCGGTTCTCGTAGTGGAGCGCTCCGCCGGGCCGGTCGCTCAGATGAGGAGGCATGTGGACCCCCGGCCTCCACGGGGATTCCTCGCCGTGGGGGGCGGCCTCGGGGCCTCGATGGTGTCCGGGCTCGCCGTCGCGATCGTGGCCGCCGGCGTGGCGTCCCTCATAGTCGCCCGGGTGGGGCTGGTAGGCGCGGTGACGTCCGGGCGGGTGGACGCCGTCGTGATCGGAGTCGTCGTGGCCGCCGTCGCGCGGCGGGGGATACCCCTGGCCGGCGGGCCCGCCATAGCCGCCTTCGGGATATCCACCGGTCCCCCCGGGGCTGTGGATAACTCCGGGGTGCGACTGGCCGCGGTAGGCCGGCGGGGCGGGCTGCGCGCGGTCGGCGGGCGCGGGGTCGGACGGCGGCTCGGGCTGCACCGTCACCGCCACCCGGATCTCCCTGCCGAGTTCGGCCGAGAGCGCCTGAGTGATGAGCCCGCGCAGCCGCGTCTCCAGGGCGTCCTTGGCGAACTCGTTCGGCGCGGCCAGCAGTGCGGTGCCCTCTACCAGCGCCAATGGGCGTACCAAGGGCAGCCAGGCGCGATAGCTGGGCGGCAGGTCCCCCTCCGACAGGGCTGCGAGCGTACGGGCCCACACCGCGGTGAGGTCACGACCCTCCATACGCCACATCCCTCCCCAGGTCTCCTCGGCCGGAGCCCCGAAACAGGACTCTGGTCACAGTGGACTTACTCTCTCACGCGTCATCCACAGAGTTGTCCACAACCTGTGCACAACCGTAGGGGCGGATGTGTAAAACTCCGCCGTGGGTTGCATGTCCGGGGATGTTCCTGGCCGAGGCGCGATCCGGGGCCGTCCTCCATAAGGCCCGCGGGGAATCGGACCGTGGGACCTCGTGGGGTGACGACGGTAGTCCGTGCCGGCGGGTGGCTGCAACACCGACGACGGACCTGTTATCCACATATGGGCGACCTATCCCCCATCCGGGGCGGGGCCGTTCACACAGCGTAGAGGCGGCGGCCCGGCGGGCCCTTGTCACGGCAGCGGCGGCCACGGTCTGCAACCTTTCGGGGCGGCCGGGCGGGGACGGATGTTGGCAAGCTCACGTCGCCCGCCGCTCGGTTTGACCGGACGGGCGCGGACCTCGTAACGTTTTACGGTCGAGTCGCTTCGACGGCGTTCCCGCGTGCCCGCGCAACGCTCCCTGAAGCTGTCGGCGCTCGTCCGGCCGAGTAGAGTCGGCGAGGCGAGCATCTGGGCGAGCACGGCGGGCCCCCGCTGCGGGGGACCGGACGCGGCCCGCGATGCGACCGCACAGCCGAACCGACCTCAGGCACCTTACGGCCTGCAGGGATCCACGACCGCAGCACCGCACTGGAGTCTCGAGTGAGCAAGCGTACCTACCAGCCGAACAACCGTCGCCGCCACAAGAAGCACGGCTTCCGGCTGCGCATGCGCACCAGGGCCGGTCGCGCGATCCTGGCGGCCCGGCGGCGCAAGGGCCGCGCCCGCATCTCGGTCTGACCGCACCCTCACCACCCATGCTGCCCTCCGGTCATCGGATGCGGCGGCGGGACGAGTTCACACTGACCGTCCGGCGCGGGCGCCGCGCCGGACGCACTCATATCGTCGTCCACCTGTTGCGCCGCGATGACCTCCCGGAAGGCCTTCCGGCCGCCGAGCGCGCCCCCAGGGCCGGGTTCGTCGTCGGGCGCACCGTGGGCAACGCCGTCGTCCGCAACAAGGTCCGCCGTCGGCTACGGCACCTGGTCGCCCAGCATCTGGACCGTCTTCCTCCGGGTAGCCTGCTTGTGGTACGCGCCAACCCGGCCGCCGCGACCGCCGGCCACAAGGAGTTGGCCGCGGATCTGGAGTCGGCGCTTGACCGGCTGCTACGGCGACGGGCCTAGGGGGTCGCTGGCGGACATGACCATCAACACCGGGGACACGCCCCCCGGCGGGACGGCGCGCATCTCGCTCGCCGCCCGCCTGCTGATCCTCCTCGTCCGCGGTTACCGTCGCTTCCTCAGCCCGCTGCTGGGCCAGCAGTGCCGCTTTTACCCCACCTGCAGCGCTTATTCCCTGGAAGCGCTGCGCATGCATGGGGCGCTGCGGGGCGGTTGGCTGACGGTGCGCCGGATCGGCCGGTGCCACCCCTTCCACCGTGGCGGATACGACCCCGTGCCACCCCCCAAGGGCGGGACGGCCCGTCACGAGACTGCAGGCCGCGAGCCGAGCGGCCCTCCCACAGCAGAGCCCAAGGAGCTGCCTGGTGTTTGATTGGCTGTACGAGATCGTCGCTTGGTTCATCGTCTTGATCCATAAGGGACTGGGCACGATCGTCGATCCCGACAGCGGCTTGGCGTGGGCCGGCTCCATCATCCTGCTGACCGTCTTCCTGCGGCTGCTGATGTTCCCGCTCTTTGTGAAGCAGATCCACGCTTCGCGCAAGATGCAGGAGCTCAGCCCGCAGATCCAGGCGCTGCGCAAGAAGTACAAGCACGACAAGCAGCGCCTCAACCAGGAGGTCATGCGGGTCTACCAGGAGAACGGCGCCAACCCGCTGGCCGGCTGCCTGCCGCTGCTGGTGCAGATGCCGGTTTTCATCGGCCTGTTCCAGGTGCTGAACGGCATCTCCAAGGCCAAGGAGGGCGAGTCCAAGTACGGGATCTCGCCCGAGCTGATCCACAGCGCCCAGCACGCCGACATCTTCGGCGCCGTCATCCCCGACACCTTCCTCAACGCCTGGGGCGATGGGGCCTGGGACGCGGTCGCCGTCACCGCCGTCGCGGTGCTGATCAGCTCGACCACCACGTTCTTCACCATGCGCGCCAGCATGAAGCGCCAGCCGGTCATGGATCCGGACAACCCCATGGTGGCCGCGCAGAAGATGATGGTCTTCCTGGCCCCGCTGCTCGGGCTGTTCGGGCTGGGCTTCCCGCTGGGCGTGCTGCTGTACTGGATGACCTCCAACACCTGGACGCTGGCCCAGCAGCACTACATCTACTCCAAGTACCCGCCGGTCGGCGCGAACGGCGCCGACGCCAAGGCCGGCGCCGCACCGGCCAAGGGCAAGGCGGACAAGGGCGGCAAGGCCGGCAAGACCGCCGCCGAGCCGCAGGTGCAGATCATCCGCAACCAGCCGACCCGCAAGCCGCGCAGCAAGCGCGCCGCCTCCGGCGGGGCCAAGGCGGGCAAGGTCAACCTCACCAAGGCCGGTGAGGTGAAGAAGGAGCCCGCCCCGGCGGCCGAGGCGCAGCCGCAGATCGTCCGCGATCAGCCGACCCGCAAGCCGCGGAGCAAGCGCAGCGGGTCCTCCAAGCGCTAGATTCGGTGTGTCCCGTCGACGAAGGAGAACCCGTGAGCCAGACCGACGCCGCCGAGGTCGACGTCCAGGCGCTTGAGCAGGAGGGCGAGATCGCCGCCGACTACATCGAGGGCCTGCTCGACATCGGTGACTTCGACGGCGATATCGACATGGACGTGGAGGGCGACCGCGCCCTGGTCGCCGTGGTCGGCGCCTCCCTGGAGGAGCTGGTCGGCAAGCGCGGGGAGGTGCTGGAGGCGCTGCAGGAGCTCACCCGGCTGGCCGTGCACCGCAAGACCGGCAACCGCAGCAAGCTGATGCTCGACATCGGCGGTTACCGGGAGCGCCGCCGCGCCGAGCTGACCAAGCTGGGCCAGGACGTGGCCGCCGAGGTCAAGCGGACCGGCAAGCCCAAGCCGCTGGCCCCGATGACCCCGTTCGAACGCAAGATCGTCCACGATGCGGTGGCCGCCGCCGGGCTGCACAGCGAGTCCGAGGGCGAGGAGCCGCAGCGTTACGTGGTGGTCTACCCCGCCTGACGGCCTGCTCGACGGGAACGACCGGGCGCTGGGACCACATCGGCGTGCGATCGCCGGGCCGCAAGGCCCGGCGATCGTTTTTTGTCCGCGATCGATCCCGGCGGGACGGTACGTACCGGCCGGCCCCTTTGAGGGCGAAACGCCGCTCTGGCGTCCGGTGCCTGTGAACTGCCTCGCTGCGTGAATGCAGGGGCGCGTGTTAAGGAAGCTCCACCGGTGCTTCCTCGGCGAAGTGGAGCACGTGCCCATGACGCGTGTCGTTTCCCATCGGCTCAGCCGCTCTGGGCGGGCGTCCCCCTGTGCGGTGCCTGCAGCGTCGGCTTTGCGTATTACTAGGGCTCACCCGTGCCTCTTCGTTTCCTCTCCTGCGGCCATATCCCCTGACGACACCGAATGTAAGAAAGGCGTCACTGTTCGGAGTCGGCGTCGGCGGCATGGTGACCTGCGGGGCGGACGGGCCGTCGTTCCCGCTGGAAAGACCTCGGCGAGCCGTGGGGGGCGGTGGGCTGCGTGCGCGGTCATCACTGTGTATGGAACGATTCGTACGGTGGGGACTCCGAGGTCGGTACCAGACGTTGCACGGCAGGTGTTCGGCGATGCCCTTCCCTTGGCGGAGCGCTATGCGGAGTTTCTGGCCGATGCGGGCGTGATACGCGGTCTCATCGGCCCGCGCGAGGTGGACCGGCTGTGGGAACGGCACCTGATCAACTGCGCGGTGGTGGCGGAGATGGTGCCGCAGGGCGCCACCGTCATCGATCTGGGCTCCGGGGCGGGACTGCCCGGATTGGTGCTGGCGATCGCGCGGCCGGACCTGTCGGTCACGCTGCTGGAGCCGCTGCTGCGGCGGACCAAGTTCCTGACCGAGGCCGTCGAGCTGCTGGAGCTGGAGAACGTCGAGGTGCACCGGGCCCGCGCGGAAGAAGTGGCAGGGGACTACCAGGTCGATGTGGTCACCGCGCGTGCCGTGGCCCCGCTGGACCGGCTGGTGGGGTGGGCGCTGCCGCTGCTGCGGCCCGGCGGGGAGCTGCTGGCGCTCAAGGGAGAGCGGGCGGCCCAGGAGCTGGCCGATGCCGAGCCGGTGCTCAAACGCTTCGGTGTCCGGACGGCCGAGCTGCACCGGCTGGGGCAAGGTAAGGTCGATCCCCCGACGACGATTGTTCGCGTGGTCGCCGAACGGATTCCGCGCCGCGCGAAAAGGTCGAGGAAGAGGTCTTCATGACAACGGGACCAGGACTGGGCCGGCCCGAGGCCGGCAACCCCTCGCAGCACGATCCCATCGAGTCGGGCCGGCCGGCGGACGGCGACCCACGGCACGCCGCCGCGGCCATGTCCGGCCCGTCCGTCCCGGCATCCGCCCCCGTCACCCCCTCTTTCTCCGGCCCGCCGGGCGGAGGGCCGTCCGTTCCGCGCCCACCGGAGGTCGCACAGAGCGGTCCTTACGGTGGGCCGTCCCGCATCGGGGCACCACCGGAGAACATGCAGGCGGCCACCGGGCCTTCCGGTGCGGGAGCCTCTTCCGCCGGGGTGCCGCGCCTTGCGACGTCCTCCACGAGCACCCCCTCCGGGCCGTCCGTCGGCGGGACCTTCTCACTCAGCTCCATGGGAATGCCCGCCACCGGGGGGTCTGCACCAGAGCCCTCCCCCGGGCGGGAGAACAGACCGGTGGGACGGGCGCCCTCCGGTCACGCCTCATGGGGGAACACCACATCCGGAACCGCGGAGACCGGATACGTTCCGACCAGCGGCGGCGGGGTGCCGCGGCGGGAAGGGACGGCAGGCCGGGCAACTGCTCAGGGGGAGTCGGAACTCGTGCGCGAAGCGCTTCAGAACGCCGCTGTTTCACGTGAAACGACATCGCGGCCGCCGGCCGCTCAGGCCCCGCGCATCTCCCTGGAGGCGACGAAGGGACGAAGCGCAAAGCAGTGGCCCAAGCCGCCGCGGTGCCGGGTCATCACCATCGCCAACCAAAAGGGCGGGGTCGGCAAGACCACCACGTCGGTCAATCTGGCCGCCTCCCTGGCCATGCACGACCTGCAGGTGCTGGTCGTCGACCTCGACCCGCAGGGCAACGCCTCCACCGCGCTGGGCGTGGACCACCATGCCGACATCCCCTCGATCTATGAGGTGCTGATCGAGGACCGTCCGATGAAGGACATCGTGGTGGCGGCCCCGGAGGTCCCCAACCTGTACTGCGCGCCGGCCACCTTGAACCTGGCCGGCGCCGAGATCGAACTGGTCTCCAAGGTCGCCCGGGAGTCCCGGCTGCGGCGGGCGCTGGAGGGCTACGACATCGGCCGGTTCGACTACGTGCTGATCGACTGCCCGCCCTCGCTCGGCCTGCTGACGGTCAACGCCCTGGTCGGCGCGGAGGAGCTGCTGATCCCCATCCAGTGCGAGTACTACGCCCTGGAAGGGCTGGGCCAGCTGCTGCGCACGGTCGAGCTGGTCAAGTCGCACCTCAACCCCAAGCTTGAGGTGTCCACGATCCTGCTGACCATGTACGACGCGCGCACCCGGCTGGCCGCCCAGGTGGCCGAGGAGGTGCGCGGGCACTTCGGCGACGTGGTGCTGAAGACGGTGATCCCGCGCAGCGTCCGGGTCTCCGAGGCGCCCAGCTACGGCCAGTCGGTCATGACCTACGATCCGGGTTCCAGCGGCGCGCTCGCCTACGGCGATGCTGCCTTCGAGATGGCCTGCCGCGGCGCGGAGAAGACCGAGTGACGATGGGCGGAACTGCGTGGGCCATGCCAGGTGAGGTGACGAGGTGACACAGCAGCGGCGCGGGCTGGGCAGAGGACTGGGCGCCCTGATCCCCACGGGCCCGCCTCCCGGGGCGTCCAAAGAGGGGACGGCGGCTCCGGAGATGGAGCCGGTGGCCGGCGCCCACTTCGCCGAGCTTCCGGTGAACTCCATCACGCCCAATCCCCGCCAGCCCCGCAGCCACTTCGATGAGGAGGCGCTGGAGGAGCTGGCGGAGTCGATCCGGATCGTCGGGCTGCTCCAGCCGATCGTGGTGCGCCGGACCGGCCCGGACAGCTACGAGCTCGTCATGGGGGAGCGCCGCTGGCGCGCCTCGCAGCGGGCCGGGCTGGAGACCATCCCTGCGATCGTCCGGGACACCGCCGACAACGACATGCTCCGTGACGCGCTCATGGAGAACCTGCACCGCCAGCAGCTCAACCCGCTGGAGGAGGCCGCGGCCTACCAGCAGCTGCTGGAGGACTTCGGCGCCACCCACGAGCAGCTCGCCGCCCGCATCGGCCGGTCCCGCCCGCACATCACCAACACGCTGCGGCTGCTGAACCTGCCGCCCGCCGTCCAGCGGCGGGTCGCGGCGGGCGTGCTCACCGCCGGCCACGCCCGCGCCCTGCTCTCCCTCGACAGCCCAGAGGCCCAGGAGGCCCTGGCCCACCGCATCGTCGCCGAGGGCCTGTCGGTGCGCGCGGTCGAGGAGATCATCGCCATGCGGGACCTGGAGGGGGAGACGCCCAAAAAGCCCCGCCAGGGCCGCAAGCGCACCATCGCCCCCGAGCTGCGCGAGCTGGCCGACCGGCTGTCGGACCGCTACGAGACCAAGGTCCGGGTGGACATGGGCCGCACCAAGGGCAAGATCGTCGTCGAGTTCGCCTCCCTGGAGGACCTCGACCGCATCATCAAGGCGATGGCGCCCGACGAGCCCGGCATCCGCGGCTCCGGCCTGTGAGGCAAAGCCCGTCCAACGCCCCGGAGGGATTCCGGGGCGTTGTCGTATGGGCCGTTTCCTCGTCGGCGTCGCTTGATGAACCTCTGCTCCCTCGGGGAGGACGGCGCCAAGACCCGCATCCGGAACGGCCCGCCGAGGTGCCGCCGGTCGTGAGGCGTGCGGCGGTGCCTGGGATGGCTCAGGGGCCGGTTCTTCGTGCCTGCAAGTGACGGCGCGTCCCGCGATGGCTGCCCAGAGGGGCGGTTCATGCAGGGCCCGGGTTCCTCTTCCGCATGATCGACGAGGGTTTCGTGCGGGCTTTCTCCGCTCGGGCGACGCACGGGGCAGGGTGGCGAACCGGAATCTGGGCGGCCGGCAGAGCGGCCGATCCGTCCGGCGCTCTCCCCTGTCAGGAGCCGACGGCCCGGTGGGACGCGGCCGAGGGCGGGGACGCTCCTCGCCCGTCCCGCCGTGACGAAAGGGGTCGCCGCACTTCCACGGCCGCCGGGTCTGCCGATGTTTCACGGGAAACGGCAGAGCGGCACCGCCGGATGTTTCACGGGAAACGAGCCGGGAGGGCGCCCCGCGGATGTTTCACGGGAAACAGGAGCGGCGGCGCCACGATCGATGTTTCACGGGAAACATCGGCGGCCTCAGCGGAGGCGGGCGACGATCAGGTCGTGCAGGATGCGGCCGAGGTTGAGGCCGGCGGCGGCCACGGCGCGGGGGAAGAGGCTGGTCTCGGTCATTCCGGGGGCCACGTTGACCTCCAGGAAGTGGACCTGCCCGGCCTCGTCCACGATGAGGTCGGTGCGGGACAGGTCGCGCAGGCCCAGGGCGCGGTGGGCGG
>Ga0207866_1001239_pt1 | contig 26309 bp, 30 predicted proteins | sample HigsolmetaAR203D_FD_184835 | JGI IMG/M metagenome (GOLD analysis project Ga0207866, IMG submission 184835) | Ionic liquid and high solid enriched microbial communities from the Joint BioEnergy Institute, USA - AR20-3-D (SPAdes) (version 2) ...
ACCAGGCCATCCACACCGCCATCGTGCGCCTGTCGGGCAATGCCGTGCTCGCCGACATCCACGAGACGCTGCAGTCGCGCCTCAAGCGCATCCGCTTCCTCGGCAACCAGGAGCCCACAAAGTGGAACGAGGCCGTCGCCGAGCACGAGGAAATGATCGCCGCACTCTCACAGCGCCAGCCAGACCGCCTCGCCGAAGTCCTCGCCCGACACATGCACAACAGCTGGGAACGCGTCAAAAACACCCTCCCGTGAGGGGAGAGATCAGGCCGCGATCAGCGCCTCGCCGTCGTGCCGCGCAATGGTGACGTCGACAATGCTGCCGACCGGCAGCCCGGACGGCAGGCGCACCAGCGCAAAGCCCTCCGTGTGGCCGACGTCGCCCCGCTCGACGAGGACGCTCTGGCGGGTGCCCACCTGTGCGGCGAGGAAGCGCCGGCAGGCTTCCATGCCGGCCGCCCGCAGACGCCCGGCGCGCTCCTTCACCACCTCGCGTGGCAGCTGCGGCATGCGTGCCGCCGGGGTGCCCGGCCGTGGTGAGAAGGGGAACACGTGCAGATGCGTCAGCCCGCATTCCTCGACGATGGCGAGCGAGCGGGCGAACATCTCCTCCGTCTCGGTCGGGAAGCCAGCGATGATGTCGGCGCCGAAGACGATGTCGGGGCGGGCCCGCCGCACCGTTTCGCAGAAGCGGATGGCATCATCACGCAGATGCCGGCGCTTCATGCGCTTGAGGATCATGTCGTCGCCGGACTGCAGCGACAGGTGCAGGTGCGGCATCAGCCGCCGCTCGCCGGCGATGACAGCGAGCAGTTCCTCGTCCGCCTCCACCGAATCGATGGATGACAGGCGCAGGCGCGGCAGGTCAGGCACATGCCTGAGAATCTGGGCGACGAGCCGGCCGAGGGAGGGGCTGCCGGGCAGGTCGCGGCCATAGGCCGTGAGGTCGACGCCGGTCAGCACAATCTCGCGATAGCCGTTGTCGACGAGACGCTTGACCGCCTCCACCACCGCGCCCATCGGCACCGAGCGGGAATTGCCGCGCCCATAGGGAATGATGCAGAAGGTGCAGCGGTGGTCGCAGCCGTTCTGCACCTGCAGGAAGGCGCGCGCGTGGCCGTCGAAGCCGTCGACGAGATGCGCCGCCGTCTCCCGCACGGCCATGATGTCGCCGACCGCGACCTTCTCGCCCGCGGCGAGCCCGCGCCAGCGCTCCGCCTCGAGCTTTTCGGCATTGCCGAGAACCTTCGCCACCTCGGGCATCTGCGCAAAGCCGGCGGGATCGACCTGCGCGGCGCAGCCGGTGACGACGATCGACGCCTGCGGCCGCTCCCGCTTGAGGCGCCGGATGGCCTGCCGCGCCTGGCGCACCGCCTCGCCGGTGACGGCGCAGGTGTTGACGACGACGAGCTCCCCGTGTCCCGCCGCTTCCGCGTGACACTTGATGACCTGCGACTCGACGATGTTGAGCCGGCAGCCGAAGGTGACGACCTCGACGCCCATCAGGCTGTTTCCGCAAACAGCTCCGCAGCGAACCGGCCCTCGTGCTCCAGCTCGACCGGGCCCGTCATCATCACGTGGCCGTCGCTCTCGCGCCATTCGATCAGCAGGTCTCCGCCCGGCAGGGTGATGCGCACCTTGCGCCCGGTGAGCCCCTTGCGCGGGGCCGCGACGGCGACGGCGCAGGCAGCCGAGCCGCAGGCGCGCGTCAGGCCGGCGCCGCGCTCCCACACCTTGACGATCACATGCTCCGGGCTCTGTACCGCGGCGAGCGAGATGTTGGCCCGCTCCGGGAAGATCGGGTGGTTCTCCAGCAGCGGCCCGAGGCGGGCGAGGTCGTAGGCCTCAACATCGTCCACCCAGAAGATGGCGTGCGGATTGCCCATGCTGACCACCGAGGGCGAGTGCAGCACCGGCGCGTCGATGGGGCCGATCTGCAGCTCGATGGCGCGCGTGTCGCGGAACTCCTCGGCCAGGGGGATCTCGTCCCAGCGCAGGCGCGGCGTGCCCATGTCGACAGTGAAGGACCATTCGCCCTCGCGCCGGCAGGCGAGCAGGCCGGCGTCGGTCTCCAGCAGAAGCTCGTCACGCGCGTCGCCGCGCGTCAGCGCCCAGGCGACGCAACGCGTGCCGTTGCCGCAGGAGGCGGAGAGCGAGCCGTCCACGTTGTAGATGCGCATGAAAGCGTCGGTGCCGGGTGTGCGCGGATCGTGCAGCACCATCAGCTGGTCGAAGTGCGAGGCAGGCGCGGCCGCAATGGCGCGCGCCTCGGCCGGCGTGACGACGTGCTGCTTGCCGCGCAGGTCGAGCACCACGATCTCGTTGCCGAGACCGTTCATCTTGAGAAAGGAATGTCCGATCAGCGCGCTCATGGTGTCGTCCGGCGGCCGGGTGCTGCGAAAATTCCATCGGTATATGGGACAGTTTGCGAAAAAGCGCGAGTCTCTTCGCCGACGCCAGCTCGCGACACCGGTCAAAGGCGCCTATGGTCAAGAAGGCTGGGGAGGACGATTCGTGGCTCGGCGCCAAACGGTTGGGTACGGCAGATGACGACGGCTTCGTGGCCCTTGATCGCTTCAGCTCGCGGCATACTCGGCGCCGCCGCCTGCGCGCTTCTCCTTGCCCTTGCGGGGCCGTCCGCCGCCGCTCCGGCACCCGCTGACGGCCCTTCCGTCGCCGATCCGGCATCGACGGTGCCGGCTGCCCCGTCGCAAACCGCCCCGCCGGCCGACACGCCGCCGGCGCCGGGCCTGTCGGTGCCCGCGCAGCCGACGCTCGCGCCGCCGCCGGCGAGCGCCGGCGACGTGGACGAGGTGACGCTGCCGGACAAGCCGGCCGTCGCGCTGGCCGGGCGGGCGACGTGGGACGAAACCGTCAAGACGATCACCGACGGGATCGCCCGGCTGCGTACCTTCCTCGACGGGGCAGGGCTCAAGATCGCGGGGCGCCCCGTGGCGCTCTTCCTCGAGACGGACGATACCGGCTTCCGCTACGAGGTTATGTTGCCCGTGGAGGCCGCCCCGGCCGCGGGCGCGGCCACGCTGCCGGAGGGCATCCGCTTCGCAAGGACGCCCTCGGGCAAGGCCCTGCGCTTCGTGCACAAGGGGCCCTACGATGAGATCGATTCCACCTACGAGGCCATCACCGCCTATCTCGACGCCAAGACCATCACGGTTCGCGACATGTTCATTGAGGAATATGCGACGGACCTGACACGAGGCGACGATGCGGCTCTCGAGGTCTACATCTATGTGCAGCAGTCGGAAGCGCAGCCGCCGGCGGCGCCGTCTCCCGCCGTGCCGCAGGACGACGGCTCTCCGGCCTCCGTGCCGCCCGCAGCCGCGCCGGCGCAGGCGGATGATGGCGCTTCCGAGCCGACGCAGAAGGACGGCGGGCAATGAGCGAGATTGCCGTCAAGCGCGTGTACGACCCGCCGGAGGTGGGGGACGGCAAGCGCATCCTGGTCGACAGGCTGTGGCCGCGCGGCGTCGCCAAGGAGACGGCGCCGTGGGATCTGTGGCTGAAGGAGGTTGCCCCCTCGCCGGACCTGCGCAAGTGGTTCTCCCACGATCCGGCCAGGTGGGAGGAGTTCCAGGTCCGCTACCGTGCGGAGCTTGAGGCTGCCAAGGGCGATGCCAAGGCGGCCCTTGCGCTGCTGCGTGCCGAGGCGGCCAGGGGCAAGATCACCCTGCTGTCCGCCGCCCGCAGCCGCGAGCAGAACAGCGCCGTGCTGCTGCGATCCTTCCTGCTGGGGCAGGAGAGATAGGCGTCCGCCATCCGCCGCGGCGGCGCAGATGCCCCTTTTCCTTGACTCGCAAGACTTGCCGCACCATAAGACGCGGACAAAGCCCCGAACGGTCCGTTCGCGAGCCGCCGACCAGCCCCCAGAGGCTGGAGGTCAACACCCGACAGCGCGTTGCGCCCTCGGGTGCGTTTCGTTTTGGGCCATCGGGACAGGGAAGAGATGATGCGACGCGCTGAGGCGGACATTGCGGAACGGACAGAGGCGGCCCATCACGGGCGCAGTGCCTCGTCCTGCCCGCGTGCCGGCAGGACCCCATCGGAGGACCGCTAGACGATGTTCGAAAGCCTGTCCGACAAGCTGTCCGGCATTCTCGGCTCCCTGACGCGTCGCGGGGCGCTGACCGAGAACGACGTCAACGAGGCCCTGCGTGAGGTGCGCCGGGCGCTGCTCGAGGCGGACGTCGCGCTGGAGGTGGTGCGCTCCTTCACCGACACGGTGCGCAGCCGCGCCGTCGGGGCCGAGGTCATCAAGTCGGTGTCTCCCGGCCAGATGGTCGTCAAGATCGTCCACGACGCCCTGGTCGAGATGCTCGGCAAGGAGGCAGAGGGCATCGATCTCAATGCGCCTGCGCCGGTCGGCATCCTCATGGTCGGCCTGCAGGGCTCGGGCAAGACGACGACGACGGCCAAGATCGCCCGGCGCCTCACCGACAAGATGAAGCGCCGCGTGCTCATGGCCTCGCTCGACACGCGCCGTCCGGCCGCCATGGAGCAGCTCGCCGTGCTCGGCAAACAGGTGGGCGTCGACACGCTGCCCATCGTGCCCGGCCAGACGGCAGTGCAGATCGCCCGCCGCGCCATGGAGGCGGCCCGGCTCGGCGGCTACGACGTCGTCATGCTCGACACTGCCGGCCGCGTCACGGTGGACGAGGCGCTGATGGCCGAAGCGGCCGAGGTGCGCGCCGCAACCCAGCCACACGAGGTGCTGCTGGTCGCCGACAGCCTCACCGGCCAGGACGCGGTCAACACGGCCAAGGCCTTCGACGGGCGCCTCGGCGTCACCGGCATCGTGCTCACCCGCATGGACGGCGACGGCCGCGGCGGCGCCGCGCTCTCCATGCGCGCCGTCACCGGCAAGCCCATCAAGCTCGTCGGCACGGGCGAGAAGGTCGATGCGCTTGAGGAGTTCCATCCCGAGCGCGTCGCCAACCGCATTCTCGGCATGGGCGACATCGTCTCCCTCGTCGAAAAGGCGGCCGAGACCATCGACGCCGAGAAGGCCAAGCGCATCGCCGACAAGATGCGCAAGGGCACCTTCGACCTGGAGGACCTGCGCGAGCAGCTCAACCAGATGGAGAAGATCGGCGGCATGAAGGGCGTGCTCGGCATGCTGCCCGGTATCGGCAAGATGAAGGCGCAGCTCGAGAGCGCCAATCTCGACGACAAGATCATCCGTCGCCAGCGCGCCATCATCGATTCCATGACGCCGCAGGAGCGGCGCAACCCCGACATCCTCAAGGCCAGCCGCAAGAAGCGCATCGCCGCCGGTTCCGGCACCAAGGTGGAGGACGTCAACAGGCTCCTCAAGATGCACCGCCAGATGGCCGACGTCATGAAGATGATGGGCAAGGGCGGGCGCGGCGGCATCGGCGGGGCGCTCGGCAAGATGTTCGGCATCGGCGGTGGCATGCCGCAGCCGACGCCGGAGATGCTCGAACAGCTCAAGGGCAAGCTGCCGGGCGGGCTGCCCGAGAACATGCCCGGTGGACTGCCGCCACTGCCGCCCGGCGGTTTCGGTGCGCCGAAACTGCCCGGGCTGCCGGGCCTCGGCGGCAAGGGGCCGGGCATGCCCGGCCTTCCGGGCTTTCCCTTCGGCAAGAAGAAGTGAGCCTCGCAAGATCAACCCGCTGCGTGCAGCGGCTGATATCGGTTCCGGCGGGCCTGCCAGCGTCGCCGGGCTGGACCAACTGAAAACGGAAAGGAAGTATCCATGGCTCTCAAGATCCGTCTGACGCGCGGCGGCGCCAAGAAGCGCCCCTACTACCGCATCGTCGTCGCGGACGCGCGCGCGCCGCGCGACGGCCGCTTCATCGAGAAGATCGGCACCTACGATCCGATGAAGGCCAAGGACGATCCGACCCGCGTCACGATCGACATCGAGAAGGCCAAGGCCTGGCTGGCCAAGGGCGCCCAGCCGACCGACCGCGTGCTGCGCTTCCTCGACGCCGCCGGCGTCGCCAAGCGTCCGCAGCGCAACAACCCGAAGAAGGGCCAGCCGGGCAAGAAGGCGCAGGAACGCGCCGCCGAGCGTGCTGCCGCGGCCGAGGCCGCTGCTGCGCCGGCTGAAGCCGCTGCCGAGGCGTGAGCCGCCGATCGTCTAGGACGACCGGGCCGTCGTTGCCCGCTCCCGCCGCGTCGGGTGCGGGCCGGCAGCTCGTGCTCGTCGGTGAATTCGGCCGCGCGCAGGGGCTCAGGGGCGAGGTGCGGCTCAAGTCCTTCACGGCCGAGCCGGCAGCCATCGCCCGTTTCACCACCCTGCAGACCGAGGACGGCAGCCGCCGCTTCCGTATCGAGGCGGTGCGGCCCGTCACCGGCAATCCCGACATGCTCATCGCACGCGTCGCGGGCGTCACCGACCGCACGGCGGCCGAGGCGCTGACGCGCGTGCGCATCTATGTCCCCCGCGAGAGTCTCGACGAGGAGCCACTCGAGGAGGACGAATACCTGCATGCCGACCTGATCGGCCTTGAGGTCCACAACCCGGCAGGGGAAGTGCTCGGGCACATTGTCGCCCTGTACGACTTCGGCGCCGGCGACGTCATGGAGGTTGCCCCGCGGGACGGGGGCGCCAGCGTGATGTGGCCTTTCACCAAGGCCTTCGTGCCGCAGGTGGATATCCCGGGAGGCCGGGTCGTTGTCGCCGCGCAGACGCTCACAGGACCCGACAGCGACGCTGAGGGCGAGGGCTGACAGCCATGTGGCGCGCCACCGTCCTCACCCTCTATCCGCAGATGTTTCCAGGCCCTCTTGGCGAAAGTCTCTCGGGCGAAGGTCTGGCACGCGGCCTGTGGCGGCTCGATACCCACGACATCCGTGCGCACGGACTCGGCCGCCACCGGGCGGTGGACGACACGCCCGCCGGCGGCGGCGCCGGCATGGTGTTGCGCGCCGACGTGCTCGCCGCCGCCATCGATGCTGCCGCGCCGGCGGACGACCCGCGGCCGCGCCTGCTCATGAGCCCGCGCGGCCGCCCTCTCGACCAGACGCGCGTGCGCGCCCTTGCTGCCGGCCCCGGCGTGATCATCGTCTGCGGCCGCTTCGAGGGCGTGGACGAGCGCGTCATCGAGGGGCGCGGGCTCGAGGAGGTCTCGATCGGCGATTACGTCCTCTCCGGAGGCGAGATCGCGGCGATGGTGGTGATGGACGCCTGTGTGCGCCTTCTGCCCGGCGTCATGGGCAAGGAGGCCTCGGGCGAGGAGGAGAGCTTCGAGGACGGCCTTCTCGAATATCCCCACTACACCCGCCCGCGCGAGTGGGAGGGACGCACGATCCCAGAGGTCCTGCTGTCCGGCAACCACGCGGCCATCGCGCGCTGGCGGCGCGAGGAGGCGGAGCGACTGACCCGCATACGCCGCCCGGACCTGTGGCAGCGGCGCAAGCCCTGAGTGCTCCGGCAGTACGCTGCGAGAGCTGTTTTTCGACGGAACGTCCGATCGGGCGGCATGATGCGGGCGGCTGCGCCGCCCGCGTCTTCCGGTGCCGTCAGCCCTTGGCGCCCTTGGCCCGCTCGATGCTTTCCTGAATCAGGCGGCGGGCCTCCTCGGCGTCACCCCAGCGTACCACCTTCACCCACTTGCCGGGTTCCAGATCCTTGTAGTGCTCGAAGAAGTGCTCGATCTGCTTGAGCGTGATCTCGGGCAGGTCGGTGTAGTTCTCGATCCGGTCGTACCGCTTCGTCAGCTTGCGCGAGGGCACGGCGACGATCTTCTCGTCCTGGCCCGCCTCGTCTTCCATGACCAGCACGCCGACCGGACGGCAGGACATCACGGCGCCGGGCACGATGGCGCGCGTGTTGGCGATCAGCACGTCGCATGGGTCGCCATCGTCCGAGAGGGTGTGGGGAATGAAGCCGTAGTTCCCCGGGTAACGCATGGCGGTGTAGAGGAAGCGGTCGACGAAGAGCGTGCCGGCTTCCTTGTCGAGCTCGTACTTGATCGGCTCGCCGCCGATCGGCACCTCGATGACGACATTCACGTCGTGGGGCGGATTCTTGCCGATCGCAATCGCGTCGAGGCGCATCGGTTTTTCACTCCTGAGGGCAGAATTGTGCGCCGCACCCTTGCGGCTGGCCCTCTACTAAGCGCCCGGGCACGGCTTCGCAAGCGGCAGTGACGGCAAGCGGGGCGGATCAGGCGAAAGTATAGGCCACCTTGGGGCAGCGCCGACCGCCGAAGACCGCGTTGGCCTCGGCCGCGACACGGCCGCCAAGGCGCTCGTAGAAGCGGCAGGCGCGCTCGTTGTCGGCAAGGGCCCAGACGACAAGGCCCCGGTGCCCTTCCGCCGCCAGCTCATGCCGGGCCGCAGCGAACAGCCGCGTGCCGAGGCCTATGCCCTGCATGACGGGGTCGATGTAAAGCTCGTCTATCTCGCCGCCCTGTGGCAGATTGGGGCTGCGCGTCGGCCCGTAGATGGCATAGCCTGCAAGCCGCCCGCCGAAATCGACGACGCTGATGCGCCGCGGGCGCGTCACCGCCTTGCGCCACCAGCGCGGGCCGCGGCGGGCGAGCATCTGCTCCAGGGTCACACCGGGCAGAACGCCGCGGTAGGCCTCCCTCCACGCCGCATCATGCACCGCCGCCAGTTCCACCGCGTCGGTGGGGCGCGCCGGCCGCAGGCTGATGACGAGCTCACTCATGAGAACCAAAATACGCACCCTTCCACCCGCCTTACAAGGCCCACACGCCTTGTTGAACAGGCTTTGTGCATTTGCATCGGCGAGATTGCAGGCCCCGGCCGGGGCTGCTATCCCCGCAACGGAATACCAGCGCCCGCACGCCGCGCCGGGAGCTGCGATACCGATTGCATGTGCCGAGAGGACGCTTGATCAACCGTTTCCGCAAGCCCGAGGAACGCTATCGTCGCCGCATGGCGCGGATCGCTCGCTGGGACAGGCCTGTGGCCGATGGGCTCGACCGTTGGCGTGCCTGGGTCAACATGGTCTTCGTCGACCACGGGATCTTTCGCCTCATCTATCTCAACCGCCACCGCGTCACCGAGCGCTTCTGGCGTGCGGCCCAGCCGGCGCCGCACCAGATCCGCGCTGCGGCGCGGGCGGGCGTGCGCACCATCGTCAACCTGCGCGGCGGGCGTGAATACGGCTCCTGGCCGTTGGAGCGCGAGGCCTGCGAACGGCTCGGCATCCGGCTCGTTGATTTCGTCGTGCGCTCGCGCGGCGCGCCCGACCGCGCCACAATCCTCGCGGCGAAGGACTTTTTCGAGAGCCTGGACTATCCCGTCCTTGTCCACTGCAAATCGGGCGCCGATCGGGCCGGCTTCATGGCGGCACTCTATCTCGTCGTCCACGAGAAGCGGCCGGTCAGGGAGGCGATGCGCCAGCTCTCGCTGCGCTTCGGCCATTTCCGTTTCGCCAAGACCGGCATCCTCGATGCCTTCTTCGAGACCTACCTGCGGGAGGGCGAGCCCAGGGGGCAGGATTTCCTGACCTGGGTCGCCGAGAGCTACGATCCCGAGCGGCTGGAGCGCGAGTTCAAGCCCGGCTTCTTCTCCGACATCGTCGTCGACCGCATCATGCGGCGCGAGTGACCGCGGCCTACTTGGCCACCGCGGGCGTGACGTCGTCCGCCAGCTGCAGGCGATAGAGCTTGGCATAGATGCCGTTGCGGGCGACGAGCTCGTCGTGACGCCCGGTCTCGGCGACGCGCCCGCCGTCCATGACCACGATGAGGTCCGCATCCCGCACCGTCGAGAGCCGGTGGGCGATGACGATGGTGGTGCGCCCGTGCATGAGGCGGGCGAGCGCCTCCTGCACGGCCTTCTCCGACTCGGTGTCGAGCGCGCTTGTCGCCTCGTCGAGCAGGAGGATCGGCGCGTCCTTCAGGATGGCGCGGGCAAGCGCAATGCGCTGGCGCTCGCCGCCGGACAGGCGTGTTCCGGCGCTGCCGACGCGGGTGTCATAGCCGTCTGGCAGCCGGCAGATGAAGTCATGCGCAGCCGCGGCCCGTGCCGCCGCCTCGATGGCCGCGTCGTCGGCGCCCGGCCGGCCGAAGGCGATGTTGGCGCGCACCGTGTCGTCAAAGAGCACGACCTCCTGGCTGACGACGGCGATGTTGGCGCGCAGGCTGGCGAGGGTCACGTCGCGCACGTCCGTCCCATCGATGGTGACGCGGCCCCGGGTGACATCGTAGAGGCGCGGTACCAGCGACATGAGGGTGGACTTGCCGGAGCCGGACCGGCCAACGAGGGCAGTTGTGCGACCGGCCGGCAGGTCGAGGTCGATGCCGCCGAGCGCCGGCACGTCCGCGCGATAGTGGAAGTGCACGTTCTCGAAGCGCACGTGACCGGCGGAGACGACGAGAGGTCGGGCACCGGGCCGGTCGAAGATGGTCGGCTGCTCGTCCATCAGCGCGAAATAGCGCTTCAGTGCCGCCATCGCCTCCTGGATGATGGCGTTGAGATTGCCGATGGCCCGAATGGGTTGGGCCGCCATCAGCAGGGCCGCGACGAAGCCAGTGAAATCGCCGACCGTGCTCTGGCCGTGCATGATGCGCCAGCCGATCAGCACCAGCACCCCGGCGACGGCAATGCCGCCGCCGATCTCGAGCAGGGGGTCGAGCTTCGCGCGCGCGTTGGCCGCCTTGATCTTCAGCGCCCGCACGGTCTCGAAGGCGTCCGCGGCGCGCTGTTTCAGATAGCTCTCGAGGGAGAAGACCTTGGCGACGCGCACGCCGGCGAGGCTCTCGGACACGTGGCTCGCCATGGCGCCGATTTCCTCCTGCGTGGAGGTGGCGACGCGGCGCAGTTTGCGGCCGATGCGCGAGATGGGCAGCGAGGCGAAGGGGGCAACCACCGCGGCCACGAGCGTCAGCCACGGGTCGATCCAGAGCATGGAGGCGACGAGGGCGATCACCATGCCGAGGTCGCTGAGGAAGACCGTGAAGACGCGCGTCAGCGCCTCCTTGATGAAGGCGAAGTCGGTGGTGAAGCGCTGGGTCAGCGCCGCCGGGCTCTCGCGCCCGAGCTGGGCAATGTCGGCGTCGATGAGATGGGCGTAGAGTGCGCTCTGCATGTCGGCCTCGATGCGCGTCACCACCTTGTTGGTGAGCACGGCACGGGCCCACAGCGCGCCGCCGCGGATGGCCGTGAGCAGGATGACGAGGATCGGCCCGAGGACGAGCGCCTCCTCGTTCTTCTGCTCGAAGGCGTTGAAGGCTTCCTTGATGAGCAGCGGATAGGCCCCGGTCGCGGCCGAGACGACGGCGATGAGGATGAGGACGAGCGCAAGCGTCGCCCAGTGCGGCCGCACCCACTCCCGCCAGAGGCGCATGAGGGTCGGCAGGGTGTCTCTCGTCACAAGGGGCGGGCGCTTGCTCATGGGCTGAGGCGCTAGCACGGGGCGCTGCCCGGCACAATGGGCCGCTGCCGGTCAGGCCGTCGCGGGCCGGTGCGCGAGGAGCCTGAGGCAGACGAGAGCCCAGGCGGTGCCGGCGCTCCAGCCCGCCAGCACGTCCGAGGGCCAGTGCACGCCGAGGAAGACGCGGCTGACCCCGACGACGACGACGGCGCAGACGGCCGTGGCGAGGACGAAGCCGCGCGCCAGGGGGCTCGACTGGCCAGCCGCCGCCAGGGCGCCGAGCACGAGGAAGAGCGTCGCCGTCAGCATGGCATGGGCGCTCGGAAAGCTCGGCGTGTAGACGGTGACCTCGTGGTTGACGAGGTCCGGCCGGGCACGGGCCACCAGGTGCTTCAGCGCCGTGTTCAGGATGACCCCGCCGAAGAAGGCGGCCGCGATCACGCCGGCTTCGCGGCGCGCACCGCTCGTGAGGCAATAGGCGATGGCAGCGAGGGCGAGGAGGATCAGCACCGTGACGCTGCCGAGGGACGTCACGTCGCGGGCTGCGACGACGAGCCACCACGGCCCGAGAGGATTGCCGCCCGCGTCGCGCAGCGCGAGCAGGATCGCGCGGTCGAGGGTCGCGACCATGCCGGTGCCCAGGCTCGCGGCGAGCAGGCAGAAGGGCAGGGCGGCAATGCCGATCGCCGGCCAGCCGGCCCACCGGGAGAGGACACGCACCTCATGCCGGGGAGCCATGGCGGGGCCCGCCGTCATCTAGCGCGCCAGACCGGCAGCAACCGGGGCGAAGGCCGACACGACCTGCTCGTAGACCCTTCGCTTGAAGGGAATGACGAGCTCGGGCAGCCGCTCGAGACGCTCCCAGCGCCAGGTGTCGAACTCGGCCTTGTGACCGCCGCCGCCGGGGTTGGCGACGTCGATCTCGCTCTCGTCCCCGTCGAAGCGGAAGGCGAACCACCGCTGCTTCTGGCCGCGGTAGCGGCCCTTCCAGGCCTTGCCCAGAAAGGCCGGGGGCAGGTCGTAGGTGAACCAGTCCGGCGCCTCGGCAAGCAGCGAGATCGAGCGGATGTTGGTCTCCTCGTAGAGCTCGCGCAGGGCGGCGTCCTGTGGCGACTCTCCATCGTCGATGCCGCCCTGGGGCATCTGCCAGGCGTGTTCGGGGCTCACCTTCTCGGTGTTGTCGTTGAGCGGCCGCCGGCCGATGAAGACGAGCCCCTGCGGGTTGAACAGTGCAATGCCGACGCAGGGCCGATAGGGCAGGTGTTCGAGGTCCGACATGCTCAGCCTTTGGGAATGGCGATGAGGGAGGACGCCGGCACGAGGAGCACGCCCCGGCGGTCGAGGCTACCCGTCCAGCGGGCCAGCTGGCGCAGAAGGGAAGGAGAGGTGCCCTCGGCAAGGACGACGGCGCGCCCCTTTTGCCGCGCCGTCCGCTCAGCGCGGGCAAAGGCCTGCTCGACGGCCTCGGCCTGCATCGTCCGCGGCAGCACGACATCCGTCTCTCCTGCGCCGGCGGCGAGGAGCAGGAGGCCGCGCTCACTGGCCTGCCGCGCGACCGGGCCGAGCCGTTCGGCGCCGGCCGCCGAGAGGATGCCGGCATAGCCCGCAAAACGTGCCATCGCGCCGGGCAGCTCGCCGTCCGGAGTCTCGGCGGGGAGCGACAGCAGGATCTCGTGCCCGCTTTGCCGTGCCGCGGCGGCAGCCTGCGGAAGGTCAGTGCCGGTTGCGGCAAGGGCAAGCGTCACGTCGGCGGGCAGGGTCTCGATGGCCTGCCGGGTCGTCTCCTCGGACAGTCCGAGCCCGTCGACGACGACGGCGATGCGGGCAGGCGCCATGGCGGCATTCGGAGGGGCCGGCCGGGCATAGACGTCCGCCGGGCGGCTGCCGTCGTCGCCGATGCGTGGCAGAATGCCGGCAGGCGTCTCCTCGACAAGGCGCGGATCCGGCGCCGGGGGCAGACCGGGTTCGCTGCCGTCGGGCACGGTGATGATGATGGCGCCGGGCACGTTGCCAGCCGGCCGGACGACGGCGACGCCCGCATTCTGCTCGAGCTCCGAGGCCGGGGTGCGGTTGCTCGCCGGGGTGGCAGCGGCAGGCTCCGGCGACGTTTGCGACGCGCTTGTCACAGGCGTTTCCGCCTGTTTCTGCGGGGCAGGGGCGGCTGCGACAGGTGCCTCGGCAGGCCGGAAGGGCGAGCGGGAGATCATCGTCTCCGTCAGCAGACGTCCGCCGAAGAGAAGCACGGCCGCGATCAGGACGCCCCAGACGAGGCCGAAACGCAAGAGGCGATCCCGTCCCCGTGGACGGCGGCTGTCACGTCCGAGGGGCTTGTCGAGATCCTTCAGCGTTGCCTGGGGCAAGTTCGGCGTCTCCGGCGATGCGCGCGGGCCTCCTGTCGAGGCTACGAATCACGCGGCCCACGCCGCATTCTTTCAAGAATACGGGTGGGCCGTCGAGATCGCGCTGCCGGCAGGCCGCGCTTCGTCAGTTGGGAACGGCGGGTTTCTCTGCGCTCGTTGCCGCGTCCTTGCGCGCGCCGCCCCGCAGCAGCTCGAGCGCGGCCTTGAGCTGGGTGTCCTTCTCCGGATCGGTCGGGACGTAGGCCGAGGAACCGGAAGCTTCCTCCTCACCGTTCTTCAGGTGGCCGCGCAGGCCCGCCTCACCCTTGGTCTCGTCCTTGCCCTTGAGCTCCTCGGGCACGTCCGGCAGCACCTCGCGGTCCGGCTCGATGCCCTTAGCCTGGATCGAGCGACCGGAGGGCGTGTAGTAGCGGGCTGTGGTCAGGCGCAGGGCGCCGTTGCTGCCGAGCGGGATGATGGTCTGCACCGAGCCCTTGCCGAAAGAGCGGGTGCCGATCACCGTGGCGCGCTTGTGGTCCTGCAGCGCGCCGGCGACGATCTCGGACGCCGAGGCCGAACCGCCGTTGATGAGCACGACGAGAGGCTTGCCCTTGGTCAGGTCGCCAGGCTTGGCGTTGAAGCGCTGCGTCTCGTCGGCGTTGCGGCCGCGGGTGGAGACGATCTCGCCCCGGTCGAGGAAAGCGTCGGACACGAGGATTGCCTGGTCGAGCAGGCCGCCCGGGTTGTTGCGCAGGTCAAGCACGTAGCCCTTGAGCTTGTCCGCCGGCACCTCTGCCGCGATCTTCTCGATGGCGGACTTGAGGTTGTCGAATGTCTGCTCGTTGAACTGCGTCACGCGGATGTAGCCGACGTCATCCTCAACGCGCGAGCGCACGGCGCGGATGCGGATGGTATCGCGCGTCAGCGTGACCTCGACCGGTTCGTTCTGGCCCTTGCGGCGGATGGTCAGCTTCACCGTGGTGTTGACCGGGCCACGCATCTTGTCGACGGCCTGGTTGAGGGTGAGCCCCTGCACCTGCTCGCCATCGATGTGGGTGATGAGGTCGTTCGCGAGGATGCCCGCGCGCGCGGCGGGCGTGTCGTCGATGGGGCTGACGACCTTGACGAGGCCGTCCTCCATCGTCACCTCGATGCCAAGACCGCCGAACTCGCCGCGCGTCTGCACCTGCATGTCGCGGTAGCTCTTGGCGTCCATGTAGCTTGAATGGGGATCGAGCGACGCCAGCATGCCGTTGATGGCCGATTCGACGAGCTTCGCCTCGTCGGGCACATCGACATAGTCGCCGCGGATCTTCTCGAAGACGTCGCCGAACAGGTTGAGCTGGCGATAGGTTTCGGCCGATGCCGCCACCGCGCTGCTTGTCGTGAACAGGGGCGACTGGGTCGCGACGACCGCCGCACCCGCCCCCATCAGGGCGCCCACCATCAGAAGAGAAATCTTACGCATCATCCGCGAACCTTTTCGCCCTGCGATTTCGCCCACCAGGGACTGGGGTCGATCGACCCGCCGTCTTTCCGGAACTCCACGTAGAGCACGGGACCGTTTGTACCAGAAAACGCCGTCGAGAGGGGTGTTGCCGTCTCGCCCATGACGGCGACCGGCTCTCCGGCGAGCACAAACTGTCCGAGCGCCACGGTGATCCGCTCCATGCCCGCCAGCAAGATATAGTATCCGCCGCCCGCATTGATGATCAAGAGTTGGCCGAAAGAGCGGAAGGGGCCGGCAAATGCCACCCAGCCATCCGCCGGGGCCGACACCACGGCCCCGTGCCGCGTCGCGATCGACACACCCTTGGCCGTGCCGCCGAAGCCGTCCGGCGCACCGAAACGGCGCAAGGTGGTGCCGTTGACCGGCATCGGCAGCAGCCCCTTGGCCTCCGCGAAGGGTATTTTGGGCGCAAGGCGCGCCGGATCGCCGAAGGGAGCGGCCGCGAGGCGCTCGCGCATTTCGCGCGCCTGGGCCTCGGCGGCCTTGCGCGCTTCCTCCGCGGCATGCCTGGCGGCGGCAATCTCGCTCTCCATCTTTTGAATGAGCTCACCGAGCGTTTGCGCCCGCGCGGCGAGGTCCCGGGCCTTGCGGCTCTCGTCCGCCTCAATCCGCTCCGCCTTCGCCAGGTCTTCCTGCCGGGCGGCGATGAGGGCCGAAAGCCTCTCGCGCTCGCTGGCGAGGGTGGCGAGGTCGCGCGCCAGGGCCTCCCGGTCGCGGGCGATTGCGTCCTTCAGCCGCACGAGCTCGCCGAGATCGGTGGCGAGTGCCTCCGTTTCTCCCCGCAATTCGGGCAGGACGGCGCCGAGCAGGATGGAGGAGCGCACTGCCTCCAGCATGTCGTCGGGGCTCGCGAGCACGGCCGGAGGCGGCCGGCGCCCCATCCGCTGCAATGCCGCCAGCACCTCGACGATGACGTCGCGGCGGTTGTCCAGCGACTTGCGGATCGCCGATTCGCTGGCGTTGAGCGTGGCAAGCCGCTGCTCGATGGCGCTCGCGCGCGCTTCCGCCGCCTGCGTGCGTTCCGTGGTCTCGATCAGCGCGGCATTGAGCCTGGCGCGGTCGGCGCGCAGGCCTTCCACCTCCTCGCGGATGCGGTTGCGCGCCTCCTCGCTCAGGCGCAGCTCTTCCTGCAGCCTTTCGAGCTCCTGTTCCCGGGCCGCCCGCTCCTCCTCGGTCTTGGCCGCCCGTTCCAGCGCGCGCTGGGCTTCGGGCGGCAGCTGCGGTTCCCGTGCCGCGGGTTCCTGCTGAGCGGTCTGCGCCGCCTCCTGTGCGGGCAACGGCCCGGAGAGGCCCGGCAGCAGCGCCAGCGCGGCCGCCACGCGGGCCGCGCCCGATGTTGTCCGGTGCAGAAGTCTCGACGGGCGCAGCGGCATCCTTCCTCCGGCAGCCGGTCACTCGCGGTGGTAAGGGTGACCGGCAAGGATGGTCATAGCGCGATAGAGCTGTTCTGCAACCAGCACACGCACGAGCTGGTGCGGCAGCGTCATGGCGCCGAAGGACAGGACAAGGCGCGCGCGCTCCCGCACCTCGGGTGCGAGGCCGTCCGCGCCGCCAATCACGCAGGTGAGGGAGGCTGCCCCTTCGTCGCGCCAGCGCGCCAGGATATTGGCAAAGGTCTGGCTGTCGAGGGCCCTGCCCCGTTCGTCAAAGGCGACGGCGATGCTGTCGCCGATGCGTTGCAGCAGGGCGGCGCCTTCCTCCCGGCGGCGGTCCTCCTCGCGACGGGCTCGGCTTTCGGCCACTTCGGCAATGTCGAGTGCGGAAAAGCCCAGCGCCCGCGCACCTGCACCGATGCGCTCCTGATAACGCTCGATCAGCGTCCGCTCCGGCCCGGCCTTGAGACGGCCGACGGCCGCAATGGCGAGACGCATGGCGCGCTCAACCGGCCATGCGCTCGTGCGGCCGGTCGGCGCCCCACATCTTCTCGAGGTTGTAGAAAACGCGCACTTCGGGCCTGAACACGTGGACGATCAGATCGCCGGCGTCGATGAGAACCCAGTCGCATGCGGGCATACCCTCAACCCGCAGGGGGCCGACGCCGGCTGCCTTCAGGGCCTGCTGCAGCCTGTCCGCGATGGCGCCGACATGGCGATGCGAACGGCCGGAGGTGATGATCATCGTATCGGCAATCGAGGTCTTGCCGGTGAGGTCGATCTCGACCGTCTCCTCGGCTTTCATTTCCTCGAGACAATGACGGGCGACCACCACGGGGTCGCCGCCGTGCCTGTCCGCGGCAGTTGGGGCCGATGAGCCGACCGCCGGGGGAGGGGAAATATGTTCCGCCTCGCCATGGGGCATGAGATTCAGTGCCTGATCCTCTTCAAACAAGTGGCGCGATAGCGGCACCACATCCTCCAAGATAATCGTCATCGCCCCTCGCTTCAACGCCGGTGCTCGGTACCCGTCACGCCACGGCCCTTTTGGGCGCGCAGCAGGGTCGACGACAGGAACGAGCGCGGCCCGTGCAGGAAGACCCAGGCAGGCGGCGGCCGGCGGACGAGCGCACCCGCCCGGTGTTCGGGAACCCGGTAGGGGGCGAGGGCCACCGCCGCCCGTGCGCGACAGGCCTTCAGCGTCGCGCCCGGCCGGTCCACCACCGCGATGGGGACAAGGGCTGCAATGTCGCGCCAGTGCTGCCAGCGGTGGAAGCCGGCGAGATTGTCGGCCCCCATCAGCCAGACGAACCGCGTGCCGGGGCAGCGGCGCGCCAGATAGGCGAGGGTGTCGTAGGTGTAGCGCGTGCCGATGCCGGCCTCGAAGCCCGTGACGTCGATGCGCGGGTGGGCTGCGACGCGGCGGGCCGCGGCGATGCGCTCCTCAAGCGGGGGCAGGGCGGCGTTGTCCTTCAGCGGATTGCCTGGCGTGACGATCCACCAGACGCGGTCGAGGCCCAGCCGCTTCAGTGCCGTCAGGCTCGCCAGCCGGTGCCCGGCATGGGGCGGGTTGAAGGTGCCGCCGAAGAGGCCGATGCGCATGCCGCGCCCGCAGCGGGGCAGCGGCGGCGGCCCTGCGAAGCGCTTGTCGGACATCAAGGCCGGGTCTGTCCGCTGCCGTGCACGCGGTAGTTGAAGGAGGTCAGCTGCTCGACGCCGACCGGCCCGCGCGCATGCATGCGCCCAGTGGCGATGCCGATCTCGGCGCCAAAGCCGAACTCGCCGCCGTCGGCGAACTGCGTCGAGGCGTTGTGGATGACGATGGCGGAATCGACCTCGGCGAGGAAACGTGCAGCGGCGGCCTCGTCCTCGGTGATGATCGAGTCCGTGTGGTGCGAGCCGTAGGTGTCGATATGGGCCATGGCCGCCTCAAGCCCGCCCACCACGCGCACGGAGATGATGGCGTCGAGATATTCGGTGCGCCAGTCCTCCTCGCTTGCCGGCGTGACGCGCGGATCGACGGCCTGCGTGGCCTCGTCACCGCGCACGGCGCAGCCCGCGTCGAGGAGCATGGTGACGAGCGGTGCAAGGTGCGTCGATGCGCAGGCGCGGTCGACGAGCAGCGTCTCGGCCGCCCCGCAGATGCCGGTGCGCCGCATCTTGGCATTGAGCACGACGGACTTGGCCATGGCGAGGTCGGCCGCAGCATGGACATAGACGTGGCAGATGCCGTCGAGATGGGCAAAGACCGGCACGCGCGCCTCGGCCTGCACGCGGGCGACGAGGCTCTTGCCGCCGCGGGGCACGAGCACGTCGATGTTGCCGCCGAGGCCGCCGAGCATGAGGCCGACAGCCTCGCGGTCGCGGGTCGGCACGAGCTGGACGGAGTCGGCCGGCAGGCCTGCCGCGGCGATGCCGCGGGCCATGGCGGCCGCGATGGCCGAGGCCGAGCGGAAGCTGTCCGAGCCGGTGCGCAGGATGGCGGCGTTGCCGGCCTTCAGGCACAGCGCGCCGGCATCGGCCGTCACGTTAGGCCGGCTCTCGAAGATGACGCCGACGACGCCGAGCGGCGTCGCCACGCGCTCGATGACGAGGCCGTTGGGCCGCGTGAAGGTGGCGAGCGTGCGCCCGACCGGGTCGGGCAGCGCAGCCACGGCTTCCACGGCGGCGGCGATGGCCTCGATCCGGCCCTCGTCGAGGGCGAGGCGATCGATATAGGATGCCGTCTGCCCGTTGCGCCGCGCCTCCGCCACGTCCTCGGCATTGGCGGCCAGGATCGCGGCCCGGTCCGCACGCAAGGCCGCCGCGGCCTCGGTGAGAGCCCGACTCTTGATCTCGGCGGGGGCAATGGCGAGGGCCCGCGCCGCGGCCCGCGCCCGGCGCCCGATGTCGTGCATGAGTGCGGCGATGTCGTCGCTGCCGCTGATCACTCTCAGGCTCTCGCTCATCGTCCCTGTCCCCGTTCGTCGGCGATCATAGCGGCAGGGCGCCGTCTGGACATCCGAAACCTGCGGTGGCGGCCTTCCCGGAGGAGCAGGACCGGGTCGACGCCACGCCTGCCGGTCAGCCGCCCGCCAGCGTCATGTCGTCCCGATGCACCATCTCGGCCCGGCCGGGATGGCCGAGGATCGCCTCGATGTCGCGCGAGGCGCGCCCGGCGATCTGCCGCGCCTCGTCGATGTCGTAGGCCACGAGCCCGCGGCCGATCTCGCCCCCGGCCTCGTCGCGGATGATGACGGCGTCGCCGCGCGCGAAATGGCCCTCGACGCGCCGCACGCCGGCCGGCAGCAGGCTGGCGCCCGCGCGCAGTGCCTGTGCCGCGCCCTCGTCGACGATGAGCGTGCCCTTGGCCTCGAGCGCGCCGGCAATCCACTTCTTGCGTGCCGTGACCGGGTTCGACGGGGTCAGGAACCAGGTGCAGCGCGCCCCCTCTGCAATGGCGCGCAGCGGGTTCTTCACCCGCCCGTCGGCGATCACCATGTGCGTGCCGCCGGCGGTGGCAATCTTGGCGGCCTCGATCTTCGTGCGCATGCCGCCGCGCGACAGCTCCGAGGCGGCGCCGCCCGCCATGGCCTCGATGTCGCGCGTGATGCGCTTGACGACCGGGATCAGCTTCGCATCCGGGTCCGTCGCCGGTGGAGCGGTGTAGAGCCCGTCGATGTCGGAGAGGAGCACGAGCAGGTCGGCGCCGGCCATGGTGGCGACACGCGCGGCGAGGCGGTCGTTGTCGCCGTAGCGGATCTCGGTCGTCGCCACGGTGTCGTTCTCGTTGATGACGGGCACAGCCCGCATCTCGAGCAGGCGCGCCGTCGTGGCGCGGGCGTTGAGATAACGCCGCCGCTCCTCGGTGTCGGCGAGGGTGACGAGGATCTGCCCGGCCGTGATGCCGTGGTGGGCAAGGACCTCCGCCCAGGTCCGCGACAGGGCGATCTGTCCCACGGCTGCGGCGGCCTGGCTCTCCTCCAGCTTCAGCGGCCCCGCCGGCAGGCCGAGCACGGTGCGCCCGAGCGCGATGGCGCCCGAGGAGACGACGAGCACGTCGGCCCCGCGCCCGTGCAGCTCGGCGATATCCTCGGCGAGGGCGGCAAGCCAGGCGTGTTTCAGCCGCCCGCGCTCCCTGTCGACGAGGAGGGACGAGCCCACCTTGATGACGACGCGGCGGAAGCGGTCGATGGTAGGGACAGGGGCCGAGGCGGCGGCCTGGGCGGTGGCGCTCAGGGATGCCAAGTGCTCTCTCCTTCGCGGTTCGCGGCCGGGAGGGCAGCCTCCTTCTCCTCCTCGCGGGCGGCGTCTATCTCGGCCAGCAGGGCGCGCAGCGCCGCCTCCACGCCCTCGCCCGAGGCGGCAGACAGCACGATGGGCGTGCGGCCTGCCGCGCGCTTGAGGCGGGCGAGCTGCTCCTTGCGCGTCTCGGGGTCGAGCGCGTCGGCCTTCGACAGCGCCACGATCTCCGGCTTCTCGGCCAGGCCGTGTCCGTAGGCCTCGAGCTCGCGGCGCACAATCTTGTAGGCCTTGCCGGCGTGTTCGCTGGTGCCCTCGACGAGGTGCAGCAGCACGCGGCAGCGCTCCACATGGCCGAGGAAGCGGTCGCCGAGGCCGTGACCCTCGTGCGCCCCCTCGATGAGGCCGGGGATGTCGGCGAGCACGAACTCGTGCCCGTCGACGCGCACGACGCCGAGACCGGGGTGCAGCGTGGTGAAGGGATAGTCGGCAATCTTCGGCTTGGCCGCGGTCACGGCAGCGAGGAAGGTTGACTTGCCGGCGTTCGGCAGGCCGACGAGCCCGGCATCGGCGATGAGCTTGAGCCGCAGCCAGACCCACATCTCCGTGCCCTCCTGGCCCGGATTGGCCCGGCGCGGCGCCTGGTTCGTCGAGGTCTTGAAATAGGCGTTGCCGAAGCCGCCGTTGCCGCCGCGGGCCAGCACCACGCGCTGGCCCACCTCGGTGAGGTCGGCGATCAGCGTCTCATTGTCCTCGGCGAAGATCTGCGTGCCCTGCGGCACCTTCAGCACCACGTCGGCACCCTTGGCGCCGGTGCGGTTGCGGCCCATGCCGTGCATGCCGGGGCGCGCCTTGAAATGCTGCTGGTAGCGGTAGTCGATGAGCGTGTTGAGCCCCTCGACGCATTCGACGATGACGTCACCGCCGCGTCCGCCGTCACCCCCGTCCGGGCCGCCGAACTCGATGAATTTCTCGCGGCGGAAGGAGACGCATCCCGCACCCCCGTCGCCCGAGCGGACGTAGATCTTGGCCTGATCGAGGAACTTCATGGCACCACATGGCTCCCGCTTCCACGGCGGGGAGCGGTTTTCCTACAGGAGACGAACGCCCGCGGCAACGCATGCGCGTCGTCGCGGGCAGGCAGAGGCGGTCCGGCGCAGGCTGGGGCGTCAAGCCGCCATCTGCTGCCCGGTCCAGCGGGCCCGGCCGAGGATGGTGTCGTAGTGTGGCAGCATCCGGCCATGGGGCCGCGCCGGCACCAGCCCCTCGCCGACGACCACGAAGCCGAGCTTCTGCTGCACGCGCAGCGACGCCTCGTTGCCGGCGAAGAGGCCGGAAGCGATGTGCACCGCCCGGCTGCAGGCGAAATAGGCGTCGATGACGGCAGCCGCGGCCTCCGGCATCAGACCCTGGCCCCAGTGCTTCTCCCCGAGCCAGTAGCCGAGGTTCATGGCGCCGTTACGCGGGGCGATGCCCACGAGCCCGATCGGCTCGCCACCCTTCGTGACCGCATAGAGCGCGGCGCGGCCGGCGGCCCGCTCCTCGGCACTCTTCGCGATGTGTGCTGCCACATCGTCCTCGGACAGGGGCCATGGCACCGTCGACAGCCAGCGCACGACGGGCCAGGTCATCTGCCGGTGCAGGGCCGGCGCGTCCTCGCGGCGCGGGATGCGCAGCAACAGGCGCTCGGTGGTGAGCGTATCCGGCATCATGGCTCTCCTCCGGGCAGGATGGTGCAAGGTTCCACTCCTGGCACGAGGCAGCCTGCTTCAGCTGTGCGCTCGCGCACGGCAAGCCCGACGAAATGCGGGTTGGTCCAGCCCTTGAGGCTTTCCCAGATGCGCCGCTCGAGCCGCAGGTGGTCGACCGGGAATACGCCGCCACGCGCGGGGAAGGGCAGCAGCCCCGCTCCGGCGACATGGAAGCCGCACTTCTCGAGGACGCGCCGCGAGGCCGGGTTGACGACGCGCACGCTGGCGACGACGGCTGGCGCGTCGCTGTGGGTGAAGGCCGTGTCGACGACCGCCCGCACGGCTTCCGTGGCAAAGCCGCAGCCCCAGAAGGGCGTGCCCAGCCAGTAGCCGATTTCTGGCTCACCCGCCGCCGACGGGCGCAGGCTGACGGCGCCCATCACCTCGTGCAACTTGCCGCGCGGGGTGATGACGAGCGTCAGCGCCTTGCCCTCGGCATTGCCGTGACGGGCCTCATAGACGAAGCCTTCGGCCGCACCGGGCGGATAGGGATGAGGGATTTGTGCCGTCATCTCGGCGACGGCTTTCTCACCCGCGAGACACTCGATAGCTCGCACGTCGGCGAGACGCGGCCAGCGCAGCTCGAGCCTGGCGGTCTCGATCACGAAGGCATCGTCGATGATCTCGCGGGTAAACATGGTCTCGCTCCGATCCTTGCGGGCCGTGCCGCCTCCCGCGGCCGGGCCGGAAACGACGAAGGGGAGATGGCATCCCATCTCCCCTGTCGCATGGATCGGAAGCGTCCCTGGAGCTTCGATCCGCCGGTTTGTGGGATGCCGGCGGAAGCTCCTTCGTCTCAGCTGCCGCCTTTACTCAGCCGCCTCGACGGCGGGTACAACAGACACGTAAGCTCGGCCGAGTTTCGTGCCGAAAGCCACGCGACCGTCCGTCAGTGCAAAGAGGGTATGGTCCTTGCCCATGCCGACATTCGCGCCCGGACGGACGCGCGTGCCGCGTTGACGCACGATGATGTTGCCGGCAACCACGAACTGGCCGCCGAACTTCTTCACGCCGAGGCGGCGGCCGTCGGAATCGCGGCCGTTACGCGAAGAGCCGCCAGACTTCTTGTGTGCCATGATCGTTACTCCCGAAAACTGACGGAGGGCGGCAGCGTCGCCGCGCCGCGCCTCAGAGATCCTCGCCCGACTTCAGCTCGGCCTGGTCGACCTTGGCGCGCGGGGGCTTGCCGGCGAGAAGCTCCTTCGCCTGCTCGATCCACTCGTCGCGCGTGATGCGGCCGCGCAGGTTGAGCTCCTCGTCGTACTTCGCCACGTCCGCCTCGGTCCAGGCGGCGATCTGCTCCCAGGAGGTGATGCCGGCAGCGCGCAGCTTCTTCTCGATCGTCGGGCCGACGCCCGCGATGAGCGAGAGGTTGCTCGAGTCGCGCGCCTCGGCAGCAGCCGGGGCAGCGGTTTCCTTGGCGGCCTTCGCCGGCTTGGCGGCGGCCTTCTTGCCGGACGGCTTGGCGCCGCCGGTCAGAATCTCGGTGATACGCACGACGGACAGGTCGTGCCGGTAGCCGCGCTTGCGCTTCGAATTCTGGCGGCGACGCTTCTTGAAGGCGATGACCTTGGGGCCGCGCGCCTGCTCGATGAGCTCGCCCGCGACGAGGGCGCCGGGAACCGACGGCGTGCCCACTTCCACCTTGTCACCGTCGACGAGCATCAGCACGCTGTCGAAGGTCACGACATCGCCCGCCTCGCCAGGGAGCCTGTCGATCTTGATCACGTCGTTGGCGGCAACCTTGTACTGCTTGCCGCCGGTCTTGATGACTGCGAACATCATTTATCCTCGTGTTCGTCTCCCGGCTCTCGGCGGAAAACCGCCCGGCCGGCTTCTTGTCAGCCTGATCCGGCTTGTTACGCGCGTTCCGCCACGACAGCCACGCTCCAGACGAAGCACGGCACCGAAAAGGAGGCGCACGACTCGAAAAAGCGCGGACATGCCGCGCCACGGCGCTTCGATACATGCCGAAGGCGCATCTGTCAACGAAAACGCCGACAGGACAACGTCAAACCGCCGTTTGCGCGCGCTGCGAGGAAGGGAAAGACTTCAGCCCACTGCGCCGGGATGGCAGGGCAAAATGGCGGAGAGGGAGGGATTCGAACCCCCGATAGACTTGCGCCTATGCCGCATTTCGAGTGCGGTGCATTCAACCACTCTGCCACCTCTCCGCGATGGCGGGCAGTTCATATACGCGCAACCGGGCGAAGATCAAGCCGTTCCTGTGCATAATGTCCGATCCGCGGGAGGCGGCGCCGGTGCGGGCTTCGGATCGGGCGGGTGCGTGGGACCGTGCCCCTGCCGCGCGCGCGTGCCCCTTGCGAACTGTCGGCCGCACTCAGGGGACCCATTGAGCAAACAGCACCATCACCGCCGCGCAGAGGAGGGCGGCGGTGATGATGGCGCACGCGATAACCAGGAGCGCTTTGACCAGGCGCGACATGGTGTTGTCCTTGCATCAGCAGTGCCGGCACGTTCGTGAAAAGACCATGCTGAACTGGACGTTTCGGCGCTTCGGAGGCGGTGCCCACGCCGTTGCAGCACGCGCCGAAATACTTAGGAGTTGACCTAAGTATTGCGGCGCCCTACCGTGCTCTCAACCGCGGCGTTCACGACCGCCGGCAGCATTCCAGAGAGGGACATGACGCTTCAGGAAGCGGGCGCGATGCCTGCCGCAGCGCAAGTGGACGGGATCTTCCGGGCCCTGGCCGATCCGACGCGGCGGCACGTGCTCGAGCGGCTAAGCAGGAGTCCGGCCTCGGTGAGCGAGCTGGCGGCGCCCTACAAGATGGCGCTGCCATCCTTTCTCGCCCATCTTCGGGTGCTGGAGGACTGCGGGCTCGTGAGCTCCCGCAAGCAGGGGCGCGTGCGCACCTACCGGCTCGCTCCCGAACGGCTGAAGCTCGCCGAGGACTGGCTCGGCCGGCAGCGCACCATGTGGGAACGCCGGCTCGACCGGCTCGACAGCTATCTCATGGCGATAAAGGAGGAGGAACCGGAATGACTGCATCTCTGCCGAGCCATCTGGCCAGGCCCGATCCCGAGCGGGACCTCGTCATCGAGCGCGAGATCGACGTGCCTGTCTCGCTTGTGTGGAAGGCCTGGACCACGCCGGCCCATCTGCGCAACTGGTTCGTCCCCAGACCCTGGAGCGTCACCGATTGCGAGATGGACCTGCGCCCCGGCGGCATCTGCCGCACCGTCATGCGCTCGCCCGAGGGGCAGGAGTTTCCCAACGTCGGCTGCTATCTGGAGGTGGTGCCCGAGCAGCGCCTCGTTTTCACCGACTCGCTGCTGCCTGGCTTCAGGCCGGCGCCGGAGCCCTTCTTCACGGCCGCGCTGCTGCTTGCGCCGAACGGCTCCGGCACACGCTACACGGCCATCGCGTTCCACGGCAGTGACGAGGCGCGCCGGAAGCACGAGGCGATGGGCTTCTACGACGGCTGGAACACGGTCATCGACCAGATGGTCGAGTCCATCAAGCAGCAGCGATAGGCGGCCGCGCCGCCGCGGCCCTCCCGCGAAAGGCCGGCGAGGCCTCATGCGCCGTGGCGACGGGCTCAATAGTCCCCGTCGTCGCCTTCGCCATGGGCATCGCGACGATCGCCGCCGACCAGGATCTCGCGTTTTCCTGCGTGGTTTGCGGGTCCGACGATGCCTTCGTTCTCCATGCGCTCCATGAGGGATGCGGCGCGGTTGTAGCCGATCTGCAGGCGGCGCTGGATGTAGGAGGTGGAGGCCTTGCGGTCGCGCAGGACGATGGCCACCGCCTGGTCGT
>Ga0207866_1001240_pt1 | contig 26302 bp, 33 predicted proteins | sample HigsolmetaAR203D_FD_184835 | JGI IMG/M metagenome (GOLD analysis project Ga0207866, IMG submission 184835) | Ionic liquid and high solid enriched microbial communities from the Joint BioEnergy Institute, USA - AR20-3-D (SPAdes) (version 2) ...
CGTACAGCTCGCGGGTGATGCGTACTGACCCGCTGTCACCCCAGACCGCGCGGGCGGCCCGGGTCACATTGACGGGCGCGTCCGCCAGCACGGCGCTGGCCACCAAAGAGAAAAACGCAAGCATGGCAATCCTCCTGTCGTCCGGCACCACGCCGGGGATGGATCGCCATGCCGCCGGTTGGCCGGCGGGCGGGTTGCAGGAATGTTTAAGCGTCGCGTGCGGCGCGGGCCTCCCCCAACGCTCGCATCGGTGCTTCAGGATCGAAGCCCAAGCGGCGATACGTGTCCGCTGATGGAATCCAAGGAATCAGCCATCGGCGCGGCCTCCCTGCTGCTGGGCGGCGAGGGCCTTGCGCCACGCCGTGAGCCACAGTTCCAGCTCGCGCTCGAAGTACGGATCATCCGAACTCGCCTGGAAGTGTTCCTCAAAGGCGCGGGTAGCGGCCGCCTCATCCACGGCTGCGGGCTGCGCCTCGGTTTGCGGCACATGCACGACGAATCGCGGGCCACTGCCGTCCAGCCCGGACGGTTGCAGCGGCAGTATGAACACGTCATGCGCTGCGTTGACCATGATTTCCTCGCCGACGGATGCGGGCTGCTCAGGCCAGTGGTCAATCACGACCTCGATAACTCCGTCGTCGTGCATGGAGACGTTGTGGATAGGCGCGTTCATGCTGCCAACGATGCCGTTACTCTCACAACGGAAGGTTGCCACGAATTTGTCGGCGGCAGGCTGCGCGGTCAGGGCGGCGGCCAGCGCATCCCTCTCCGCCTTGCGGATGTTCTCGTAGCGGTCAGTCATTGCCCGCCCTCCCGTGCGGTGGTGCGCTGCCGGCGCTGTTCATGCAGGCGCATAATCTCGCGCACATCCTTGGCGAGCCAAAGGCCGTGGCATCGACCACATACGCGGTTGATGAGACGACCAGGCCAGGTCCAGATGGGCACGGTGGCAGGACTCGTGCCGCAGATTTCGCAGAGCTTCTTAGCCATGACCGCCTCCGCTGGTGCGCTGCATGGCGGCGTCGATGGCGGCGTCCAGTCGATCACCGCACAAGCTATCTTCGTATCGATCAGATCAATCATTGCGGTCCTCCGGCTCGTACTTGCGAAACAGCTTCCTCTGTTCTGCCTTCGCGATGGCGATGACCCTTAACGCCGCCTTTTGGCCGCTCGCCGAAACCGGCGCGGTGCTGCCCTCCAAGATCTCGACAACCGTCTCCCAGACGTACATCTCCGCAAGGGCCTTGGCTTGTTTGGTGGTGACAAGGCGCGGGGTGTTAGCCATTGCGGGCCTCCTGGTCTTGGTCGCGCATGGCGCGCATCCGCGCGTACCAGCATCCCTCGTTGTGGGTAGGTTCGAGGTCGTGAAGCCAAGTGAGCTTTACTTTCCGCCCGCAGCAGAACATGCGCGGGGCCCCGTCCGGGTTGTGCTCTACCATGACGATTTCGTCGGGGAGCAGGGCCAACGCCTCCGCCAGCCGCTCGGCGCGCAGATGCTCAGCGTACCAGTCGGCCACTCGGTCTGATGCTTGCTGCTCCCAGCTATCCCGGTCAGCGCGCAGCCTTTCCACCTCCGCCCGCAGCGCCTTGATCTCGGCTTCCTGTGCGGCGATGGTGTACTCGTATTCCGACTGCTTGCAGTAAGGGCAGCCGATAGGGGTTTGTGCGGTTGATGACATAGCCATGTCATGTCTCCTCTAGCTTGTGAGGGCGGCGCTTAGCGCGCCGCCGGGGCCTATCACCGCTCGATGTCGGTCCGGTCGTGCGCGGAAACCTCCAGCGTCAGCTCCCGCTCGCGCACCGGAAACCAAGGCGAGTCGGTCGGGCTGATGTAGTAGCGCGTCTGCCCCGCCCAGGTGCCGTGGGCCTCCGGGTCGTCCGGTATGTGGACCACCTCGGTTACGACCTTGCCGCAAAACACAACGCCGAACTCGTTGGTGTAAGTGACGCGGTCTCCGACAGAAAACTTTGCGGTCGTCATTCGCTGCTCTCCTTCAGACGCGGATGAGGGCATCAGCCATCGAGCGCTTCCCGGGCTTGCTTCCTCGACCAGCTCCTGATCTTCGTCTGTGGCGCCGAGATAGGCCAGGGCTTCGCCATCCTCCAACTCGTTGAGGATTGATGCGAGCGGCTTCTTGACCTCCCTCATATTGGAGGCGATGGCTTCGATGAATTGGCGTGCTTCGGTCATGATGTTGCTCCTATCAGGAATCCGGGTTCCTGCCCGCTGCTCAGAACTCGCTGACCCAGCCCCTGGGCTTCCCGCTGATCGGGTCGCGGCGCTTGACAGCAACGGCGCGAATCGTGCCGTCATCGCACGCCTCGCCGACCCAGACGGCGGTAGCAACGAACATGCGGCAGCGCTCTGCTGCCCGCTTAGCAGCAGCCAGCGTCTGTGCGTTCGTCTTAGTCCAGGCGCGCGGGTCGTTGACGTGGCCGTTGGCGTCAGTTTCAGCGATGTAATAAGTGGTCATGTTCGTATCTCCTACATGTATGCGCGAACCCAGCGGCCCTTTCGGGCCGCCGGGACGCGCAGGTGAATGAGGGCGTCAGACATCGGCCTTGATGTCACGCAGGCGGGCGGGGCGGCCGTCGTCAAGGCGGCGGATCGACCCCCAAGCCGCTGCGTACTGGATTGCGTCTTCTCGCTTGCGGGTCAGGTAGGTGCCGGCAGAACCGGCAGGGACGCGGTACTGAGCGGCGCGCTCATCCCAGGTGACGACGACGTAGCCACCCTTGCGGCGGACGGCAATGACGGAATCGCTGAGCTGATGGGTGGTCATGGCGGCTCCTTGTCTTAGGCGATGAGATCAGGCATTTGCGTACTCGTACATGGCGGTCTCCAGCGCCTCGCGCTGCGCCTGTCGCCACTCGTCCAGCGTGATGCCCCACTGCTCCATGTCGGCCTGCGCATCGGCAAGCGGGGCCGTATCGAAATTGATCAGCTCGGCGACGCTGTTGGTCGCGTAGCACGCCGCAGCGAACTGCTCGGCAGGGTTGTCCTCGTCCCACCAGCGACCGTGATCGAACGGGCGCAGGCCTCTAGAGACGAGGTAGTCAAACTGCTGTTTTGTCAATCGCATAGCCTTGTCTCCTCGGTTGGGTTCTGGCGTGTGCCAGCGGGCGCCATCGCGTCGGCGAAGTCATCGGCCCCGAAGGATGCGCCAGCCTGCCGTGTGATTCCGCCAAGCGTGGCGGATCAGGTCGGCCATTTGCCGGCGCTGCTGCGGCGTGGAATCGGCCCAGCATTCGCGCGCCTGCCGGACAAACGTGCCGGCCTTCGTGGCGCGCACGCGCTCGACGGCGGTCTTGGTGCGCGCGGTGGCGGTGCGTGCGGTCGTGGTGGTCACGGTTCAGCTCCCCTCACGCGCGAAGTAGAACGACTCGCCGCAGTAGATCGCCACGGCGTTGTCAGGGTCGCGCCGAAACTCCACGCGCAGGTCGCCGCAGCAGCTCGGCACGTAGTCGCCGGAGCAGTCGATGCTGACGCCCAGGTCGCTTGCTACGTCCATCGCCGCTTCGAGCGTGTTGATTTCGCGGCCAGCAGGCCACGGCTCGCGGCGGTATTCCTCGCCGGTCTCCGGGCTGTAGGCGACCAGCCAAAACTCGGTATTCATTAGATCACTCCCTCAAGTCATCATGTCCAAGCGCCAAACGGCGTCCAAAGTGTCGTCCCTTGACGACAGAATCCCTTGTCGCGGCCATGTGCGCATCTGTGTTGCAGACAGCGTAATCCATGCCGCGCACCGATTGAAAAATCCCCGGCCGAAGCCGGGGATCGAGGGCTGCTCTATGCAGGTTGGGGCTGTTGTGCTGCCACTTGACCCATCTCCATTCGCCGCCGACATAGAACGGCGCCTTGGTCAGATAACTGCCGGTGTTCATGACATGGTTCTCGCCAAGCCCGCCCGCTCCTCCCGCGCCTCCAGCTCGTCCGCAATGATTCCGAACTTGAGCATGAGCGCGTAGGCCAGCTCTGCCGCCTCCAGGGTGTCGGGACTTATCACCTGCAAGGCACTCTCGATCAGGCGAGCGATGGCAGCGTCGCTGCACGGCAGGCGCGCACCACTGCTGCGCATCGCTTCGCACAGCACCTCGAATGCCGCCGTCCAGGCGGTTTGACTGAAGGGAGTGTCGTTCACGATTCGTCCTCCTTGCTCCGGGCCATCCGGAGCTTCCCTCCCACATGCGCCCACGCAGACCGCGGAACGGTTGCAGGAGGCAAAAACGCCCCAGGCCGAAGCCTGGGGCGTAGGTCAGGCGGCAGCGGCCATCACGGGATGACGCAGCTGCGCAAGCGGGCGGATGCTCTGCCCAATGAAGTGCCCGAGGTGACGGAATGCTGGCCAGATCACCGACTGCCCCAGCATCTCGTGCGCGCGCGTCGCCGACTCCACCCCCGCAATGAGCTTTTCCGGGATTCCTTTGAGCCTGGCGTGTTCCACAGGGGTAAACAGCCGCAACAGCGCCGGATTCTCCGGATGAGCCAGCTTCGGTTCCGTGCTGCGGTTCTTCTGATAGCCGGCGCCGATCGTCCCAACTTCCGTCGCGTCCGGGCCGACAATCGCCATGCGGAAGCCCTTGCCGGCCGCCGCGTCCCGCGCCTCCTTCTCCCGCAGGTACGTCATCGCCGACCAGCAGGGATCATCGGCCGCCACGGGCTCGAGCACGTCTCCGACCTTCCGGTGGGCCTTCTCCGGAGCCGGATGCGAAAGAAACGCCTCCACGTCCATGCTCAGGCCATGCGTGACCGCCACCATGACCCGCCGCGTGCGCTTCTCGATGGCATAGTCGCCGCCCTCGATCGTCACTTCCTGCACGTCGTAGCCCAACTCACGTAGCTGTGTGCGCAAGATCGCGGCGGAGGCCGTGCTGAAGTACGGCACGACGTTTTCCAGCACCATGATGGCCGGATTCGCCTGGGCCACCAGCGCCAGGAATCCCGCCACCAGGTGGCCGGCCGCACCGTCATCCTCCGCCTGCGCCAGCCGTTTCTTCGACCGTCCCGCGACCGACGCGGCCGTGCAGGGCAGGCCAGCCTCGAGGAGGGAGACCGGCTCCAAGCAGCCGCGCACGTAGCTGTCGGCGAAGGCGACCTGCTGTAGCGGCATCGCCACGGCGATGGTGTCGCCCGACCAGGCGTCGTTCACCCGGCAAGCCTGGTCGAGCGCGTCTTCTTCCAGCTCGATCGCCCACTTCAGGCGCGGCTGGATGCCAGCATCCTTGAGCCCGGTGTGCATGGCGTGAGTCATCACCCCGGCCCCGTGTGCGATCGCCGCAGTGCTGATGCGCCCCTCGGCAAGCTCGGATGCCAACCGGGAAACCCGCTCCCGCCGGCGAACCTCGACCGCTTCGGGAACGATCCAGATTTCGCCGGGCCTGATGATGACCCGCACCGACTCCATGTCAGCGAACAGCCCGAGCGCCTCGTGGGAATTGAGGTCAATCACCGGCTGCTCACGGTCTGACTTCACCTTGCGGGACACCACCTTCGTGCCCTGCCGATCCAGGCGCAACACCAGCGCCTGCCGGCCCTCGTGCCGCTCCAGGCTGTAGCGCACCCCGGGCGTGAACCCACCCCTCGCTGGGGCCTGTCCTTCGATGTAGAGCCGGGGCGCGCCCCGGTGCCGACCGATCCGTTTCAGGATCGCCGCAATGATCTTCTTCATGGGAATCCTCCTGCTCCGTCCAATGACGGCAGGACATTTGCCTATCTGCCCGGCGGCGCGATGTTGCAGGCGGTGCAATGGCTGACAAAAAACGACCCCTCCCGTGTGGCGGGAGGGGTCTCATGGGGCCGTGCTGCGCGGTCAGTGCAGCGTGAGGACAGCGCGGACTTCACCAAAGTCCACCACCCGCAGTGTTCGGCGCGGGCGGCGATGGGGGCGCAGCCAGCGCCGCGCCCAGGACGGCCGCGCTCATCTTGAAGCGCATGCCATCACTGATGCGCCGCACAATCCAACTGCCGGTGCGACGGCGCTCCTTGCCTTCTCCGCTCCATCGGAGCGAGAGGATCGGCTCGATGAGCTTGTAGTCGTGTCCGTCGAAGGACACCACCAGCCCCGGCACAGCTTCAGCGCAGCGCTTGCGCCGCGCTGCTTTCTCCGCGTGGTAGGCGCGCACCTTCTCGCGCCAATCGCGGGCATACTCCGGCACCTCCTCTCCTTCGAGCGGGGGCACCAGGTCGAAGAAGCTCAGCGGGCAATCCACGGCGGCAGGCCCCATACTCTCGGTCAGGACCTTGTAACCCCACCCGCCCCTCGGACCCCCGGAGCGAAGCAGGAACAGTGCGATGAAGCGTTCCCTGCTTCCGTCCTCTTTCGTCCGTTCGGCGGCGCACCACAGGTGGTTCCCCACGAGCGAATGCTTGAGGATCTGGAGGCACGGCCCCCAGTAGCCAGGGGAGGTGAGTTCGCGCACCAGATCAGCCTTGCCGAAGCTCGGATCCATGTTGAATAACCAACCCATTTGCGTCTCCTTTAACCCCGGCCCCACGCCGGGAGATGGAGACGCATGCCGCAGGTGGGCGGACTGCGCTGATGCACGCATGCTAAAGGCCGCAGAATCGGGGTGCCCAGAATATTGGAGTCGGCGTAGCTGATCGAAGCACAAGATGTTGTGGCCGCCGGCGCGTCCGTGGTTTTGCGGGCGTGAAAAAAAACCCCCGCCGAAGCGGGGGTTTGGGACATCACGCGGCTTCGGCCGCCTCGTCCACGTCAATCGTGGCGGCGCCCTGATCCGACTCATGCTCACGCACGCCCAAGGCGGCATCCACTTCAGCCTTCCGGGCGAGGAGCGTCTGGTAACGTTCCTCGTGCTGGAACGGCTGCTGCACGACTGCGGTCAACTGCTCGATGCGCACCTGGTCGTCCCGGATGCGCTCGCGCACGCGGTCTGCCCGCTCGGCCATGCCATCCAGCGCTTCCAGGATCCGGTTCACGATGCCGCGCGGGCTGCGCGGCACGTCGCCGTCACTGGCGGTGTGGCTTGTCGCCCCTTCCAGGCTCAGCGTCGGGCTGTCCATCAGGGAGCGCGGGCCGTCCACAACCAGGGTGAATGCGCCGACACGTCCGATGCGCTTGGACTGGCCCATGCGGGCGGTCAGCATCGCGCCGAGAATGCGTTTGCCGACCTCTGCGTGATCGCCGTAGGGCATCCCGTCCAGCTCGAACACCGGGCGGTCGCCCAGCTTCTTCGCTTCGGCAACGTCCACCTCGAGCCGCGCAAGCAGATCCAGACGCTTGGCCACCGCGTCCGGCAGCAGCGCCAGATCGCGACGGTTCTTCCACTGCTGTTCAGCCCACTGGCTGCGCAGCAGCTTCAGCCGCATCACCTCCGCGTCAATCCCCGCCTTCTCGATGACCAGCGGGTTGCCGGATGCAAGCGCCTTGACCTCGGCGTAGGAAAGCGCGGCCAGCGCCACGTCTTCCATCGTCCGGGTCTCGGCATCCCCCGCCATGACCTGAGCAATGAACTTCGCCTTGGTCTCGAGCGTCTGCCAGATGTAGGAATCGAAGCTGCCCTCGGTCACGTAGCGGAAGATCCGCACCGTGCCGTTCAGGTTGCCCTGCCGCTCGATTCGCCCGTCGCGCTGCTCCACGTCCGCCGGACGCCACGGGGCGTCGAGGTGATGGAGCGCCACCAGCCGCGTCTGCACGTTGGTGCCGACCCCCATCTTGGACGTGCTGCCGAACAGGATGCGGACCTCGCCATCGCGCACCGACTTGAACAGCGCCTCTTTGGCCCTGTCCGAATCGTAGTCGTGGATGAACGCGATCTGCTCGAGTGGGACCCCACGCGCAACCAGCTTCTCGCGCATGTCGTCGTACAGATTCCACCAGCGCCCAGGGCTCGGCGTCCCTGTGTCGAGAAACACAATCTGCGTCCCTCGAATGTCCACCGTTTCCTGCCAGATTTCGTGCACCTTGGCCACGCACAGGTTCACCTTGCTGCCCGGATTGTCCTCCTGGATCCCGACCAGCCGCAGGTCTGTCGCGGCCTTTCTCCCGTCCGTGGTGACGAGCAGCATGTTGTCATCCGAAGGATGGGGGCGATTGTCGTCGCCGTGTTCGCCACGGATGCACTCGGCACGAAAGACCAGCTTGGCGATGTACTTCTTCAGCGCGGCGGAAGGCTTGGCGACCACGGTTTCCCGGATCGTTTCAGGGGTCGGCAGATCGAGCATCTCGCGGGTGCGGATGTCGGCCACTTCCCTGAACATCGTCATCAGCTCGGGCACATTGACAAACTGGGCGAACCGCTCGTGGACGCGGTAGCCACTGCCGTCAGGCGCCAATTCGATGCCGGTGACTGCGCGGGCGAAGTCCAAGAGCCAGGCGTCGAAGTGATGCACGCCATGCTCCCGCAACGTGTGGGGTTGCAGGTAGTACTGCATCACCCACATCTCGGCAATGGAGTTTGCGATCGGCGTCCCCGTAGCGAACACGACCCCGCCATTGTTACGACCCTGCCGAGACTGCATCACGTAGCGTGTCTTGAGCAGCATGTCGAACGAACGCAGCGAATCGTTGGTCGGAAGCCCGGCCGCCCGGACGCTGGTGATGCGGTAGAGGTTCTTGAACAGATGGGCCTCGTCCACGAACAGCATGTCCACGCCGATCTGATCGAACGTCAGCATCTTGTCCTTGTCAGCCAGGTTGCTCAGCTTGGTAAGTCTGGCATCCCACATATTCAATTGGCTCTCGAGCCGCTTGACCGTCATTGCGTCGTCGCAGCATGACTTCGCCCAACGAATCTCCGCCTTCACTTCGTCGATGTGCCTCCTTACGAAACTCTCCGGGAGGGCGATTTTCTCGAACGAGGCGTGCGTGACGATCACTGCATCCCAGTCTCCGGTAGCGATCTTGGCCAGCAGCAGCGCCCTGTTGTCCGGCGCCATGTCGTCCTTCGAGGCCACCAGCACGCGCGCACCGGGGTAGGCCCGGATGAACTCGCCCGCGAACTGCTCCAACATGTGGTTGGGCACCGCGTACATGGGCTTGTTGGCCAACCCCATGCGGCGGGCTTCCATGCCGGCGCAGATCATCGCCAGCGTCTTGCCCGCGCCCACGCAGTGGGCCATGAGCGTGTTGTTCTGGCTGGCGATGATGCGCCACACGACATCCTTCTGATTCTTGCGGAGTGTGTAGGCGTTGGAGAAGCCAGGCAGCACCAGGTGCGTTCCGTCGTAGGTGCGGTTGACGATGGCATTGCGCTCGTCGTTGTAGGCGCGCACAAGCCTGAGGGTGCGGGCGTCGTCCTGCCAGATCCACTTCACGAAGGCTTCCTTGATCGCCTCCTGCTTCTCCCTCGCGGCCACGGTCTCTTTGGCATTCGGGATGCGACGCTTTCCGGCCGGGTCGTTCGGATCCTTGTCCGTGACCTTGGGCGCCTGTAGGTTCATCGCCATCTCGATCAACTGGAAGGCGTTGACCCGCTTCGTGCCCCACGTCTGTTCCACTTCGACGCTGCGAGTGGAGCATTCCGGCCTCACCAGCCAGCGCCCCGCCACCACGTCGTACTTCACCAGGACTTTGACCTGTTGGGTGATGGTTTCCCGGATGAACGCCTCGTAGTCCGACGCCGGAACCCAGGTGGCGCCCAGCGCCACGCTGATCTTCTCCGGCGGGATGTCATCGGGAAGCACCGACTCGAGCGCCTTGACGTTGCGCTCGAAGCCGGGGCCCGCCTCAATGGCCTCGTGCAACTTGCGCCGCACGTTGCCGCTGAGGTAGGCATCCCGCTCCACCCACTGACCGCTCGCCGGGTCGAGGAACAGCAGACCGCGTTCGGCCAGGCCATTAATCGCGGTATCCTCGTCCGTCTCGAGCAGCTCGGCGATCCGGGCTATCACCACCCGTCCGCGCTCGGCAAGGCACGTCAGCAAGGCTTCCTCGGGCGTTTCGCAACGCTCGACCCGCCGGATGACACCGACGGTGCGCTGGCGGAAGATCGCCGCCTTCTCGGCCGTCTTCGTTTTCTCGTCCCAGACCTCCAGCGAGAGCAGCAACGGAAAGTCGGGATCGCGCCGGAACAGGCGGATGTTCTTCGGAAGATGGAAGCAGCCGTACTTGGCCACGAAAGCGTCGTAGGCTGCGTTGAGCGCGATGCGGTACACCTCCACCTTGGCATCGTCCTCCGTGGCGGCCTGCACCGTGACCAGTTTCCTGGCCGCGTCGCGGACACCGATCATCGCCCGAATGCGGATAGCGTGCGCCTGCGGGATCTGCCCCTCAAGCACTTCCAGCATCGTGCCGTCGCCCGTGGCGACCGCCACCTTGCCATCCTCGGTCAACGCGAATGCTCCGGGGTAGAGCTTGGTTTCCGCCGCCACAAGGGCACGCGGCGTCACCTCCACTTCCGGCGTGACGCGCGGCGTGTAGATGCCTTCAGGCAGCCACCCAACGCGCTCGGCCAGTGCCTCGACGAGATCGCCGTCGAAAAATACGGCATTGGCCAAGCCATAGCCGTTCGACTTGAGCCCCATCTTGCCGATCACCCAGCGGGAGTCTTCGTCGGCGAAATGGCTGTTCACCGTCACGCCGCAGTGATCTGCGGTCAGGTGCAGCCTGGGATCGCCCACCCTGATGTGCGCCCTGTCGCGCGCCCAGGTCGGGATGTCGGTGAAGTTCGCAGGCTTGCGCCGGAGGATCAGGATGTCCGTCGTCACCTCCGTGTTGGCGATCTTCTTGAATGCCGTGCACGGCAGGCGGATGGCGGCCAGCAGGTCGGCATGCGCAGCGAAATACTCCCGCGCCTTCGTGTTCTGCTTGTCCATCGTGCCGGCGGAGGTGATGACCGCCACCAGCCCGCCCACGCGCACCACCTCCAACGCACGCGCGATGAAGTAGTCGTGGATCAGGAAGTCCTGGAACGGCACCTTGCGCTCCTCGGCAACCTGATAGTTGCCGAAAGGCACGTTGGAGATCACCAGGTCATAGTGGCCTTCCGGCGCCCGGAACCGCTCGAACGCCTGGTTGACGACCTTGACCCCGAAAGGCGCATAGAGCGCCTTCAGGATCCGGGCCGTCACCGGCTCGAGCTCGACCGCCGTGATCGTGGAAGCCTGAGCGATTTCCTTGGGCATTGCGCCAAGGAAGTAGCCGACACCCGCCGCAGGCTCGAGGATGCGCCCCCCCTGGAACCCGAGCCGAGCCAGGGCCTGCCAGATCGCCTGCACCACTTCCACGCTGGTGTAGTGGGCGTTCGGCGTGCTGGCGGAAGCGGCTGCATACTCCTCCGGCGTCAGCAGCGATTTCAGCTGCTCCTGGCGCGTCTTCCATGCCGCATCGTATTGGTAGAGGCTGAACACGTTGGGGCAGCCGCCCCAGCCGGTGAAGCGGTTGAGCACAACCCGCTCCGCCTCGGTCGGCGTCCGCCCTTCGGATTCCAGCGAGCGCAAGCACTCGATGGCCTCCATGTTGGCCTCGTACTTCTGGATCGGCGTATGCACGCCGTCGAAGGTGGTGGCCTCGAGCATCGGCCAGACCGCCTTCGGCGGACGGGCCGGCACCCGCACCCGATCCAGCGCGGTCGCGGGCCGCGTGGATGTCACCACGTCGAGCACCCCAGGGCCGAACTTGTCGGCCTCGCCCTGCGTGGCGCGGAGCGCCAGCGGGTCTTCCCCGGGGCCGAACCCCGGAAGCCAGAGCAGAGCCTCGGAAATTGGATTGAGCTTCATGTTCGTCCTGTCTTGCACCGCCCCATGCGGCGCTTCGCAGGCAAATGCCCGACCCTAGGGCCCGGCTCGGTTGCAGGCACGACAAGACGCGCCTGAAATCGCGTTCGTTTGTTTCCGGCAAATCAATTGCCGTGTTATATTCATGGAATGCGAAAGCCCCCAAGCCTGCTGCTCGAGCACGTCGAGCAACTTGCTGTGCGCGGTTACTCGCGCGCGCAGATCACGCGCGAGCTGGAAGCCGCCATTCCCGGCGCTGGCGGCGTGGTGGGGCGGGGTCGGCCGCCCTCACGGCGGCTGCGCCGGCCGCGCAAGGCTTCGCCCGGCGCGGCGACCCGCTCGGGGCAGTGGGTGAACTTGCTCGCGCCGGAGGCCTCGTCCATCGCCGCTGAGGACATTGCACATGGACTGGCGTGCGTCTGCCGCTTCTCGGGGCAGACGCGGGCGTTCTACTCCGTCGCCCAGCACTCCCTGATGGTGGCGAGCTTGGTGCCCGCCCCGGTGCGCTTGCGCGCCCTGCTGCACGACGCCACCGAGGCCTACTTGCAGGACCTGCCGACGCCGATCAAGGCGATGCTGCCCGGCTACGCCGAGATCGAATCGCGCCTGTGGGGCGCCATCGCCGAGCGGTTCGGCCTGCCGGCGCACGACCCCGTCGCCGACGTGCTCATCAAGCATGCCGACCGCATCGCCCTGCACGCCGAGATGCGCGACCTGTTCGACGCCTTCCCCATCCCCGGCGACCTCCCGGCCGTTCCGGCCGGGCTGAGTTGCGGCCCCCCATTGCCCCCGGCCGACGCGGAGGCGTGCTTCCTCGAGGCCCTGACCGAGGCCCTGGCGGGCGCATGATCCGGACCGAACATCGGCCCGCAACCGGCGACCTGCCGGCCCACTGGCTCGTGTACGCCGCCGACCGCCCCATCGGGCGCGTCCTGGGGCAGGATGGGGCTTACCGCGCCGAAGGCGGGCGTCGGGTGTTCCCGACGCTGGATGCGGCCGTCCTGGCCACGGCACAGCAGCACCTCGCAGCCGAGGAGGCCCACGTGCGCCAGTTACGCGGCTGGCTGGCCAGCGTCTGCTCGGCCACCGAAGGCCACAAGACGCCGAGCCTGGCACCGGGCGACATCGTGGAATACCGCCGACAGGGCGGCGGCCGGTTCGTCTGCGAGCTGGTGGAGGTGAACCCGGGGGTTCGCCGCCCCTACCGGCTCTGCCTGCTCGGCCTGATGCGCCAGGGCGACCGGATCGTGCTGCTCGCGCCGGAGAAGCGCCGGCAAATCAATGCCGGCGCCGGGCGCATCGCCAGAAAACTGCCCTTGCGCCCCGAGGACTTCCCCGGAGCGCATCGCCCGGCCCTGGCGGCGGACTGACTACACTTCGGCCAGGTCGGCCGGAGCAACCACGTTGGCTTCGAGCACTCGCAGCTCCAGCGCGGAGCGCGTGACGCATTCGTTCTCGTGCGCCACCCTGAGCCACGGCTTGATGACCAGCGTAGCCGGATACCCCCGGGCCCCGCCTTTCTCGAGGGCGCGCGCCCAGAACGTGTACCCCTCGAGTCCGGGATGGAGGCGCACCTCAATCGAGTGACGATCGCCGGGCTGCCTCACCTGCGCCGCCAGGTACACACTGCCCTCGCTCTCGTCGAGGGGCGCATCCACATGCACCAGCGCCTGCGGCTGCACTTCCCCGGTCAGGATGAGCCGATTCGGCAGGTGCTTGTTGCCGCTCGGGCGCGCGAGCAACTCCGCCAGCAGGTCATCCTGCGCGCAGGCCTCGACCAGCCATTCCGGCAGGGCCGGCTGCTCGACCAGCGCAGCCGCCAGGTCAGCCGTCAGCTCGCCGGCCTTGTCGGGGCGGAAGGGGTAGAAGGCCAGGTTCAGCGGCCACGCCCGGCTGTTCCAAGCGAAGGTCTTGGGGCGGAGACTGCGCGGCATCCGCGTGACGTGGAGGGCGCGAAACACCGGCATCTTCGGATCTGGCGTGGGCTCGGCGCGGTAGATCGCCAGCACCGGCTCGTAGTCGTATTCAGGGCCGCGCACCTCCGGCGACAGTTCCAGCGGAAGCGCGTTCTCCCGGCACGCGGTCTGATGCACCCGCAGGCGGCCCGCCTCGTCCAGCGAGGCGAATCCGCAAAGGATGCCGATGTTGGTGACGCCGTTCCGAAACTTCGGATTCATCTCAATGCTCCCTGCAACCGCCCACCACGGGCGGGGTAACGATTCAAGCCTAACACCCCACCAAACGCCGCCCAAAAACCCGCCGATGAATCGGGAGCCGGATTTGCTAAGGTGGAGACATGGACACCTTTTTCGACGCCCACGACCCGCTGTATGCCTGGCTGGCCCTGGGCTGGCTCGCCCTCGACCACTTCGTGCTGGCGAGGCGGCTGCCGGGCATGACCTGGCACTGGCTGCGCTGGCCGGCGGCGCTCCTGCATGAGCTGACGCACTTCCTGACCGCCATCGCCTTGGGCGCCGATGCGCGGATCACGAGCCTGACGCCGCGCCACCTCCCGGACGGCACCGTGCAGATGGGCCAGTGCACCACTGCGGGGCCGGTCGGCGGCCACTTCGGCAACGTCGCGATCAAGCTCGCCCCGCTCGCGTGGTTCCCGATCGCCGCCGTGTTGGCCGGATACGTCATGGCCGAGCCGCGTTCGCTCCTTGCCGGCCTGGGGATGCTGGGCGCCGTCATCGTGATGATCCAGGCCGGCTGGATGACCTCCGATACCGACCTGCGCGGCACTCACCTGTTCGGCATCCTGGCGATCACCATGCTGGTCACTACCGGCTTCCAGCACGCCGTTCTAGGCGCGCAGGGCTTGTTCTGCGCGAGCTTCGACCTCGGCTGTCCATGAGGCCTGCCCCCACGCCGCGACCGGCGTTGGGGTGCCATAGAAAAAGCCTTGCCCGCACGTCACTCCGTGCGTCCGGACGCGCGCATCCACCGCCGGCGAGTCCACATGCTCGGCCGTCACCTCCACCCCGAGCCGAGCCCCAAGCTCGACCAGGGCGGGCAGCGCGTCGTCCGCGCGGGGGCTGCACACCACCGCGCGATCCAGCTTGATTTCGTGCAGCACGGGCAGCGCCAGTGCCAGAGAGAGGGACGAGTACCCCTTGCCGAAGTCGTCCAGGGCGATCCGCGCCCCATGCCGCGCCAGTCGCTCGATGGGCTGCGCCAGCGCCTCCGGCTCGGTCTGATCGGTTTCCAGCAACTCCAGTGTGAGCGGCGCGGCGCGCTCGCGCAGAACCGCCTCGAGGAAGTCCCGCCCCTCCCGCCACAGCAGCATGGGGGCGCTCACGTTCAGCGCCAGCGGCACTTCCGCTTTGACGGCCTCCACCGCCACGCGCAGGATCTGCATTTCCAGCGGCAGGCGCTGCGGGAGCGGCAACCTCGCAAGGCGCCGGTAGAAGCCTTCCGCGCTGTCGGTGTAGCCTGGCGGCCGCACGAACACTTCGTGGCTGCACACCAGCCCCGTGGCCAGCACCACCTTCGGCTGCAACAGGACCAAGCCTCGCCCGTCCCCCTTTCCTGTCCACCCCTCCTCGACATCGAACAGCAGGGGCCCCGTCAGCGGAGAATGCGCTTCCATCACGATTCCTCGGATGATTCTTCCAATCATATCATTTGACCTTGCCGAAACAAAAAGCCCCTCCATTGCGGGAGGGGCTTGTGGGGCATGCGGGCCTCAGTGCGCGGTCGCGGTGGCGGGAACCCCCTGCTGCCGCGAGAGCTTCTGCATAAGGGCGGCCTGCCCGCGTTCGAGCCGGCTGGGCCCCGCAGATTCCAGCGACTCCACACCGAGCCAGCTCAGGAACTGCTTTTCGTCGGTCGCGGTGCGCTGCATCAGGTCGCGCACGCTGCCGACCAGCTCGCGCAAGCGAACCGAGACAGGCTCCTGGGTCGGCCGGGGCTGCGGCTGGGGTGCTCCCGGGCTGGGGGCCTCGGCCTCGGGCGCCTCGGTATCGAGGCCCGACACGGCGATCTCGCCCGCGTAGCTGGCGATGCCGTAGCCCGTCGCCAGCGCAATTCCCTTGGCCAGGCAGCGCATGACGGCGGAGTGCCAGTGGAACACGTCGGGCTCCGCGATCGGCTGGTGCTCCATCGGCTTCGGGCCGTTGCGGGTCTGCACCGTCTCGACGCCCATGATGGGCAACCACTGCGTGTGGGCGGTGCCACGCCAGAAGACGCGCACACCGACCAGCCAGCCCTTGCCCGGCACGCGGAACGCGGGCAGCGTTTCGATGGCGCCGGTGTTCGGGTCCACCACCTTGTCCTCGAGGATCTCCCAACGGAAGCTCGGGTCGGTAATCCGGGCCGCCGCGATCGCGGCATGCCACCCCAGGTACTCCTGGGCGCGGATCACCACGCCCTGCCTGTTCTTGATCTCCTTGATGTCCCGAAGTTCGGGAATGGAGGTAAGATCCCTGGTGTCGGGCGTGACGCCCAGCGCCTGGACGTAGGCCGGACCATCGCCCTCGCACTCGGAATACAGCGAGAGGCCGAAGCCGTGTACGATGGCGACCGCGCGGGCCGCGCACCGCGCCAGGGTGTCGGACGCATCCCGCGCCGTCTCCTGCCCGGCCGGAACCGGCTTGCCCTTGGCATTGAGGATCGGCAGGTAGATGCGCTGCCGAACCCCCGTCCCGTCCTCGATGTCCATGTCCACGGCCACGGCGTTGCCGCCGAACAGCCGGCGAACGTGGCTCCTTCCAAGCGGGGTGTCGAACAGAACGGCGTCCCACGCAGGACGCCCCGCCTGCACCAGCGCGAGCGCCCAGGGCAGGTAGGCCATGCCCTCGACGTGCTTGACGAACGGGCGCACGTCCACGCCCAGCAGCTTGAAGAACTTGCTCATCCGCTCCTCCTGTGGAGGCATGCCTGCGACCATCGCAGGCTTCGCTGCCCATGCGCCCAACGCAGCGGCGCCTGCGTTGCAGACGCGCAAAACACGTCGCCCCGCCGAAGCGGGGCGATGTGCGTCAGAACAGCGAGCCTTGCGGTGCCGGCATCGCGTCAGCCGAGCGGTTCGTTGGAACCCCAAGCGCAACGGCTTGCGCCACTTCGTCCTCGGGGATGGGGAGGATGCCCGCAAGGGGTCCGCGCGAGAGCAACGCCTCCTGCACACCCATCTGCGTCCGGTAGAACAGGAAGTAGCGCACGCCATCCCGGAAGAGGTAGCCCACTACCGGGTGCCCATCGAACCACCACCACCCTTCCGGTGCGCGACGCACTGCCGCCAGCGCTCGCCAGCCTCCTACTTGCATGGCGGTGTCCGCCTGCACGGCATCGGACAGCGGCAACCGGCACATCGGCAGGTCGGCTGCGAGCTTGAACCTTTCATCGCACACCAGGCGCTGGCCGCGCCACGACACCAGGAGCCCGGTGTGATCGCCCCGCTTCCGCTCCCCCCGCTCGATGGCGCCCTTGTCGTACCAGACCTGGGTTGTCGGGCCGGGGTAGTCGGCCTCAGGGGTGAGGAAGTAGCCCTCGATGCAACGCTCGGGCAACGCGCCCCAGCTTACGGAGACGACCAGAGCCGGGCGTCCCCGCACCCGTAAAGGGGGCACCGACACCAGCGTGCCGGACTTGGCTCCGGCCAAGGCCAGACCCGAATAGGTGGCCGCCACATCCTCCCACTGTTCCACCGGCAGGCGCAGGGCGGCGGCTTTCGGCGCTGCATGCCCCGCTTCCTCCATCGGAGTGTTCGTCATGATCCTCTCTCCGGACATGCCTGCACCCATTGCAGGCTTTCCCCGAATGCACCGGGCTGCGCTTCCAATCGTTGCAGGCGCGCAAACGCACCGCCCCAGGACAGGCGGGCGCTCAGTTCGAGAGCCGGTTCGGTAGGTGCATCGGCAGGTGGCCGACGACGATGCGCTTACCCTGGTCGTCGCGGCAGAAGTAGATGCGCAGGGCGAAACGCGGGTCGAACGATGAGTTGCCCTTGAGGTGCATGTCCATCACCACTCGCCGTCCATCCTCAAGCTGCAACGCATAGAAGTTGGCGGTCTGCCTTGCTGTGGCGGCCGTCCCGACCGGGCTGCATTCCAGCCCCAACGCATCAAGGCGCTGCTCCCATGCAGCCGGATCGGCCGCATCGCGCTGGTACAGGAGAGGCCAGTAAAGATGAGCCATCGCCCACAGCGCTTCGTACACGCGCGCCGGATTGTGGTAGTTCGACGCTTGCAGCTCTTTGATCGCCCGTGGGTGCAGGACGACGCGGCCGGACAGGTAGCGTTCCGCCCATTCCTCCGCCTCCGAGAACGAGGCCGGCACCAGGAGCGAAGCAGACTCGGCAGCCTCCATTTCGGCATCGGAACGCCGCAGCATCAGATTCAGCCGCTGCTCGAGGTCATAGATCTCACGCCGCATCACGTCCGCAAGCTCGCGCGACTGCTGATTCTGAAACTTCAGGCTGGCGATCTCCTCATTCAGCGCGGCAACCTCGGCCTGCGCGATGTCCTCCGGCGCAGGCCGGACAACCACCTCTCCGGCTTCTTTCAGCTTTCGCCGCAGGTCGGCAATCTCCCTGCTCTTTCGCTCAACATTGGCGCGCAGCACGTCGCGCTCCTGCTCCAGGCGCGAAGTCGCAACCTGCGTCTTGCGCAATTCCTTTTTCAGGCGGTCGTTTTCGACGCGAAGATCATTCGCAAATTGCTCAATGCGGCGACATTCACGAAGCAATCCAAAGATCATGTCGCCTGACGTGTAGTCAGGGAATCGTGGCGAGAACATCGCCAAGTCACCTGATGCGTTTTCCCGCAAGATGTGCAGCGTATAGGCGTTGCGCAGGACGTTCATCGCGACACCCACTTCGCGATGATGCTCCATCCATGACTGCGTAATCGGCCGCTGTGCGGCAAGGTGCATCATTGCATAGCGCGCCGCCGGGCCGGCCCATGCAGGATTTTTCGCCTCGCTGTCCAATGACAGCGCTTCCGTGCGGATGGTCATGATGTATCCGCCTGTCACCTCATCCAGACAGACCATCCGGATCTCCACCGCATCCAGAATCCATGAACGCCCGCCTTCTTTTTGCATGCGGTAGCCGCTCCGCATGTCGCAAACGCAAAAGCTCTTGCCGGATTCTGCCGCGCCAACAAGCCTCGCGCTGGCTACTACCCCCCCGGATTGGCGTGCACGTTCAACATCCTCCACGCGATCATCTCCGCCTGGAAAACAGGCGGATATCCCCCTCAGCACCTGCAAGGCGACGTCCCGCGCGGCAGCAGCCCGAGGCTTGTCGTAAGCGGAGTAAGACAGCTCGATGACGCGCGCCTCGCCTTCGGAAAGAACGCTGTGCATTCGCTCGTCAACACGCGCCTTGAACGCGCTTTGCGCTGCGACCTCGCGGTTGTTCCTTGGGGCAAGCAGCCGGATGAGCCACTTTTCAGGCTTGAGGTCACCAATCGAAGAAAGCATGTCTGACACAGGGAACTCTCCTCTGTTAGGCAACAGGTCGTGTCCACAGGGTACATAAGCAGTCCGCCGCCCAAAAACAACAGCCCCGGCCTTGGCCGGGGCTGTCAATGCAGGTCAAGCGACTTCCGCTTCGACGAATGGCTCCGAATCTTCTTCGGCGGCCTGTTCCTGCCCGGCCCGAAGGATACGCTGCGCCGCACCGAACACCCGCGCGGCGTGCTTCTTGGCGAACGCAGCCCGCGCTTCGGGGTCGGACAACCACCCCTGGATGTACGCCCTGGCGGACGACAAGGCGTCCTCGCCATGCAGGCCGAGCGTCGCCACGACGATGAACGCCACCGCTTCGGCTTCCGCCTCCTCCACGCTGCGCGGGAGACGGCTCGCGCTGTGCGCGAATTCCGCTGCCTCGCCATGCAGCAGGACGTGCGCCATTTCATGCACGGCCGTTTTGTACGGGTACGCGGCGATCGGCGACACCGCGATCTGGCGGCGGGTGGGACGGGCGAAACCCTGCCTGTTGCCGGAGGTGTCGTCGAAGGGAATGCGCTCGATCTCCAGGGCACGCAGGGCGCGTTCCAGGCTCCATGCCGGCGACGGCGGAAACTCCGGCTCTGTCGGGCCTTCCGTCTGCGCCAGGCTGAACCACCGGCGCCGGAGCAGGAAGATCACGCGCTGCGTGCGACGCGGCGCATGCTGTTCGTCGTCGTCGGCCGCATCGGCGTTCGCCGACCGGTCGTCCTTGACGGCGACCGGCATGTAAAGCGCGATGGCCTTCTCCCCCTTCTTGACCTGCCTACCAAGCTCACTCCACCGCTTGTAGGTGGCAATCGGGCCGAGCTTGTCGCCGAGCTGGATGGTCGCGAGGATCTGATTGCCCAGGCTGTACGTGTGAAACAGGTGGTAGGCGCTTGCGAGCATGCCGGGACGATTGAGCGCCTCCTCCAGCATGGCCTGCCACGGCACCTTTTTCATGTCAGCGGGAAGCATGGGGCACCTCCACGCCGTTGAGGCTCGCCAGGTACCGCAGCAGCAGATCGCCGTGCTCCTCCACGAAACGCCCGGATGCGATCTCCGCCGCCACGACCATGCTCATGGCGCCAGGCTGGCCTTGTGCGGCTTTCGCGTCGTTGGCTTTCGCCTGGGCACTCTCGAGCGCCCGCTTTGCCGCCAGCAGCGGCAGCACCGAAAGGATGTTGCTCATTGTGTCCTCCAATCCCGGCCCCATGCCGGGTGGAAGGGCATGCCGGCACCGAAAGCGGCGGCCAGTTGCAGAAACCGCAACGCGCAAAAAAGCACCCCCCCGCCGAAGCGAGGGGGTGGGCACCTAGAACGGCATGTCGTCGTCGAAGGGGTCGTCGAAGGGGTCGTCGCCCCCCGCCGTGGCGGGCGCGGGAGCGCTGCTCCTGGCCGCCCTCGCGGCCGGCTGCCGGTTGGCATAGCCGCTGCGGGCGGACTGCTGCCGGCCCGCGCCGGTCTGACCGGACGCGCCGGCGGACGGCGTGGCCGCCTCGTCCTGCTTCCCGCCGCCGAGCATCTGCATCGCATCAGCGATGATCTCGGTGACGAAGCGCTCCTGCCCGTCCTTGTCGGTGTACTTGTCGTAGTTGATCGAACCCTCGACGTACACCTGGCGGCCCTTGTGCAGGTACTCGCCGGCGACCTCGGCCAGCCGGCCGATGAACTTGACCCGGTGCCACTGGGTCTTCTCCTGGATGTTGCCGTCGCGGTCCTTGCGGACGCTGGTGGTGGCCAGGCTGATGCTGGTGATGGCCGTGCCGCTCTGGGTGTACCGCACATCGGGGTCGTTGCCCAGGTTGCCGACCAGGATGACCTTGTTGACGCCCTTGCTCATGGGATTGTCCTCGTTGGTTCAGATCGGCCCCATGCCGACCTGCTGCGGGTCTTGGCCGTCCGAGGCCTCGGGGGCGGTTGCATCCATGCAAAAGTCCCGGGACACCCCCCCCGGCAATCGTCGGGGGCGTTCGTCGAGGGGCAGCGATCAGCCGCCTGAATGACGTTGCAGGCAACAAAAAGCCCCGGCCGAAGCCGGGGCTTTGTACGGGCGAGGCTCAATTGCTGCCCGCACCTGCCGCCAGCAGCAGGTAGGGCAGTAAGAGGAACGCCAGCGCCCCCACCAGGGTGAGGAACCAGCGGATGGCGGTGGTCACTGCCGCCGCCCAGTCGGTGGGCATCCGCTTTTCCAGCGGACGCGGACGCACCACCCGAATCGCCATCTTGCGCGCCATGCGCACTCCACCGCATGCACCGGACCATCCGGCGCTTCGGCTACGAAATGCGGCGGCAAAAATCGCGAGCGGTTGCAGGCAACGAAATCCTGCCGTCTGCCTTACGGCATCGCCGGTTCCGGCAGCGGCAGCATCCTGTCCGTCACGTCCATTGTCTTGCCCTCTCGCCTCACCCCGCGCGACGGCGGGCGCGGTATTCCCACGGCACTTCCACGTTCCACCCGTGGACGCCGGCCTTGCGCAGACGGGCGCGAGCTTCGGCCGCCACGTAATGCCGGCTGTAGCGGACGTAGGCCCACGCATAACCGCGCTCGACCAGCCAGCCGGCGATGTCCTCGCCCCCGACTTGGCACCGGGCCACCGCCCGGCCGTAGCGATCCCGGTTGAGGGTCACACAGGAAACCGTGCGCTGACCGATCCAGTCCGCAAGCGCATTGGCGACCTGCGCTCCGCACCGCCATCGCCGGCCGGCGTGCTCGCACACCTGAGAGGATTCGGGCGCATCCACGCCCCACAGCCGGATGCGCTGGCCATGAATCTCCAGCGTGTCTCCGTCCACGACGCTGGCCCGCCCCGAAATGTCATGCGCGAGCGGGCCCGCCGGTGACGACGGGCCCGCGATGGCCTGCGCCATAGCCAGCAGCAGCGCCAGGAAAGTCGTCGCCACAGTCAACAGCAGCGGACGCGAGGGCGAGAACGGGTCAATCATGCGCATGAGAGTGCTCCTTGTGTCTTTCCCACCATCATGCCAATCCCCGAGGTCAAAACCATCGTTTGAATTGACTTTTACTGGGCGATAAACTCCGGGTATGAGTATCGCCATTGCCGCCCGGGCCGCCTGGCGCCTGAACGTCAAGCTCGCCTTGGCCGGCCTGGTCGGGCTCTGCCTCACCGTGTTGCTGGCCCTGCGGTGGGACACCTCCCCCGACAACGCCGGGGCGCTGCTGCCGCTGCTCGCGCTACCGGCCCTGCTGAACCTGCTGCACCACCGGCTCTGGCCCTGGGCTGTCGCACTGGCCTACTTCGGGACATTCAATGCCGAGCTGCCGGGCGTCATCGCCCGGCACTTCCCCGACAGCGCCGCCTGGCAGCAGTGGGGGGCGGTGCCGGCGCTCACGCTGGTGCAATCCTCTCCCTTCCTGCTCTACCGCGCCGACCGGCCGCCAGCGCAGCGGGCCTTGCGGATGGCGGGCGTGCTGCTGCTGCTGACGCTCCCCCCGGTGGGCTGGCTGGCATGGGGCAACCCGCTCCTGCTGGCTGGAGCGCTCTACCCGCACATGGGCGTGGCCGGACTGCTGGCCATGCTCGGGCTGTTTGCGGGGCTGGCCGGGATCACCCTGTCCCCTCGCGCCGCCCGCGCAACCCCCGGATGGCGAGCCGCAGCCGGGGTGGGCCTCGCCTCGGCGCTGGTGTGCCCTGTCGCGCTCCTGCTGGCCAACCGCGCCCCGGAGCCGTTCTACCCCTGGGCCGGGGTCGAGACGCGCATCGAACCGGCCTCGCTGCGCGATCCGTGGGCCGTGCGCGACCAGCCGCCGGGCGCAATCCTGGGGGACGAGGCTATGCGCCTGATGGCCCAAGGCGCGGAGGTGGTCGTCTTTCCCGAGAGCGTCCTGTCCCCCCTCACCCCTGCCGACCAGGTGGCGATGATGCCCGCCGTGGTCGAGGCCCGCCGACGCGGCGCGGTCATTTTGGCCGGCGTCGTGGAGCCTACGGGGCCGAACACCTGGCGCAACACGATCCGGGCCTTCGGCGCGCAGGAGGGTATCGTGGACGAGTCCCGCCTACCCATGCCGATCGGGAATTGGCGGCCGGGCTTCGGTGGGGTGCCGGCCCGCCCGTTCGCCCCGGATGTCGCCATCCTCACGCCGCGCGGCCAACCCGTGCCGACAGCGTTCTCGATCTGCTACGAGGACACTCTGATCTGGCCGCACTGGGGCTTGCTCAGCGGCCGGGCCCGCGTCATGGTTTCGGTAGCGAATGCCTGGCCGACCAGCGGCACGCGCGGAGATCGCGTACAAACCCTGTCCGCCCACCTGCTCGCCAACCTGGCGGGCGTGCCGCTGGTACGGGCGCGCAACACCTGGGAGACGCCATGACCACCAACCCCCCGCCGCGCCGCGACGACGAGGATGATTCGGGCAAGAAGCTGCCGGCGCCCCAGAGGCCGGTGGCACACAAGCTGGACGTGATTCGCCAGGATCGGCGGATCCTTGGCTCCTCCGAGCTGCGCAGCCTCTTTGTGCTGGGCGGCGGCAACTCCCGCCATGTGTACGTCGTGCCGCTGTCGCAGAGCACCAACCTGCGCATCCTCGCCACCCCGCTGTCTGGCTACGACCTGCGCATGCTGCATGCGCTCGCCGCCGCCTTGCAGGGCGAGATCACCGGGCGCGTGGTCACGTATCACAACGAGGACTACAGCGACGAGGCGAACGACGCCTGGGATTCGCTGGGCAAGGACGCCCGCCGCATCAAGCAGCTTGGCGTGTACGTGACCACGTTGACGGTCAGCACTCACGAACTGGCGCGGGTGCTGCACCGCAACGGCAACACCGCCCGCGCGCAAAACACCCTCGAGCAGATCCGAGACTCGCTACTAAGGCTCTCGACCGTCTCGCTGCGACTGGAGACGGCCAACGGCAGGGTGGAATACGGCTCGTCCCTGATCCAGAGCGTCCTTCGCACCGATCATCTGCTTCGGATCACCCTGTCGCCGCTGCTGGTAAGCTCGCTCGGCCAGAGCATTTCCGGCACCTTCAAGCTGCTTTCGATGGAGGAACTGCGCTCCTTGCGCACCGAAGCCGGGATCCTCCTGCACTCGCGCCTGTCCGCCATGCTCGACCAAGGCCAGACCCGAGTCTTCAAGGAAGAAACGCTGGAGGGGTGCATCTACGGGGACTTGCCGCCCGTGCGCGGGCTGACCAAGGAAGCCGAGCGGGTGGCACGCAAGGCCCGGCGGCAGGCGCTGCGCCGCGCCCTGGTCGAACTGACCAAGCTCGACCCCCCTTGGAAGATCGAGGAACACAAAGGGATGCGCGGGACGCGCCCGATGTACTCCATCACGCGGCCTCACCGACCGAAGCTCGTCCAGACAACCCTAGCGCTGTCCCTGCCCGTCGAGACGCCCCCGTCCGAGGCCTGACCCTGGCCGGGGTAAGGCCCCGCACATCCCTCCGAGCTAGAGGGTGTAGCCAATCCGTTCCTTCGCGATGCGACGCAGCAGCGCGGTCTTCGGCTCGGTGATCGGGCGCTTGCCGTTCTCCCAGCGCCACACCGTGAACTCGGTGACGCCCATCTCTCGGGCAAGCTCCTCCTGAGTCATCCCCATCTGCTCGCGGAGCGCGCGCACCTCGTCGGGAGTGGCGATCGGCAAAGGCTCGAAGGTCAAAGGCATCGAGTGGGCGGTTTGACGCCTCATGGGTTCCTCCTGGGAGCGATGAGCGGCACATGCCGCCCTTCGCGCAGGAACATACCACCATGAGGGGGCTCATGGGTTGTTATTTAGTAAACGCCCCCGATGCGGCCGCCCCGAAGTACCCGGCCGGCCCGTGCCTGTGCGATGAACGCATCATAACCGCCTACCGGCCAATTGGGAAGACTATCTTTGGCCTATTGCAAGCCAGCTTGCATATTGCCCCGGGACTGCCGCTGAAAACCTCGACACCCATCGGGCGCACGAATCGCTGCCACCATCGGCGCCGCCCCTGTGGCAGCCAGAGCACGATGCGGTCTGCACCATGCAGCTCGGCATCACGTCGAACCGCCGCAAGCACTTCCGCCTCGCGTGCCGTCAGTTGCGGCCGCAGTCCGCCGAACCGCCGCCCGCGCCGGACGGCGACGAAAACCCGCTTGGTGCCCACCAGCAGCCTGGCCTGCGGGCCCACCACGACCAGATCCAGGCGCCGTGCGCGTGCGAACCCATCCAACAGATCCACCGCCCACCCCTCCGGGTCTGGCCCAACCCACCGCGCCCACCCTGTACGCCAGGCGTACCAGGCCGCCGCGCCCAGCAGGGCGGCCAGCAGCACGCCGCTCAGCGGCGACGATGCCCGTCCCAGCAGGACGCCAGACACCAAAGCGTGGCCGGCGGCAGCGGCGGCCAGCGCGGCAAACACGAACTCAGCGTGGAGAAAGCGCCTGATGTCCACGATCCAATCCCGTCAGCGCGCCCACGCGGCCCCCTCCTCGTCGTACCGAGCCACGCAATCCGCACACAGCCGGACGTAGCCAACACCCAGGCCGTCGGGGAGTTGGATCTCCGCGCGGGTCAGATTCTCCCCCGCCCCGCAGTCTTCGCAGAAGAAGTCATAAGCCGGGGTCGCGCGCGCACCAGGCGACGGCGCCACCTCGACCTCATCGCCGCAGCGCCCACACGGCCGCACGTCCGCCAACGCCATGAGCGGATCGGAGCAGGTCAACCGATGCCGCACATGCGCAGCGACGGCCTTGGTGCAGCCGCAATCGCTGCACACCCGGTTGGCTCGAGGCAAGTAAACGACCTTCTGCATGAGTGTCCTCCTTGGGTCTCAAGATACGAGACTGCCCGGCGCGTTCCAAAACCGGCTGCCGATCGGGAGGCAAAGAAAAAGCGGCAGGGGATCCCTGCCGCTTTGTTCAAACCCACCCCCTGACAGCCAGCGAGACGCTTTGGTCGCCACTGACGACGAAGTGATCCAGCAGTTGCACATCCACGAGGTGGAGTGCGTCCTTGATTCGCGCCGTCATAGCACGATCTGCGGTGCTTGGCTCGATGTTGCCGCTGGGGTGATTGTGCGCCAGCACCACTGCTGCCGCATTATGGAGCAGCGCCCGGCGCACCACGACTGCGGTATGCACCTCGGCTGACGTGAGGCCGCCTGCGAACAGCTCCTCGAAGCAGATCATTCGCCTGCGGTTATCGAGGAACAACGCGCCGAAAACCTCTCGGTCGCATGCACCAAGGCGCAGGCACAAGTAC